>Ga0207933_1001889_pt1 | contig 14560 bp, 11 predicted proteins | sample NGESurdeep092012_4_FD_184488 | JGI IMG/M metagenome (GOLD analysis project Ga0207933, IMG submission 184488) | Arctic peat soil microbial communities from Barrow, Alaska - NGEE Surface sample F53-3 deep-092012 (SPAdes) | ecosystem: Environmental > Terrestrial > Soil > Wetlands > Peat ... | reverse complement strand
CCCGCCCTGATCCTCCTGGACATGGAACTCGGCGACGCCCAGGGCCTCTCGGTGTACCGTCGGATCAGTGCCGTCTCCTCGGTGCCGGTGATCATGGTCACGGCGCGCCACGACGAGCTGGGTGCGGTATTGGCCCTGGAGGCCGGCGCAGCCGACCACATCATCAAGCCACCCCGGCCCCGCGAACTGACGTCCCGCATCCGGGCTGTCCTCCGGCGGGTCGGTACCCGGTCGCCGGAACTTACCGTGGGTCCGCCCGACGGCATCCACTCCCTGGGCCCGGTGCGTATCGACATGTCGCTCCGCCAGGCCACGGTGCGCGACTGCGAGGTGGAGCTGTCCCGCAAGGAGTTCGATCTGCTGGCCCTGCTGGTGTCGGAGTCCGGGAACGTGGTCACCCGGGCCCAGTGCATGGAGCGGATCTGGCGCGACCGCACCAAGGGGGACAGCCGGACCCTCGACACCCACGTCAAACGGCTCCGCAAGAAGGTCGAGCTGACTCCGGCCCAGCCACAGCACATTGTGACCGTGCGGGGCATCGGCTACCGCTTCACTCCCTGAGGGTCTGCCCGGCTCCGGGTCGGCCTCTGGACTCCCCCATCGGCCCACCGTCGAGCGGGCGGACCCCCAGGGCGTGAAGCACCCCATGCCACCCGGGCGACGGGGGGGACGGGTCAGAAGGCCGCGCTCCTGTCATCGGGCGGGCCCGTGTCGTAGCATTCGGGTGGGCGATGGAGTTCGCCGTAACCGCCGACACCGGCTGATGACTCCTACCGGAACAGCACCAGAAGCGACACCGGAAGGAGCGACGATGTCCCAAGGCGGACCGGCCCACCACCTGCGCACCTCCGAGCCCGCCCTGCGCATCGGGGCCATCGCCAGCGGAGGGGCCCTCGGCACCCTGGCCCGCTACGGGGCCGACCGGGCCCTCGTGCCCGACGCCACCGGCTTCCCCTGGGCCACCTTCACCGTCAACGTGGTCGGCTCGCTGTTGGTGGGACTCCTCGTGACCCTGGTGGTCGAGCGGTGGTCCCCCACCCGGTACGTTCGGCCCTTCGCGGTCATCGGATTCTGCGGGGGGTTCACCACCTTCTCCACGCTGGCCGTGGAGGTGGCCCAACGGTCCCAACACGGTCGGGTGAGCCTGGCCGTGGGCTACCTGGTGGCCTCACTGGTGGCCGGGGTGGTGGCGGCGGCATTGGGCATGGCCCTGGCCCGGGGCCGGATCCTCCCCGTCCCCCGGGACCGCCCGGTCCCCGACCCCGACGACCTGGGGCCGCTGTCCCCCGGCCCGGGATCCGGCGGGGCGCGGCCATGATCGTCCTCGGGGTGATGGTGGCCGGGGCCTGCGGGGCGGTGCTGCGATACTCCGTCGACCACCTGGTCCAGCGCCGGGCCGGCTCGGACTTCCCTCTCGGAACCCTGGTCATCAACGTGACCGGCTCGCTGGTGCTCGGGTTCCTGACCGGTTCGGCCCTCCACCACGGCGTGTCTGCCACCTGGCTCACCGTGGCCGGGACCGGGCTGATCGGCGCCTACACCACCTTCTCCACCTTCACCTTCGACACCGTGCGCCTGGCCGAGGCCGAGCGGTGGGGCCTGTCGTTGCTCAACGTGGCCGTCAGTATCGCCCTCGGTCTCGGGGCCGCGGCCCTGGGCCTGGCCCTGGGTTCGGCCACCTGAGCGCGGTGGAGGGCCGCCGCGGGGCCTGTCCGGGGGATTGACCCTCTGAGCAGCCAATTCGACCGGTTGACCCACAACGTTCACTGAACGATCATCGCGGCGTCGCCCGTCGGACGTTCCCCGTTCACCTGGCTTCCGTACGCTCGTTCTCGGAGGTGTGGCTGACCCATGGTCACCGACGACGAGCGCATCAGGGTCCTCGTGGTAGAGGACGAGGAGTCCTACCGGGAAGCCCTGTCCTCGGGCCTCGGTCGGGAGGGGTTCGACGTCCAGGTGGCCGCCGACGGGATCGAGGCCCTCCGCCTCTTCACCGAGCACCCACCGGACATCGTCCTGCTGGACATCCTCCTGCCCGGCATGCGGGGCATCGAGGTCTGCCGCCACATGCGGGAGCTGTCGGCGGTGCCCATCGTCATGGTCAGCGCCGTCGACGCCGAGCTGGACGTGGTGCTGGGCTTCGAGCTGGGCGCCTCTGGCTACGTCACCAAGCCGTACCGGCTCCGGGAGCTGGTGGCCCGGATGCACGCCATCCTCCGGAGGGCGGCCCGCACCGGTTCCGATCCCTCGGCGTCCGGCATCCCTTCCCTCGACCCCGCGGAGTCCAACCGTCCCGACGCCGTCTTCGGCTCGGTCACCGTGGACTTCGTGCGGCGGGAGGTCAGGGTGGACGGGGTCGGCACCCATCTGTCACGGCGGGAGTTCGACCTCCTGGCCGTGCTGCTCTCCCCACCCCGGTGGGTCCGGACCCGGGACGAGCTCATCGACCTGCTGTGGCCCGACCGCTATCTGTCCGACAGCCGGACCCTCGACACCCACATCCACCGGCTCCGGGCCAAGCTGGAGCCCGATCCGGCCGATCCCCGCTACATCGTGACCGTCCGGGGGGTGGGGTTCCGTATCGACCCCGACGGCACTCCCTACCCACCTCCCCCGACCCGACGGGCCGAAGGTGCGGAGTCGGAGCGTCGCGACCGGTCGGTCAGCGCCTGAGCAGTGGAACGCTCAGCCGAACCGGCCGTTGACATAGTCGAGGGTGCGGGGGTCGGTGGGCTCGCTGAACAGTTTGGCCGTGGGGCCGAACTCGATGAGCTCTCCCGCCTTGTCCTCGCCCATGAGCAGGAAGGCGCAGCGATCCGACACCCGCATGGCCTGCTGCATGTTGTGGGTCACGATGATGATGGTGACCCGGTGCTTGAGCTCTCCCACCAGCTCCTCGATCCGCTTGGTGGCGATGGGGTCGAGGGCGGACGTGGGCTCGTCCATCAGCAGCACCTCGGGCTCGACAGCCAGAGCCCGGGCGATGCACAGCCGCTGCTGCTCACCACCGGACAGGGTAGAGGCGTGGGCCTTCAGCCGGTCCCGCACACTGTCCCACAGGGCGGCGCCGATCAGGGCCGACTCGGCCGCCTCGTCCAGCAGCGCCTTCTTACGCACACCGTTGAACTTGAGCCCGGCCACCGCGTTCTCGTAGATGCTCATGGTGGGGAAGGGATTGGGCCGCTGGAACACCATGCCCACCCGGCTGCGGAGCAGGGTGGCGTCGGTGGAGCCGGCGTTTACGTCAGTGTCCCCGAGCATGATCCGGCCCGTGACCGAGGCCGTGCGAACGGTGTCGTGCATCCGGTTGAGGGCCCGCAGGAGGGTCGTCTTGCCCGAGCCGGAGGGGCCGATCAGGGCGGTGATCTCCCCCTCGTGGACGTCGAAGCTGACGTCGCGGACCGCCTTGCGGCCGGCGAAGGCCACGGTCACGTCGTCGAGCTCCATGACCTTGCGGCCGAGGGGCGGTTCGAGCAACACCTGGGCGGTGTTCAAGGAGACACCTTTCTCCAACGGAGTAGTGGGATCGATCATCGTCTCTCCTTTTGCAGAACGGCCGCAAGGACACGGCTGCCGACACTCAGAATCAGGACCACCACCATCAAGAGGAGGGCGGCGCCCCAGGCGATCTGGACCAGGTCGGCGTAGGGCTGACTGCTGTTCTCGAAGATCACCAGGGGGAGGGCGTTCATCGGCTTGGTGGGGTTCCACTGCATGTACTGGTTGCCGAAGATGGTGAGGAGCAGGGGGGCGGTCTCGCCCAGACCGCGGGCCACCGCCAGCAGCACCCCGGTGATGATGCCGGGCATGGCCGCCGGGACCACCACCTTCCGGGCGATGGTGGCCCTGCGGGCCCCGAGGGCCAGGGCCGCCTCGTTCAGGTGGCCGGGAACCCCCCGGATAGCCGTCTCGCCGGCCCGGATGATGACCGGCAGCATGATGATCCCGATGGAGAAGGCGCCGGCCAGTCCGCTGTAGCCGAAGTTCTTGACGATGGCGATGTAACCGAAGATACCGATGGTGATGGAGGGGACCCCGGTCATCACGTCGGCCGTGAAGCGGACTGCAGCGGCGGCCCTCCCGTCCGACTCGGCCAGGAAGAGTCCGCACAGCAGCCCGAGAGGAACGGCCACGGCCGTGCCGATGAACCCGATCTCCGCCGTGCCCACGATGGCGTTCCAGACCCCGCCACCGGGGATGCCCTCCGGGTAGGTGGGATGGGTGAAGAAGTCGGTGCTCCAGGCCGGCAGCCCCTTGATCACCACGTAGACGATCACGGCCACCAGCGGGATGATGGCCACGACCAGGAACGCCCAGCACACCCCGACAGCGATCTTCGAGTAGATCTTGCGCCGCCCGAGCGAGGCGGCGGCCACGCTCTGGATGCGCTCCCGTCGGACCAGGATGGGATCGGAGGAGGCGTCGAAGCTGAGGGTGGTCATCACGCCACTGCCACCGACGAGGCCCCGCCGGCCCGGGCCGTGCTGTGGACCAGCACCCGGGCCATGGCGTTGACGGCGATCCCGATGAGGAGGAGGACCAGGCCGGCCCCGAACAGGGCGCTGAGCTCAGTGCCGGAGGCTTCACCGAAGTTGTTGACGATGAGCGAGGCCAGGGTGGCCGCCGGGGCCTTGATGGAGTGGGCGATGAAGGGCGAGTTGCCGATCACCAGGGCCACCGCCACCGTCTCCCCGAGGGCCCGGCCCATGGCCAGGGTGAAACCACCCAGGATGCCGGTGCGGGCCCCGGGGATGACCACCTTGCGGAGCACCTGCCAGCGGGTGGCCCCGAGGGCCATGGCCCCTTCCACCTGCTCCTTGGGTACCACGGCCAGGACGTCGCGGGAGATGGCCACCATGGTGGGCAGGACCATGATGAAAAGGATGACCCCGGCCAGCAGGAGGCCGACGCCGTTGTCGGGGCCGTTGAACAGCCCGGTCCAGCCCAGCGCCGAACTGAGGAAGGGTTCGACGTGTTCGCGGAAGACCGGGGCCAGCACGACCAGGCCCCAGAGTCCGTAGACCACGCTGGGCACGGCGGCCAGCAGCTCGACGGCGGTGGACAGGGGGGGCCGCATGCGGTCGGGGACCAGGTGGGCCAGGGCGACTGCCGTGCCCAGCCCGATGGGGATGGCCAACACCAGGGCGATGGCCGTGGTCTCGATGGTGCCGAGGATGAACGGCAGCAGACCGTACTTCCCCTGGTTGGGAGCCCAGACCTTCCCCACGATCCACGAGAAGCCGAGGGTGGAGAAGGCCGGCTTGGACTGGACGGCGATGGAGATGACGTACCAGGCCACGAGCGCGACGAAGATCGCCACCATGGCGATCAGGATTCCTCGATAGGCACCATTGGGAAGTGCGAAGCGCCCGCCGCGCTTCGCACTCCCCGGTGCCGTTGTCCCTGTTGTGATCACAGCGTGATATCAGCCCCTGTTCGCCGGTATGTGACGGTTCGAAGTCCTATGACTTGGTGAGCAGCTTCTCCCCGCTCGGACCCGTGACAGTGAGCAGCGCCGTGCGGTTGGCGTTCTGCACAGCGGGCGGCAGAGCCACATAGTCCAGGCTCGCCGCCAGGTCCTGGCCGCCACCGGTGTGGGTGGTCCAGTCGAGGACCTTCACCACCCCGGCACCCACCGTGGCGCTGGTCTGCTTCTGGAGCAGGATGGCCCAGCTGTAGCCGGAGATGGGGTAGCTCGTGGGTCCGGCGGCATTGACGATGGAGAAGTTGGTGGGGGTGATCCCAGTCTTCTGGTCGGCATCGGCAGCCACGGTCGCCGCCGAAGGCACCACGAAGTGGCCAGCAGCGTTCTTCACGGCGGCGTAGGTGAAGCTGTTCTGGATGGCATAGGCCAACTCGACGTAGCCAATGGAGTAGGGCGTGGATTTGATGCTGGAGGCCACGCCCGAGTTCTTCGGCGTCTGCACCGCCACCGACGGCCAGGTGATGGTCTTACTGGCCCCGAGCGTCCACACCGATGGTGCGGCCGTGTTCAGGAAGTCCGAGAAGATGTAGGTGGTGCCCGAACTGTCGGCCCGGACCTCGGGCACGATGGCGTTGCTCGGCAGCGTCACCCCGGGGTTCAGCGCCTTGATCTGTGCGGCGTTCCAGGTCGTGACGGTACCGGCGAAGATACCGGCGATCGTGGGGGCATCGAGCTTGATCCTCGCCGTGACTCCGGGCACGTTGTAGGAGACGGTCACCCCACCGAGGATGTCGGGAATCTGGACCACCGGGCCGGACGACGCCGGCACCTTGGCCAGGTCGGAGGCCGACATGGGCACGTCCGAGGCGGCGAAGTTGACCGATCCGGCCTGGAAGTCGGTGATGCCGGTGCCACTGCCCACACCGGAGTAGTTCACCTGCAGGCCCTGGTTCTTCGAGGTGTAGGTGAAGAAGGTCTTGGTGAAGAACGGCTGCACGAAAGTGGACCCGGCGGCCTGCAGGGTGCCGGCCGGGGCCTTGAGGTCGGCGGCCAGGTACTTGGCGTTGTCACCGGTCAGCTTGCCCCCGGGAGGGGCGGTCGTGGTGGTGGCCGGCGTGGACGACGAGCTGCAGGCGGCCAGGAGCGATCCGGCGGCCACCAGACCCACCACGAAGACCCGCTTGGTCCTGCGTTGCGGCTTCGGTGCCGACTGAGGGGTAGTTCCTGAGTCCACTGGTGCTCTGACCTCCGTAAGGTTCCGAACTGCTCGACACACCGGACCCTCGATGGCCCGTGGTCAGGACGTATCGGACGTCCCACGGAGACCGTAACGATCGGAAGTGAACGTGCGGCAAACCTGGGGTGAACTCAGCACGAACCTTGGGTTCTCCCGACATGAACTGGGAGGAGCGCCCCCCCTGAGGGCTCGACCGACCACCTTCCGCCCCCGGCTGGGCCCTGGTAGGGCTCACGGGGCCGCCGTGCCCACATCGCCCTCGAGCTGGTGGCGGAGGACCCGAAGCAGCTCCTCGTAGGGTCCGAGCACGTAGGCCTGGTCCCCCGGGGCGAATCGGGTGTCGCGCCGGGGAGGGTGCTCGAGCCGCCCGCCGTCGGCGGTCCGGCTGAGGGCGAGCACACGGGTCTGGGCCGGGAGATCTACCATGGCCAGGCCGTCGAGCCCGCGGCCCGGCGCCACGGTGAGCCGGCCGACCAGGAAGGCCTGTTCACCCACGTCGAACGAGCCGAGGATGTCGAGGCCCAGGGCGGCCCCGACGAACCGGGGGGCGGCGATGGCCGACGTGGAGCGCACGTGCCGGAAGTCGAAGTGGTGCTCCACGGTGTGGCCCAGCTCACGGTCGAACACCCGCAGCACGACGGGCACACCGGTCCACCGCTCCCCCAGGTAGTCGCGGACGGCCAGACCCGTCTCGATGTTGGTCAGGTCGTCGCTGGTCAGGACAGCCACGGCGGCGGCGGAGTGCACGTTGGCATCCTCGAGGGTCTGTCGCTGGGTGGAGTCGGCGATCAGCACCGGGGCTCCGAGGGCCCTGGCCTGGTTGAGGAACCGGTTGTTCTCGTTGCGCTCGACCACCACCACCTCGCGCCCCTGGGCCTGCAGGCCCTCCAGCACCCGGATACCCACCGATCCCAGTCCGATCACCACCACGTGGCCCTCCAGTCCCACCAGCTGCTGGCGTCCGAGGGACTGTTCGATGCGCCACGACACCAGCACATTGGTGATGAGGGCGAACACCGTGGTCAGCAGCGTGGCGCCCCCGGCGATGAGCAGGATCCCGAAGACCTCGAGCGCGGTGGGCTGGTCGGCGAAGGAGAAGTCCCCGTACCCGACCGTGGAGATGGTCTCGACCGTGAAGTACAGGGCGGTGAGAGTGGTCATGTGGCCCCCGTGGGGGAGCCGGTAGGCCAGTCGGAGGATGATGGTGGACAGGACGATCAGGGACGTGGCGGCCACGATGGCGAAGCGCAGGGCGCTGTTGTCGTCGGAGCCGAGCAGTGAGGCGATCCGCTTGAGCAGTCCGGCCCCGGCGTGGTGGCGGTGCACCCGGAGGCCCGAGCCGTCGTCACCGGTCTTGGCCGGGACAAGGTCAGCCGCCTCCAACTCCTCGGGGGTGCCGAGTACCGTCACCCGGTCCCCCCCGTGGACCTGGTAGTCCCGGCCCGGGCAGGCCACCGTGGCCGACCCGTCGGCCGGCATCACGGCGATGGGGGCCAGGGCCCCGAACAGGACCCGCAGCGTGGCGACGCGGGCCACCTCCACTTCGGAGGTCATGAACTGGGTACCGGCGAACTCGATCTGGTACGAGTCGCTGCCCAGACAGGCCTCGACGATGGAGGGTGCGGCCAGGGAGGCCACATCGAGCACGGTGCCCGGGCCGGTGACGTCGCCCACGGCGGCGCCCACGGCGGCGTTGGCCAGCTGGACCACCACCCGGATGTCGGGACGTCGCTCACTGACCAGGAGCGCCGTCTCCAGGGTCTCGACCTCGGTCCGCTCGGCGCAGACCACGGCCCGGGCCGCCGCCAGGCCGGCCCGATCGAGGAAGCCGCCGATGCGCGGGCTCCCGATGATGAAGGGGATCTCCCAGGCCTCGACGATCCGGACCAGCCGCTGATCGGGATCCTCGTCCACCACCACGACCTGGACCCCGGCCTGGTGGAGCTGCTCGACCATCCGTAAGCCCACTCCCTGCAGGCCGCACACGATCACGTGGCCCTCCCAATCGGCCACCCGCGCACGGTCCATCCCCGTATGGTGCCCCAGCAGGGTTTCTGCCGGATTGCCGGAATGTTTCCGGTAGAAGCACGGACCTGGACGGCCCGGAGTCCCAGGCCAGGCGGTCAGGGGAATACACGTTCGATTCCTCTGTTGATCTCCCCACAGCGCACGCTGGTGACACCGGGAGGAACCATGGACGAACGCACGGACGGAACGAACGACGAGAAGAACGACGAGAAGGACGAGACCACCGGGACCGAAGCTGCGGCCACGGTCCAGAACCTGCCCCTGCTCCCGTTGACCTCGGGTGTGGTCCTCCCGGGGATGGTGTTCACCATGGCCCTCGAGTCCGACGAGGCCAAGGCCGCCGCCGAGGCGGCCAACGCCGCCGCCGGCCACTTCGTCATCGTCCCGTTCATCGACGGCCGATACGCGTCGGTGGGCGTGGTCGCCGAGGTCATGGAGGCCGGTGAGCTCCCCGGTGGGACCCCGGCCGTCGCCGTGCGCGGCGTCGAGCGCGGCCGTCTGGGTACCGCGGTGCCCGGTACCGGTCAGGCCCTGTGGGTCGAGGTCGAGACCCTCCCCGAGGAGGCCTCCTCCGACGAAGCAGCCGAGCTGGCCCGCGAGTACCGGGCCGTGGTGGAGAACATCCTGGTCAGTCGCGGTGCCGGTCGACTGGCCGAACGCCTGGGCGATGTCACCGCTCCCGGCCGGGTGGCGGACATGGCCGGCTACTCGCCCGACCTGACCCTGGCTCAGAAGGTCGAGGTCCTCGAGACCCTCGACGTGGTGGCCCGGCTGCGGCTGGTCATCGCCTGGTCCCGCGAGGTCCTGGCCGATCTGACCCTGCGCGAGCGGATCAAGACCGACGTCGAAGAGGGGATGGAGAAGACCCAGCGCGAGTTCCTGCTGCGGCGGCAGCTCGAGTCGATCAAGAAGGAGCTGGGCCAGATGGGCTCGGGCGACGAGGACGAGCCCGACGACTACCGGGCCAAGGCCGCTGAGCGGAATCTCCCCGATGCCGTGCGCAAGGCCGTGGAACGCGAGATCGAGAAGCTCGAGCGGATGAGCGAGCAGAATCCCGAGCACGGGTGGATCCGCACCTGGCTGGACACCCTGTTCGAGCTCCCCTGGGGCGAGCAGTCCGAGGACCGGCTCGACGTCATCGAGGCCGCCCACATCCTCAACGAGGACCACGACGGCCTGGACGACGTCAAGGACCGCATCCTCGAGCACCTGGCCGTCCGCAAGCTGCAGTCGGAGCGGGGCCTGGCCCCGGTGTCCGGCCGGGGGGCCGGGGCCATCCTGGCGCTGGTCGGCCCTCCGGGGGTGGGCAAGACCTCCCTCGGTGAGTCGGTGGCCCGCGCCCTCGGCCGGTCGTTCGTGCGGGTGGCCCTGGGTGGCGTCCGTGACGAGGCGGAGATCAGGGGGCACCGCCGTACCTACGTCGGTGCCCAGCCGGGCCGGTTGGTCCGAGCCCTGCGGGAGGCCGGCACCATGAACCCGGTCATCCTGCTCGACGAGGTCGACAAGCTGGGGGGCGACTACCGGGGTGACCCGTCGTCGGCGCTCCTGGAAGTTCTCGACCCGGCCCAGAACCACACCTTCCGGGACCACTATCTGGAGGTCGAGCTGGACCTGTCCAGGGTGTTGTTCATCGCCACGGCCAACATGGTCGACACCATCCCCGGACCCCTGCTCGACCGGATGGAGGTGATCAGGCTGGACGGCTACACCGAGGAGGAGAAGGTGGCCATCGCCCGCCATCACCTCGTCGGACGCCAGCTGGAGCGGGCCGCCCTGGGGGACGAGGAGGTGGTCCTGTCCGATGACGCACTGCGCACCGTGGTGGGCGACTACACCCGCGAGGCCGGCGTGCGCTCGCTCGAGCGTGAGCTCGGACGGCTGCTGCGCAAGGTGGCCGCCCGGATCGCCGCCGACGAGGTGGAGACGCCGTTGCACATCGAGGCGGACGACGTCGGCCAGTGGTTGGGCCGACCCCACTTCTTCTTCGAAGCGGCCGACCGGACCGCGGTGCCCGGCGTGGCCACCGGACTGGCCGTGACCGGAGCCGGCGGGGACGTGCTCTACGTCGAGGCCTCGATGATGGACGGCCCCGAGGGCCTGACCCTGACCGGGCAGCTGGGCGACGTCATGAAGGAGTCGGCGGAGATCGCCCTGTCCTACGTGCGCTCCCACACCGAGCAGCTCGGCATCGACCCGGCCGTCTTCGCCGGCAAGCGGTTCCACCTCCACGTCCCGGCGGGAGCCATCCCGAAGGACGGGCCCTCAGCCGGGGTCACCATGACCACGGCCCTGGTCAGCCTGCTCCGTGACGTCCCGGTGGGCTCGGTGGTCGGCATGACCGGCGAGGTCACGCTGCAGGGCCGGGTGCTGCCCATCGGTGGGGTGCGCCAGAAGGTGCTGGCCGCCCACCGGGCCGGGTTGACCACCGTCATCCTACCGGTCCGCAACGGTCCGGACCTGGAGGACGTGCCCGAAGCGGTCCGCCAGGAGATGACCTTCCACCTGGCCACGGAGATCGGCGACGTGCTGGCCGCGGCGCTGGTGGGCGACGTGGACGGTGCCGCCCCGAACCTCCAGGCCGACGGGCACCGGGTCGCGGCCTGACCGGCCGCGCCCGGCAGAGCCGGTTGGGGGTCGGTCAGTCCCCGGCCAGGTACGTGGTGAGGATGGCGGCCAGCTCGAGGGGCTGGTCGCCCTGGATGCTGTGGCCGGCGCCCTCCACCGTGATCACGCGATCGGTAGGCCGGCGGCGGTGGAACTCGGCTTCGTCGGCGTCGTCCACCACCGGGGACAGGGCGCCCCGGACCAGCAGCACCGGACACCCGATGGCCTGGAGGTCGTCCCACAGGGGACCGAAGTCCACCGAGCCCACGTGCATCCCGCTCGACCCGGCCGGTCGGCCCAGCTGGTGGCGCCAGGTCCAGGTGCCGTCCTCCCGTTGGACCGAATTGTGCAGCACACCGCGCCGCAGTGACGACTCCGACCGGGTCGGGTTGAACTGGATGGTGCGCTCGAGGATCTCGTCGAAGGAGGCGAACGTCTCGGGTCCGGCCAGGAATGCGGCGATGTCCGAGCTCTTCTCGCGGGTGACCCCCGGGGTGATGTCGATGAGGGCCAACTTGCGGACCAGGTCGGGGTGGGACCGGGCCAGGGCCATCGAGGTCGCCCCGCCGAGGGACATCCCCACCACCATCCGGGCCACCGGGGCCAGGGCCCCGATGACCACGGCCACATCGTCGGCCATGGCCCGGGGGTTGAGCACGGCGTCATCGCCCGGCCAGTCCGAGTGCCCGTGGCCGGGGAGATCGATGGCGATCATCGGCCGGTCGAAGGCCAGGGCCACCGTGTCCCAGGTGTGGGCGTTCTGCCCCCCGCCGTGGATGAAGACGACCTCGGCCGGATCGGTGCCCCAGACCAGGGCGCTCACCCGGCGACCGGGCGCCACCTCCACGAACTCACGCCGCACGGTGGGAGGCCCGTTCCAGGGCAGCCCGGCGTCGGCCGCGTTCTCGGGGAAGAGCCCGAACTCGTCGTAGTGGCCGGTGGATGTGTCGCTCATGCCGACACCTCCTCTCCCTCGGTGGACGTATGCCGGGCCAGGGCCTCCACCATCTCCCCCAGGGTCTCGTCGGCCACCAGGTACGGGGTGTAGAACCCCACCCGGTCGACCTTGCCCCCGAAGCGGGCGACGATATCGGCGGCCACATCATCGGGCGAGCCCACCGCGGCCAGCGCCCCGAGCATGGTGTCGTCGATCAGGGCCGGCATCTCCTCCCACCGACCCGACTTGGAGAGCCGGTTGAGCTCGGGCTGGAGCTCCGCCCAGCCCTCGACCTCGAGGACCGGCCGATAGGCCGGTGTGGACGCATAGAAGGACAGCAGCCAACGGCCGGCCGTCCGGGCCGTCTCCAACTCCTCGGCGGTGCGTCCGCAGCACACGATGACCTCACCGGTCACGGTGAGCTCCGACCGCTTCCGGCCCGCCCGGGCCAGGCCTTCGGCGATGGCCGGCAGGGTCCGGGAGCGGAAGTGGCCGGCTGTGTTGAACGGCATGACCAGCAGGCCGTCGGCCACCTCGGCGGCCAGACGGACCATCTGCGGTCCGAGCCCCCCGATGGCGATGGGAGGCATGCCGAAGGGAAGGGGCCCCGGGTTGAACATCGGCGGCATCAGGGTGTGGGAGGTGAATTCGCCGTGGAAGTCGAGAGGCTCTCCGGTCTCCCAGGTGGTGAAGATGGCCCGCAGGGCCCCGACCAGCTCCCGCATCCGGGCGATGGGCCGGTCGAAGGAGGCGCCGTAGCGCTTCTCCACCTGGGCCCGGATCTGGGAGCCAAGGCCCAGCGTGAACCGTCCCCGGGTCAGCTGCTGGAGGTCATAGGCCTGGTGGGCCAGCTGGACCGGGTTCCGGGGGAAGGCGATGGCCACGTTGGTGGCCAACTCGAGTCGGCTGGTGGCCCCGGCCGCCAGCACCAGCGGGGTGAACACGTCGTGGGGTCCTTCGAAGGTGAAGGCCCCGTCCACCCCTAAGTCCTCGAGCCGGCGGGCATGATCGGGCGCGTCCTCGAGGCCCGAGAGCTGGGTGTCGATCTTCATGGGACCATGCTCCCACCCTCGGCGACCGGCTGCCGCGTCGGCGTCTTCTGTGACCGGTGGTCCCGGCACGGGAGGGGCACGGTGCCACACTGGAGCGATGGCACCCCGCTTCTGCACTCCGGACGAGGCCGCCGCGCTCATCCGCACCCGCGACTCCATCGGGTTCGGGCTGGGTCCGGCCAACCCCGATGCCTTCTTCACCGCCCTCGGGCAGCGTGACGACTGGGAGAACCTGACCTTCGGTGGGGCCCTGCTGTTGGGCTACTACACCGTGCTGCTCCACCCCGAGGTCTCCTATCGGAGCGGTTTCTTCGGCCCGGCCGAACGGATGATGCTGGCCCAGGGGGCGAACATCGACCTGGTGCCGGGGGGATTCCGGCAATTCGCCCCCATCCTCCGCCGGTTCGCCCCGAGGGTCATGACGGCCCAGGCCGCTCCCCCCGGGCCGGACGGAACGGTCAACCTCTCCCTGCACCTGGGGGCCACCCTGGAGGAGCTGCAGTTGGCCGGGAGCGACCCCGAGCGCCTGCTGATCATCGAGGTCAACCCCCATCTGCCCCGGACCTGTTCCCTCGGGCCCGAGTTCACCAACACCCTCGACCTGGACCTGATCGACGTGGTGGTGGAGGCCGACGGGGCGCCCTACGCCCTCCCGGCCACACCGCCCGACGACGTCGACCAGGCCATCGCCGAGCGTGCCCGCTCGTTCATCGGGGCCGGCGCCACCCTGCAGATCGGCATCGGTGCCGTCCCCAACATGGTTGCCACCCTCCTGGCCGAGGGGTCAGGTGGTGGGTACGGGATCCACAGCGAGATGTTCACCGACGGACTGATGAGCCTGCACCGGGCGGGCAAAGTCACCAACGACGCCAAGAGCGTGTTCAACGGGGCATCCATCACCACCTTCGCCCTGGGGTCGTCCGAACTCTACCGCTGGCTGGACGGCAACGAGGAGGTGGCCTTCGTGCCGGTGCAGGTGGTCAACGATCCGACGGTCATCGCCCGCAACCACTCGTTCGTCTCCATCAACGGCGCCCTCAGCGTCGACCTCTACGGCCAGGTGGTGGCCGACCACATCGACGGCCACCAGATCTCGGGGGTGGGGGGGCACGAGGACTTCGTGGCCGGCGCCGAGCTCCGGGTCGACGACCACTCGCTCTGCCTCCGCTCCACCGCCGTGGCTAACGGGGTCACCCGCTCCCGCATCGTGTCCGGCCTGCCCGAGGGATCGGTGGTGTCCACACCCCGCCATCACACCGGCGTGGTCATCACCGAAC
>Ga0207933_1001888_pt1 | contig 14560 bp, 15 predicted proteins | sample NGESurdeep092012_4_FD_184488 | JGI IMG/M metagenome (GOLD analysis project Ga0207933, IMG submission 184488) | Arctic peat soil microbial communities from Barrow, Alaska - NGEE Surface sample F53-3 deep-092012 (SPAdes) | ecosystem: Environmental > Terrestrial > Soil > Wetlands > Peat ... | reverse complement strand
CCAGTGTTCGATCATCTCAAACATTTGGCGGCGTAATTCCGGATTGTTGCGCATGTTATTTTTTTTATCATGCAAAACTATTGGCTATTATATTTGTGGACAAGATGTGGTTGGACGGACGGATACCGAATAATGAAATAAGTTACCATGCTTAACAGTCCAATGTCTGCCAGGAAATGAATAAAATTAAATTCCTTGTCGCAGCGAGCACAGTAAGTATAAAATGTAAAAGGGAAACCATAAGTGTTAAGTCCGTCAATCGGTGCTTCTTCTTTCATTGTTAAAAGAGTCAAAACAATGAAGAATATAAGTGTCAACATGGTTGTCTGTCGAATGGTCTTCATTAAAATGGTGGCTAACGTTTGTATTACCGAAAGTACAAACCTACAAACGCATTTTCAAAAAAAAATGCGTTACTCACTATCAATGCGTTAAATCACTTTTGCGAAGTACATATTAAAGGAATATAACTTTCGCATATACAGGTTTTATATTTGGTTTGAATATCACTTCACCATCCCTTTTATCTCCTGCAATTTCAAGAGCGCTTCCACCGGCGTTAAACGATTGATGTCAACGGCTTCCAGTACTTTGCGTATGTCTTCAAAGGTTTGTGAGTGGGCGTCAAAAATACTCAATTGCATTTGTGGCATGTTGAGTTGCTTCAGATTTTCTTTAATACTTTTCTTATTCCTTTTTGAATCATTATCGGGAACCGTTTCATCCGAAGGATCTACATGTTTTGATTCTAATTGTTTTAAAATTTCATTGGCCCTGTCAATGAGTGATGGCGGCATGCCGGCCATCTTTGCTACGTGAATACCAAAACTGTGAATGCTGCCTCCGGGAACTAATTTTCTTAAAAAAATAATTTTATTTCCTGATTCTTTGTTAGTAATGTGAAAGTTTTTTACACGGTCAAATTTGTTTTCCAGCTCGTTGAGTTCATGGTAATGTGTGGCAAATAATGTTTTGGGCGCGTGTGTGGATTGATGCAGAAATTCAACAATGCTCCAGGCAATAGAAATACCGTCGTAAGTGGACGTACCTCGCCCGATCTCATCCAGCAGAATCAAACTTCGTGGGCTGATGTTGTTAATGATACTCGCCGTTTCATTCATCTCCACCATGAACGTGCTTTCGCCGCTGCTAAGATTATCGCTGGCGCCAACCCTGGTAAAAATCTTATCCGTCTGCGGAATTCTCGCTTCCTCAGCCGGCACAAAACTTCCGGCATGCGCCATTAACGTGATCAAGGCTGCCTGGCGAAGGATGGCGCTCTTTCCACTCATGTTGGGTCCGGTTAAAATAATAACCTGCTGCGTTTGCGGATCTAAAAAAATATCGTTGGCAATATAACTTTCTCCCTGCGGCAGGTTTCTTTCTATTACCGGGTGACGGCTGGCTTTTAACTCCAATTCAAGCCCGGTGTGCAATACCGGCTTTTTATATTTAAAATGCAGCGCATTATTGGCAAAACAAATAATACAATCCAACACAGCAAACACATGGCCATTCAATTGCATCGGGGCTATATAATCCTGCAATTCGTTTAATAATTGTTCAAAAATATTTTGTTCTAATTGAAGGATTTTATCTTCCGCACCCGTTATCTTTTCTTCATATTCCTTTAGTTCCGGCGTAATATATCTTTCCGCATTGGTAAGTGTTTGTTTTCTTATCCAGTTTTCGGGCACTTTATCTTTATGCGTATTCGTTACTTCAAGATAATATCCAAACACATTATTGAAACCAATCTTCAAAGAAGAAATCCCGGTGCGTTCTGTTTCTTTTTGTTGAAGTTTTAGCAGGTGCGCTTTGCCGTTAGTAACGATACTTTTTAATTCGTCCAAATCTTCATCTATTCCTGCTGCAATTACATTTCCTTTGGAAACCGCAGCAGGTGGGTTTTCAATGATTTCTTTAAAAATTTTATCAGCAATATATTTGCAGGGATTTAAGGAATCGCCAAGCCGTTTTAAATATTCGTTGGTCGATGAATCGCAAAATTCCTTTACCTGAGCAGACAGTTTTAGGCCTTTGCCAATCTGCAAAACCTCACGTGGATTTATTTTCTTTAGGGGGATTTTACTTACCAGTCTTTCAATATCACCGGCTTGTTTTATATTTTGAGAAATTTTATTTTTTTCTTCTGGCAATTTTATAAAATATTCTACCAGGTTTAACCGCTCTTCAATTTTACTTATTTCTGTAAGAGGCAATAATATCCAACGTTTCAGCAACCGGGCGCCCATCGGTGAAACGGTATTGTCTAAGACTTTAAGCAGTGAATTATTATTTTCTCCACTTCCCATCAATTCAAGGTTTCGGATGGTAAACCTGTCCATCCACAAATAATCTCCTTTGTCAATTCTCTGCAAAGAAGTAATGTGCTGAAGGTTGGGATGCTCTGTATCTTTTAAATAATGAAGAATGGCGCCGGCAGCAATAATCCCGATCTTCATATTTTCTACGCCAAAACCTTTCAGGCTTTGTGTGCCGAAATGTTTTAATAATGTTTCGTGCGCATATTGTTCTGTAAAAATCCACTCATCCAGTGTGTAAGTATAGAATTTGCTTCCAAAATAACTTTTGAAATTCTTTTGCTGATTGCGTTGAAAAATAACTTCGGCAGGATTCAGGCTCTGCAAAAGCTTATCCGCATATTCTTTATCGCCTTCAGCAATAAAAAATTCACCCGTAGAAATATCCAAAAAAGAAATGCCTGCTTTATCATCCACCAAATGAATTCCACATAAAAAATTATTTTGATTGTGTTCAAGTAGCTTATCGTTGGTGGCTACGCCAGGAGTGACCAATTCTGTTACACCTCGTTTTACAATTCCCTTTGCCTGCTTCGGATCTTCAAGCTGGTCGCAAATGGCAACGCGATAACCGGCCTTTACCAACTTGTGCAAATAGGTATCTAATGCATGATGTGGAAAACCGGCAAGCTCCGGAGCTGTTGAAGAAGCATTGTTTCTTTTGGTCAACGTAATTCCCAGGATACGCGAAGCCGTAATAGCATCCTGCCCGAAAGTTTCATAAAAATCACCTACCCGAAAAAGCAAGATCGCATCAGGATATTTTGCCTTGATGGCGTTGTGCTGTTGCATTAAAGGAGTATCTGCTGCAGACATAAACAAATTTAAAAAGCCTCACCCCAACCCCTCTCCAAAGGAGAGGGACAAGCTCTGAAGCCGATATTAAAGAAAATGACAGGAATTGATCAATTGAATTCCTAACCCAATTAACCAATTGAACTATTTTTGCAAATTAATATTCTTTTGATGAGAAAACTAACAATGGATGAACTGAACAGGAAATCGGTGGAAGAATTTAAAGAATCTGATAAGAATTCGATTATAGCAGTTTTGGAAAATATTCGTAGTGCTTATAATGTGGGAAGTGTTTTTCGTACGGCTGATGCATTTCTGATTGAGTCGGTTTACATAACAGGGTATACGGCAAAGCCTCCGCACAAGGAAATTACTAAAACAGCTCTGGGAGCTCAGGATTCGGTGAACTGGCAATATTTTGAAACAACAAAAAAGGCCATTGAAACCTTAAAAAAGGCCGGTTATAAAATATATGCAGTAGAACAAGTTTTAGACAGTATTTTGCTTCAGGATATTGATCAATTATCCGCTAGTAAAATGGCTTTTATATTTGGTAATGAGGTGAAAGGTGTAGAGCAGGAGATCATTTCGTTGTGTGATGGATGTGTTGAGATTCCGCAATTTGGAATGAAACATTCGCTTAATATTTCTGTGGCTGCCGGAATTGTTTTGTGGGAGGCGGTAAATGTCCTTGCATTAAAGGACGAAGTAAAAAATAAAATTTAGATGGGAACTGTTATAAAAAAAATGGAACCGAGACAGGCGATCGTCAAGAAGATGACTTTTAGCGAAGGGGTTTCAAATTATTTGTCGCTTGTAAAATTTGCTCATACCATTTTTGCAATGCCGTTTGCATTGATCGGTTTTTTTTATGGATTAAAAACGATTGATTATAATCTGCAACGCCCGTGGTGGCTACTTTTTATCCTGGTGATTTTATGTATGGTATTTGCGCGCAGCGCGGCAATGGCATTCAACCGATGGCTGGATGCAGAATACGACGCCAAAAACCCAAGAACTGCCATTCGCGAAATTCCCGGTGGCATTATTCCGAAAAAACATGCGTTGACTTTCGTAGTTTTTAACTGTCTCGCGTTTGTTCTTACTACTTATTTTATTAATGCACTTTGTTTGGTATTAGCACCGGTAGCATTATTTGTCATTCTATTTTATAGCTATACCAAACGGTTTACTCCGCTTTGCCATCTGGTGCTCGGTTTGGGTTTGAGTCTTTCGCCTATTGGGGCTTTTATAGCAGTTACGGGGTATTTTGCTTTGGTTCCTGTGTTGTTTTCTTTTTCAGTTTTGTTTTGGGTGAGCGGTTTCGATATTATTTATGCCTTGCAGGATGAAGAGTTCGATAAAGAAAATAATCTGAGTTCGATTCCTTCATGGCTTGGTGCAGCAAGAGCGTTACGAGTGAGTGAATGTCTTCATGCTTTATCGGCGTTGTCGGTGATCGCTGTAGGTATGGTCGGTGATTTTTCCTGGTTGTATTGGATCGGAGTTTCGCTATTCGTTTTCTTTCTGATTTATCAACATCTCCTGGTGAAACCAAAGGACCTTTCTAAAGTGAATAAAGCATTCTTCAGTTCTAATGGAGTTGCTTCTGTGGTTTTTTGCGTCTTTGTTTTGCTGGATATATTTACGAAACTGTAAGTAATGTTATATCAATTTATAGTAAACGAACAAATATTCATGATTTTGTATTTTTCATCTAACCCAGTCTCAACCACTTTCATCTAAACTATTCTAAACTCAATGTCTCGCATCCTTTGCATAGATTACGGTAAAAAAAGAACAGGCATCGCTGTTACAGATCCTTTGCAGATAATTGCCACCGGGCTTACTACTGTTGATACTCCTGAATTAATTTCTTTTTTAAAAAAATATTTTCTTGCCGAAGAGGTGGAATTAATGGTGATCGGAGAACCCAAAAATTTAGATAATTCGGATACACATGCTACACCGCTGGTAAAACATATCATCAAAAAATTAGAAAAGGAATTCCCTCAAATTCCTGTAAAAACGGTGGATGAACGTTTTACTTCCAAGATGGCAAAGCAAGCGATGATTGATATGGGAATGAAGAAAAAGGACCGGCGAAATAAACGGACAGTGGATGAAATAGCCGCTACGATTATGTTGCAGGAATATATGGGGACGGTTGGCGGTTAAAATGTAGAAATTCTTTAAATTTGCAGTCCAAATAATAATAATCAATAGTCCAATTATGGTTCTCCCAATAGTGGCTTACGGTAACCCGGTTTTGAGAAAAGTAGGTGTAAATATTACGCCGGAATACCATGGCTTGCAAAAACTTATAGAAGATATGTGGGAAACCATGTATAACAGTAAGGGTGTGGGACTGGCTGCCCCACAGATAAACAAAGGCATTCGCCTCTTTGTAATGGATAGCGTGCAGATCATTGAAAACCTTGAGGAGGATGAGAAAAACGATTATCCGGGTGACGGCGGTTATAAAGGTGTTTTTATAAATGCCAAAATAAAAGAGATTGAAGGCGATGAATGGTCTTATAATGAAGGTTGTCTCAGCATCCCAAAAATAAGAGAAGATATTTTCAGGAAAGAGAGCGTTACCATTCATTTTTTTGATGAAAATTTTATCGAACATACTACCACTTTTGTTGGCATTACTGCTCGTGTTATTCTACATGAATACGACCATATAGATGGCAAACTGTTTATAGATTACTTAAAACCTTTGAAAAAAAATCTGCTAAAACGCAAGCTGAATGATATTTCCAAAGGGAAAGTTTCGGTTGATTACCGGATGTCTTTTAGTAAATAGCGTTTATTTGTTAATTGGTGGAGTTATTAGTAATCAGTCAAATTGCCTTATGTCACTTATCCCTGGTATCTCATCACTTACCACTCACAACATTTACGGTTTTCTTTTAATTTCCCATGCGTTTTTAGAGTTATTTTTACGACATGATCCAAAGGGTTTTGACGCTTACGTTTCTCTTGATTTTTTCTAAATATCTTTGTGCGCAGCAGAAAAAAGATACCACTATTAAAGTGAATGATTACTATGTTACCCTTTCGGAAATTGTTGTGAATAGGAAGCTGGATGTATCCGCTTTTATAGAAAGAGTAAAAAAAGACACCACCTTTTACAAAGCGTTCCGAAATTTAAGAATCATTGGCTACACCGCGCTGAATGATATTCGGATGTTGGATAAAGATGGAAAAACACTTGCTTCTTTGCGCAGCAAAACCAAACAGGTAAGAACGGGAAATTGCAGAAAGATGAAAGTGCTCGACCAGGCTGTTACCGGAGATATGTTTGATTCACAAGGGAATTTAAATTATTACACGGCTCAACTTTATGCGGGGTTGTTTTTTACAAAAGATTCTGTATGTGGCGAAAATAATATAGTAAAAGGCTACGAATTTTCAAGCAAAGGATTAAGCGGAATAGAAAAACATAAAGAACAATTAAAGATGTTGTTTTTTAATCCCGGGAAGAAAATAGAGGGGCTGCCGTTTATCAGTAACAAAACGCCCATCTTCGACGAGTCCATGGCCGACAAATACGACATGAGTATTGATTACCGGGATTATAATTCAATACCCTGTTATGTATTTAATATCAAAGTAAAAAAAGGCAAAGAAAGTGAAGTGGTCGTTGACGAAATGACCACCTGGTTCAACGCAAAAACTTTTGAAATTGCCGGCCGAAATTACTCATTGAGCTACGATGCCGGAATCTATGATTTTGATGTGGATATGGAAGTGCAAATGACTAAAGCGGGCGATCTGCTTGTCCCGTCTTTATTGCGATACAACGGAAACTGGAAAGCATTATTTAAGAAACGGGAGAGGGGAGTCTTCACCGCAACTCTTTTTGATTTTGTGAGATAATTAGGAATCTAACGAATAAGTTGCTTTACTGTCTTAATACTGTTCTGTATCATTCGGAAAATCTTTTGATTTTATATCCCTGATATAATGTTGAACTGCACCCGTAATCTGCTCATGAAGATTCAGGTAAGTCCTTAGGAATCTTGGTTTAAATTCCGTGTTGATTCCGAGCATATCGTGCATTACCAATACCTGTCCGTCGCAGCCGCCGCCGGCACCAATACCGATTGTAGGGATTGCTAATTTTTGTGAAACCTGGGTCGCTAGCTTTGCCGGAATTTTTTCGAGTACGATTCCAAAGCATCCTGCTTCCTGTAAAAGCAATGTATCCTTCTTAAGTTTTTCAGCTTCTTCTTCCTCTTTGGCCCTTACGTTGTAGGTGCCGAATTTATAAATGGATTGTGGAGTAAGGCCTAAATGTCCCATCACCGGAACACCCGCACCGACTATTCTTTTTACAGACTCAATTATCTCTTCGCCACCTTCCAGTTTGATAGCATGCGCACCGGTTTCCTTCATGATCCTGATTGTCGAATTCAACGCTTCTTTACTATTTCCCTGGTAACTTCCAAATGGCAAGTCAACAATCACTAGTGATCGGCTGCTTCCTCTCACCACCGAAGATGCATGATAGATCATTTGATCAAGTGTAATAGGCAACGTGGTTTCATGTCCTGCCATTACGTTACTGGCGCTATCGCCTACTAAAATAATATCAATGCCTGCTGCATCAAAAATTTTTGCAAAAGAAAAATCATAAGCCGTTATCATGGAAATCTTTTCTCCGGCTTCTTTCATTTTCTGCAGCGTGTGAGTAGTAATCTTCTTTATTTCTTTGTTTACTGACATCGTATGGCAAAAGTAGTGATAAGTTATTAGCTGTGAGTTTTGATCTATCGGTTATTGGTGATCGGTAATTAACGTAGGCTGTCGTTGATCATATTGCACTTTTTTTCTTTTCCTCTTCCCATAAATGTTGCACAATCCCATCTGCGAGTCCAATATTTGGAACATATATTTCTTCAGCGCCGGCCCACCTCATCACACTAAGGTAAATTTTTAGTGCCGGTACAATTACGTCGGCACGATCTTCTTTTAGTTTGTAAAGAACCATTCTTTCTTTCAGGGAGACGTTATTGAATTCTTTATAATAATCACGGATTAAATTCAATGATAATGATTTGCCGTCTTTTTGTTTGCTTAATGAAAATACTTTATTGATATTTCCACCGGACCCAATCGCTGTAACAGCTTTAAAACCTTTTGTCTTCGACTTGATAGTGCTTTTCATTTCATCCCAGGTTTTATTGGCCACCTGGTCTTTCAACAGCCTGATCGTGCCGATATTAAATGACTCCTTAAAAATCATTTCATTGTTGCTGAAAAAAGTAAGCTCTGTGCTTCCGCCCCCCACATCAATATACAAGTAAGAATGATCTTTGTCTAAATTTTCTGCAATATGATTTTCAAAAACAAGTGAGGCTTCTTCAATTCCAGAAATTACTTCGATTTCAATTCCTGTTTCTTCTTTTACAAGAGAGATTATCTCCGTCGTGTTGGATGCTTCACGCATGGCAGAAGTAGCACAAGCCCTAATGGCCAGTACTTCAAAAGCTTTTGAAAGATTCAAAAAGCCTTTCATTGTTTGGATCAATAAGTTTATTTTATGAGAAGATATATTACCGGTATCAAATACATCAAATCCCAGTCTTAATGGTACTCTGATCAACGACAGCTTTGTGAACGTCGGCTTATTGTTGTTGTCTACGCTTACTTCGGTTATAAGTAATCTTGCGGCGTTGCTCCCAATATCTATAGCTGCTAATCTCAAATTTTAATATTTTTTCTTTAAAAGATAATTGTACGTTTCTATTTGTGAACGATTTTTTTTTGCATCATCAGGATCTACATATTTATTGGAAAGTTCATTGTCCAGGATCCTTGCTTTTACATTGTCATGGAGTTGTATGTTCAGGATGTCCTTTAATTCCTGCTGAATATCTTTATCATAAACAGGACATCCGACCTCAACCCGGTGATCCAGGTTTCTAACCATCCAGTCGGCAGAAGATATATAGTATTTTTCCTTTCCACCGTTGTGAAAGATCATTACTCTTGCGTGCTCCAGGTATTCATCTACAATGCTGATGGCTTTTACCTTTTCTTGAAACTTTTTATTTTCGGTAAACATGCAGCATATTCCCCTCACCACCATTTTTATTTTCACTCCTGCCTTAGCCGCTTCATAAAGTTTCAGAATCAATTCTTCATCGCCTAATGAATTTAACTTCAAAATGACCGAGGCTTTTTTATTTGCTTTTGCGTGTTTGATTTCTCTCTCAATAAGTGAAATAATTTTTCTTCGCATAAACAAAGGACTCACTAAAAGACGGTTACATCCTTTTAGAGATTGAATATTTTTTGGATTTTCGAGGAAGTTGAACACACGCTTGACGTCAGCCATTATTTGCCTGTTACTGGTAAGAAGGCAGTGATCGCCGTAAACGAGACTGGTCTTCCCATTCAGATTCCCTGTGCTGATAAATCCATATTCGACGGTATGTTTGTTCGTTCTTTTTTTGATAAGGCAAATTTTTGCATGAACTTTCATGTTAGGTAATCCCACAAAAACTTTTACGCCGGCATCTTCCAATATTTCCTTCCATTCTAAATTAGCTTCTTCATCAAACCTGGCCCTTAGCTCCAGAATTACCGTTACTGATTTCCCATTTCGCACCGCGTTAGTGAGCGCGTTAATAATGTTGGATTCTTTGGCCAGCCGGTAGCAGGTAATTTTGATGCTCATTACATCTGGTGCGATAGCAGCTTCGCGCAATAGATCAATAAGCGAATCAAAAGAATGATATGGGAAATTTAAAAGAATGTCTCTCTGTAAAATAACTTCCATTACGCTCTTTACGTTTCGCAAAAGAGGATGGATAAATGGTTTTTTTCTCGCATTCTTTTTTTGAAATACTGACGCCGGAAAATCCATGAAATCCTTAAAATTATGAATCCGCTCCCCCGCTTGTAAATTGTCTTTGCCTGATAGGCCAAGACGCTTTGTCAGATAATTCAATAATCCACTGTCAATTTCTTTATCGAATATAAACCGCACCGGTTTACCTTTTTTGCGGTTCTTTAATCCTTTTTCTAATTTTTGAATCAACGAGGTAGAGATATCATTATCAATATCGATTTCTGCGTCGCGTGTTACTTTGATGATGTTGGAAGAGAAAGTATCGTAGCCGAAAAAAGAGAATATCTGCGGAAGACAAAACCTGATGATGTCTTCCAATAAAATAATGTAATTGTTCTTTTCCTTCGGAGGCAATATTACAAATCTTGATAACCTTCGCGGAACAGAAACCAAGGCATATCGCTGCGGCACGTTACCGTCCTTCTTAGATAGTTTGCAGGCAAGATAAATTGATTTGTCGCTCAGGGTGGGGAAAACCTGCAGATTCTCAATCATCAAAGGCACAATATTAATCCTTACATGTTCATTGAAATAGTTGAGTATGTATTCTTGTTGGTCCTTACTTAAATCTGTGTCGTTTAAAATAAATATCTTTTCCTTATTTAATTCTTCCGTAATATTATTCCACGTGCGGTTAAACTGATTTTGCTGATTGGTAACTTTCACTGTGATATCCTCCAGAATTTCTTCGGCGGATTCTTCCAGGTGTACATTCATTTTGTTGCCATATTCTATCATGCGTTTTAATGTGGCAACTCTTACGCGAAAAAATTCATCCAGATTGTTAGAGAAAATTCCCAAAAATCGGATCCTTTCCCTCAACGGAACGGTTTGGTCTCCGGCTTCCTGGAGCACCCTTCCATTAAAAGCAAGCCAACTGATGTCCCTTACAATTATTTTGCGTCTATCCATATTATTAACAAATGTTAAGTCTTAGAAATTTTATCAATGATGCCCGTCGTCGAAAAGCCGGCTTCCAAAGGAATAATTTCTACTTTGCCACCTGCTTCCATGACTTCTCTGGCCCCAACTATTGTATCTATTTTATAGTCTCCTCCTTTTATCAATACATCAGGTTTTATTATTTTGATAAGTGACAGGGGAGTGTCCTCTTCGAAAATAACAACCACGTCGATCATTATTAAAGAGGCCAATATTAACGCCCGCGAGTTTTCATTATTCACCGGGCGGCTTTCACCTTTTAATCTTTTTACGGAAGCGTCAGAATTAACTCCGACAATTAAAACGTCCGCAAAGGAGGCGGCTTTGGAAAGTACGGCTATATGACCTTCGTGTAAAATGTCAAAAACACCGTTGGTGAACGCAATGGTTTTGCTTTTTAATCGTAATCTTATTATTTCCTGCGATAGCCCTTCTTTACTAACTACCCTGATCCGGATTGAATCGGTTTTCTTCATTTTTATGTTTATTTTGATAAAATAGTAATCCAAAAGATATTGCGCCAACAAGAAGAATAATGCCTGTAGTTACACCCCACATCAACCATCCAAATGAAACATTGTCCACATTGTAGATCAATAAAACCTGTTGTACCGCTATAGGAAAGGCGCCCAGCCCTCCCGGCGAAACAATCATCGCGAGGGTAGCGAGTGAAAGTACGCTAAAAGCTGCCCCCATTCCTAATGACGAAGTATCAGATAATGCAGAAAATCCAATATAAATTTCAAATAAATAAGTAGCCCATATAAACAAAGTATGTCCAATAAATTGCTTTCTCTTTTTTAAATGAAGAATCGTTGAAAAACCTTCTTTAAGCCCCACCTGCAAGCCTTTTAATTTGACTACATAATGGTGATCTTTATATTTAATTAGCGTCCATCTCGCAATTAAAAAGAATATTGCCGCGAGAAACAAAATGACAAGGATCATCAACCAAATGGGGTTCGCCCGCTTATGATTGAAAAGGAGATCGATCTTGGATTTTACAAAATCGCTTACGGTGTCTACCTGGATTAAGAATGTAATGATGATGAACAGAAAATAACATAATAAATCGAAAATCCTTTCAAGCAAAAGGGTGCCGAATAATTTGGCCAAAGGAATTTTTTCATAGCGGGTCAATAACGTACATCTTAAAATCTCGCCTGCCCTTGGCAAAAAAGTATTGGCAAAGTAGCCACACATCACAGCGTAGAATGTATTGCTCGTGGACGGTTTGTAGCCCATAGGCTCTATTAGGATTTTCCATCTGACAGCACGACTGATATGTCCTAATATAGCAAGGATAAAAACCGGTAACAGCACAATGTAGTGCGCTTTTGCTAATGATTCTTTGAATTGTGACCATTCGGTCGGTGTCATTTTACTCAACTGCCACCAGGTTAAGAAAATGCCAATACCAAGGAACAGGATATATTTTAACGCAGAAAATATTTTTTTCTTCATATACGCGTACAAGATAATAAACCCTTTTTAATTTATACCTTTATTAAAAGGTTATCAATTAACCTGACTTCATTTAAAAACGCGGCTATCAGTAGCACCGATTCATCGCCTGTTGCAAATTCGGATATCAATTTAAGATTATTTATCGAGGCCAGTTCAAGATACTCCACTGCAAAACCTTTTTTCCCCAGGTCAGAAATTACTTTTTGTTTGAGGCTTGAAAAATTATTGCCGGTAAGCTGATCTTTTATAAAAACCAACGCAGCATGTAGTTCTGCTGCTGAGTCTCTTTCCACCTCAGTTAATCTTAAATTTCTGCTGCTCATGGCAAGACCACTACTTTCACGGACGATAGGACAAATTACCACTTTGGTTTTCCGCTTCGTAAGTTGGATCAATCGCTCAATAACTATGCATTGCTGGAAATCTTTTTGCCCGAGAAAAATAGTATCAGGATCTATGATACTTAATAGCCTGTCTACCACTAAACATACACCCTGGAAATGTCCGGGCCTAAATTCTCCTTCCAGGATGGTTTCAAGACGACCTAAGTCGTAATGCTTGTTTCTTGACTCCTCCTCCGGATAAATTTCAATTTCCGATGGCAAAAATAAAATGTCGCATCCGTTTTCCTCCAGAAGTAAAATGTCGCTTTCAATTGTTTTTGGATATTTCTTAAAATCTGTCGGATTATTGAATTGAACAGGGTTTATGAAAATGCTGCAAATTGATATATCAGAAAATTCTTTACTCTTTGCAAGGAGTGATAAATGACCCCGATGCAATGCGCCCATAGTAGGGACAAAGCCGATTTTTGACGAAGAATCGATGTCAGTCTTTAGAAAATTCTGAAGGTCGGATGAATGTTTAAAAATAATCATGTCTTCTTTGTAAATGTCTCTAACATTGTGTTTAGCGTTGTGAAAACAAAAAATAAATGGTAACTTTGCCGCCTGTAAAAAGTTAATTTAGCTAATTTAATAATTTATAAATGTCGACAAAGAAAAGAATTTTATTCATAGCCAACGAAATATCTCCTTACCTGGAGATGACAGAATTTGCAGAAATCGTGAACAGGCTTGCAGTAAAATCTAATGATTCCGGAATGGAAGTTCGGTGTATTATGCCCCGTTTTGGCATGATCAATGAGCGTCGGCACAGACTTCACGAGGTGGTTCGCCTTTCAGGTATTAATGTCAACGTAGATGGAGATGATTACCCGTTAGTGATAAAGGTTGCTTCTCTGCCAAATGCCAGGCTGCAGATCTATTTTTTAGACAATGAAGACCTTTTCAAAAGAAAATCACTATTTCATGATGAAAATGAAAAATGGTTTGCGGATAACGCTTTAAGAACGGTGCTATTCTGTAAAGGCGCTTTGGAAACCGTTAAGAAATTTGGTTGGCCCCCTGATATTATCCACTGTAGTGGCTGGATGACCGGGCTTATTCCGATGTATATAAAAACTGCCTACAAAAAAGAACCTGTTTTTAGTAATTGTAAAGTGATCTATACCATCGGACAAAATACTTACAAGGAAAAGATGGGAAAAGATTTTGCAAAAATAGCTACTATCAACACGCTTGTTAAAGACAAGGATATCGAGCTTTTCGACGAAGGAAGTAATTTCGCCATGTTCAGGGGGGGCGCTCACTATGCGGACGCGGTTACTTTTGGCGCGGAAAAAATTGACAAAAAATTAGTAGACGAATTTATCAAGGTGCGTGGAAAAAAGACGCTTAAGTACAATCCCGAATCTGATCTTTCCGATTATTTACAATTGTATACCGATCTTGAAGGAAAATAATCTACAGTAGCGGATGGGATTTTTCGTTTTATATGAAATCCTCAAATTATAGCTTAAACTAACAAAGCTGAGGAAGGAAATTCCATTTGAACCTTTTTATACCTAAAAAATACCATCTAAATTTCATTCTGAAGGTTGAATACAATCCATAATGTTTTTCAAAAAGGCATTTTCGTCAAAAGACTTATCCAAAGTTAGTCCCAGCCTTACCACCACTAATTTTTTAGACGGAATAATATAATTAGGGTCTGCTGATTATGTCAGGCCCATCCCGATTTTACAAAATTATTTATATTTGGCCACCTATTATTTTCGGTTACCCATACCGTTATTATTATTTTCAGAATCAGGCAATAGAGT
>Ga0207933_1001886_pt1 | contig 14571 bp, 12 predicted proteins | sample NGESurdeep092012_4_FD_184488 | JGI IMG/M metagenome (GOLD analysis project Ga0207933, IMG submission 184488) | Arctic peat soil microbial communities from Barrow, Alaska - NGEE Surface sample F53-3 deep-092012 (SPAdes) | ecosystem: Environmental > Terrestrial > Soil > Wetlands > Peat ... | reverse complement strand
CTTCTTGATGTCCTGCTGGGCACAGGCGATGGTGGCGGCCACGAATGCGGTCAGCCCGCCCACGATGGCCACGGTCAGGGCGGCCGAACTCGAGGCGTGGAGGAGCGGATTGATCCGGCACAGCAGATAGACGCCGGCCGTGACCATGGTGGCCGCGTGGATCAGGGCGGAGACCGGGGTGGGGCCCTCCATGGCGTCGGCCAGCCACGGGAACAGGGGGATCTGGGCCGACTTCGCCATCACCCCGACCAGCAGGAGCAGGCAGATGGCGGTGATGTACCCCGGACCGATGCGGTCCAGGTTGGCGAAGATGGTCGTGTACTCCAGCGAGTGGATCCGTTCGAAGACGAGGAAGATGGCCAGCACGAACCCGGCGTCGCCGATCCGGTTGTAGACGAAGGCCTTCTTGCCCGCGCTGGCCGCCGACTCCCGGGTGAACCAGAACGCCACCAGCCAGTACGAGCAGGTGGCCACCCCCTCCCAGCCCACGTAGGTCACCAGCAGGTTGGACCCCAGGACCAGGATCAGCATGGAGGCCACGAACAGGTTCATATAGAGGAAGAACTTGGAGTAGTCCCGGTCCCCCCTCATGTAGCCGATGGAGTACAGGTGGATCATGGTGGAGATGCCGGTGATGAACAGCACCATGGTCATCGACAGGGGATCCACGAACAGCCGGGCGTGGACCTGAAGGCTGTCGACGGGGATCCACGTCCACAGGTTCTGGGTGTAGGTCCGCACGGGGGCGTTGACGGTGAGCAGATCGAGGTAGACGCCGACGGCGACCAGGAAGCTGGCCCCGATGAACGCGGTGGCCACCCCGCCCGCGGCCGGGTCCCCCAGCCGGCGACCCCCCACCAACTGGACGGCGAAGCCGATCAGGGGCAGCAAGATGATCAGGTAAGTCACTCCGAGCATCGTGCGGTCAGCCCTTCATCAGGTGGAGATCGTCGGCGGTGGTGTTGGCCCGGCGGCGGAAGATGGCGACCACCAGCCCCAGCCCGACCACCACTTCGGCGGCCGCCACCACCAGCACGAAGAACACCAGGACCTGGCCGCCGATGTCGTGCAGCATGCGGGCGAAGGTCACGAAGGTCAGATTGGCGGCGTTGAGCATGAGTTCGACGCACATGAACATGACCAGCACGTTGCGCCTGATCAGCACGCCCAGGGCCCCGATGGAGAACAGGACCACGCTGAGGCCGAGGTACCAGCCGGCACTGATGGTCACGATCGGGCCCCCTCGGGTGAGCCGACCGGGTCGGCGGCGTCGACGTCGGTGGCGGCGGTCGTGGCGATGGCGTCGGCGGCGTCAGGCCCAGCACTGGCTGGTGCCCCCGGGGCAGCCGGGTCGGGGGGCGGCACTCCGACGCCGGGGCCGGTCGGGGCCTCCCCGGACGGGAGGGGCCCGGTGTCGGCCGGATCGACAGCACCGTCAGCGTCGACCGAATTGGCCGCCGCCGGCGGGCGACGGGCCAGGACTACCGCTCCCACCACGGCGATGACCAGCAGGGCAGCGGTGGCCTCGAAGGGGAAGAGGTAGGTGGTGTACACGGCCTTGCCCAGCAGGTAGACGTTGGACTGCTTGCCGGCATCGATCCCGGCCACGTGCGGGGCACCCGTCGTCCATCGCGACACCTCGCCCAGCAGCAAAAGCCCGGTGGTGCCCAGCACGGTCAGCCCGATGGCCAGAGGTCGCTGGCCGCGCAGGGACTCGGTCCCGATGTCCTCCTGGCGGTCGACGCCGAGGAACATGATGACGAACAGGAACAGCACCACGATGGCGCCGGCGTACACGATGACCTGGACGGCGGCCAGGAACGGATCCCGCTGCAGCACGAACAGCACGGCCACGCCGAACAGGGTCATCACCAGCATCAGGGCCGAGTGCACCGGGTTACGGGCCACCACCACGCCCACCGCACCGGACAGGATGATGGCCGCGGCCACGGCGAAGGTGCCCACGTCGACCCACGAGGCATGGCCCGACCCGACTGCCGCGACGAGCACTGCTCCGAGCGCGGGCACCATCAGGCCCCGTCCGCTTCCGGGTCATCCGCGGCGTCGATCGGCGTCGCCGCCCCGCCGGGCGCATCCCGCTCGGAGTTCCCGGCCCGCACGGCGGCGGCGTAGTCGGAATCGGCCTTCTCGCGGTGCTTCTTGCCGGCACCGGGAGCGAACCGCTCGGCCTTCTCCAGCATGCGGCCGATGGCTCCCCTCGGCCCCCGCTTCTCGGCCGGCAGGTCGGAAGGGATGAGGTGACGCTCGAGGGTGTGGCGGAGCTGCTGGCTCCCGGTGGTGGCGTCGTCGCGGTGGGGCGACTGGCCCCCCTCCGGTGACCGGACCCCGAATCCCAGCTCCCCCGACCACTGCACCTGGCCTTCAAAGGCGGCCGCCCCGGCCGGTGAGGTGGCCCGCATCCACCCCGAGGTGTGGAGATCGTCTCCCTCCCGCCAGTCCTCCCACGGCAGGTGCCGGGGCTTGCCGTCGTCGTCGACCAACAGCTCGGCCTTGGTGTAGATGGCGTCGTTGCGGTTGGTGAAGGAGAACTCCATCAGCTTGGACTCGGTGATGGCCTCCGTCGGACACGCCTCCACGCACAGATCGCAGTGGATGCAGCGCAGGAAGTTGATCTCGTAGACATAGCCGTACCGCTCGCCCGGCGACACCGGGTGGTCGGGCGGATTGTCGAGGCCGCGCACGTAGATGCAGTCGGCCGGGCACACGCCGGCGCACAGCTCGCAGCCGATGCACTTCTCCATGCCGTCCTCGTAGCGGTTGAGGACGTGGCGGCCGTGCTGGCGGGGCTGCTTGGGCCGCTTCTCCTCGGGGTACTGCCGGGTGACGGGCGGCCGGCCCAGGTGCTCGAGGGTCAGCTTGAAACCACCCAGGAAATTCTGCCGCTGTCGGGGCGGTTCGGCCTGCGCCTCGGGCTTGGCGCCGGAATGCGGGTCGGGCGGCGAGTCGGACGCGGCCATCAGATGCCTCCTCCTTCACTGGACGGGGAGACCGAGTCTTCACCCGATGGGGAGACGGAGCCCGAGGGGGCGGGCTCGGGGGGGCGGGTCCACAGCCGGACACCGACCGGGGGCACGATGGCCCCGGTCTCCTCCCGCTCGGAGCCGATGGCGAAGGCCCGCGAGATGACGATGCCCGCCACCACCACGGTCACGGCCATGCCCAGGCCCCACCAGCCGTCGATGACGAAGCCGGCCACGATGAGCAGCCATCCGAGGGACAGCGGGATGAGCTTCTTCCATCCCAGGTCCATGAGCTGGTCGTAGCGGAGCCGGGGGAGGGCGGCCCGCAGCCAGACGAAGACGAACAGGAAGATGATGGTCTTGCCCAGGAACCACAGGATGGGCCACAGCCAGTACAGGTGGGGGATGTGGGGGACGGGCCCGTCGGGACCCCCGAAGAAGAGGGTCACCGTGATGGCCGACATGGTGATGGTGTTCATGAACTCGGCCAGGAAGAACAGGGCGAAGCGGATGGACGAGTACTCGGTGACGAAGCCGCCCACCAGCTCGGAGTCGGCCTCCACCAGGTCGAAGGGCGGACGGTTGGTCTCGGCGATGATGGCGATGAAGAAGATCACGAAGGGCACCACGCCCAACCGGATGGCGTTCCACTGCCAGAGGTGTCCGGCCTGGGAGTCCACGATGGTGCGGGTGGACAGTGCCCCGGTGATCAGCACCACGGTGACCACGGTCATCCCCAGCGCCGCCTCGTAGGAGATCATCTGGGCCGAGGCCCGCACCGAGCCCAGCAGCGGGTACTTGGAGCCCGACGACCAGCCGGCCAGCATGATGCCGTACACGCCGATGGATGACATGGCCAGCAGGAAGAGGATCCCCATGGGGGGATCGGCCAGCTGCAGCTCGAAGGTGTGGCCGGCGATGGTCACCTCGCCACCGAACGGCACGATGGCGAAGACGAGGAAGGCCGGGATGATGGTGAGGTATGGGGCCAGCTTGAAGACCAACCGGTCGGCCTGGTCCGGGATCAGGTCCTCCTTGAAGAACAGCTTGATCCCGTCGGCCAGGGTCTGGGCGATGCCGAAGGGCCCGGCCCGGTTGGGCCCGATGCGGCTCTGCATGTCCGAGATGACCTTGCGCTCGAACCAGATCATCAACATGACCGAGACCATCAGGAAGCCGAAGACCACCAGCACCTTGATGAGGACGATGAGGAACACCGCCCAGCCCACCCCGTTGTTGTAGACCGGGTCGCCCTCGGCCAGCAGGGGATGGAGGACGCCGAGCAGGCCGGTCACGGGGTCTCCATCCGGAGCTCGACCACCGGGGTCGAGGCATCGATCAGGTCGGCCACCGTGCCCTCGTCCAGCGGGACGTTGAAGTCGGCGGCCACCACCTGGCGGGGCAGGGAGTCGTCGGCCACCACGGTCAGGACGGCGGAAGCGGTGGCCGTGCGGACTCGCACCGAGCCGCCCGGCACCACTCCGAGCTCGTCGAGGTCGAGGGGGTTGGCTCGCAGGGGGGCGGGAACCACCAGTGCGGCCAGGGCCGGCACCGAAGCCACGGCCGCTCCCTGGTCGTAGAGGACCCGGGAGGCCACGAGCCGCAAGGAGTAGCGGTCGTTCGGCACCACGTGGGGCACGTCGAGCTGGACCACCCCGGACAGCGTGGCCGGCCGGGGTGGGGCACCGTCACCCGACGGGGCGACGCTGCGGGCGGCGCCGATGCCGGCGGTCGGGGACTCGGCCAGGCCGGCCCGGGGCGGGGCCCCCTGCCGCTCCACCGACTCCACACCGGGGACGGCGATAGGGTCCAACCGGGCCGAGGCACGGCTGCGACCGAGGGCGACGGCGCTGGCCACCAGCGGGGCCACCACACCGTCGCCGGCGCCCACGCCGTCCAGGACGGCCCGGGTGATGCCCCGGTAGGCCGGGGCCAGACGCTCGATTTCGTCCCACACGTCGCCCACCGAGTCGAGACCCAGCTCGGCGTCGAGATGGACGGCCAGCTCGGAGGCGATCATCCAGTCGGGCCAGGCCTGGCCGGGCGGCACCAGCTTCTGCCCCAGCCGGCTGACCCGGCCCTCGAGGTTGGTGGTGGTGCCCGGTCGCTCGTGGGCCTCGGCGGCGGGAAGGACCACGTCGGCGACCTCGGTCACGGTTCCCGGGGTCGTGGCCACCGCCACCACGAACTCGGCGCCGTCGAGGGCCCGACGGGCCAAACCGGCGTCGGGGAAGTCACCCAGCGGGTCGGCTCCCAGTACCACCAACGAGCGGATGCGGGGTCCCTCGGCGGGCTCGTCGGCGGCGGCGGCGGCCAGGATACCGGCGGCGTCCCGTCCCCGCTGCCCGGGCACCGAGCCCCAGGCCTCGCCGAACCAGGCCCGTCCCTCCTCGAGGGAAACCCGCCCGGGCAGGAGCCCGGGGGCCAGGCCCATGTCCAGGGCCCCGTGCACGTTGCCCCGCCGGAGGGCGGGCAGGAAGCGGGCACCGGGCAGGGCCCGGGCCAGGGCCTGGGCGGCCTCCGCCACCAGGGTGCCGTTCTCGGCCAGCGACGGCCGGCCCACCACCACGACCACGTCGCCGGCCCCGGCCAGCCCACGGGCCCGGGCCAGGTCGTCGGCGTCCAGTCCGGCCGGGGCCGAACCGGTCGGCTCCACCAGCGCCCGGACCAGGTCGGTGGCCCCGCCGGGGGCGTAGCGGAGGGAGGCGGCGGCGTACTCGGTCAGTGCCGTGTCCGAGGGCGACAGCTCCACCAGGTCGAGCGACCCGTCGACCACGGCCGACCGCAGTCGGAGGAAGAGGATCGGCACCTCTTCCCGGATGTCTCCGGTGAGGGTGATCACGGTGTCGGCCGAGACGGCCTGGTCGATCGTGGCCCGGGGCAGGCCCAGCACCATCTCGGCGGGCAGGCCGTCGCCCAGCTGGGCGTCGACCGAGTCGGTGCCGAGGACCCCCTTGGCCAACTTGGCCCAGGCGTAGGCCCCCTCGTTGGTCAGCCGGGCGCCACCGATGACCCCGACCGCCCCGGTCCCGCCGGAGGCCACCGACCGCTGCAGCCCCTCGGCCACGGCGTGGAGCGCCTCGTGCCACGACACCGCCACCAGGGTCCCGTCCTTCCGGACCATGGGCTCGGTCAGCCGGTCCTCGGTGTTGACGGCGTCGAAGGCGAACCGGCCCTTGTCGCACAGCCAGCCGTGGTTGACCGGGTCGACGTCGATGCCCAGCAGCCGGGTCACCCGGTTGGAGGACGACTGGACGGCCACCCGACAGCCCACCGAGCAGGTGGTGCAGGTGGACTCGACCTGGTCGAGGTCCCAGGGCCGGGCGGCGAATCGGTAGGGAGAGGCCGTGAGGGCGCCGACCGGGCAGATCTGGACGGTGTTGCCCGAGAAGTACGAGGCGAAGGGGAGCTCGGGGAAGGTGTTGACCTCGAGCTGGTCGCCCCGGCCGATGAAGTCGATCTGGGCCTCGCCGGCCACCTCGTCGGCGAACCGGGTGCAGCGACTGCACTGGATGCAGCGTTCCCGGTCCAGCAGCACCAGCTCGGAGATGGGGATGGGCTTCTCGAAGTGCCGCTTCTCCTCCACGAACCGGGTCTCCCCGGGCCCGTAGGCCAGGGTCTGGTCCTGTAGGGGGCACTCACCACCCTTGTCGCACACCGGGCAGTCGAGGGGGTGGTTGATGAGCAGGAACTCGAGCACCCCGTCCTGGGCCTTCTTGACCTTGTCGGAGTCGGTCACCACCTCAGAGCCCGGTTGGACCTCGACGAAGCAGCTGGGCTGGAGGGAGGCGCCCCGCGGCCCGCTCACCTCGACCAGGCACATCCGGCACACGCCCACCGACTTCATGCGGGGGTGGTAGCAGAAGCGGGGGATGAAGGTGCCGGCCTTCTCGGCCGCGGCGATCAGCATCTCGCCCTTGGGCGCGCTGACCTCCCGCCCGTCCAGCGTGAAGGTCACCATGTCGACGGGCGGGAGGACCGACTCCTCGTTCACCTCGACGTCGCCGGTCAGGTTCGTTCGGGCCGAACTGCCCGCGGTGGGGGCGGTCTGCTCACTCATAGGGACAGCCCCCTTCCTTGATGTGGACGAGGAATTCGTCCCGGAACATCTGGATGGCCGAGCCGATGGACGAGGGGATGGACGGACCGAGCACGCAGATGGTGGTCTGCTGCGGGGGCCAGGTGAGGCCCGGGGCGATGTTGTCGCAGGCGTCCAGCAGCAGGTCGAGATCCTCATCCCGCCCCTGGCCGGTCTCGATCCGCTCCATGATCTTCTCCAGCCAGCCCGAGCCCTCGCGGCACGGGGTGCACTCGCCGCACGACTCCCGGGAGAAGAACTTGGTGATGCGCCACGACGCCCGGACGGCACAGGTGTGGTCGTCCATGACCACGATCGACCCGGACCCGAGCATGGAGCCGGCTGCGGCCACCTCGTCCTGACCCAGGGGGAGGTCGATCTGGTCGGGGCCGAACCACGGGGCGGACACGCCGCCGGGGATGAAGGCCTTCAGCTCCCGGCCATGGGGGATGCCCCCGCCGAGCACCGGGGCGTGGATGAGGTCGTGGAAGGTGGTCTTGACCATCTCCAACTCGTACACGCCAGGATTGTTCACATGCCCGGCCAGGGCGAACAGCCGCGTCCCGGTGGAGCGTCCCTCGCCCAGAGCGGCGAACGCCGCACCGCCGTGGTTCACGATCCACGGCAGGTTGGACATGGTCTCCACGTTGTTGACCACGGTGGGCTCGCCGTACAGGCCGATGGCCGCCGGAAAGAACGGGGGCTTGATCCGCGGGAAGCCCCGCTTGCCCTCCAATGACTCGAGCAGGGCGGTCTCCTCGCCGCAGATGTAGGCCCCCGCCCCCGGGTGGACGACCACGTCGACGGAGAACCCGGAGCCGAAGATGTCGGCACCCAGCGCACCGTGGGCGTACGCCTCGTTGACGGCGGCCTGGACCCGCTCGAGACCCAGGGCGAACTCGCCCCGGATGAAGATGAACACCCTGCTGACCTGCAGGGCATAGGCGGCGATGACCACACCCTCGACGAGCTGGTGCGGGTCCCGCTCCACCAGCAGGTGGTCCTTGAAGGTGGCGGGCTCGGACTCATCCCCGTTGACCACCAGGTAGGTCACCGGGCTCTTCCGCAGCATGGCCCACTTGCGACCGGCCGGGAATCCGGCGCCGCCCCGGCCGAGCAGGCTGGCCGTGTCGACCTCGGCGGCCACGGCCTCTGGGATCATGGTCAGGGCCTTGCGCAGTCCGTCGTAGCCCCCGGTGGCCAGATACCGCTCGAGGGTGTGGGAGTCGGCGTAGGGCAGCCGGCTGGTGACGATCTTGGGTGGATCGGTGATGGCCACTACGAAGCCCCTCCGCTACCGCCGGCCGACGCCTTGGCCGCCTCGGCCTCGGCCGCCCGGCGCGCCTGGGCCTCGGCCATGGCCGCCCGTTCGGCGGCCACCCGTTCGGGGTCGGCCTCGAGGCCGGTGGACCGCCGGACCCGGATGAGCGTCCCGTGGGAGGGGATGTCCTCCGACCGTGCCCCGGAGCGGAGGTCGGCCATGAGGGCGTCGAAGGACTCGGCCGTCTGGGCCCCGACGAACCGGTGGTTGACCTGGACGCAGGGAGCCCGGTCGCAGTCGGCCAGGCACTCAGCCTCCTCCAGGGTGATCACCCCGTCGGCGGTGGTACCCCCGGCGTTGACCCCCAGCGACGATTCGGCGTGCTCCAGGAGTTCGGCGGCGCCCCCCAGCAGGCAGGCGATATTGGTGCAGACCGCCACCACGTGGGTGCCCACCGGCTCGGTGTGCAGCATGTCGTAGAAGGAGGCGGTACCGAGGACCTCGGTGGGCGTCACCCCGACCAGGGCGGCCACGTCCACCATCGCCTCGGGGGTCAGCCAGCCGTCCTGCTCCTGGGCCAGGTGGCAGAGAGGGATGAGGGCGGAGCGGGGCTCGGGGTAGAGAGCCATGAGCTCGCGGGCCCGGGTCAGCCGCTCGGACGACAGGTGGCTGGGCTGGACGGCCCCGTGCCGCCCCGACCGGCGGGGCGCCCCCACCGGGGTGGGCGTGGCCTGGTCGGTCATCGGTCCACCTCCCCCATCACCGGGTCCACCGAGGAGCAGACGGCCACGGCATCGGCCAGCAGACCGCCGCGCATCATGAGGGGCAGGCCCTGAAGGTTGACGAAGCTCGGTCCTCGGATGTGCATCCGGTAGGGCTTGGGCGAGCCGTCGGCCACCAGGTAGCAGCCCAGCTCGCCCCGTGGCGACTCGACGGCCACGTACACCTCGCCCTCGGGGACCTTGAAGCCTTCGGTGAACACCTTGAAGTGATGGATCAGCGCTTCCATGGACTCGTCGATCCGACCCCGTGGCGGCGGCGTCACCTTCTTGTCCTGGACCCGGTAGTCGCCAGCCGGCATCTTCTCCACGATCTGACGGATGATCCGGATGGACTCGCGGATCTCGTTGAGCCGGATGGAGTACCGGTCGAAGTTGTCCCCGTAGGTCCCCACGATGACGTCGAAGTCGACCTCGTCGTAGCGCAGGTAGGGCATGGAGCGGCGCAGGTCCCAGGGCACCCCGGTCGACCGGAGGATGGGCCCGGTGAGCGAGAGGGCCAGGGCCTCCTCGGCCGACAGGGTGCCGATCCCCTCGGACCGGCGGCGGAACACAGGCTGGCCGGTGAGGAGCTCGTCGTACTCGTCCGTGCGGGGCAGGACCGTGTCGCAGATGATGGTGACGTCGTCCTCCCATCCGTCGGGCAGGTCGGCGGCGGTGCCGCCGGGCCGGATGAAGTTGTGGTTCATCCGCAGGCCCGTGGTCTTCTCGAAGAAGGCCAGGATCATCTCGCGCTCACGGAAGCCGTAGATCATCATGGAGGTGGAGCCGATGTCCATGCCGTTGGTGGCCATCCACATGAGGTGGGACGACACCCGGTTGAGCTCCACCAGCAGCATGCGAATCCAGTCCGAGCGGGGTGGCATCTCCACGCCCAGCAGCGCCTCCACGGCCAACGACAGGACCAGCTCGTTGTGCAGCGGGGCCAGGTAGTCCATGCGGGTCACGTTGGTGGACCCCTGGACGTAGGTCAGCTCCTCCGCCGTCTTCTCCATCCCGGTGTGCAGGTAGCCGATGACCGGCTTGGTCCGCAGCACCGTCTCCCCGTCGAGCTCCAGCATGAGGCGCAGCACCCCGTGCGTCGACGGGTGCTGGGGGCCCATGTTGATGATCATGGTCTCGTCGTCGGACTGCTCGATATCGATGTCCGAGGGGTCGATGGCCACGCCCTCGGGGAGCCGCAGGACCGCACCCACCTCGCGGCGAAGCTGACCGGGCTCGGTCTCCGAACGCCGACCCAGCTCCTGAGGGCCCTCCGAGGTCTCGGCCACGAGGCCCTCGGGCTCGCCGTCGGGACCCGGGGCCGTGTAGGAGTCGCCGGTGAGCGGGGGGTCCAGCACGGTGTCGGGGCGGGGTCCGTCGACCCCGGAGCCGTCGGCCGGGGTGGTTGCCGTCACGTCGCTCATCTCGGGCCCGGTGCTTCCTTGAACTGGACCGGCACCCGGCCCACCCCGTAGTCCTTGCGCAACGGGTGGCCCTCCCAGTCCTCGGGCAGGAGGATGCGGGTCATGTCGGGGTGGCCGACGAAGTCGATGCCGAACAGGTCGAAGGCCTCGCGCTCCATGGCCTCCACACCGGGGTACAGCTCGAACAGGGTGGCCACCTCGGCGTCCGTCTCCGGCACCTGCACCCGGATCCGCACCCGGCGGGCCTGGCTCAAGGAGAGCAGGTTCACCACCACTTCGAACCGCTCGGGCGACACGCCCTCGGGCAGCCGACGGCCGGGATGGCCCAGATAGTCGACCCCGCACAGGTCGGCGCACATCTCGAATCCGGAATCCTTGTACTCCCCCACCACGGCCTCGTACTGCTGGCGCGTGGGGAACACCACCTCCTGGGCCGGTCGGCCCGGGGCACGGGAAGACCCGCCCCCCGAGGCGCTGGCCCCTGTCGGCTCGGCGACCACGTCGGTGGCGGCGTCGGGGCTCACAGGGGCTCGCCCACACTGCGGGCGATGACCGGGTTCCGCTTCGGCGTCCCCAGATGGACGGCGTCGGGCCGGTCCGGGGTCCACCCCGAGGTGGTCTCCTCGCCGCGGGTGCGGGCGTCGTCGGTGTCCACGCCGTCGTCGTGCACCAGCGTCTCCCCTTCGGGACCGTCCACCGCCGCCCGCAGCTCGACCGGCTGGCGGTGGGTGATGTCGTTGGTCCGGACCTTCTCGTGCAGGGTCAGGATGGCGTGCATGAGCGTCTCGGGCGTGGGGGGGCAGCCGGGGGCGTAGACATCGACCGGGACGATCTGGTCCACGCCCTGCACAATGGCGTAGTTGTTGAACATGCCGCCCGTGCTGGCGCACACGCCCATGGACAGCACCCACTTGGGCTCCATCATCTGGTCGTAGACCTGGCGGAGGACGGGGGCCATCTTCTGGGAGACCCGGCCGGCCACGATCATCAGGTCGGCCTGGCGAGGGGAGGCACGGAACACCTCCATGCCGAACCGGGCCAGGTCGAAGTCGGCGGCGCCCACCGACATCATCTCGATGGCACAGCAGGCCAGACCGAAGGTTGCCGGCCACATGGAGTAGGTACGCGCCCACTTGACCAGGTCCTCTAGGCGACCGGTGAGGAAGTTGTGCTGAAGGTCCTCGAGACCCATGAGGAGCCGCCTCTCTCGCTCTACGCGGCGCGACCGGGGCCGCTCGGCGCGGTGGCCGGCTCTCCGGTCGACGGGGCGTCAGGTTCGGTGCCACCGGGTGGCGTGGGGCCGGCCGGGGAGGTGGTACCGACCCTTCGCGTCGAGCCGCCGGGACCCCCCGGTCCGGCGCTGATGCGGGCGATGGTCGACTCCGAGGTGCGGGACGGCATGGCTCCGACCAGATGCCTGGCCGGGCCCCAGCTCAGGGCCCCGTTGCTCACCAGGAAGAGGAACGAGATGAAGACCACCGCGGCGAAGACCACCACTTCGACGAGGCCGAACGAACCCAGCTGCCGGAAGATCACGGCCCAGGGGTAGAGGAAGACGATCTCGATGTCGAAGATGATGAAGATCATGGCCACCAGGTAGAAGCGCACCGGGAAGCGGGTCGGGGGCTCGATGCCCGGGACGATGCCGCACTCGTAGGGGGCGATCTTGGCCGCGGTGGGTCGCTTCTTCGGAGCCATGAGTGCCGAGGCCACGAAGGACACCGCGGCGAACAGGAAGCCCAGGATGAGGAGGATCAGAATTGGCAGGTAATCGTCCACAGGAACTTGTTTTTACCACGCACCCCTTCGTGCAAGCACATCGGTGGAACCGTGCCCGCCGATCGGCATTCCGGTTCGGGGCGGGCGTGCCGTCCGGGCCCCCTCGCCCCTACCATTGGGGGTCGTGACCCCCAGCTCCCCTTCCTCGTCCACGGACGGGCCGCCGGTCGCTCCGGGGCACCTCCACGACGTCCTGGTGGTGGGGGGTGGCCCCTCGGGCTCCTCGTGTGCCTACTGGTTGGCCGAGGCGGGCTGGGACGTGGCCGTGGTGGAGAAGAAGGTCTTCCCCCGTGAGAAGACCTGCGGCGACGGGCTGACGCCCCGTTCGGTGCGCCAGATCGCCGACATGGGGATCGAGGGCTCCCTGACCGGGGCCCACCGCTACACCGGACTCCGGGCCCACGCCTTCGGCCGGGTGCTGGACCTCCCCTGGCCCGAGCACCCGAGCTTCCCGTCCTACGGCTACGTGATCACCCGGCACGACCTCGACGCCATGGTCAACGAACGGGCCGTCAAGGCCGGGGCCACCGTGTGGCAGGGCACCGAGGCCATCGAGCCCATCCTGGACGACGGGGCCACGCCGGTCGGTGCGACCGGTGGGTCGCTCCCCTCCTGCGTCGGCGCCGTGGTGAAGGAGAAGGCCACCGGAGCCACCCGCGCCGTGCGGGCCCGCTACGTGGTGGTGGCCGACGGGGCCAACTCGAGGTTCGGGAGGGCCCTCGGCACGGCCCGGGACCGTGACCAGCCCATGGGCATGGCCCTGCGCGGGTACTACACCTCCCCGGGCCACGCCGAGACCTTCATCGAGTCCCATCTGGACATCCGGGACGGCTCTGGTGGCGTGGTCCCCGGCTACGGCTGGATCTTCCCCCTGGGCGACGGTCGGGTCAACGTGGGCGTGGGCCTGCTCTCCACCGACAAGCGGTGGAAGGGGGTCAACACGTCGACCCTCATGGACCACTTCGTGGAGTACGCGCCGAAGGAGTGGGAGCTGTCCCCGGCCACGGCCCTCGGCGCCCCCACCGGCGGCAAGCTCCCCATGGGACTGGCCGTCGGGCCCCGGGTGGGGGCCACCACACTGGTGGTGGGCGACGCCGGCGGCTCCATCAACCCGTTCAACGGGGAGGGCATCGCCTACGGCTACGAGAGCGGCCGGCTGGCGGCGGCCTCGCTGGGTGAGGCCCTGAGTGGCGACGGCGTCGAGGCCCTCCTGCGGTACGAGACCCGTCTGGAGGACGCCTACGGCCTCTACTACCGGGTGGCCCGGGCCTTCATCAGGGTGATCAGTCGCCCGGAGCTGATGCAGCTGTGCGTGGGCACCGGCATCCACTCCGAGCCCCTGATGAGCTGGATCCTCCGCATCATGGCCAACTTGCTGCGACCCGACGAGACCGGCCCGGCCGAGGCCGCCTACCGGGCCTTGGCCGTCATCGCCCGGATGGTCCCCGAAGCAGCCTGATCCGCCATCCGGCGGCGCGCCCGACCGGGCGGCGACCTGTCCTCGGCACCGGGTCCGATCGACGCCCGGGGGACCTACTTGGTGACGGCCAGCCCCACCCGTCCCGATATGGCGTTGTAGGCCGAGGTGAAGGCGTCGGTCGGCACCGGCGCTCCGCCGGTGGTGGGCTCGAGCGTGGACTCGGTCCGACCGCCGATCATGAACGCCTGGCCGACGACCTCGGTGCCCTGGTTGGGGATGGTCAGCGTCGTGAGATAGGCGAACGTCTGGACCCCGGCGGGAGCGGCCAGCGGCACCGTCTGCACCGCCGCGGTGGCCCCGGGCACGGCGGCCGAGACCACTGACGACTGGTAGGCGGTGAAGCAGGCCACGAAGCTGGCGTTGGTGAACGGCGTGGCCAGCGCCTTGGCCTGGTCGGCCGTGGCCATGACCCGCGTCGTCGACTGCATCAGGACCGTCGGGTCGGTCGGGCTCTGGAACGACGGCGAGGTGGCCGATCCCGACTGGCCGGAGGCCACCGATCCGGCGAACAGGCCCGAGACGGTGCCGACGGGCACACCGAGGCACTGGCCCAACGCCCGGGCGGCCTGGGACTGGGCGGCAGCCGGAGCCACCGGCGGACGCGTGGGTTGGCCGGTGGCCGTGCTCGGGGCCCAGCCGGCCGGCAGGTCGGTCAGGTGCAGGTTGATAGTGGCGGCCAGCGCCGCGTCTGCCGCCGCCGTGGACAGGCCCGGGGTGGTGGTAGCCGTCGTGGTGTTGTTCTTCTTGACCACGAAGTAGGCGATGGCCCCCACCACCACGAGCAGGGCCACGAGCAACAGGACCAGC
>Ga0207933_1001885_pt1 | contig 14575 bp, 8 predicted proteins | sample NGESurdeep092012_4_FD_184488 | JGI IMG/M metagenome (GOLD analysis project Ga0207933, IMG submission 184488) | Arctic peat soil microbial communities from Barrow, Alaska - NGEE Surface sample F53-3 deep-092012 (SPAdes) | ecosystem: Environmental > Terrestrial > Soil > Wetlands > Peat ... | reverse complement strand
AGATTCCCGGTAGGCTCATCTGCAAATAAAATAGAAGGACGATTGGAAAATGCACGCGCGATGGCGATGCGCTGTTGCTCGCCGCCGCTCAGTTGAGCAGGGTAGTGGTGGCTTCTTTCGGATAAGCCTACTTTGTCCAAAAACTCCATCGCTCTTGCCCGCACTTTTTTTTCTCCGCGAAGTTCTAAAGGAACCATCACATTTTCGATCGCTGTTAAAGTTGGCATCAATTGAAAATTTTGAAAGATAAAACCAACGTGCCTGTTCCGCACATAGGCAAGCTGGTCTTCATTTAGACTTTCCAAATGATTTTGTTGTAATTCTATGCTTCCCGATGTTGGCTGGTCTAATCCTGCACACAAACCCAGCAAAGTAGTTTTGCCGCTTCCAGATGGGCCAACGATAGCCATAGAAGCGCCTGCATCCACAGAAAATGAAATATTATCCAACACAGTTAAAAGGCTGCCACCGCTTTTATATTTTTTACTTACGTCGTGAAGAGAGAGAATCGTTTCCATTTGATTTTATTTAGCGCTAATTTAAAAATACATCAGGGTATCTTTGTAAGAGATGAGAAATTATGAATGAAAGTATTTAAAAAAAATAATTAATCTGTATCTAAATGAACAGTTATAAAAATATTACCAACAATTTAAATAAAAAATGAAGCTAGAATATTCCGGATGTGGCGGAATTTAAACCTTAGTAGAAATCCATTAAATTCCATGATCTACCTTATAACCTTATTTCAAATGAATTTAATACGGGAGGATTAGAATAAGGTAATAAGGTTACAAAATTATTAAAACTTTTCCTACTAAGGTTGTGTAGCAAAGCAATTAACACGATTTAGTTTTCGTCTATTATAAAAAAAATAATAAAACAATTTTTAATGATCAAAAATAAAAATCTTATCAACAATTTAAATAAAAAAAGACGTGCCATGGTTTGTGGGGACACAAGCCATTTTGGCGGAAATGCAATTGCACCGTCTTTTTTGCTGATTCTGTTTTTTGCCATCTTTTCATGCAATAATAATTCCAATGAATCAGCTCCAAAAAAACAAGAAGAGGCTGTAAAGAATAATCCAGTTGATTCTTCATCACAAAAGAAAAGTATTTTATTTTTTGGCAACAGCCTTACTGCCGGATATGGCGTGGATCCATCAGAAGCGTATCCCGCGTTGATACAGGATAAAATTGATTCATTGCGTTTGAATTATAAAGTGGTTAACGCTGGTGTAAGCGGTGAAACTACGGCAGATGGCGACAGCCGGATTGACTGGATCTTGAAACAGCCCGTGGATATTTTTGTTCTTGAATTAGGGGGAAACGATGGCCTTCGCGGTATCCCATTATCCGTAACAGAAAAGAATCTGCAATCCATTATTGATAAGGTAAAAGCAAAATATCCGGATGCAAAAATAATCCTCGAAGGTATCCAGATACCTCCCAACATGGGTGCAGATTACACAACGAAGTTTAAAGAAATATATCCAAGGCTGGCGTCGGAAAATAAAATTGAATTGCTTCCTTTTTTGTTGAAAGGTGTGGGCGGGGATCCAAAGCTCAACCAGCAGGACGGCATTCATCCCACCGCAGAAGGGCACAAGATCGTTGCGGAAAATGTTTGGGAAATTTTGAAACCAGATTTGTGAGTTAACGTAACAATGATTGTTCTCAGAAAAGATTTTAGGAATATCAATTCTTTCCATCCAAGATACTTCTTTGATCCTTTGGTGGGCTTGGTAGTCCATGTCATGAAGTAACTATCTCAATATTGCTGTAAAATTGTTTTTAAAAAAACAGTATCCATTTCAGGAAATTTTACGGGAGGCGCTGGGGAATCTGAATGCTCGTTTAAGTGCAATTCCCACCAGCCTACAGTATGCCACGTTCCTGATTTATACCCTATATTTTTATAATCAGCAATTTTGTAAAATCCCAACTTTTCATGAAACGAAATACTTTTCACATTGGGCAAAGTGATACCTGCGTAAACATTCCTGCATCCCTGGTATTTTAAAATCGACAACAACGAATTGTATAACGCTTTAGCAATTCCCGTATGCTGAAAATTTTCATGAACATATACAGAGCTTTCCGCACACCATTGATATGCGGCCCTTTCTCTGTGCTTTGTAGCGTATGCATACCCGGCAATGGTTTCATCTATCTCACATACAAGCCATGGCCAGTCTTGCTGGTAGGAGATAATCCGATGTTCAATGTTTGCAATGGTTGGTAATTCGGTTTCAAAGGTGACCGCCGTGTTTAAAATAAAAGGCGCATAAATTTCCAAAATGGAAGCAGCATCTTTTGGCGTTGCTAAACGGGTTAAAACCATAAATTAAAATTGAGAAAGGAAATTTTTTGCAGAACAAATTTAATTCGTCTTTAGATCAAATCAGTTATTTAGGTGCTGGATTATTTCGCAATGATGAAAAAATAAAAAACTACCTAACAGTTATGCGCGAAGGTTTTTCTGTTAGATAGTTTTTGGGGCTATAGACCCTGGTTTTTTTATTTGTTCAGGAATTGCTGTTCACCTTAGGTTGGTCCTGACTATTATTTGTTCCGGACTGGGGGTTAATCGTATTCATTGGTCTTTTATGATAGTTTTTTTCTACCTCTGCTATGGCCTTTTCACGTGCTGATTTCAGCTGAAGTATGTCCTGTTTCTTTTGATCACTGGAAATACTTTTATCTTTTTTTACAGCTTTAATTTGATACCTGTAGTCAGATTTTACGGCGTTAATTTGTGCGTTTAACCTGTATGAGGCCAAACTGCGGATGATTTTAAAAAACAATAAACCTTATTATTTGTTTGCCCACTGGGATGCGCAATTAACTATTTTGAAACCTGCTCCGTGCTATTCAGAGCTTCCCAGAGCATATCTTTTAATTCTACCAGGCCTTTATTCGTAAGGGATGAAATAAAAAGATGCGGAATGTTTTTTGGTAATTCTTTTTCGATGGCTTCCTTCAGCTCATCATCCAGCATATCGCTTTTACTGATCGCTATGAGGAATTTTTTATCTAACAGTTCCGGATTATATTCTTTTAATTCGTTGTGGAGTATTTTAAATTCTTCTCCATGGTCTTTGCTGTCGGCCGGGATTACAAAAAGCAAAACGGGATTGCGCTCGATGTGGCGTAAGAAGCGGTGCCCAAGTGCTTTACCTTCGGCAGCGCCTTCAATAATGCCCGGAAGATCGGCTACGCAAAAGCTTTTTTGATCACGGTATTCTACCATCCCTAACTGTGGCGTCAAAGTTGTAAAAGCATAATCAGCAATTTTTGGTTTTGCCGCGGTAATTACAGAAAGCAATGTTGACTTTCCTGCATTCGGAAAACCTACCAGCCCAACATCTGCCAGTACTTTCAATTCCAGCGAAACAAAACTTTCTTCTCCTTCTTCTCCGGGTTGTGAATGCTCCGGCGCCTGGTTGGTTGGCGTGGCAAAATGTGAATTGCCCTGTCCGCCCCGGCCACCCTGCATTAAAATCTTTTGCTCGCCGTCTTCTAATATTTCAACGGTTTTTTCGCTCCCTTCAATGGTAGCGATCGTTCCCAGCGGCACGTCAATTATAATATCTTTTCCATCGCGTCCCGTACAATTGTTTTTGCTTCCATTTTCACCATCGTCGGCTAAAATATTTTTATAATAGCGAAGATGTAAAAGCGTCCATAAGTTTTTATTCCCCCTCAAAATGATATGTGCACCGCGGCCACCATCACCACCATCAGGTCCGCCAAATGCAGTAAGTTTATTGCGCATAAAATGCCGGCTGCCAGCACCTCCATGACCACTCTTGCAAAATATTTTTATTAAATCTATAAAATTTGATTTGTCCATAAGCGGTAAAGGTCGCAAAGTTTAAGCATGAATTCATGGGTATTATTTCCTTCTTTCCTGAGATTGGCAGTAAACAAAGGAATTGTCTACATTTTGCATTTTTCGTCTTTTCGGGAGAAGTTTTCATTAAGATATAAACTGTTTCTAAAATAAAACTTTTGTCTTTTAGCTTTTATGTTTCTACTTTTACAGAACCAATATCTTTAAATAAGACTTCCTGTCAATCTCTAAAAGACATCTTTTTTCGTAAGCGCGATACTGTTAACCTCAAAGGGTTGGTTGTAGATTCTTCTTGTTTTGTCGAACCCCCATCGGACAATAAATAATATTAGTTAACCAGATATTAAACCCTAAGTGGAAATATCTCTTGCATCCTCAAACTTGAGTTATGAAAAAAAATTTACCAGCTAAAATATCACTCAAATGGGTTTTAGCACTTTTTGTTGCTCTTTCGTTGCCTTCCGTTAGTATAGGACAAAATTTGAAAATCAATGATTTTGTTTTGTTTGGTGGAGACGGAACTTATATTGGAAATGGTTGCTATTTCCAAAGACATGCTTCGCCGGATATCGACGGTGGTTCTGTGGGAAGTAATTCAATTATCCAAACAAGCAGCAACACAAATGTAAATGGGAATTTATACAGCGGTGGCATCATTCAACTGAATGACAATAATAACATCACCGGAAATATTACCGTAGGCAATTCAAACTCGTTATGGAATAACGTTTTATCAGTTGGTAAACACGCCTTGATCAAGGGCAATATTGATGTAAACGGAAATACATTTATAAGCAGCGGAAGTGTGAGCGGTAAATTGACGCATCCGGCAGGCACTACCTACAAAGGGCCGAATCCTGCAGGAGGAAACATAACCGGAACTCCTAATCTGCCTGGACTGCCTCAAATGCCCGCCATCACTAATTTTCCTGCTGCGGGGAGTAAAAATATTTCCTCTTCACAAACATTAAAGCCGGCTGCTTACGGAACTATTCAACTAGGAAATAATCAAACAATTACCCTGTCGGGTACCGGGATTTATATTTTTAAATCAATAAAAAGCTACGGTAGTAACAGTTTCGTTTTTGACTTTAAGAATGATCCTACCGGAACAATTAAAATTTATGTTTATGGCGATGTAGATTTAAATATTGTAAACTCAAGTATTAAAAATGGCGGAGAGGCAACAAGAATCTATTCTGAAACTCATGGTAATGGCGCTTCCTGCTGGTTTGGTAAATACGCGTGGATTTTAGCAAACTTACCCACACGAGGTGCTTCGTCGAACTGGCTTGGAACTGTATGGGCTCCTTACGGCGGTATTAATTTAGGTTCGGGTTCGGGACAAAGTTCTTATACCGGAGCTTTTTATACCACCAAAAAAATAAATATTCAAAACAATGTTTCAATAACTTACGCGCCTTTCGCTCAATGCAGTACTCCTGTTGCCAACGCGGGAAGCGACAGAGTATTGGACTGCACAACTTCAACGGTGAATTTGGATGGCACTGCTTCTTCTCAAGGATTGCAATATAACTGGACAGCTCTGAATAATGGAAAAATAGCTTCAGGGGCTACCACCTTAACACCAACGGTAAATGCAGCTGGAACTTATGTCTTAACCGTAACTAACCCGGCGGGTGGTTGCTCGGCTACCGATACAGTAGTTGTATCATTTAACCATTGCATTCTGCCGTATTATCCACCACCAGAAGGAGGAAAGAATACTGATCTAATTGGTGCGGAATTGAATTCGTTGGCTGAAAACTTTGGTTATGTGGCTGATACAACTCAAAATATTTTCATACTGATGCAAGATAGTGTGATGATAGATGTTATTGCAAAAATGGGTAACTACCAGGCAGCATTAGCGCTTGTGCAGACTCCCGATTTGGGAATGACAAATTTGATTGATAATGGCCCCAACACCCTTATCATTTCCGGTAAGTTTCCTATTAAAAATCTTACTAAATTAAATAGTCACGGTGATTTGATTGATTACTGCCGACCTATTTTCCCATCGATTGGTAACGCAGGAATCGTTACCAGCCAGGGTGATACTGCCATGCAATCCTATATGGTACGAGGCGGATACGGACTTTCCGGTGCAGGCGTAAAGGTGGGTGTGATATCTAACAGCTACAATACTATTCCCGGAAATCCGGCACAAACAGATGTGTTAAACGGAGATTTGCCAGGCATTGGAAATACAGACAACCCTAATCCTGTAGAAGTGTTGAAAGAGTATCCTTACGGTACGGCCTCCGATGAAGGAAGGGCTATGTTGCAAATAGTTCATGACGTTGCGCCGGGCGCGAAGCTTGCTTTCAGGACTGGGTTTATTAGTGCGGGCGATTTTGCTCAGGGTATCAAAGAATTGCAACAAGATGGCTGCAATGTGATCGTAGATGATGTCACTTATATTACAGAACCATTCTACCAGGACGGCGTGGTAGCGCAAGCGGTTGATTCTGCAGCCGCTAAAGGAGTTGCTTACTTTTCTGCTGCCGGCAATTATGGCAATCAATCTTACGAAGGAGTTTTCAACCCCGCACCGGCACCAAATGGTATCACAGGAACCGCACACAATTTTGGCAATGGGGATATTTATCAAACCATCCAGCTTCCTCCTGGAACCTATACTGTGGTGCTGCAATGGGAAGATGGAATTTATTCTACAGGCCAGACACAGAATGGTACTCAAAATGATCTGGATATTTACCTGACTGATAATAACGGCAACGCGCTATTTGGTTTTAATAGAAACAATATCGGCGGCGACCCAATAGAAGTATTGCCATTTACCGTAACCCAGGCTACAAAGACTAACATTATGATCGTGAGGGCTGCAGGAACCGGTAATGTAAGATTTAAGTATGTCTTCTTTAGAGGTAATGGGGTGACCAGTAAATACAATTCGGGCACATCAACTATTGTAGGCCAGGCAGATGCTGCAGGTGCTATGGCTGTGGGTGCAGTTCTTTATACAAACACACCCGCCTACGGAGTAAACCCACCAACAGTGGCATCTTTCTCTTCCACTGGCGGAACGTTGGTGAATGGCGAGGTAAGAAACAAACCCGAATTCTGCGCGCCAAATGGAGTAAATACTACCGTTAATATGGGCGGCCAGAATATTGACGGAGATCAATTCCCTAACTTCTTTGGCACATCGGCTGCTGCACCACACGCTGCCGCCGTAGCTGCCTTACTAATTGAAGGGAAGAAAAAATTTGCAAATGAGGTATTAATACCTGATAGTGTAAGATCAATATTAGAACGTACCGCGACTGATATGGGTGCGCCTGGTTTTGATTACAACACCGGTTACGGATTTATACAGGCTAACGCGGCTATGCAAACTTTTGCTTCGCCAAGTCCTCAAATCATAAAACTGGTGCGCCCCGATACTACTATCCAGGCGGGTTCTCAACCAATCAACGTAACCATTCAGGGGCAGTTTCTGAACGGGAGCTCCAAAGTAATATTCAGGGCAGATACACTAAATACGACAGTCATCAGTAGCACGGAGGTTACAGCTACTATTCCCGCATTTATCGGAAACCCTGCTGTGCATGTTTATACGCCATCGGTTTCATCAAGTGGTCTGGATGGAGGCGCGTCCGATTCATTATATTTCCATTCGGCTGTTAAAAAAATAATAACTATCACAGCGGTTGATCAAACCAAGAAATACGGTGAAAAAATTCCTTCATTTTCTTCGACTATTTTAGTAGATAGTGTTCCATTGGCGAACACGACATTTACCTTAAAAGATTTAGGACTTGATACCGTTAATTATACAACGACCGGTACCAATATGAGTAATGTAGGATTGTATGTTATAAAACCTGCGATGAAAAATTTTGCGCCCGGAGATTCTAACCTCGTCGCGCTGAATGAACTGTACAAATATGTTTTCAACAATGCAGTGCTTGCTATAACACCAATGCCGCTTGTAATTACGCCAAGAGATACTACACTTACTTACGGTAATAAAATATCCGGCATTAGTTATAATTATACTTATGGTGATTCGCTGATTGCCGAAACAGACAGAAGCGCTTTCTTAAACTCGCTGCAAGAAAGCTACCATCAAAACCTTGTAAACGATGCCATAGCATTGGTAGATGCACGAGCACTTGTAAATGCGAGACCTTTGGTAAATGCGGATCTCACAAACCTCAGCTTCTTAACAAGTGCGAGAGCGTTGGTGAACGCCCGCCCGCTAGTAAATGCGAGACCTTTGGTAAATGACGCAACCCTATTTGACACCACCAATATCGTGGATGTCGCCACAGCTTCAGTCTTCAATTATGAAGCATCGCCAGACACTACTACATTGGTAAGTGCGCGACCTTTGGTAAACGCAAGGGCATTAGTAAATGCAAGAGCATTAGTGAATGCCAGGGCTTTGGTAAATGCCAGGCCTCTGGTGAACGCCCGCGCGTTGGTAAATAGTTCTACTGTGAGCGATACCAGCAATTCAAATGTGGCGATAATTATTGATGCGGCAGATGTATCCGCTCCGGAAACAGACACGTTAACGGGTTTCAAATCTATTAATCTAATAACAGGCATCACTGCGGGAAACAATACCATTGTTCCGGGAGCCTTCATGTCTGATAATTTTGATATTAGTTATGGCCTTGGTAAATTAACTATTTTGCCTGCTCCGTTGACCGTGAGAACTGATAGTTCTACAGTGGTATACGGTATTCAAATACCTCCATTTACGTCAAAGATTACCGGCTATCAATACCAGGACAATGCAGATTCTGTCTTTGAGAAAGGTGCTGTTAATTATAGTCTGTCAAACACTGCAAATGGCCAGGTTCTTTCGTCAAGTGTAACTGCCGGTAAATTTAATATCGTTCCTTCAGGGTCGATCATACAGCCGTCGAATTACACGGTACAATATATAAATGGGTTATTGACGGTAAATAAAGCAGTGTTAACTGCACAGGCTGTTGATACATTTAGGACATACGGAGATAGTGATCCATCATTTAGAATTTCTTACAGCGGTTTTTTAAACGGCGACGGACCTTCAAATGTTACTGCTCCTACAGCATCTTCTTCTGCTTCGGTTAATTCGAATGTGGGAGTTTATCCGATTTCTTTGTCCGGAGGCAGCGCTGATAATTATACTTTAGTTTATAAAAATGGCAATCTTACCATCAAAGCTGCGAAACTGGTGGTAAAAGCAGACAACAAAACCATTTCATTATTTAGTCCTCTGCCGACACTTACTTCTACTATTTCAGGCTTTAAGAATGGTGATGAAAGTACCGTCATTAGTGGGCCAAAATATAAAATAAGTCCGAACTTCTTCAGCTGGTTCCCGAGTGTTTTCAGCATTACTCCTTATGCGCTAAATATTTCGAATGCGTCTAATTATAGTATTAGTTATCAGCCGGGAACTTTATGCGTGGTATGGTGGTACTGTCCTCCAAGTTCGAATAACAAATCGCGCATTTCAGTTTACAACAATCCAATTGTTGCAAGAAGTGCTGATCCAATTAGCAATAGCGTGTTGGTAACAAATCAATTGACCCAAGGTCAGCCAACCGTTACCTATCAAAATGGAAATAATGGAACTATGGCTATACCGTCAAACATCACGCTTTCAAAAGATAACATGCTTGATGAAACTTACACCACGTCTGTGTTCCCTAATCCAACGAATGGAGTGGTGACTATCAGAGTAAATGATGCAAGCTTGTCAAACAAGGGTATCATGATAACAGATGCAGACGGGAAAATTTATTCTTCCGGAAGTGTAAAAAATGTTTATGCTAATAGTGTGGTTTTGGATTTGTCCGGTTTCAGGAATGGCATATACTTTGTAAAAATAATGGTAGATGGAACTTATAAAACATTCAGAGTAATTAAATTATAGACATCAAATCTGAGTGAGCAAAAACAAAAACAAAAGAGGAAGAAGTGTTATAATTTCTTCCTCTTTTAAATTTTCTTCACCGCTGAAAAATAAAATATTTAACTTAGGCGTGAAAGTTATATTCCTAAATGAACAAAAGAAATTTATTTTTCTGTTTTCTTCTCCTTCTTCTTTCCATTCAATCGCATGCTCAGAAAGACCGTATAGACAGTTTAAAAAAAGAATTATCTGAGGCCAAGGATGATAGCAGTAAGGTCAATTTTTTATTAGCATTAAGCAAAGAATTTTTTAGTATTTCGCCAGAGGAAGCTATGGACTATGCGTCCCAGGCAAAAGAAGTAGCCATAAACGGAAAGTTATACTCACAGCTCGCTTATGCTTATAAAACTATAGGAATGGTAAATTATAACCAGGCAAGCTATGTTGAATCACTTGGGAATTATGACAAAGCGCTTTCCATATTTGATTCGTTAGATGACAAAGCAGGAGTGGCAAACATACTGAGCAATGAAGCGTCTTTATACTTTAACCAGGCTGATGATGAAAAGGCGTTGGAGTTGAACTTGAAATCGCTTAGCGTTGCTGAACAAATAAATGATACCCTTAGAATATTAACTACTCTTCAGAACATCGGAGCCGTCTATTCTAACAAGCCTTCTACGCTAAATAAAGCGGTGGATTATTATTTAAGGGCATTACCAATGAGTGAATCGTTGAAGAACAATGATGCCATTGGCACAATCGCGGTAAACCTTGGAGAAATTTATCTTGCTAAAGGAGATGCAGATTCCGCTCTGATGTATTTTCAAAAATCGTTACAGGCATACCAGGGGTCAGAAAACATACCTTACACGCTCAACGATATTGGGAAGGTATATCAATTGAGAAAGGATTACGACAAAGCGATTAAATATCACCAGGAGGCGTTCGATATTTCTCAAAAGTTGAATGCAAAAGTGGACATGGGACAGTCATTACTCAACCTTGGCGATACATATATGAGCCAGGGAAATACTCCCAAAGCCATTGATTACTATCTACGTTCGGAAGGTATTTTAAAAAAAATAAGTGACGCTAATTATGATCTGGAAAAAGCTTATAAAGGACTTGCTTATGCTTATTCGAGCACAAATGATTTCCGGAATGCATTTAGATATGAAACATTATTTACCGGTGTAAAAGATTCTCTTTACAACCTGGGTATCTCAAAAGCAATAACCAGCCTACAGTTGAATTTTGATATTCAGAAGAAGCAAAACCAGATTGACTTATTGAAGAAAGATCAGGTGCTTTCGGACCTGGAACTAAAGAAGCAAAGATTGGCCAAGAACGCGCTTATGATTGGGCTGGGATTGCTATCACTCATAGCAGTGATACTATACAGAAACTACAGAAACAAAATTAAAACCAATAAAATTCTGGATAGCCGGAATGCTCAAATTCAACATTTGCTTTTAAATATTTTACCGTCGGAAGTAGCACAGGAACTTCAGAATAGTGGTAATGCCACGCCACGCTATTATGAAAAAGCGTCGGTACTTTTCACAGACTTCAAAGGCTTTACAAAACTTGCGGAAAACCTGTCGCCGTGGGAGGTTGTATCTGAGCTCAATGATTATTTTATGGCTTTTGACGATATCATTGAAAAGTATGAGCTGGAAAAAATAAAGACCATTGGTGATTCTTATATGTGCGCGGGAGGTATCCCCACAGAGAATGAATCTCATTTTATAAAAATCATAAAGGCAGGCCTTGAAATGCAGCAATATATTTCCAAGCGAAATTTAGAACGCGATACGACTGGCATGCCAAAATGGGATATCCGTATTGGTGTTAATACAGGACCTCTGGTTGCCGGAGTAGTAGGCAAAAAAAAATATGCTTACGATATATGGGGCTCTACGGTAAACGTAGCCAGCAGAATGGAAAGCAATGGAGAACCCGGTCGTGTAAATATATCAGCTGCTACTTATGAGTTGGTCAAAGATCATTATAAGTGTACCCATCGCGGTAAAATATTTGCAAAGAATATCGGCGAGATTGATATGTATTTCGTGGACGAGGAATTAAATTAAAATCATTAATAAAAGTTGGTTTACTGTTTTTGGTGTAGTTGCATTCCCGTTCTTATTCCAATCCAGATTGGGTAAAGCATTGTTGTGATTTGCATTTTCGTACAGTGCGTTTTTCTCACAATACACATTCTTTCCATTTGTTTCTAATCAGTTCCTGGCTGCTGAATTTTTATTCCTTCGTTTTTCTATTTTATCACATCCAGAATTTTCCCGATTATGAAAATGGTTTTTCAAATACTGGCATAAGTTTGTATGACATAAATATGACAAAATGATGAAAGAGAAAAATTTTGTAGCTATAAACTATATACAATGTAACGCTGACTATAAACAGCGTTTTGAAGAATTGTTTGGCTCGCGTGCAAAACAAATAGATACTATGCCCGGTTTTGTGGATATGCAGGTACTTCGCCCCTCAAAAGAAGGCGACGCATATTTAATTGTTAGCCATTGGGAAAATGAACTATCCTTTAAAGACTGGACAAAATCATCAACTTTTCTGGAAGGTCATAAGCGTGGCTTTGCTGACCTGGCAAAAGCTAAAGCCGAAGGAAAAGAAGTTCCGATGAAGAGTGATTTTAAAACCTATGAGATCATCGCCCGTTAAAAATTAATGATTATGATGGCAGCAGAAAAAAACAAAAAATCAATCATAACCTGGATAAAAAGAATAGGCTTTTGGGGATTTCTGTTCTTTCTTGTAAAAGGACTTGTTTGGCTCTTGGTAGGATATTTTATTTTGAAATAGATAGGTGGTTGAAGAGGGCTTTAAAAACAATCGTCGGGAAGATGTTTACCACCATATTGTTCCTTTTTCTGACTTCATTGTCTCATGGAGTCAGGTAGAAATCATTGCCTCATTTAATCTGAAGCTTCTTATTCGACTCAACATGCTATCTGCCGTCTAGAAATTTGATTCGTCCGATGACTGTTGCTTATTTTTTTTGATCTTTTTGAGCGCTTTTTCTTTGAAGAATCCATTTTAGGCCTGCTACGCCACAACATAATTGAAAAAATAAGAAGGACTGCAGACAAACTAAATATAAAAATATCTAAGTAAAGAGTTTTCATACGTTTTTGAGGGTTTAAATTCCCACAACAAAAATGGAAAAACTAGTTGATGTATTGCCGCTTTTTCGATGATGGGTCGAAAGCTTTCGACTAAAAGAACAAATTGTGCGATCAGCTAATTGCGCAAATGTTAGGTATTACAACGTTTTTAGACGGCCTCTCAATATACATGGCGGCTTTTGATCTTTACGATCATACTGGATTTATAGCATAGCGTTAGATTTTGTCATTTATATTGAATCAAAATCTGGATTATTTATTTGTTTATTGCAAACAATGAATGATCGGCATTTTCAGATTACACGATCGCTATTTCTTAACCTGAATTATTTTTTCATTCTTCGCAATTAATTTTCCAATAGGACTGGCAAATTTTTCCAATCCGAATCGGCTGAAGATTTCTGACAGTTCATTTAACGAAGCAGAGTTAACGGCAATCAGTAACCCTCCGTTTGTTTGCGGGTCCGGTAAAATAGAAAACGCCTCCATTACATTCACGCCTTTTTCAAAATTAATTTTTTTACTGTAGCTGTTCCAGTTTCTGTAAGTAGCATCAGGGACAATCCTCTGTGCCAGATATTCTTTAGCACCTTCAATCATATTCAGGTTAGAATAATTGATCTCTGCCGATAAGCCACTTCCTTCTGCCATTTCTATCAAATGTCCTGCAAGTCCAAAGCCGGTTACGTCAGTCATTGCGGAAATGCCTTTTATGTTACCTAACGCCTGTCCAACGGAATTCAAAGAAGTGAGTTGCTCTATTAAATTCGGTAAATGTTCATCCTTCAATACGTTTCTTTTTTGTGCAGTCGATAAAATCCCTACCCCAATAGGCTTGGTTAAGAAAAGTAAATCTCCCTCCTGAGCCGTATCGTTTTTTTTAAGGTTATTTGCAGAAACAATCCCATTTACTGCGAGTCCAAAAAAAGGTTCGGCAGAATCTATAGTATGCCCTCCCGCCAAAGCGATTCCGGCTTTTGCACAAATATTTCTTGCGCCTTCTATTACTTTTTTTGCCAGCGATGCGGGTAATTTTTCCACCGGCCAGCCCAGTAATGCAATAGCGAGTATTGGTTTGCCGCCCATGGCGTAAATATCACTGATCGCGTTGGCAGAAGCTATTCGGCCAAAATCGAAGGCGTCATCGACTATTGGCATAAAGAAATCCGTCGTAGAAATTAAAGCATTTCCATCTCCCAAATCATACACGGCTGCATCGTCTTTGCTGCTATTGCCTACCATTAGATTGTTATCGGGAAAGGTAAATTGCGAATGGAGAATTTCGTCCAGTACCTGTGGGGCTATCTTGCAACCGCAGCCCGCACCTCGGGAATATTGCGTAAGTTTTATGGCTTCGTTATTTTTAGTAGGTTCCAATTAGTTTTTCTTTTGTCGGACCAGTTTTATTTCAGCATTTTTTTTCAGGTCACCTGTGAAAAATATTTCATAATTTTTTTCGCCATCACGAACTACCAATAACCCGGTATTTGGAGGAATGGTTCCAAGGTTTTCTGCGTACATGATGACATTGATGGTGTCACCCATTTCCGGAGACAGATAGATAGTTTTATTAGTAGGTGTTACCAACAACCCTACCCGTGGCATCACTACCTGGCCATTCAGCAAAACACTTACTGTATCGCCATCAATGATTCCATTATCAAAAAGG
>Ga0207933_1001883_pt1 | contig 14590 bp, 19 predicted proteins | sample NGESurdeep092012_4_FD_184488 | JGI IMG/M metagenome (GOLD analysis project Ga0207933, IMG submission 184488) | Arctic peat soil microbial communities from Barrow, Alaska - NGEE Surface sample F53-3 deep-092012 (SPAdes) | ecosystem: Environmental > Terrestrial > Soil > Wetlands > Peat ... | reverse complement strand
TCTTATAATCCGCCAGCAGTTTATCGATCAGTCCCTTGTCCATCTCCATACGATCTCCTCTCCCTCATTGGAAAAGATCGTTTACACAAAATTATTTACACCCTCGCGACGAGTGCGGACGGATGGTGTTGTAGTGAACCCGCCAGCGTTCGGCCAGTACCTGCACCTCTTTGAGCGAGTAGAAGATCTCTCCATTCAGGAACTCGTCCCGCAGTTTTGAGTTGAAGCTCTCGCAGTAGCCGTTCTCCCATGGACTGCCGGGTTCGATATAGAGTGTCTTTGCGCCGGTATCAGCCAGCCATTTCCGCAGGTCCTTGGCTACGAACTGCGGGCCGTTGTCCGAGCGGATATGCTCCGGCACACCCTTCAACACCATCACATCCGCCAGCGCCTCGATCACTTTGGCGCTGCTCCAACGTCGTTCCGGACGCACCAGCAAGCTCTCCCGGCTGTGTTCATCGATCAGGTTCAACATCCGCACCGTCCTTCCATCGTGCGTCTTCGCACTCACGAAGTCGTAACTCCAAACATGATTTGCGTGCTGCGGACGCAGCCGCACGCACGACCCATCGTTGAGCCACAACCGCCCTCTTGGCTTCTGCTTCTGTGGAACCTTCAGCCCCTCACGACGCCATATCCCGGGGTCCCCGCGGACAGGTCTTCGTCCGTGGGGTGGAGATCCTCTCTACCCGGTCCTTGCAGACCTGCCAGCCTGTCCGCTTGAGCAGCGCCGTAATCCGGCGATATCCATAACGGCCATACTGGCCGGGCCAACGTGACGATGGCCTGGGTGAGCGTATCTTCGTCATCTCGCTGTGTCGGGCGGTAGCGCTCGAGTACCGCGTGGCTGCTTCACCACACGGCACGCCTGCCGCTCGCTCATGCCATGCCTCTGTCGCGCATGGCTTACCGCACAACGCCGTCGTTCAGGGTTTAGAAGTTTCCCGAGGCGATGTCCTTCAACACCAGCTTCTCCAGGCTCAACTCCGATACCAATCGCTTCAGTTTCGCGTTCTCCTGCTCCAGCTCCTTCAGCCTGCGCGCCTGGTCCACCTTCAACCCGCCATACTCCTTGCGCCAACGGTAGTAGGTCTGCTCCACGATCCCCACTTCCTTGCACGCCTGCGGCAAGGTCTTGCCGTTCGCTACGCCAACCTCAACCTGCCGCAGCAGGTTCACGATCTGCTCCCCTGTATGCTTCTTCCCTCCTAACATAGACCGCTCCTCTTGTTCCAGTTTGTCTCTTCTTCACTGGTACAGAAAAGGCCGCGCATTCCAACGGTAAATCGCTGGCACGCACCATGTCACAGTATCTTATCTCGCGTATCGAAAGCTCGTCCGGCATCACCCTTTATACCGAATCCGAGATTGTGAAGCTCGAAGGCGAGACTTCTCTCGAATGCGTCACCCGGATCAATTACGAAACCGGCGAGTCGACCGTGAAACCGATTGGGAGTGTCTTCATAATGATCGGCGCCGAGCCAAACTCCGGGTGGCTCTTCGGCGTGGCGCGGCTGGATAAGAAAGGTTTCATTCTTACCGGTGGGACTGACGGCTTCGAGAGCACTCCCTACGCCACCAGCGTCCCTTGCATGTTTGCCGTCGGCGATGTGCGCTCTAACTCGGTGAAACGCGTGGCGTCCGCGGTTGGCGAAGGTTCTGTGGTCCTCTCGGACGTTCTTCGCTATCTTGCAGACCATCGCAACAGCTTCGCAGCCGAACCGAACTCCGCGCTTGCGGCGTTGCGATTGGCGAACGCTGCAACTAACTCGCAAAACTGACGCGTGTTGAAGTAAATCATCTCCAGGAGTGTATCTGTGAATTGCTGATCAAGAATCAACAACTGCGAATGAAGCTCATGGAAATGGAAACGAGAGAAGCGGGGGGACCACAATGGCCGCAAGGTATAAGTCGATTGAAGCAACGCGACGGGAGACAACGAGAATCCGTACGCTGCAGGACTCAGGCCTTCCTGAGCCCCTTCATGGCGTGATCGAAGATCTCGTCGATATAGGCGTCAGACAAGGGGCCAGTACCCATCTGAAGGCGGTAATAGATGGGAGCATAGAGGAGGTCGATCATTGCGTTTGGATCCGTATCGGCCTGCAGCAACCCCTTCTTAATGCCCTGCCGAAAAAAGTCTATGGCCATCTTTCTTCTGGGCATCGTCCACCTTTCGCGAATGGCGGTGGCGAGTTCGGGATCAAATTGGGCCTCCGCGAGCAGCGCACGAATAAGCACTCCGTCCTTTCCTCGGAACGCCTTCGCCATGGTACGCATTTGCAGCCGAATGCTTTCCGTGTAGGTTTTAGCGGACAGGAAAAGGGTGCCTGGGTCCACTCGCGTTACGAACGCATCCATAACGATCGCGGCCTTGTTGGGCCAACGGCGGTAGATGGTCATGCGGCCAACGCCGGCCCTTCCGGCGATGGCGTCCATGCTCAGAGCTTTGAAGCCGCTCTCAAGCACCAGGTCAACCGCGGCTTTCAAGATCGCTTGCTGAATCCGCGGGCTTCTTGGTCTGCCCCCTCTGGCCGTGTTCGTGGATTGCCGCCGATTTTTCGATTTCATAATGTTTTCATTAAACAAATTGTAAATCCCAGCATCCCGGATGGTACAGGGTGTACCTTATAGAAGATACCGATACGATATGTATCGTATCCGGCAAAACAAAAAATCGGCCACAGAGGGAAAATACAATGTCAAAAGCGCTCGAAGGTAAGATCGCCCTCGTTACCGGTCTTTCACGAGGTATTGGCGCAGCAATCGCGAAGCGCCTGGGCATCATTTCCATCGGCTCATGCGTTGGTGAGCGCATGATGACGCCCGAATTGGCGGCCTACTCGGCCACGAAGGGAGCCGTAAAGATGTTCACCCATGGATTGTCCACGGAAGTTGGGGGCCGGGGCATTACGGTCAACAATGTCCAGCCGGGCCCGATCGATACGGACCTGAATCCCGCGTCGGGTGATTGGGCAACTCCGCAGAAGGCCAATACCGCACTCAAGCGTTACGGAACCGTGGACGAGGTGGCCGCGCCAGTGGCGTTTATCGCCAGCCCAGAGGCCGCATATATCACCGGGACGAGCCTTACCGTGGATGGCGGGACGAATGCTTGAACCAGCGCCCACGCCACCGATCAATCATCAGGATTCAAGCCAACTTAAATAGAGAGGACCGCATCATGAGTGCCAATCCAGTAATCGACAACTACACCGCAATCACCGTACCGACGCAGTTCGTTGAGGCGAACGGCGTTCGTTTCGCCTATAGGCGTTGGGGCAAACAGGGCGGTCTTCCGCTCGTCTTCAACCAGCACTTCATGGGCAATCTGGACAACTGGGACCCGGCCGTGCTCGACGGCCTCGCCAAAGAGCGCGAAGTGATTCTGTTTAACAATGCCGGTATCGCCAGCTCCACCGGCGAGGTACCGAACACCTTCGCGGGCATGGCGAAAAACGCGGAAGCCTTCATCGATGCTCTGGGGTTGAAACAGATAGACCTTCTCGGCTTTTCTATCGGCGGCATGGTCGCCCAGCAGATCACAGTGGACCGTCCGGAGCTGATTCGCAAGCTTATCCTCATTGGGACCGCTCCGCGCGATCACGACGCCGGAGATGGTGCTGGACATGTTACGCCAGAGACGTCGGCGATCTTCGGAGCTACCTATAATCCCCCTGAGAGCGTGTGGTTAAAGGTCTTCTTTACCGATTCAGAGAAGAGCCAGGCTGCAGGTCGCGCCTTCCTGAAGCGCTACCTTTCACGCAAAGAGAACCCCGACGCTCCCATCAACGATACGGTTGTGCCGGCGCAGATTGCGGCCATAGGAGAATGGGGAACAGCCAGCGGCGAACGATTCGCTTATCTGAAGGAAATCAAACAGCCCACTTTGGTCGTCAGCGGAAATCACGATGTCATCGTCTACACCGTAAATTCACTTCACCTCGCGCAAAACCTGCCGAACGCCAAACTCATCCTCTATCCCGACGCCAACCATGGATCGTGGTATCAGAATCATGAAGATTTCGTTTCCGAAGCCAACCGTTTTCTCGCAAGTTAATGGAAGACCCTACCGCGCAAGTTTGAGAAGATGGCAGCCCGTCCCAGGTTTGAGACGGTTTTGGCTAACATGCACCCAATAAACAAGGAGAAACAGTATGAATATGACTGGCAACACTATTTTCATCACGGGCGGCGGCTCCGGCATCGGACGCGGACTGGCCGAAGCATTTCACAAACTCGGGAACCAAGTGATTATCTCGGGCAGGCGAAAGAGCGCACTGGAGGAGACGACAAAAACTAATCCAGGCATGGCTTCGATCGAGTTGGATATTGAGAATCCAGAGAGTATTCATGCGGCTGCAAAGCATTTGATTGCTGCATATCCTAAGCTGAATGTGCTGATGAACAACGCGGGGCATCATGCTTCCGGACAGCGCCGCTGGAGCGCAGGACGACGCGCAGCTCGTTGCCACTGTCACCACCAATTTAATTGGACCGCTGCGTCTCAGTTCTGCCCTGATAGAGCACCTAAAAGCCCAGCCGTCAGCGACGATCATCTACAACACATCATTGCTTGCATTCGTGCCCTTGGCCGCCACATCGGTCTATTCAGCAACGAAGGCGGCTCTACACTCCTATGTTCTATCGCAACGATTCAAGCTACGGAAGTCCTCGGTGAAGGTCCTGGAACTGGCTCCCCCGTGGGTGAGGACCGATTTAATGAACAGCCGAGAGGCAGAAGCGGCGATGCCGCTTGACGAGTTCCTTGAGGAAGCAATGAGGCAGTTCGGTACGAATGCCGAAGAGATCCTGGTCGGAAACGCTGTTCAGTTCCGGAGAAATCAAGGTCCCAATGAGGGGGCGTTTGTGACCGAGTTCAATGCGTCAATGCCATTTTGACGATTGGCGGGAAGCGGCGCATCAGATTATCGCCAATCCTGATCTTACGGAACGCTTTCTGGCCAACCCTCCTCTCAATAAGATCGATTGGCCAACTGTTTATGCATCCGGACAGAATGGATACATCGACTACCCCACCCTTGAGGTGCTGGCAACTGTTGCGAATCGATAGATGATGTGCAGTTCCTCGCACCTACAATGCCTCGCCTGAGGATGGCTCAGCATCGGGTATCGGCAAATGAACTCGGCACTAAATGACCCCAAGGAGATTATCAAAATGGCAATTCTTTTCCAACAAAACCGCACTGGTGACCGGAGCGTCGCGCGGCATCGGCCGAGCAACTGCTCAAGCTCTCGCCAACGCCGGCGCTCGTGTGCTCGTCCACTACGGAAAGTCGCAGAAGGAAGCGGAAACACTCGTGGCCGCGATCCGGAATGGCGGGGGAAATGCGGATTCCGTAGGCGCTGAACTGTCCTCACCCGAGGGCGCTTTGGAACTCGCGGCCAAGGTGCGTGGCCTTGTCGGAGAACGGCTGGACATCCTGATCGCGAATGCCGGAATTTCCAAGGCTGGCCGCCTTGAGGACCACACCATCGAAGACTTCGACCGGCTCTTTGCCACCAACGTTCGCGCTCCGTTCTTTTTGCTGCAGCAGCTTCTTCCCGTTCTTGGTGAAGGCTCCAGCGTCATCGTCACCACCTCGCTTGCGGCGCGGGTCTCTCCAGGCGCTCCCGGTCAGGCAGGTGCCCCTTCGTTGCCCGTTTACGCCGCAACCAAAGGAGCGTTGGAGACGCTGGTCAAGCATTGGGCCGGCCTGCTGGGGCCTCGGGGAATTCGGGCCAATGCGGTCGCGCCGGGAATCATCGAGACGGACATGTCAAACTTCACCAAGACAGAAGCCGGGCGCAACCTCACGATTAACATGCAGTCGCTGAAACGAATCGGCAAGCCGGAAGACGTTGCCGACGTAATAGCGTTTCTCGCATCGGATAGCGCGCGCTGGATCACCGGAGCCAGCATTCCCGTCGATGGTGGGTCCAAGCTGTAGTGCTCGAATCGTCATAAGAAGGAGAATGGACGGCCATGCCGCAATCGATTCAGGAGCAAAACAAGGCGATCGTTCTGGAAGCATTCGATACGCTCTTCAACAAACGCGATTATGCGGAGGCGGAAAGGTACTGGTCGCCAAACTACATTCAGCACAGCGCCCATATCAAACCGGGCCGGGAAGGCCTGTTCAATCTGATTAAAAGCCTCCCGCCAACCCTCCGATACACGCCGGGGGTCATTCTTGCCGAAGGAGAGTGGGTCATTGTGCATGGCCGCTTCAGTGGGTTTGGAGGGCCGGCGAACTGGATCGCTGCTGATATTCTTCGCATTCAAGACGGCATCCTAGTGGAGCACTGGGACGTCATTCAGGACGAAGCCTCCGAGCAACAGTCGGAGAGTAAAGCCCCCATGTTCGGTGACACATTTCCGGCATATTGACGTTGGAGCAGCGTGTTCCTCAGGATCGCCCTTTGCGTGAGATCCGCATTCTGAGCGACGGCGTTTTGGGGTCGTTGGACGGAGAGTTCGACAAGCTGTACGCGGCCACGGGCCGTTCCTCGGTCGTGCCCGAGTACATGCTGCGGGTGCTGCTGTTGCAGGCGTTTTATTCGATCGGTTCGGAGTCTTAGGCGCTTTTATGTATCTAGAATAGGAAGCCTAACTTGATTTGTCACGTATGACTACCCTTATTAGCGTCCAAGGCATCGATCTCCTTGACGAGAACGGTTGGCTCCCGGCATCTTGATTGCACAGGCGAATAACCGCGAGCGGGAAGTCCCGCCCGGGTCAATGGATTGGAACTCAGTGCAACGTAATCGTAACCGGCTGGGCCACCTGTAAGTTCTGATACAGGGTCTTAGGCAATGCATTCACAGAAAATGAAACCGTGCCATCCAGTCCAAGAAAATCGCCATACGTATAGGCGTAAACGTCGGCATAGGGACGCAAGGCGGCGGCATAGACATTCCATGTTGGCGGTGTAGACCCGAGGAGCCCTAAGCAGGACGGGTTCGAGAATCCCTCACCACTGGCGATATCTGCTTGTGCATTGGTGGCTTCCATGGTTTCGGTCGGATCGGCGCACGGCGGCAGTAAACCGGCTGCCTGATAGGCAGCTATGGCACGGCCTACCACAGCTCGGTAGGTTCCATTCGGTCCCCAAAGATTCTGGTTGTCGAAAAATGTCGCTGGATCGATCGGTTGCGGTTGCCCGTTCCCCGCCGGCGTTGGATCCACCACTTCATGACAACCACCGGAAGCCGCCGCACCGTTGAAATCGCATTCATTGAATAGGGCGAATACCAGATTCGGGGTATCGGCACAAGCTTGATTGGCAAGCTGACCGCCCGCATTGCCGCAAAGGTTTCCGTTGTAGGGTCCAGCTATCGAATAAGCAGATGGGGGGCATGTACCCGAGGCAATACTGAATACCAACTCATTGTAAGTTTTACTGCTGGGGGTCGTATCCACTTGCCCTTTCAGGACACAATTGTTCGCCGGCGCGGTCGTCGCAAAATCGGATTCCCCGGTACCGCTGCCAGAGACGTAGATCGGGTTCGTCTCTAAATAAGTCCACAGCGAAGTCACATATGTGTCGTAGTAATTGCTCGGCATTGGATCGAAGGACGTGACTCCAGAAACCTGAACCGGCGCCAGAATTATGGTAGTGTTGCCATTGGTATCCTTCTGGATGTAATTCTGCAATCTTGTGGAATCGTATGCCCAGGGTGAACCCTGCTTGTCAAAGAATGTTCCAATACCTTGGAAAATCTGCGATGGAGTCAAGTCCGTAACCGCACCGTGCGTTGCTGCCTCGGTATCCAGAGACAGCGGTAAAGTGTTCCCCATGACATTGAATGAACCCATCACGGAGATGAAGTCGACATACGTCTGGTCAACTGTCAGGGATTCGCAAGTCGGTGAGGTTAAGCAAAGGCCACCAGGGCTATTTTGATCGTAGGTCATTTCTATCGTTAGAAAAGGGGGCGGTGCCGGGGAAGCGGTGACCGATGGCGGAGCAATCGAATTGAATTTGCCTGTTCCATTGGTTAAGTCGAGCAGTTCGCCTGCGCCGTAAGGCATGTAAAGCAACCCGCCACTTGTGGAAAGTGTGGTCTGGTCGGCTTGGAAATCGCTGCCCGATGGATCCGAACTGACAGTACCGACGCCGTTCGAATCAAATTTGATCATATCCGATCCAGCGTAAGCTGCAGCATGGACCGTGGAGTTATTGCTGTTGACAACCCTGACCGCGACTGTCCCCGACTGATATTGGACGAAAACGACAGTTTTATCCTGCTGCACATAGGTCGTACCGCCTCCCAGAATGCCGATTGATATCGAAGCCGACCCGACAGGCGACGCTGCCGAAGGAGGAGGGGTTGTAAAGGTGTTGGACAAGTCACCGGACACCGCATACAGTCCCGTTGCGGTCAACGTACAGCCCGGCGTCGCGCTGAACGTGTACTCAGCCTGCTGATTCACCGTAACATTGCAGCCATACTGCACGTTCGTTAAACCGCTCACATTCACTGTATCGATCGACAGACTGCCACCCGATGTATTTTTGAAGAGAAATACCGGTTGATACGTAAACGTAATCGCCTGCGACGGCAAGTTGGCGTATAGCGTGTCGGAGATATTCTGAGCTAGGTCAACCGCCATCCCGCTCGTTGGTGGTTGTGCCTGAACCGATATCGGCAGGCTGGTGGCGGACAAGGGCGAGGACCCCTGCCCCGCGGTAATGCTTAAATCATAGGGACCGTTGGCATTGGCCGCAACCGTCACAGAGACTCTACAGGTCGGGCTCTGTACGCTGACGCTACATACGCCGCTATTGCCAACCGTCCAGCCAGTCGGCGCCGCAACAGTGTACTCTCCGGCACCTGGCGGTGTGGTTGTGGTGGTGAAGGCCACACCGATCGTCTGCCCGGGTGTCGCCGTCGTGATGGCGGTACCGGATACGTCCGTCAGTTGTACATCGACCTCTCCGCTATTGGCGACAACGGATATCGGCAGGCTGGTGGCGGACAAGGGCGAGGACCCCTGACCCGCAACAATGCTTAAAGGATAGGAACCGTTGGCTGCATCGGCCGCAACCGTCACAGGGACCTTACAGGTCGGGCTCTTTACGCTGACGTTACATACGCCGCTATTGCCAACCGTCCAGCCGGTCGGCGCCGTAACGGTGTACTGTCCGACACCTAGCGGATTGGTGGTGGTGGCGAAAGCCACATCGATCGTCTGCCCGGGTGCCGCGTTCGTGATGGCGGTACCGGATACGCTCGTCAGTTGTACATCGACCTCTCCGCTATTGGCGACAACGGATATCGGCAGGCTGGTGGTGGACAAGGGCGAGGACCCCTGCCCCGCAACAATGCTTAAAGGATAGGAACCGTTGGCTGCAGTGGCCGCAACCGTCACAGGGACTCTACAGGTCGGGCTCTGTACGCTGACGTTACATACGCCGCTATTGCCAACCGTCCAGCCGGTCGGCGCAGTAACAGTGTACTGTCCGACACCTAGCGGATTGGTGGTGGTGGTGAAAGCCACATCGATCGTCTGCCCAGGTGCCGCGTTCGTGATGGCGGTACCGGATACGCTCGTCAGTTGTACATCGACCTCTCCGCTATTGACGACATCGACTGAAACCGGGGAAGAAAGGTCGGCGGCACCATTCACATCGACCTGGAGTGGATGTGTATTGCTGCTGCCCAGATTGACTTGGGGCGCCTGGCAGTTAAAACTCGTGCTGGCGCCGCCAATGGCAACCGACTGTTGCGCTCCGCAGTCTATCTTAGGGGAAATCGTTCCCACATCAACTAGCTGCACGCTGGCCGTACCTCCCGACCCGATGGAGGAGGTCAACGATACGCTGACCGTAAACGTAGCGCCCCCGTTGACCGATGAGGGAATATTGGCTTGGGCGATAGTTACTGGGGGCTTGGGATTGATGCCGCTACCGCTAGGTCCTGCTTCACAACCAGAGAACATGAGCGCACAGCCTGCAACAAAGGCAGGGATCAACAGGGCTTTTACGGGCCTCAGCATAATTATTTTCCTTTGGAGGTAGCTTATGAGGAATACTATCGACCGCACGGTTATTAATCTAGTCAAGAGGAGATTTAATTAATCCGAAGGAAGTCGAGTAGTCAATGGATCTTCAAACGGACGGTTTGCCTCATAATCTCGGCGGATGTCAGGTAAACACCGTCGAATTCCGCGCTCCATCGCGCATGGCTCAGCCGATCTTCGACCTGATGTTCTTCATATCGGCCACCTGTTTGCGCGCATGCGGCGTCTTAATACATATGAAGCAAAGACGAACGCCATGACGAGAATCGGATCAAATTTATCCCAAGTACTGCCGCCGCCATTCAATTGTGAATAGAACGCGAGTAAAAGAGTGATCGCAAGGCCAGCGTAGACCCACTCAGTCAATCGAGGCACATTGGGAATTAGAAGGCCCACGCCACCGAGAATGTGGGTCGCGCCAATCAGAGGGATGATATAGAGCGGGTATCCGAGTTGCTGATTAGCGATCCTCCATTCGCCGGGATCGTGAATTAGATATAACCTTCCGAAGTACACCCACATGAAGGCGACAAGGCCGGTTATTACCATCGCGGCTATTTGAGTTGCTCGACCTGCCCGCGTGGGTTTATCGATTGTGTGTTCAGCTTTCATATTAAAAGCGATTCTCTTCTTGCGGTTTAAATGGTTTAAATCGTTCTGCAATAAGTCGGCTCATTCAGCCTTTCCCCGGACTCACGCCTTGGCGGCGTTCTGTGCAGCCGCAAACACATCGCGTGCGGACGTCGTTCCCGCTACGTGCTCCGTACCCGGGACTCCAAGGTCCATCGATCCCGCGTTGACGCTTTCATACATTTCTTCGGCAGGCCCAGTGTGGCCCTTCGGGATGCCGAACTGCTGGAACGCTTCCGCCCACCCTGCACGAGGGATTGCAAAGGCTTTTACGTCGCGTTTCAGGACTTCACCTAATTGTGCGGCCACTTCGTCCGCGCTTACCATCGAACCCAGCTCGATGACGCGATGCCCTGACCACGCCGGCCCGGTCAGAAGCGTTGCCACCTCTGCGCCGATGTCCTCTGTCGCGACCTTTGCCGATTTCCGGTTTGTAGGATTGTCGAAGACCGGTAATGTTCCGCCCTGGGCGGCCTGTAAGCCATAAAGAAAGTTTTCGAAGAAGCCGCCGGCGCGCACAAATGCAATTGGAGATGGCAGGCTGCGAAAGCCTTGCTCCAAAAGCGATAAGGACATGATCATCCCCAGCCCGCTTGTTCGATTCGCACCCATCGACGAGAGCGCTACCGCCCGCGGGGGCACTACCTTGGTCAGCGCCTCGACATAGTTCGCAATCACGCCCTTTGCTTCTCTGTAATCAGGCGAGGGTGCCCATACAGTCGGCAACATAACAAACGCGCCCTCAACACCTTTGAGCGCCGCCGCTATGGCCGTCGCATCGTTCCAGTCTCCGTTGACCAACTCCACGCCTTGGTCTGCCCACTTCGCCGCTTTCTCGCGACTGCGCACAAGCGCCCGCACCTGTTTGCTTTGCTTCAGAAGATGCCGCGCGGTGGCGCCGCCAACTTTTCCAGTAATGCCCATGACTAAATACATGATCGTCTCCTTGTTAGAACGAAGGTGATGCTCTGATGCGTACGCCAGAGCTTGTGAGTTGCGCAGCTAGCACTCCGCTAGTCCCGTGAGGTTCCACGGTTATCTGTCGCATGAATCGCCACAGGCCTTTAACACTGCCGATCGTCTCGATGAGAGAGGCGGTTGATCCTCGCGGAGGCCTTGCTATGTGGTCGTCACCGTCACGGCCTGACGCACATACCGACTGATTTCCAGTTGCTGCACCATGAAGGCTGCCAAATCGGCCCGCCACCCGAGTTGTGCGCTTGCCAGTGTTCAACGAAACGCTTTCCAAGGGCGCGCGAGATCGACCGGTCTCCGCGAGTGCTTACGTCCAGAGCAAGCAGGATTGGCATGACTCGTTCCTTTCCGGTTGAGTTTGAAGTTGGGGAGCGCTTAGAGGAGCGTGAGACCGCCGTCGATGCGCAGTTCTGTTCCCGTGGTGAAGCGAGATTTATCGGAGGCGAAGTACAGCGCAGCGGCAGCAACTTCCTCGGCTTCTCCAGGCCGATTGAGCGGCACACGTGCGATCATCTCTCCGAAGCCGGCCATCTGTTCCGGAGTCAAACCCATCTTCCCGCCGATGGGTGTATTGATCGGTCCGGGAGTGAGGGTGTTCACCCGGATCTTCCGGGGGGCGAGTTCCACCGCAAGCGTGCTGCCCAGCGACCGCAGCGCTGCCTTGCTTGCGCTATATGCGCTCAGGCCAGGAACACCCCGCAGGGCAGAGGCTGAAGAGGTCAGGATGATCGAAGCACCATCCGAGAGCACCGGAATGGCATGCTTGAGCAGAAAGTAAGGGCCACGCACGTTGGTCGCAAACAGCTCATCGAACTGCCGCTCTTCTGTGTCCACTGCGGCCGCTACCCGGGCGATCCCTGCGTTCACAAAGAGAACGTCGATTTTCCCATGCTTTGAGGCGACGAACTGGACAAGCTGTCGGGCCGCTTGCGTGTCGCCTGCGTCCGATTGGACTACCTCAATGCCCGGAATGGCCTGCCTGGCCGCGTTCACGCTGTTTTTGCTTGAGCCGGTCACGATCACCGTGGCACCTTCTGCCTGAAATAGCCTGGCAGTCGCTGCACCGATGCCGCTGGTTCCGCCAGTGATTAGTGCGATCTTTCCCGTAAGCCGGTCCACGTTGTTCTTCTTAGAACGAAGGTGATGCTCCGATGCGAACGCCAGAGCTTGTGAGTTGCGCAGCTAGCACCCCGCTAGTCCCGTGAGGTCCCACGGTTCTCTGTCGCATGAATCGTTACAGGCCTTTACACAGCCGATCGGATCCCCTCAATGAGAGAGCTTGATCCTCGTGGAGGCGTTGCTATGTGGTCGTCACAGTCACGGCTTGACGCACATACCGGCTGCTTTCCAGTTGCTGCACCATGAAGGCTGCCAGATCGGGCCGCCCGATTTTGTGCGCCTTCTCGCCGCCCTCCGTGCTCAGCACCCTGGCAACGCCGGTCTTCTCGTGGTCGGTCAACATAGGCGGCCGGACAAGCGTCCAGTCAAGGTTGCTGCCTTCGATCTCGGCCTCCATGCCCGCTTTGTCCACCAGCAGACCCCGCAGAAACGTCTTCATGAGTAGGTGCTCGTTGAAAAAGCCGGCGTTCTTGACGCTCTCGCCCTCACCCACCATCGAAATCGTCAGCAGCCGCCGCACGCCATTGCGCCGCATCGCGCCCACAATATTCTGTGCCGCGGTCGTTTCCATCGTCGTCACTTTCCACGGCGTCTTGCCGCCCAGCGCGTCGATCACCGCATCCTGCCCGGCGACCGCATCATCGACCGCGGCCGCGTCCAGCACGTCGCCCGCAACAACTCTGACGTTCGCCTTCTTGTACGGCGCGGCATGCACGAAAGCCGTCACCTTATGCCCAGCCGCCAACGCCTCATTTACCAGCGCTTCTCCGCTCCTGCCCGCTGCTCCAATCACTAGAACTTTCATCGCATTCTCCTCTTGCTTAATATTTGGCCGCCCATCCAAATGCGCGACCTGATTGTTAGACGTCCATAAAAACCATCGGTTGCAAATTAATCATCGGTTGTAAAACCAATGGTCATAATTTAACAATCGGTCGCACGGATTGCCTAAATAGGCTAAGCTATTGAAATGACATCCACGTCGCCAAGTCGCCGGGTAGAACGTAAGGAGAGGCTGCGGTGCGAAATTCTTGCGGCTGCCAGCAAAATGTTTGCCGATCGCGGCTACGAAGCCGTGACGCTTCGCGAGATCGCGAAAGAGATCGGCTATACGCACGCCGTGATCTACCAGCATTTCCCCGACAAATGGCACATTCTTGCCGAGTTGAGCGGCGAGACAATCGGGCTCATGATTCAGAACTTCGACGCGATTGCCGCTGAACATCCTGCCCCGAAAGAGCGTCTTTTTGCGACTTCACGCGGCTTGATTCAGTTCTGCATTGCCCATCCACAGCAGTTCCGCAACGTCTTCTTCGGTCCGGAGAACCGCAACGGCGTGCGGGCCGGACAATACATCCACGACCTTGGCGCGCCGTTGTTCGGACGTTTCGTGCAGCTCTTTTTCGATGTTGCCAAGGATGAAGGATTGCCAAATAAGGATGACATAGTGATCGCCTACACCTGGTGGTTTACGATTTTTGGCCTCGCCACGCTCATGGTCATCCAAGGGGTTGTGCCTGACTTGCCTGACCAGACTCTCATGATCGAGCAAACGATCGCCACGCTTTGGGCGGGCGTCCAGACTGTTCCGCGATTGCCGAAAAGGGAGGTCTCTAAGCGATCCGGCCGATCCCGTGTCTCAAAGTGATAACAGCTTCTATCTATTTAGGAGTCGTTGGAGGTCTGCCCGTGGAGTATCAGGACTCGCCACTTTTCCAAGGCCGTAGAGCATTTCTCCTATAGGTGTATATCGTAACCGCAGTGATGGAACCAGGCTTGGGCGTTGCTGGATGAGATGGATGGGATGGCCTCGGAGATGGCTTGTTGGAGGGCATCGAC
>Ga0207933_1001882_pt1 | contig 14591 bp, 15 predicted proteins | sample NGESurdeep092012_4_FD_184488 | JGI IMG/M metagenome (GOLD analysis project Ga0207933, IMG submission 184488) | Arctic peat soil microbial communities from Barrow, Alaska - NGEE Surface sample F53-3 deep-092012 (SPAdes) | ecosystem: Environmental > Terrestrial > Soil > Wetlands > Peat ... | reverse complement strand
GTGTCCACACTATATGGTAATCACACTTATATACTACATGTGATAGCTTACGATACTTGCTATTTGTCATCCTATAAAATTAAGGCTTAGCCATCACAACATTACCACCCCCCAAGGCGGTGGCTTTTTAAGTTGCAGTAAATATTCAGCATTTTATTCTCATCGCCTCACGGATCATATGAAAGTATGTCATGAAATGTCTATATAAAGCTTTTTAAAGCCCACTTATTATTCGAGCTTTGATTGATTCATATTCAGAATCAGAAATTAGTTTGTCGTCTAACATTTCTTTTGCTTTTTTCAATCGGATTGTTGAATCTTCTGGGGAAACAGGTGATGATAGTGTCTGAGTTCCAGAATTATTACCAAGGTTTAGCCCACCTGATTTAGCTCGTAATTCTTCTATCTCCCTGATCCTTCTCTTCTCTCTCCAGGATTGATCTTGCGATTGTGCGAGACGATAAATACTTTGTGTTTGGTTTTTTCGAAAGCCTTTATATTTCAGAAAGCGATTGTAAGATTTCCCTATTGCTAAATCAGAATTGTCAGATGCTTTAAAAGAAATATCTGCTCCAAAAATTCCTATTGAAAGGTTTACTCGTTCAAGATCTTGCCAACGAAAATCATTCATCTTAAAACCGCCAATCAAACCTCTTGCGATAACGATAAACCTTCCTGATGTAGCTGCAATCAGAATTCGTCTGTGAAAGAGCGCAAATAATCTTCTCTGAACTGCCCACGCATCAAGGTGTTCTTCTGTTACAAGAACTGATTCCAAATGTTCGTGAGCTTTGATAACATTTGAACCTTCATTTTTAATTGTGCCGTCCATAATTGAAGTTGTTTAAGTATATTGTACCAATTAATTTTAGTCTCATAATTAATATTTTATTCAGCTTACTTTTTCAAAAATTGATAATATTCTCTACTATTTTATTATGATGAAACTGAATTAAATTATCAACAATGGCTAAAAAATCAAATTTTAATCTTTGACGCATCGTACATAATTCCCCATACTTTCATTCCCCTCAGTTTGATCACCACTAAATTCGCCTGCGCCACTTGCTACTGAAAAAGTCAAACTTTCGTCTCTTAATGAAGAGCTCCACCAAGTGGCCCACTGCATACCACTTTCTTCATGATTATCAAATTTTCCATCATAGTCACGGGATCCTGTCGGGAGGGCAGCAAAGCCGCTTTCATTAGTTCCATTACCTCTATCATTAGCACCCATAGTAGCCTTAATCCACCCGTAAGTTGTTTTCATTTTTTTGCCGGCTAATCGCCAACCTCCTAAATAATTAGCAAGAATTGTCCAATCAGCATCAGTGGGAATATGCCATCCTTTCGGAGCCAGGCCTCTACGATCTTTTACCGCATTTATATTATATAGCTTTCCATATTTTTGGCCATATCCTGCATCATTGTTATAATTGCACCATGCCGGTTTACCTTCATTGAATATTTTAACCCATCCTTTATTATCCTTTATTTCTGAAATCGAATCTCCATTTCTAAAATGGCTTACATTCAGGTTTTCAGCCATCCATACCTGGGTGCCAATTTTTACTGTTTTGTATTGATGGCCATCTATATCGGTAAGCTGGGCGATTGAAGTAGTTGCAATAAATAAAAATGCAATTGCAAAAAATAAAGATTTGCTTTTCATAACTTAAGTTTTAAAGGTTATAATAATGTTTTTCTTCTTAAGCAACGCTTCTCTTTAGAGGACGTTGCATGTACAAAGATTTAATCTGCAGTAAACAAACAAAAAACAATAATTCCTATTTTACTTTAACCGGAGTAAAAGAGAATTTTACAGATACGGAACGTCCCTGTTGGGAGACATTGCTTACTTATTTCTATTTTTAACCAGACTCATCGCGGTCGAATAGGTATTGTCCAATTTTAATAAGAATGCCATTATTATTAAAATACAAATAGGTATATACATCGTTTTGTTTAAACTTCCAGGTGTTGTCGAAAGTTGATTTCTTAGGATTGAATTTCTTTTTGCATTCCGTGAGAGAAGATTTGTTTAAAGACAATTGAAACACAAGATCATTAATTACGCTGTTGTTTTTTGATGCAAGTTCATAGCTTTCAATTTTATGTTGTTTACTTGCTTTCACATTTGGGCCACTAACTTCCTGTGCCCAGGCATCTATAATTAATCCATTACTTATTTTCCATTCATATATGGAACCAAAGTCACAATCTTCTTCTTGGGTACAAGGAATAAATTTGGTATAGTTGCCGTATTCGCTAATAAGCCGGCTAACTGTTGTCGGCAAAGTAATTGTTGTCCATTTAAATGTTCCTTGTATTGACTTGCTTTCCTGTACCGGCTGATTTTTTTTCTGTCCTTGCGCACACGGGTCAATGGACAATAATAAAAATGTAAAAATGATGCTGATTGAAAGTTTTTGTTTCATAAAAGTTTTTTAAGGTGATGAAACTGAATTAAATTATAAACAATGGTCTGTTATATTAAATATCAACAATGGCTAAAAAATCAAATTCTAATCTTTGACGCACCTTATATAATACCCCTCACCTTCATTCCCCTCAGTTTGATTCCCCTCAAATTTGCCTGCGGCACTTACTACTGAAAAAGTCAATCCATGGTCTCTTAATGAAGAGCTCCACCAAGTGGCCAACTGCATACCACTTTCTTCATGATTATCAAATTTTCCATCAACGTCACGGTCTCCCGTCGGGAGTGCCGCAAAACCGCTTTCATTAGTTCCAATACTAACATCGGCTCCTAATTTAGTCTTAGTCCATCCGTAAGTTGTTTTCATTTTTTTGCCGGCTAATCGCCAACCTCCTAAATGATTTGCGAGAATTGACCAATCTGCATCAGTCGGTATGTGCCAGCCTTTCGGAGCCAGGCTTCTACGATCTTTTACTGCGTTCAAATTATATAGCTTTCCATATTTTTGGCCATATCCTGCATCATTGTTATAATTGCACCATGCCGGTTTACCAGTTTTGAATATTTTAACCCATGCTGCATTATCCTTTGCCTCCGGAATGAGATCTCCATTTCTAAAATGGCTTACATTCAGGTTCTCAGCCATCCATACCTGGGTGCCAATTTTTACTGTCTTATATTGATGGCCATCTATATCAGTAACCTGGGCGTTTGAGGTAGTTGCAATAAATAAAAATGCAATTGCAAAAAATAAAGATTTGCTTTTCATAACTTAAGTTTTAAAGGTTATAATAATGTTTTTATGAAGTTTCTTTTTATACCTCTGTTGGCCTTCCAAAAAAGGGAAAAGCCTTTGTTGGTGTTGAGCGCAGATAATGTGCGGCTGCTTCACCAACAAAACGAATTAAACTAAACCTATCTTTGAGTTTGAATATATGCAACCAATCGTAACAGAACATCCTCAATTTTAGCCGCTTGTGAAGCCATCGCTTCCTCAAGGAGGCCCTTCAGACAAAGCCATGCGCAACACCAACTGCGGCCTTCCCTCCTTTGTGGAACACAAACAAGGGGAAAAAAATTTCACCTCAGATAAAAAATTATTCTGAGAATCCATTTTAATATTCAGTCAAATTCTGTGGATAAAATCCCTGTTTACTAGTAAGTGCCGGAAACGAATAGATAATTTTATAAGAACTACTTGCCGGATCAAATCTAAAGATTGTGCCAGTTCCATTTGGTCCTCCACGTGTTACGCTATATAATAAATTGTTACTGGCTTTGGTTAAAGTTCCCACCGGAGTAACGCCATCGGTAATATTTTGTCCTAAATTTCCGCCAAATGCGTGCTCTATATTATAAGAATTAGAACCCAGGTCATAGCTAAATAATATACCAGCGCCAGTTTGGCCAACAATGTAATTTGGCCCTCCATTGGTAAATAGGCCGTACAATTTATTGTTGGCTTGTATAACCCCAGTGGATAAATCCACAAGATTATCAAATATTTTAACAACAGTAAAAGCCGTACCTATACTATTTAGCCTGAATAAGTCACATGAATCGCCACCACCAAAATAGCTAAACCCATAGAAATTATTATCAGTAGCTTGATAAAGTGATCCAAATGGATCCCATGGAATTCCATCTGTCGTTCCACTTCCTAAATCAAATTGATAAATGACTTTAAAATCACTATTTAATAAATCAAAGCTAAATATCGTGCCACCAGCCAACCAGCTCCATCCTCCCAGTTCACACATCCCGTAAAGCTTATTATCATTTCCTTGAAATAATCTACCACCCAATGGGCCAAAACCGCCCTTTAGTGAGTCGAAGTTATGAACGATTGAAATATTATCGTTAGAGGGGTCAATCTTGAAAAGTGTATTGACAGTAGTTCCATAAATATTATTATCACTGGCTAATAATAAACTACTTTCATTAGCGCCACTCATAAGATTTAGTGGGTTAGAGAGAAGGCTATTTAATTCGAATAATTTCTTAAATGTATTGGTGCCGGGATCAATACTAAATATCGTCCCACTATGATAGAGACCGCCAAAGTCTGTCTTTCCGTAAAGCTTACCGTTTGGAGCCTTACAAAAGCCACCATTAAGTGGAGAATTACCGGAAGAGCTCGAAAAGGAATACACATCAGCATATCCGGAACCGTCTCCATTTATTTTAAAAATTGTACCTGAATCATTAAGGCCACCTGAAAGATTCATCCCCCAAAACTGAATGCTATGGCCAATCGTATCAGTAGCAAGAGGGTTATTACCATTATTTTGGTTGGTACTTGTATTGGTTAAATTAGTCGCCTTTTTACATGAAAGGAGTATCAGAATTATAACCAGATATTTATTGATTTTCATATTTTTATTTTTATACTTTACCTATAAAACAACCATTTTAATTTATGCTAACTACAAGGAAAATATTCAACCTATTCTATGTGATTTTTCGCAAAGACCTTCTCTAGCGCAGGTTTCCTGACCTGTGCTTATTCGTTACTCTATAAGAAAAGTTTAGTAACGTGCAGTCACCGGTCTGGAGACCGGCGCCAGCAGATGCCAACTACCCGGTTCCACTTTAAAATTTAAGTGATAAACCTATGTTTGCATTCGCCACTCCGTAACCCAATTCCAAAAAGGCCCCGATATTTTGAGTGAAATAATATCGTCCTCCTACGAAAATAGAGAACCCGGTGGTGCTTCCATAGCTTTTTGTTGAACTTCCCTGGCTATCAGTAAAATGCACATTGTTGTAAGCCAGCATTGCCCCGCCATATAAATCCAGGTTCTTAACTTTTATTTGTGTAAGATGATACGCACCGCGAACACCAATAATAGTGTAGCCCCATTTCCAGGAATACCCGTCACCATTATATTTGTAGGTTTTAAATCCTAAATAGGCTCCAAGGCTTATTACGCCGGGGCCTGCCTGCCATAGCCCCCTTTCATACTGAAGGCTAATAGCCGGAGACCCGGATCCACTATAACCCGCTAAAGAGCTACCCAGGCCAATGCCCGCACTTACCACGTTTGTGCCGATGGCATATACATCCGAAGAAACTTTAGATTTATCCTGCGCCTGTAGCGATGTTAAGGAAATTAAGATACATATTGATAATAGTAAGATTTGCTTTTTCATTTTTGACAGTTTTTAAATTTTAATTATTAATTATTTTTATTTTATTTGATAAACAAGCTTTATTAGCCTATTCCCGCCATTGATTTCTATGTCAACCAACGTCATTAGTTTTTTATAATTTTCACTACTTATATAACTCTTACTTCCCTTTCATCTCCAACTTTTCAGGGTTTTGGCCCGTTACTTCAAATTTGCTTCCTGCTTTGTGAAGTACCAGATCCTGGAAATTATCATCAGAGCCTGTATGGGTTACAGTAATACTTGCCGAACCATTTGAAAAAGATTTGTCCATAGTTTGATACCCCTTTATGCCCTTCAGCATTTCTACGAAGGAATTATATGTATCGTAATTAATATTGCCCAGGTCAATTTCAGTATCAACGGTGCCGTCTGAATTGCCATTTCCGGCAAAATTTCCGTCAGCAGTAATATTCAGTGAATCTTTCATTTTGGCTAAATATTGTACTGCCTCCACCACACCATCTTCCATCACAGCTGCCACTGCAGGATCCATATCACCGGTGTTTACCAGGCCTAATACAGAAACAGTTTTTCCTTCCCTTGACTGCACCCTGAATACACGGGAAACAATAATGTCCCTCGTTTCGGGGTTAATCATTTTTAAGTTGAATCCCATTTTAATTGTTTGCTTGGCCGAGCCTACCCCCAATACTCTTACTCCCTTATCCGCTACACTATATTCGATCACTTCACCGGTAACTACTATCTGTGCACCTAATTGCTTCCCCGCTTTCGGTGTTTTTTTACTACTATAACCATTATGTCCGGCATCAATTTCCTGGGTTAAATCTGAATTATTTTTAAGGCTTTCCAACACGCGGTAACAATTAACCTGGTTCAATGCATTGGTAAGCATCGTTGTTAAATTATCACCCAGTTGTGGGGGAATAACCCCATATCCGACATAGTTATTATTCGACACGGAATTACGTCTCAAAAGGCCTCTCCCAAAATAATTTGGAGAGACGTTAGTTACTCTTGAACTTTGTACAGCAGTTGTAGTAACTGAAAACCGTGTAACGCTGATGCGTGCTCTTTTTTCCAGCGGCAGATTCGAACATTCCTGTTTCACTTCCAGCATGGTAACCTTTTCATCCTTCTGAGAAAATGCGTGTTGAATCCCGCAAAAAAACAGGAGCAATGTTAGTAGTTTTTTCATGATTATAATTTTTGAATTGTTATTTAAAATTGAATTGGGTAACCAGTTTCTCACTCATTTATTTTTTCATACCACCTTCATGATTCTATTAATCTCTTCTTTCCATTTTTGTATTCGCATCAATGTTATTCAGCGTACTGTTGATGCGGAAAAACACAATAGTAAGTTCGCACCAGATGCGCCAAATTAGATTCCCGAAAATTATAAACAGGAAGACTGTAAAACCTCCGCCAGGTATTTCACCTGATAATCCGTTGCTTCCAGAAAATAAAACAATAATTCCGCCGAGAGTTATAAGCCCGGCTACAATTGCATATACTACCTGGATAACCTGTAAGGTGATCATCTTCCGGAATGAAATGTAATCACTCCAGTTGAAGCCTTTGTTAATTTGCTGGCTTTGAATTGAGATTTGTTGTTGCATGATAATTGTTTTTAAAAATGAATATTTGAAAACCCGATGTAAACCTAATATTCCACCCACACTCTATCAACCTACATTTAGAATTTGAGTTGTTTGACTTAGAATTCGCGGGAAAATTGAAGGAAACCGATAGTGGAAATGACCAAGTGGGTATGATGGTGAAAAAGTTTCATTTAATAGGATCTTCTTGCGACACACTATGAAATATTGAGCGGGTATATTTATTTCGTAATTCCAAAGAAATAAGCATTAAATCTCTCATTTTCTTTATATCTTTATACCCTTATTCGGAAAATGTAGCATCAACCCGGTATCCACTGAAACTTAGATGGGCTTTTAATATTATTTGCATGGCCACTAGTTAGAACTAACTAATACACTACTAATTTTCTATCAATAATGAGTAAGGCCTTTTTAATACTTTTTTGTTCATTACATTCAGTTATTTGCCTGTCACAGTATTCCCATGAGGCGGATTCTGTTCTTCATTTGCTGAAAACAAATCATGTTATAGATTCCAATAGAGTAAAAAACTTATTGGTTTTTTCCTATTTGGTTTCTGACACTAAACCGGATACAGCAATGACCTGCGCTGATGAAGCAGTAAACACTGCAACCAGGATTAATTGGCAAAAAGGTATTTCTTTAGCTTACCGGCAGAAAGGCTATGTTTATTATGCGTTAACAGATAATGTGAACGCGATGGATTACTTTCTGAAAGCCTTAAAGGCAGGAGAAAAATTGAACAATAATTTGCTGAATGCTTCAATTTATAATAACATCGCAAACATTTATGCCGATTTAAAAAATTACCAGGTAGCGCTTGATTATTATCAAAAATACCTTGCTGCTTCTATTAGTGTAAAAAGCCAGGTAAATGAGATAAGGGCATTAAGCAATATTGGTAATATCTATATTGAAATGAATAATTTTACCGTTGGGCTGCCCTATTATAACAGGGCGCTTACGATTGCAAATGAAACCGGCAATAAACAAATAAGCGCCGTTATTTCTAATAATCTTGGAGAAACTTTTCTCAAACAAAAGGATTATATTTTGGCTAAAGATAATTATCTAAAATCTCTGAAGCTGGCTGATGAATCCATGAATATTGAAGCCAAAGTAAATGCGTTGAACGGGCTGGGGGAAATCTATTTAAGCCTGCATCAATACACAAAGGCTGAAGCTTATAGCAAACTTTCCCTGCACCTTGCAAGGCAGCTAAATGATGTATCATCACAGGCAAATGGATTTGAAACCCTTTATAATATTTATAAAAAAAAGAAGCAGTTTCAAAATGCATTATGGGCATATTATAATGAAAAAACATTAAAAGACAGCGTAATTAATGATAGTAAAACAGCAGAAATTACCGGGTTTGAAATGCAATACCAGTTTAACAAAAAAGAAGACTCCATTAAAATCGCTGATTACCGGAAACAATCGTTGTCCGCTGCTATAATTAAACAGGATAGGATTGTAAAAAACTCAATAGTTGCAGGCACTTTGATTGTATTATTTTCCGGCCTGGCCGTGTTTGTTTTTTATAAACGCAAACGTGACGTTGTAGAAATGAAACACGAATCAGAATTGAAAACGCAGGCGATGGATACAGAGATGAAAGCGCTCCGTGCACAAATGAATCCGCATTTTATTTTTAATTCACTCAATTCCATCAAAAATTATATTGATAAGAATGATACAGCAAAAGCCAGCTTATACACATCCAAATTTGCAAAGCTGATGCGCATGATCCTCGAAAATTCTGAAAAAAAGGAAATTCCGATAGCCCAGGATTTAAAAGCCCTGGAATTATATATGCAACTGGAAGCTTTACGAATGCCTAATAAGTTTGTTTATGAAATAAATGTGGATGACGCGATTGATAAGGAAAATACATTGATACCTCCACTGATACTGCAACCTTTTGTTGAAAACAGTATCTGGCACGGACTATCGCAAAAAGAATGTGACGGTAAAATATGGATATCCATCCGGAAAGAAGGTAACATGATCAATTGTGTTGTTGAAGATAACGGAGTGGGCATACACGAAAATGATACTGATGAACAAATTGCCCATGCGGATAAAAAATCATTAGGAATGAAAATTACCAAATCGAGAATTGATGTAATTAACAGGATGAAGAAAACCAATGCAACGGTAACTTTCAGCAATCTTGAAGAAGGCACAAAAATAGAAGTAAGATTACCGGAAGACTTAGCTTTTTAACTTATGATAAGAGCCTTAATAATTGATGATGAAGAACATTGTATAGAAGGCCTGCAAAACCTTTTAGCTCAAGATCATAAAAATATCGTTGAAGTTGCAGGCAGCGCAAAAACGGTCAGGGATGGAATAGGAGCTATTACTTTGCTTAGGCCTGATCTTGTTTTCCTTGATGTGCAAATAGGTGACAAAACAGGCTTTGACCTGCTAAGGGCTTTGCCCGAAATAGATTTTGAAATCATATTTACCACGGCATACGAAAAATTTGCGTTGCAGGCAATCAGGTTCAGCGCGCTGGATTATTTATTAAAACCTGTAGATCCGGATGACCTGGATACGGCGCTCATAAAATTGTCAAATGAAAAAGCCAGGAAAAACACTGCTGATAAAATAGATTTACTGCTGCAAAACACACAAAAAAGTGATGGCTTACTTAAGAAAATAATTGTGCCCACAATGTCCGGATTTGAATTTATCGAAATAGCGAATATTATCCGCTGCGAAAGCGATAATAATTATACTACCATTTACATTAAGGGCAATCAAAAAATGATGGTATCAAAAACATTAAAAGATTTTGAAGAATTGCTTTCCGGTTATTCATTTTTCAGGATTCACAATTCGCACCTCATAAACCTTAGTTACATAAAAACTTATAATAAAGGTAAAGGCGGGTCAGTTACATTAACGGATGAAACGGAAATTGAAGTTTCATCGCGGCGTAAGGAGGATTTCATTGCGAGGTTATCGGCCCTGAAATTTTCATAACAAGTTAATGGCCTTAGATTTACTCCCATGTTGAGCGTCTCGCTTGTGCCATCTATATTAAATTGAAAATACAAACTTAATTTTTAATTATAGCACAAGCGAACGTGCTCGTTGCACTAATAACTCATAAAAAATTAAATACCGCAGCTCTTTTATTTCTGTATGTACTTTTTTAGATTGCCATTTCATTAGCTTTTTCAAGTTGCACCAGTGGGGGTAAAAAAGAGTGCAGATAAGTGCGCCAACCCTGGAAAAAGACTTAAACACGTACCATAGATCTAAGAAAAACTTTTCCTCAATCATCTTTTTTTATTTAATACATTTGATGTACAGCAAAATTCCTTCTCATCCTATCATCCTAAAAATCCCGATTCCGACATTGGAAGCCGCCGTCTGGCCTCTGGCCAACGGCATCAAGCTAATTAGCAACATCTTTAAGAGCCGTAGGTCGGAGGCCAGACGGCGGAGAACAAAATTTACTAAATTGAGATATTGCCTTCCTGAGTTAAATTCATACAATTGTATTTGTGCGCGGCAATCATTCGTAATGGCCAAACTGTTGATGAATACTCTTAGCCACCTTTCCTTAATTTGTTGCAGGCCGGTTTACTATTCGGCATGATGATAAATAACAGCATCGATCCGTTCTTCCAGCAGCGGATCATTTTCCTGCTCTGATTGAAAGAATTCCTCGTAATAGGCTTTAATGATTGCCGTTACCGGTACGGTTAAAAATACACCCACCAACCCGAAAGCCACTCCCATCAACAATAACATAAACAAAAGTGATACAGGATGTATTTTCATTTTCGAAGACAATAAACGGGGCATTACAAAGTCCGACATTAATTCACTCATTGCGATAAAGAATATCAATACCCACAATGCAGTGTAAGGCCCTACCGAAAAGGCAACCAAAGTTGGTGGCAGAGTCATAATATAAAACCCGAGGTTCGGTATCATCGCTGCAAATATTACCAATGCACCCCATACCCATGCGCCTGGTACCCCCATGATTGTCAAAAAAATAGTAGTAAGTATGGCTTCGATAGTCCCTCCAATCAGGTTGGCTTTTATCCATCCGATCAGCATGGTGCTGGTGTGCAATAAGGCCTTTTCTGCTTTCTCCCGTTTGTCAATACTGAATAAGGAAAAATAAATTTCCAGCAAGGGAGCCGGCCTGGCTACAGCATAAGCAATGATGCAGATAAAGAGGATGAATAAGAATATAGTACCGGCTATATAAATTGAAATGTTACCGGCTTTTGTAATGATCAAAGAAGCATTAGGAATTATCCGGGAAAGATTATTACCACCACTCGTAATTTCTTTTGCCAGGCCGGGATAGTTTTTTAACCATGAATTTAATTGGGCATTGATCTGTGAAATATAATCCGGTAAGTTGTTGATTAATGTTTGCAATTGTTTGGCAATTTTTGGAATAATTAACCAGCTGATTAAGCCAATTACCAGCACTATACCTGAAAACACAATCGTGCTTGCCCACGCTCTTTTTATATTTCTTTTTTCTAACCAGCTAACAGGCGCATTAACTATTAACGCAATAACCATCGCCAAAATAAATACAAGCAGGATGCCTGAAACTTTGAAAAGCAACCACAGCAGCACGATCATTAAAGCGGTAAAAGCAATTACTTTACTGAAAACTTTGAAAAGGGAATCACCGGAAAGTTTTTGCATCTATTTAATAATTTATGTTTCCTGGAAAAATGAATGCTCATCTGCCGCAGTTAATTTCTGCTTTTCCTTGTAATTAGCCAAATCAAAAAATATTCCATCAATTCAAAACAAGGTAATTTTTTTATAGGTAAATTATTGATTTATTAAAAGATTATCAAAGATATTTCGCGCGGCAATCCAATTTGGATGTAAGCTTTTTGCAGCGATAGCGGAGATGCTCACCACACGCTGCCCTGCCCTGGTGATTACGTGGCTTCATTTAAGTCACCCTATATTTTATTTTTTTTCTTCGGAGCTGTTTTATGGACGACCTCCCAGGTTGTTTCTTTAACTTCTGCTTTTAAGAATTCTTTCCTGAATTCGGCAGAGGAAGTAAACTGCAACTGATTTATTTGCCTCCATTCAAAGCGAACAAAGAAATTATCCTTTTCAAATGGCCATGGGGCCACCGTAAGTTTTTGATCTCCTGCCTGCCGAAGAAAATAGGTTCTTTTGTTTGGGCCTGTACTTATTTCTAATTTACGTTTTTGAGGTTGCACCAGCCCCTGGCAAAGAAGAAGGGAACAGGCGTCGCACCATTCAACAAGGTCATAAATTCTCAATACCTCTTTCTCAGTTAGATTTAATTCTTTCATCCATTTTTTCCGGAGGGTAGCTTGTTCTTTTAAAAAGGATTTTTCTTTCGCATTTGTTGCAGGAACTGTACGGGACAAAAAGTCCATATGAAAAGAAATCAAAAGTGCTATATACCTGTTTTTTGTGATGGTCAGCTGAGAAAATTTTTCATAATAGGCCGGGTCAAATTCTTTCATATCAAAATTCAAAGGGCCACCAGCAGGTGTCAATAAGTTCTTGCCGTCTAATTCTACTTCTGCATCATCATGCTCTGCTATAGCCAGGATGGTTTCAGTCCACCGTTCGGGCCGTTCTGCAATTTTCCATTCTACGGCCAACTGTGCTGCGAGGATGCCGTGCGCTCTTTGCGTTACTACCTGCCAGCCTTTCTTAGTATAATTTACGATCATGGTATAAAAAAGCACTTTATTCAATTACAATTGAATAAAGTGCTTTACAATTTAATTGCTTTCAAAAAATTCTTTCTTCTCCTACATCTTTTTGTTTATCGCTTCAATAGCCGCTAAATGTTTTTCAAGCGTAGGGAGTGCATCAGAAATAAAACTTTTGTAATCAGCATCTGAAATTTTATCTTCCGCTTTTTTAAAGGCATCTATGTCATTTTTATGGTCTTTTACCATCATAGATACATAATCCTTATCAAAATCTTTACCTGTTTCCTTGCTCATTTTATCAATATCTTTCTGTTGGCCATCAGAAACAGCGGTTGGCAGATCTACATTTTTCCTTGAAGCCAAATCTTTCAACTGGCCATTAATTTTTGTATGGTCATCAACCATCATTTTCCCGAAATCTTTTACGGCCTGGGAACCCCCGTTTTTCATGGCTATGTTGCCTAACTGCACTTCCATCATGCCTCCCTGTGCGGCATCTTTTGAAAAATCTTTTGCATTATCTCCTACCGTTACCATTTTAGAGGTATCGGCTGATGGCGCAGGAGCCATCTTATTAGTGTCATTACTGCTCATCGTGGCTGAAGTACTATCGGAATTCATAGTTTCCGAGTTTGAATTGCTGTTGCAGGCAGAAAAGAAAATTGCCCCAATGATTAAAGAGGCCATAATAAACTTTTTCATAAAAATATTTTTTAAGATTAATAATACAGTGGACCTATCAAAATATATTCCAAGAAAACTTTTGACTTTAAAAATTTATTTTCAATAATGTAACCTGTGTAGAATTCTAAACTAATTCAGGTCAAGCCCGAGCCCTATACCGATCCATATTTTCTTATTGTTTACCCACACATGGCTGTTTTTGCCTGTAAGAAAATCAAGGCCACTTAAAAGCACGAAATTTATTTTATTTAAGTCAAGCTCAGAGGCAATACCAGTGGTAAAAACTACTCCGTCATATTCATAATTAATCCGGTTAAGGGTTACAAATTCATCAATACGCGCAGGCCCTAAACCTGCAAAACCTCCGAAACTGTAACCATGGTGAACAATTTGCCGGTTAGCAACATGCAATGGTGTGTTATTATAAGAAAGAATATAGGAGTCTTTGCGGTAACCTGCGTAAAATGCACCGTTGAAGTTAGTATTGAGTTGTGCAGGATAGTCAGGAATAGTAGGCCTGTATTTAAAAATAACGGTAATCACATCCAGGTCAAAATTTTGTGTACTAAAAGTTTTATTAATAAAATCCCGGGGTTGTATATGGGGCGGAAATAAAAAGGTAATTGATTTTACTCATTGCCGGCAAGCGCGCCGCAATGACGTAACCTTTTGCAGTAGCCGATTACAGTAAACCTACAAATAATTTAGATTTTTATTTTGGGGCGTTGGGGCAAAGTTGGCGTTGCAGGTATGAGTATCGGAGCGTCACACGGCGGGAGGCTGAGCCAGTTGGGAAAGCGTTGCTTAGAAAAAGATTTTTTCTTAACGATGTTTTAATCGTAACTTTTCCCTATAATGGCAACTTCAATTAAAAAGGATGGAATAGAAAAGCGTAAGAGTGAAAGAATATATGAATTAAAAAATGCACTTGCTTATGCCAAAGCAATAGTTAATACCATTCGGGAGCCATTAGTTGTGCTTTATCCCAAACTTGCTATATCA
>Ga0207933_1001881_pt1 | contig 14605 bp, 12 predicted proteins | sample NGESurdeep092012_4_FD_184488 | JGI IMG/M metagenome (GOLD analysis project Ga0207933, IMG submission 184488) | Arctic peat soil microbial communities from Barrow, Alaska - NGEE Surface sample F53-3 deep-092012 (SPAdes) | ecosystem: Environmental > Terrestrial > Soil > Wetlands > Peat ... | reverse complement strand
AGCGCCATCAGCGACTCCGGATCGCGCGCGAGCCGTGTGGGCAGCAGTGTCATCGCCTTGGTCGCGCCGAAGACGGCGCCGATCGCCGCTCCCGCCCACATGCTTCCGCTGAGCAGCTCGATTGCGAACGTCGCGTAGATCGCGGCACATGCGACGAGGGTGATGAACCCGAGTCCGAGCTGTGCGCCAAACCCGAACCCGTACACCCAGCCGCGGTAGCGCGCCATCCAGTCCTCGTTAACCTGCCTCTTTATCCGCGGCATCCGCCGGCGCAGCGGCGTCCCATCTATGGTCAGCGCCGCCAGGAGCACCGCGAGGACGACAGGCGCGCGCCACTCCGACCCCGGCAGCAACGAGCCCGCCGCTCCAAGCACCGTCCCGCCGAGCGCGCCGGCGGCGACGGCCCCGATCGCGAACGCCGTCACCGTCACACGCCAGGAGGACCGACGGGCACGCTCAGCGATCGGGGTCAGGCTCGCGAGCATCGACTGCCCGCACGGCGACCATGCGGCACGGACGGCCCCGTGGATCGCGACGACACAGCCGACCAGCACGAACCAGAACTCACTCACAGTCTTCCTCCTCGGGCGCCCGACGGGACGGTGGAAACTCGGATGACCGGGCGCGACCCCGGCCTCGGGATTCAGGCTACACGCTCGCCACATCCACAGCCGCGTGTACTACTCTCCGCACGCATGAGACCGGGACGCGCAGCAGTCATCGCGGCCTTTGCGGTCGTGCTTTGCGTCGCCGCCCCGCCCGAGGCCCTCGGGCGCGCAAACACGCACAAACACGCGCACGCGCCAGCTCCCCCCACCGCACTCGACGCCCGCGTGACGGGCACGTTTGAGATGCTCGCGCGCGTCACCACCGCAAAGAACGTGCGCGGTGAGCACGTCGGTCAGTCGCTGAAACGGCGCTGGCTCATCTCCCCGCAGTCATGCGCAGGGAACGTCTGCCAAGCGCTCGACCTGGATCGCGAACGCAGCGCCGGCATCGACGAATCGCTCGCGCTGCATCGTGTGGCCGCCGGCACATACACGGGTAGCGGCAGCTTCTACGTCGCACTGCGCTGCAAACACAAGACCTACCCGCACGGCAGTCGGGCTCCCTACCGCATCACACTCACCGTCAGTAGCGCCGTGAGCGTGCAGGGGATCACGTTCGCTCGAGCGATCATCGCCACCTACCACAACCCCAAGCGCTCTGACTCGACTCCGTGTGTGCTTGGGAAAAGCCACGACGCGGCGCGCTACACCGGCACCGCGACATCCGCGATCCCTTCCCCCCCGGTCGCGTCGTTCTCGACGCAACTGGACGGTGCAACAGACAGCGCCTCCTTCACGGACACCTCCACCCCAGCTACGGGTGGAGCGCAGATCGTCTCGACGCAGTGGAGCTTCGGAGATCCCGCCTCCGGCGCAGGCGACAGCTCAACCGAAGCCGCACCATCGCATCAATTCTCCGCGCCCGGCGTCTACACGGTCACACTCACCGTCACCGACGCGAACGGCTTGTCCTCGACGACCACACAGCCCGTCACCGCGCCCGGTCCGCCGACGGCCGCGTTTACCGCTACGCGTAACGGCCCAACAACGACCTTCTCTTTCGCCGACCAGTCCCGCCTTGGGATCGGCGCAGTGCCGATCACGAGCTGGAGCTGGCAGTTCGGCGATCCCGGCTCGGGCCCAGCTGACCAGTCGACGCTGCAGGATCCCACTCACGAATTCAGTCAGCCCGGGGTCTACCAGGTGACGCTCACGATCACAGACGCAGACGGACGACAATCCACAAGCACCCAACAGATCATCGTCTCCGGACCGCCCCACGCGGCCTTCACCGCCACAGAGCAGGGCATCACGGCAACCTTCACCTTCAAGGACGAATCCACAGCCGGCGTGGACGGACCCGCGATCGTGGGCTGGGCCTGGAACTTCGGGGACCCCAGCTCAGATGCCAGTGTCGAGTTCAACCGCCAGCGCGCTCGCCTTGCGCCGGAATGGGGGCGTGTCGCCGATTCGAGCCGGCCGGTCGGCCACTTCCCTATCGCGGAGCCTGCCGCCCAACCGGCCCAGATCCTGCGAGGATCAGCGCGGTGACCGTCGCCGAGCTTTGGCGGCGCGGCCAGGTGGGCTGGCCGCGCAGCTTTCCCATCGCGCAGTTCCCGAACCCGCCGCTGCTCCTCGCGTTCGCGGGGTGGGGACTCGCCGCCGTGGCCGACGACACAGCACACGACGTCGGCCACGCGGTCTTCACCATCGGCCTCGGCGTGTGGGCATGGGAGGAGGCGGTAGGCGGGGTCAACTGGTTCCGTCGTCTCGTCGGGGCGGGAGCGCTTGTCTGGATCGTCGCCCGCCTGGCAAGCGAGCTATGAGGGCCGCCGACCGAGCTTGAGACTCCTGCAACCGAATCCGCGCGTCGGCCGACGGGGTTTGCACTTGGCTTTGGCATCGACATGGGCTTTGACCGCCGGTACCGCGAGCCTGTGCTCTGGGACTGTGGGTAGGCTCTGTGGGTGGCGAGTGGCTTGGTTGAGCGTGTCGATGGGTGGGCGGGTCAGGGGATCGAGGTCGCGATCGGTGGGCATCATCGTCGCCGGCTACAGCGTGTTGGCCGAATCGATCAGTTGGCTCCGCCGGACAGTCCATCGCTGTGGGCTGCCGGCGATCCGCCGCCACGCACGGGGTGCGCGCTTGACGTGTTGGTTGACGGTGGGGAGGCGCTGCCGCGCATCGCCGAGGCGCTTGCCGGTGCCCGCTCGCATGTGCATATCGCCGGGTGGCACATCACCCCTGATTTTGGGCTGACGCGCGACGATCGGGCGTCTCGGCTGCGCGATCTGCTTGGTGAGCTGGCCGAGCGAGTCGAGGTCAGGGTGCTGTTGTGGGGAGGAGCGCCGTTGCCGGTCTTCACGCCAGCTCGTTCGGCCGTGCGCCGCGTGCGCGAGGAGCTCACCCGCGGCACGCACGTGCAGTGCGCGCTTGATTTCCACGAGCGCCCGATGCATTGTCACCACGAGAAGCTGGTGATCGTGGACGGCGAGGTCGCGTTCGTTGGCGGTATCGACCTGACCTCTCTCGGCGGCGATCGTTTTGACAGCAGTGATCATTTGATGCGCGGCCGTCTGGGATGGCACGATGCCTCCAGCCGGGTGCGCGGCCCAGCGGTCGCCGATGTCGCGGCGCACTTCGCGGCCCGTTGGCGCACGGTAACCGGCGAGCATGTCGAGGACACGCCGCCGCCGGCCGCCGCCGGCGACGTGGAGCTACAGGTGGTGCGGACCGTCCCTGAGAAGATCTATGACTTCTTGCCCGGAGGTGACTTTCGCATCTTGGAGTCCTATACCCGCGCGCTGCGGTCGGCTCGTAAGTTCGTCTATCTCGAGAGCCAGTTTCTTTGGTCGGCACAGGTAGTTGAGATCCTCGCCAATAAGCTTCGCGAACCGCCGAGCGAGGACTTTCGCGTGGTCGTGATGCTGCCCGCAAAGCCGAACAATGGCGCGGACACGACCCGGGGCCAGCTGGGAGTCTTGGCTGGCGCCGACGATGGCGCCGCTCGCTTTCTTGCTACGACGATCTCAGCGCGCAGCGGGGGACTCACCGGCCCGCTGTACGTTCACGCCAAGATCGGGATCGTCGACGACGCTTGGCTGACGGTTGGGTCGGCCAACCTCAACGAGCACTCGTTCTTCAACGACACCGAGATGAACGTCGTGACGTGCGATCCCACCATTGCTCGCGAGACGCGGCTGCGGCTGTGGGCCGAGCATCTGGAGCGCTCGGTCGAGGAGGTGTCCGGCGAGCCGGTCCGGGTCATCGACGAATTGTGGCGCCCGATCGCCGGCGAGCAGCTCGATCGCCGAAAGCGAGGCGAGCCCCTAACCCATCACCTCCAGGAGCTCCCCGGCGTCTCGCGCCGCTCGATGGGACTCCTTGGACCCCTTGACAGCCTGCTTGTCGACGGCTGAATCTGGCACCGCCGCCGCGGCCGCCGCCTGTAAACCGAGAATGCCGAGTGCGGGCCGTCAGCTGCAGCTATCGCCCGTCGTCACCGCGGTCGTGTCCTCGCTCAAGTAAGGCTGGACCTACAATCGCCCCCCTCGGCGATAGCCGAACCCGCCTCTGGTGAACAGGATCACGAGCACGACGATCAACAGGACAAACAGCAGCGGACTGACGGCGATTCCGCCGAAGATGGCGGCAAGCACAAGGATGATGATGAGCAGCTCGAGTAGTCCCATAACCTCAGCATACCTGCTCACGGCGACGGCAGCTCAAGTCGACTTCGACGCAGGAACTCGCTCATCGCGACCGCGGTCGCGGGAATAGAGCCCCATACCTCATCAGGATCGGCCTTGACATCAACCAGGGCGCTGAATACCACGATCGCCACCCCCGGCCATTCCAGACACGCTCCCGTATCACGCCGATGGGAGCCCGCCCATCGGCCACCGTTCGCCAGGCAGCGCTCCCGCCCGAACCAAGGCGACCCAGACCCCCATCCGCTCGCCCCTCGTCCAACTCAGCTGTGTCGGAGTCGATTGTCGACGCGCTCGCTGTCCCTGGGAATGCGGTCGTGACCGGTACCGCAACCGAGCTTCAGTCTGATCAAGAACGTCTGCTGCCGCCCGCGGTCTCGGGCGCCGAAACGCCGACGAACGATGGCGCGCGGCGGGCGAGAATCGTTGCCCGAGGTGGCCAAGACTGTCTTCCGGCCTCGTGGCTGACGCGGGCCGCGCCGCAGCGAGACGCCGCCACGGGACCCTGAGATTGAGATCGCCCGCTCTACGGAGCACGCTTCGGTCGCTCGGCTATCTCCGCGAGGCACCCGACCACTGGCGCCTGCGATAGGCTCCGCGCGTGACCCGGCGTCCACAGTTCCTTTGGGCTATCTGCGCGTGCGTTGTCGCCTGTTCGGTGCTCCTCGCGGGGCTGAGGGCCGAAGTCGGCGCCGCAGAAGCAAACGGCGGCCCATGGTGTGTTCCTTACGAAGGGAACGGGATACCGCCCGGCAGCGGCATCCCACCGTGGGGATTTCACGCTACGGAGTCGTTCAAGCACGGGGTCAGCGGCTCCTCGCACGGTTGGGGGGACATCAACCTGAACACCAACTGGATCTCCGGCAAAATTTGTCAAACACTCGACGGCGGCGGTCGGTCTGGCCGCATGATCTCGGTGAGGCTCGGGCCGCGCATTCTTTACCACTCACACGTTGCCGTCATGTGGGGGTATCCGGGCAACGTCATCAAGGCTCCTATAAAGGTCAGCTCGAGCACGGACTCCAAATGCAAGGTCGGGACGCCGGGTCACGTGACGATGTACACGAGCTACAACAACGTCAAATCCGACAGCATCCAGTTCTTCTTCGGTAGCGGGTGCCTGGATGGTAGTCGTCTGTACCACGGCGGGGCTCAGACAGTGAACGCGCAGGTCCCACCGCTGTAGGGCGTCCGTGCGCCCGCGAGTAGCGAACCTGCCGGGAATGCATTACTCGCCGCGCGCCTATTCGGCATTGGCTCTAGCGCCCGCTGAGCTCAAGGGTGGCGAGCACGCCGCTGAGCTCTCTGGCCAGCCGTCCGGGACCCTTGCCCGCCGGGCGGATCGCCGCGTACAGACAAAACGGCCGTCCGACGTCGGTGAAGAAGCGCTGACATCCGAGTTGCCCGGCGCGCGTGACCTGAAGCTGAGCCGGCCCGAAGTCGTGTGCCCTGAGCGTCGCGGGACGCCCGATGGCTGAAAACAGGCCAACCCCTGCTCGCACCACCGCGTCGCCGCGGTACTCGACGAGCGAGGCAAACGCATCGTCGGGTCGCATACGACCCGACGCGGCCGCGCCGAAGTCGCCGTCCTGCTCCCTCAGCGCGAACGTCGCCACGTGCAAAACCGGCGCCGCGCCGTCGCGGCGGAAGATCCGCGCCTCCCAGCCCTGCGGAGCGTCGATCGAAAGGCCGTGACCGGTGATCCTCATGCGCCGAGAATGCCCAGCAGAGCACCGACAACCGCGAAGCCCAGCCCGCTCACACCCGCTCACCCACCGCCGGCGGCTTGCCCGCGGGGTAGAGGCTCGGATGACCCGCGGCGATGCCCGCCGCGGCAAGGGCCTGCTCAGCTCGCCCGGCGCGCTCGCTCGTCGTGCGGACGCGGGACGGGGCACTGTCCGTGGTGGTTAGCGCGGTGTCGGACACCGCGCGCTCGACCATCGAGACGATCTGCTCCCAGCTGCCTGCCGTCCCGCGGCCGGCGATCTGGCCCGAGCCGCCGTCGACGAGCACGAAATGCGGCGACGCCGGGACCGCGTAATCGCCCCAAGCCGCCGTTGACATCAGCACCTCGCGTGCGCGAGGCGCGAGCTCACGCAGGCTCGTCATACTCTCCTGCTCCGGGCCCTTCGCCACAATCACCAGCCGGGCGCCGGCAGGAATCCGAGCATCCCGGTCCAGGCTCTCCCACAGCGGTCCGCACGCGGCGCAGCCGCTGCTCAGGAACGCGAGCAACGTCGTCGGCGAGCCGGCCCCGAGCCTGACCTTGACCGAGTCGCCCGTAAGCGTCTCGCCCACGATGTCAAACGCGTCGGTGCTCGCACCAACCATCCGCTCGGGCACGGCTCCCCCATCGGCCCCCTCCCCCTCTACGGCTGCCAGCCGTCGAAGAATCTCGGCATGACTGCGCAGAAGCCCCACGACGAACACGACGACGAGCATCAAAAGCACTGTCTCGATCAGCAGCAGGACGGTGATCACGGCCAGATACCCTACCGGTGCGCTTGCCCAGCGGATCTGCGACTCAGCTGACCGGGGTGGCGGCCGGTTGGACGGACGGGTTCCCCCGGCGGGGGCGGGCATTTACGCAAGCGAAATTGGACGTTTGCGCATGATAAAGTGGACGTTTACGCAGCCAACTTTGGACGTTTACGCCGCCCTACGCCAGTTCTATGGAGACTCTACATCCGCGCTATCTGCGCCCCCCGCTACTCGAAGCGCTGGCCGACACGCGGGTCGTGTTCGTCGCGGGGGCGCGTCAGGTCGGCAAGACCACGCTCACCCGCGAAATCGCCGCCGGTGAGCATCCGATGACGATCTTGAGCCTCGACGAGGCGGCGACTCGCGGGGCGGCGTCCCGCGATCCGGGAGGCTTTATCGCGGAGCTTTCCGGGCCTGTCCTGATCGACGAGATCCAGCACGTGCCGGAGCTGCTGCTGGAGATCAAGCGCGCCGTCGACAGGGACACGACCCCCGGACGGTTTCTGCTGACGGGCTCCGCCAACATCATGACCTCGAAGAGGGTCAAGGACGCGCTCACCGGGCGCATCGAGACACTGAACCTCTGGCCACTGTCCCAGAGCGAGATTCGAGGCGGACAGACCAACCTCGTGGACGCTCTGTTCGCGGGCACTCCTCCGCAGCTGGACGGCTGCACTGTGGGTCGGGACGCCTTTGTGCCGATCGTCGCCGCGGGAGGCTATCCCGAAGCTCTCATGCGCAGTGGAGCACGGCGAGAGCGCTGGTTCGAAAGCTACATCGACAGCACTCTCGACCTCGACCTGCGCGACATCTCCGATGCGATCAAGATCGAGGAGATGCCGAGGCTGCTGCGTCTGCTCGCAGCCCAGGCAGCCAACCTCCTCTCCTACCGCAACGCGGCGGCGCGCCTGCGGCTCAGTCCCGAAACGGTGAAGGCCTACGTAGGGCTACTGGAGCAGCTGTTCCTCGTGAGACGACTCAGCGCATGGCGGCCGGGCCTCGGGGCACGGGAGGCGAGCACGCCAAAGGTCTACCTCGCCGACTCGGGCCTGCTCGCGGCGCTGCTGGGCGCCGACGAGGCGCGGATCGCGCGCGACGATCAGCTCACCGGCAGGATCCTCGAGAACTTCGTCGCGATGGAGATCCTCAAGCATCTCGGCTGGTCCACGAACCGGGCCCGCCTCTACCACTACCAGCGCGACCGGGAAGACGTGGACCTCGTCTTGGAGCGAGCCGACGGTCAGATCGTCGCGATCGAGGTCAAGGCGCGCGCGACTATCGGCAGCCGAGACTACAAGTGGCTGATCAAGCTCCGCGAACGTCGCGGCTCCCGTTTTGCGGCAGGCATCGTGATCCATCCTCGGGAGCAGACAATCCCTCTCGGGGAGCGCCTTTGGGCGCTCCCCATCGCCGCCCTGTGGGCATGATCCTCGGGCAACTGCTGACCTTGCGTTTGCCGGGCGCCTAAATCAACCCCTGGCCTCTAACCGTGTCGCGCTCGTCGGTCAGCTCGGCCACCGAGGCGTCGATCTTCGCGCGGGAGAACTCGTCGAGGTCGAGGCCCTGCACGATCGACCACTCGCCGCCGGAGCACGTGCACGGGAAGCCCGAGATCAGACCCTCGGGGACGCCGTAGGAACCGTCCGACGGGACGCCCATCGAGACCCAGTCGCTCGTGCCGTTGACCCAGTCGTAGACGTGGTCGATCGCCGCGTTCGCGGCCGAGGCGGCGGAGGAGGAGCCGCGCGCCTCGATGATCGCCGCGCCGCGTTTGCCGACGTTCGGCAGGAAATCCTGCTCGATCCACACCTGGTCGTCGACGGCGGCTGCCGCCTGCCCGCCGCGCACCTGGGCGTGGAACAGGTCGGGGTACATCGTCGGCGAGTGGTTTCCCCACACGCCCATCTTCGTCACGTCGGTGACCGGCACCTCGAGCTTTGCCGCCAGCTGCGCGACCGCACGGTTGTGGTCGAGGCGCAACATCGCCGTGAAACGCTCATTCGGGATGTCGGGCGCGTTGTTCATCGCGATCAGGCAGTTCGTGTTCGCCGGGTTGCCGACGACGAGGACTTTCAAATCATCGGCGGCCTTCTCGTTCAGGGCCTTGCCCTGGACGGTGAAGATCTTCCCGTTCTCGCTCAGCAGCTCCGCGCGCTCCATGCCCTTCGTCCGTGGCCGCGAGCCGACGAGCAGCGCGATGTTCACGCCGTCGAACGCGTCCTCCGGGTCCTCGTGCAGGTCGAGCCCGCTCAGCAGCGGGAAGGCGCAGTCGACGATCTCCATCGCGACGCCCTCCAGCGCGCCCATCGCCGGGGGGATCTCGAGCAGGCGTAGATCGACGGGCTGGTCGGGGCCGAGCAATTGCCCGGAGGCGATGCGGAATACGAGGCTGTAGCCGATCTGCCCGGCCGCGCCGGTGACTGTGACACGTACTGGATTACTCAACTTTGATCAGCTCCTATCGGGATGTTGTGCTGTGGGGAAAATGTTATTATTAAATATTATTAATATTCTAAAAAAATCAGGCTGAAACTACAGCGGCTTTCAAGTTCTGATCGATCGATCCCAAGAACTCCTGGGTCGTCTGCCACTCCTGATCCGGGCCGACGAGCAATGCCAGGTCCTTCGTCATCTTGCCGCTTTCCACCGTCTCGACGCACACGCGCTCGAGCGTCTCCGCAAAGGCTGTCACATCGGGTGTCTCGTCCATCCTCCCGCGTGCCGACAGCCCGCGCGTCCACGCGAAGATCGACGCGATTGGGTTCGTCGACGTGGGCTTGCCCTGCTCGTGCATGCGGAAGTGGCGGGTGACCGTGCCGTGCGCCGCCTCCGCCTCGACGGTCTTCCCGTCGGCGGTCATCAGCACGCTCGTCATCAGCCCCAGCGAGCCGAAGCCCTGCGCGACGGTGTCGGACTGCACGTCGCCGTCGTAGTTCTTGCACGCCCACAGATAGCCGCCTTCCCACTTCATGGCGGAGGCGACCATGTCGTCGATCAGGCGGTGTTCGTAGGTGATTCCGGCGGCCTCGAAGTCGCTCCTGAACTCGGCCTCGTAGACCTCCTCGAAGATGTCTTTGAAACGCCCGTCGTAGCGTTTCAGGATCGTGTTCTTCGTCGACATATACACCGGATAGCCCCGATCCAACCCATACCGCAGCGACGCGCGCGCAAAGTCGCGGATCGAGTCGTCGAGGTTGTACATCGCCATCGCGATCCCAGGGCCGGGGAAGTCGTACACGTCGAGCTCGATCGGCTCGCCGCCGTCCTTCGGGGTGAATGTCAGCGCCAGTTCTCCCTCTCCAGGGACGAGCATGTCGGTCGCGCGGTACTGGTCCCCGAATGCGTGGCGGCCGATCACGATCGGCTTGGTCCAGCCGGGTACCAGCCGCGGCACGTTCGAGATCACGATCGGCTCGCGGAAGATCACCCCGCCGAGGATGTTCCGGATCGTGCCGTTCGGCGAGCGGTACATCTCCTTCAACCCAAACTCCTCCACGCGCGCCTCGTCGGGGGTGATCGTCGCGCACTTCACGCCGACGCCGTGGCGCTTGATCGCCTCGGCCGCTTCGACGGTGATTCGGTCGGCGGTGGCATCGCGGCTGGCGATCCCGAGGTCGTAGTACTTCAGCTCCACGTCCAGATAGGGCAGGATCAGCTGGTCTCTGATGAACGACCAGATGACCCTGGTCATCTCGTCGCCGTCGAGCTCGACTATCGGGTTCTGCACCTTGATCTTCGCCATGTTCGTCCTCGGGGTCTTTGAGTGCTCGCCGGACCGGCGATGCTATCGCGGGCGAGCACCGGGGCAGGACCGCGGGCAGGACCCGTGGGTACTCTGTAGCGATGGCCACGATGCCAAAGACGGCGACCGGCGAGCACAGCGCCCCATGGCGGACGCACACCGTCGCCAACCAGCCGCCGCCGCTCACCGGCCTGGACGTGTTCTCCAGCAACATCCCGCTCGTCGAGGCGACCGAACGCGAGGGGGCAGGCTGGATCCGCGAGCGCGCCTCCGCCCTCGGCCGCTTCGTCGGCGAGACGGGGGGCCCGCAGGAGGTGTGGGGACGACTCGCGAACGAGCACAAGCCGGTCCTCCACACCCACGACCGCTACGGCAACCGGATCGACGAGGTCGAGTTCCACCCCGCCTGGCACCAGCTGATGACGATGGGCGTCGAGCACGAGCTCCACTCCCTCCCCTGGACGAGCGAGGAGCCGGCCGTACACGCCGCGCGCGCGGCGATCTACATGACCGGGATGCAGGCCGAGGCGGGGTACGCCTGCCCGATCACGATGACCTTCGCCGTCGTCCCCGCGCTCCGCGCCCAGCCCGAGCTCGCGGCGCAGTGGGAGCCGCTCGTGACCGCTTCCTCGTATGACCCCCGCTCGATCCCCGCGGCGGAGAAGGGCTCGGCGATCGCGGGCATGGCGATGACCGAGAAGCAGGGCGGCTCGGACGTACGCGCGAACACGACCTTCGCACGTCCCATAAACGGTGGGGGCGCCGGGGCGGAATACCAGCTCACCGGCCACAAGTGGTTCTGCTCGGCGCCGATGTCCGACATCTTCCTCGTGCTCGCCCAGGCCGAGTCCGCCGACGGCTCCGCCGAGGGCCTGTCCTGCTTCCTGATGCCGCGGATCCTCCCCGACGGGTCGCGCAACGCGATGCACATCCAGCGCCTGAAGGACAAGCTCGGCAACCGCTCGAACGCCTCCTCGGAGATCGAGCTGCACAACGCCTGGGCGCAGATGGTCGGCGAGCCCGGCCGCGGCGTGCCGACGATCATCGAGATGGTCGGCCACACGCGCCTTGACTGCGTGATCGGCGCGGCCGCCGGGATGCGCGCCGCGGTCGTGCAGGCCACGCATCACGCCGCGCACCGCGCCGCGTTCGGCAAGACGCTGATCGACCAGCCCTTGATGAGAAACGTGCTCGCCGACCTCTGCCTGGAGTCCGAGGCCTCCACAGCGCTCGCGATGCGCCTCGCACGCGCCTACGACGAAGCCGGCCAGGACGCGGGAATCGATGCCCACCCACCCCACGACGACAGCGACGCGCAGCTGTTCAAGCGCGTCGCGACCGCGGTCGGCAAGTACTGGGCCTGCAAGCGCGCGCCGAACCACGCGTTCGAGGCGATGGAGTGCCTCGGGGGAAATGGATACGTCGAGGACTCGGGGATGCCGCGGCTGTACCGCGAGGCGCCGCTCACCTCGATCTGGGAGGGCTCGGGCAACGTGATCAGCCTCGACGTGCTGCGCGCGCTCTCGCGCTCGCCGCGCTCGCTCGAGGTGTTCCTCGCCGAGGTCTCTTTGGCGCAGGGTGCCGACGCGCGCCTGGACGCGCACGTCGAGCGGCTGCAGGCACAGCTGTTCAGCGGGGACCCCGCCACGCTCGAGACGCGCGCGCGGCGCGTCGTCGAAGGCATGGCGTTGGCGCTCCAGGGCTCGCTGCTCGTGCGCGGCGCCCCGCCGGCCGTGGCCGACGCCTTCTGCGCCTCGCGCCTCGGCGGCGACGGGGGCCTGGAGTACGGCACGCTGCCCGCCGGATCGAACTTCGACGCGATCATCGCGCGCGGCCGCCCGCAAATGTGACCGCGATGACGCAATTGCGCACCTTGTGCGCCCAAACTGTGACGTAAGTGTGACGGGAAGATAAAGAGGAGGAGGGCAGTGTTTGTCTTTGAAGAGTGCGTGTAACTATGGTGTCACGCGCTCTTAAAAGTAGAGCAGTCCCACCGAGCCCTTTATGTTCGGGCGGTCCTACCATAAAGACATGGCAGTGCGCACCAACTTCCAGATCGCCCGCCTCTTCGGCATCCGCGTCGGCGTCGGCGTCAGCTGGTTCGTCGTGCTGTTCTTCTTCATCTACGTCGTCACGCAGCCGTTCCACGAAATGCTCGGCGGCTCGATCACGACCGCCTACCTGGTCGCGGTCGCCTCCGTGCTGGGTTTCTTCGCCTCGCTGATCCTGCACGAGCTCGGCCACGCGCTCGTCGCGCGCCGCCACGGGCTGACCGTGGTCGGGATCGATCTGTGGGCGTTCGGCGGGATCACGCGCACGAGCGGACCGGTCGCAGGCCCCGGCACCGAGTTTCGCGTGGCGGCCGCCGGGCCGCTGGTGACGTTCGCGATCATCGTCGTCTGCATCCTCCTCGGCGCGCTCTTGACCAGCAGCGGGCACTTCCTCGACGTGGCGGTCGGCGACACCAGCGTGCACGCGACGCCCGCGCTGGTGTGGCTGAGCTGGGTGGGGACGATCAACGCACTCGTGCTCGTCTTCAACCTCGTCCCCGCGTTCCCGCTCGACGGCGGGCAGCTCGCCCACGCCGTGATCTGGTGGCGCACCGATGACCGCAACCGCGCTACCCGCTACACCGGGCGCGCCGGCCAGGGCTTCGCGCTGTTGCTGGCGGCGGTCGGGCTGATCGGGCTGGCGAGCGGCTCCTCGCTCGGCCTGATCTGGATGGTGCTGGCGTTCCTGCTCTACCAGGCCGCCGGGCAGGCGGTCGTGCAGGGCTCGCTCGGGCAGCGGATCCAGGGCATCACAGTGGCAGACATCATGGATCGCGAGCCCGTCACGGTCCCCGCGGGGATGACGCTGCTCGACGCCCACGAGCAGTTCTTCCTGCGCTACCGCTGGCCCTGGTTCGCGGTCGTCGACCCCGCCCAGCACTTCCTCGGCGTCGTGCGCGAAACGCGGATCGACGAGGAGATCTCCGCGGGACGACCCGCGCTGGCGGTCATCGAGGTGCTCGAGCCCGACCTGCCGGTGCGGATCGGCGTGGGCGCGCCGCTGGAGTCGCTGCTCGGCTCGGAGGGCCTCGGCCGCCTCGGCGCGATGGTCGCGGTCGACAGCGACGGCGTGCTCCAGGGCGTCGTCACGCTCGCCCAGGTCCGCCAGGCGCTGCGTCCCGCCGCGATGTGAGGCGGTCGGGCGGGGAAGCACCGCAAATGCAGGCGTAAACGCCGGCTGCGGGCGCCGGGGGGATTGGTCCTTATAGAGTTCCCGCCCATGCCATCACATGACGTCCTCATCATCGGCGCGGGCCTCGCCGGCCAGCGCGCCGCTCTCGCCGCCGCCCAGACGGGCTCGAGCGTCGCGATCATGAGCAAGGTCCACCCCGTGCGCTCGCATTCGGTGGCCGCCGCGGGCGGGATCAACGCCGCGATCAGCGTCGACGACGACTGGCACTCACACGCGTATGACACCGTCAAGGGCTCGGACTTCCTCGGCGATCAGGACGCGATCGAGATCATGTGCTCGGAAGCGCCCGCCGAGGTCATGCACCTGGAGCACATCGGCGTGACCTTCCACCGCAACGAGGGCGGCGAACTGGACCTGAGAGCGTTCGGCGGCGCCTCGATGAAGCGCACCGCCTACGTCGCCGACATCACCGGCCAGGCGATCCTGCATGTGCTCTACGAGCAGCTGATGAAGCACCACGAGACGGTCGACCGCTACGAGGAGTGGTTCACGACCTCGCTGCTCCAGGACGACGACGGCCGCTGCTGCGGGGTGGTGGCGCGCGACGTGCGGACGGGGCGGATGGAGACCTTCCACGCGAAGAACACGATCCTCGCTTGCGGCGGCGCCGGGCAGGCGTACCGCCCGACGACGAACGCGCTGATCGTGACCGGCGACGGGATCGCCCATGCCTACCGCCTGGGCGCGCCGCTGATGGACATGGAGATGGTCCAGTACCACCCGACGACGCTCGCCGAGAACGGCATCCTGATCACAGAGGGCGCGCGCGGCGAGGGCGCGGTGTTGCTGAACTCCGAGGGCGAGCGCTTCATGGAGAAGTACGCCCCCAACAAGATGGAGCTCGCTTCGCGCGATGTCGTCTCGCGCGCCGAGCAGACCGA
>Ga0207933_1001880_pt1 | contig 14607 bp, 11 predicted proteins | sample NGESurdeep092012_4_FD_184488 | JGI IMG/M metagenome (GOLD analysis project Ga0207933, IMG submission 184488) | Arctic peat soil microbial communities from Barrow, Alaska - NGEE Surface sample F53-3 deep-092012 (SPAdes) | ecosystem: Environmental > Terrestrial > Soil > Wetlands > Peat ... | reverse complement strand
CCAACGACGAGCACGATCACTCCGATTGTCCACACAATTGCTATCCCCGTAATGAATCCGATTAAAAGGAGAACTAAACCTAAAATAATCACAACGCCTCCGGTGTTGGCACTCCTATTGTCAAACCCGACCGATGATCAGGTGAGAAGGATGCTGGGTCCGGACGTCCTCAATGGAAGCGTAACATCCGTGGCCGCGTGGTGCAGCCCGTCCCGCGAGATCCTCTTAAGTCGTCAGGACTACAATCGCTGAGCTCGATATTGCGGCCGTCCAACAAGCCCGACGACGACGTCTTCCCAGCCGGAGCGTGTGTATTTTTCATTGCAGAATTCCTTTGGAAGAAGATTCCATTTGCAAGAATCGCGATCGAACTTGCCGCGATGAGGGTGACGTTGTTCCGGCGCAGGATGTTCGCGGCGTGACCGTCTACGACGTGGCGAGACTAACCCATGCTCAACCTTCGCCCAGTCCAACCAGCCAATTATCAATCAGAAACGCTCTGCTTGTAGGGGTACCGGTAATTGGCATCGTTTTGGACGAGAGATCGGGCAGCGGATCGGGGAAGAATAGCTGGACTCCGTTCACTTGGTCGATTTCGCCGACAAGCCGATGAGTTCGAATTAGAGAATCGCTTATGGTGACGTCCACTCATTCGAGCAGTGTTTAGGAATGATGCAACTTTCGCTTGTGCAGTTCCATGCACCGTCGACGAACAGACAGTATTTGTCAACTTCGATAAGCGAGTCCTTGCCTGTTGCTTCGCTGGTCCGACTCACAATTGCTCCATCCTCCTAGGGAAGGGAGCAGGGTCTGGGCGTCCTCACCGCAAAGTTAACAGAGGCGTGAGACCTTGGCGAATCGTCTGAACGATATTAATCAACCAGACTCGTTCAGTGCGGTTTCAATCGCGCGGAAAGCGGCGTCGGTTGTTGCTCACTTCTCCCAAAGCGACCTATGCCAACTGCATGAGCGTTAACGGCAAAATCACTCCGTGATACCGTGCGAATCCCAGTCGATTTCTGGGACCAGAAATAACTAGTCGGTCAAGTCATCCACCGGATATGAATCCGCGAGTTGGCCAGCCGTGCCGGGCCGTGCGAAGTACCAACCTTGGACGAAGTCGACGCCGGCGGTGCGCAGTGCCACGGCGTCGTCTCTCGTTTCGACGCCCTCGGCGACGACGCCGGCACCAGCTTCGTGCCCGAAGTCAACGAGGGAGTGCACCAGCCTTCGAAGGACCGAGTCCGTAGCGGCACCGGCGACGATGCTCCGGTCAAGCTTGATCACGTCGGGTGAGGTCAACAAGATGTGGCGAAGCGACGAAAACCCGGCGCCCACGTCATCGATGGCGAGGCGTAGCCCTTGTTGTCGAAGGGGATCGAGCGCGGTAGCGAGAACGTCGTAGTCCTCAACAGGGTCGTGCTCAGAGAGCTCGAGAATGACCCGTCCAGTCGGAAGTCCGGCGAGGAGCGATTGACAGCGATCATCGAGGAGGGTCTCCGGCGAGAAGTTGATCGCCAAGTAGCCCGAGATGTCCGCGATCTGCTCCGCGGCACGACGAAACGCCAGAAGTTCTAGCTCGACGCCAATGCCGATCGACGTGGCCTCCGCGAACACTTCATCAGGCGGCTGGCCCCATTCGGCGGGAAACCGGCTGAGCGCTTCGGCGCCCACGCGAGACCCGTCGGCAAGCGCGACGATGGGCTGCAGGACGATGTTCAGTTCGCCCGATCGCAGGATTGGCTGCAGCCGCTCACGAATGGCGGCCTCTCGACGGCGCTCTTGCACGCCGGGTTCGATGAGCGTCGCTGCGGCACTCGCTAACACTTCCATGAGCGCGCGGTCTCGCTTCGAAAGTTCGTTGTCGGCGGTGAAACCGGCGGCACAGAACGTTCCGTAGAGTGTCCCGTCGCTGAGTGAGACTGGCACCGATACGTAACTACGAATTCGAGGGAACCGAGCGGCGGGTAACCGCTTTGCCTCGGGGATCTTCGCCACGTTCGGGATCACGCTCGGCAATTTCCCGTCGAGTATCGCCTGACAGAGCGAGGTCGCCTGCGTTTGGGTCTGGCCGTCATGGAAGAACGGAATCGACGACTCGACGACTTCAAGGTGTTGAACTTCACCGTCGAGGCGACTCAGGAACGTCAAGCTCAATCCAAGTGAACTCTTTGCGGTTCGTAAGAGTTCAGCAACTTTGAGGTCCGTGTCCGAGCGTTGAGGTCGAGTCGGAGTCATCTCCAACGACACTAGGGCCCTGGTGAAGAGTGGACGGAAGTGTAGATCGAAAACGTTGTCGACATTCCTTTCAACGACCCAACCACTTTGACTTTTCCGAGTTGCTCACGATTGTCGCCCGATGCCCAGAAATGAATCAACCCAGAACCCTCGCTCGGTGACTCGGGCTTGAGTTCTGCACGTACGACGTTCTCCATCGATTGCACTTCCCGGTGACCACTCCGCACCAATGGTTCGTATCGCGCGGTTGATTCTCGCGGGTGTTGAACGAAGTCGCGGGGGTGCGCCGCGCCGATCACGGCGAGCGCGAGTAGGGCAATGAGCGGTCCGGAGTTCGGATCGGTCGCGTGACCGGAGGTCAGGTCGCCGAGCCCTTGAAAGAGGAGCCATCCCACTAACGCGATGAACACGCCAATACCGACGGAGAGCTGGCGAGTCCACCCGGGCACGAGAGCCCAAATCGCCACCAACACGTAGAGCGCGATGACGCCGGCCGCCGCCCATCCGGGAAGTCGGAATCGAGCTAGATGGCGGTCGATCGCTGCTATCCATCCAGGTGAGCTTGACTGCGCGGCACGCAACATCATCGTGAACGAGGTCGCGGTGTCGTTTCCTGCGACCAACTGAAGTCCGGCACCGGTGAGCCACAGCGTGCACCACACGGGAAGTGCCAGCGGTGACGGCCTGTAGTCTCGTTGACGATCGCGGGTCGGCCACGCCAAGGTGGCGATCACTGCGTAGAGCAGCGCGGCGCCCGGCGCCCCGGTGAGCATCGTCGCTCCTGCAGCGAGTCCTCCGATCCCTTCACCCACAATCCAGACCAAGAGTGCCCACACGATTGACGCGGTGAGTGCGACGCGGGTGAAGCGGCGGACGAGGATCCCGAGACCGAGGGCGATTTGAATAATCGCGAAGCTACCGTTGGCCAGTGCCGGGTGCGCCGACACCAACGCGGCAATCGCGTGCAGGGGAGTAGCGAGTGCACTCGGCTGCCCGTGACCAGCGGGAACGAGGATCTTGCGGGCAAATTCTTGGCTGAACATGATCGGCTGACACTGCAACGCGCCGTCCAGCAGCCAGAGCGCAGCCAAACTGATTTGCAGATGGCGACGGGTTATTCGCACGCGGTTCCTCCGAGAATGACTCGAGTTGGGCCGGTGACGATTCCGATCGTCACCGGCCCAACTCGAAAAGCAATGTGCCTAGTTCACCGAGAAGTAAAGGAACAAGTTCGTCGGGATGATCGTCGTGGTCAACTTCTTGCTGACCTGCTGGTTCAAGAACGTGAAGGACTCATGCGCGTTGATGGCGTTCCACTCCTTCAGACTGGTGACACCGACTACTTTGACGTCCCACCACTCGGCCTTGCCAGCGTTCTGTGTCGTTATGAAGTGTTCGTGACCGGGGGTCGCGGTGTTCATCAATGCCGCCGTCAGCTGTGCAGCCGATAACGTCGGGTAGAGCGCTTTGAGCGCGGGCTCGAGCCGACTCAGGTCAATCGAGCCTGGGTGATCCACGCAGACCAGGGCAGCCGGGCACTCCATTGACATCATAGGAACCGTAAAACCTAGTGGCACGGTGATGTACAGCGGATCGAAGCTCTTCGCGGGCGGCACCTTGTACGCGGCCCCGGCCTCGCAGCCAGAACTAGCACCGGACGTCACGCTCTTGTCGCAGTAGTAGCCCTTCGAGTAGGTGAAGTTGACAGTGCCGCCATTAAAGAACGACTTCGTCATGCCGAACTCGTTGATCCCCATGCCTTTTTGCATCGCGTTGCTCGCTGGTGGGGCGGTATTCGCAGCCGCCGCGACGCCGACGCCGCCAGCAACGACTATCGCCACGGATGCTGCAAGAACGCGTGCACGGTTAGTAAAACTTCTCATGATTTATGTCTCTTCTCTCCCAACCACTTTGATTGGGCCTCATCTGTATTCGTCGCGAAAAGAGTTTTGGATGTCGATCGAATGAATAAATCTCAGATCGCCACCTTTGCTACGCGATTGGACGCGGCGTGAGCGCGAACTTTCGAGAAATTTGACGACCCAAAGAAGCGCGACCAACAAGTACGTTCTGACGTCTATCGCGCATAGAACTGAAGGGCCAGAAAAAGCTCTCGATCGCAATTGGTCCGCTCAATCGACGTCTCTATCCAAAGGTGTCAAGACGACGAGAGTGACTTTTCCTGCAAATCTGGCACTGCGAGAGATTCGCTCAGTGCGAAGCCGCTTTGTCCACTTCACGCGCAGCGGCGAGCACTTCTTCCGGCACGATCGTGGCGGGTCGATTGGAGGGGTCGTTCACCAGGAACCTGCCGAGGACGGGCAGTTCGGTAAGGTTCTCAGCACGCAAGATCGCCGCCACAACGGGCACGAAGCTTTCTGCCGCAGGATAAACAACGTGACGAGGTAACCAGGTGGGCTGATACTTCGAGTTGAACGTCCACAGCGACTCGATTGGCAAGATGCCCGAAAGCCGCTTCAGGGCCCAACGTTCAACGCGCGTGAACGTTCCTTCGCCGCGCTCACCTTCCAACACTGAGCGGAAGGCCGCGAAGTTGAGGCTGAGTCCTTGTGCTCCCTCCTCGCGTAGGTGTTCGATCGTCGAGCACAACGCGTAGTCGACCAGACCGTTGGGGTGCTCGCCAGGGTCGCGGCGCATGAGGTCAAGCGAGAAGCCGTGAATCGCTGGCGAAGGGACGAACTGACAGACGGCGACGGGCTTGCCCTTGGGGTCGTACACGACGGTGAGCAGCAGTCCCTTGTCCTTTGGGTCGAAGAGTCGTCCGAGCATCATCGAGAAGCCGCGCTCACCTCCGCCACGACGCAGGAGCGAGATCAACTCGACTATCTCTGAGACCCTCGAAGGTTCGATCTTCGCGGGGTCGAAGAACTCGACCGTGTAGCCGTGACGAACGAGTCGGGTGCAGGCTTGGCGTAGACCCTTCATCTTTTGACCCGCGAGCGTGAAGTGTTGGCAGTCCACGATGGCTTCGTCACCGATGTAGAGGTAGTGCATGCCAGCCGCGTGATAGATCGGCAGCCACTCTTCGCCTGCGGCCATGATGCCAATAGTCCAACCACGGGATTCGGCGAAGTCACGAAAGGCGCTCAGCACTTCGGTGCGCTCGGCCTTCGGACCAATGGGGTCGGGCGAGATCAGGGCCACCCCGCCGTAGACGGCGTAAGCGACGAGCGAGTCCCGGAACAAGAAGAACTGCTTGTCGTCACGCAACGCGAAGTAGTCGAGTGTCCCACGTCCGTGGCGTCGCACGATGTCCCTCGCGCGTAGTTCCGCGAGACGCCGCTCGGTGGAACCTGCGGAGGTCGACAGTCGCCGGTCGACCACGGGTCGGGTGAGGAAGTAGAGGGCCGAGACGACGAGCGAGATGCCAATGGCGAGCAGTGTGGGCGTCACGAAGTCACCGACGCGATCGGGCAACTTGATGTCGGTCTGTCCCGCGAGACGCTCGATGCACGCCATGACGATCACGCCGAGTTTGGGAAGGTGGTGATGGCGCCCCGTGGCTTCGATGCCAATCGTCGCGCCCGCGACCGCGACGAACGCGACGAGACCGAGACGCGGCAAGGCGTTGGCAGCGCTCGATCGATCAGTGGTGGCGCCAAAGAACCGACGCTGAACGATCAAGAGGAGCAAGATACCGGCCGCGATGAGTAGCGAAACGATCGTGCCTCCACGAAGCGCGTGCGCAACAATCGTGATGGAGAGCAATGAAACGGAGAGAAACCACGATCGGCGCTGGCCGCGACGAAGACCGCGCGCCAGCATGATCATCGCGATCCCGGCCACCGCGGTAAGTGCGGCCGCTTCCTTCGCGACCTCGAGAGGGAGGAACGACAACACCAAGTGCAAGTGACTGCGCAGCGGGCGCACCGTCGTTACCGCGACGTTAACCAGACCGTCGAGGAAGATGAGATAGGCGGCGAGTCGTCGGATCACTCGTTGGCGGCGTTGATCGCGCAGCCGTTCGACGCTGACGGGGAAGGGACTTCCACTGGGCCAGGAGGCGACCGTCGTCGTCACCGTCGAGGGCGCAGGCTGGGTAGCGGTACCGGCGACCAGGCGCTCGAGGAGCGAACCGCGTCGTCGCGGCGATTCTCCGGCGAAAAGCCGGACTTGGACCGTGCTCGCCGCTTCGATCTCGACGACGCCGAGTCGGTCGAAGGAACTGAAAACCGGCGGAAGCCCGAAACGACCGTGGCGCTCCGCGAGCACCGTCCTCGAAGGCCCGGGCGTCGCGCAGACACCGTGGTCGAGAAAAGCCAGCGCCGGTCGGGGCGCGCCGCCGACGATCGCGCCCGCACCGCCTCGTTCGCTCACGCGGCGAGCGAATTCGAGTGCGCTGACGTCGCCCACTTTGGTCGTCATCAGTGGATCGCTCAGGGTGTCACTATGGTCGCCGTGCTCTGCCCGGGCTCCGCGGTCGAAGCGCCGTCGAACGATGCGTCCAACTATGGCCGCGATTGAAGTCTCGATGAGGGCGATGAGGACGAGCTCGAAGAACAAGTTGCTCCAGAACGTCGTCGAACGCATGAGGTGCAGGCTGTAGTGGTGGTCGGTGAAGTGTCCGATGACGGCACGACCCACACCCCAGAGATCGAGGGTCGCGAGCGCGACAATCGGAAACCAGACCCACGCGCCGAGACGTCGATACAGCACCCTCGACGACACGAATCGCTCGAGGGCCTTCGGATCTTCCAGTCGATTGGCGTCCGCGCAGTCGCTTCGATCGACGGGCGTCACGTCGAGGTCGTAAGTACCGGCCGCGACGGCGAGATCGCGCACACCGTTGGCGGTGGCGATGTGCAGCATCAAGTCGCTCGCGACGACGGCACCGAGATCGTTGAGCAACGCTTGCGCGCGTTCGTTCTCGTGCAGTTCGTGGTCGTCACCGCCGGGAAGCACGAAGAGCCGGTGGCTGGGATTGGCGCAAAAGGCCTCGAACTCGCGACGAACTTCGGGTAGTGCCGCCAACGTTGCCTCGATGAACTTCGCCAGGTCCGACGTCGAATTGGGGTGAAAGAGATTGCCCGCGATGATGACGACTGCCGCGTCGTCGATATCGCCCAGCAGGTTCAAGAAGTCGTTGACGGGGCGGCTACTGACGTCCGTCGTGGGCGACAGAGAGAGGTCGCTGACCACGTAAACGTGATGACCGTAGGGGATCGGAATGGTACGTCGTTCAGTCCCTGCCACGAGGTCTAGTCTCGCAGACATCACCTGTGGCCCACGCCGCGAGACCCAAAACTCCTATGACTCCTGAAAGCCCTCACGAAAACTGGCACTGGCGCGAGACGCCTCTCACCCCCGGTCGAGCGGTGATATTCGATATAGACGGCGTGCTGGCTGACGCCGCCGGGCGTCAGCACTACCTCGACTGGGGGGACTGGCGTAGCTTCTTCGACGCGGTCGGTGACGACCCCATCATCGAAGAGATCGAGCGACTCCTCGAGCTGCTCGACTCGACGTTGGCGGTCATCCTCGTCACCGGCCGACCGCGAAGAGTCCAGGCCCCGACGGTGGCGTGGCTCGAGCACTACAAGCTTCGCTGGGACCTCCTCGTCATGCGCGAGTACGGCGACTACTCGGGCGTCGATCGCTTCAAGCGCGAGACGCTGCACGATCTGATCACCGACGGCTTCGACGTACGCCTCGCGCTCGACGACGACCCGAAGAACCACGCGATGTACGTCAGCGAGGGCGTGCCCTGTATCTATATCCACTCTGGTTACTACTTGTAGGCGCTTACTTCCCTCCGTCGAACTGATCGTTCGACGGAGGGAAGTCGACTGAGATTAGACGAGATCGAACCGGTCCAGGTTCATCACCTTGACCCACGCAGCCACGAAGTCGCGCTCGAACTTCTGTTGCGCGCCGTCGGCGGCGTAAACCTCGGCGATCGCGCGAAGCTGGGAGTTCGATCCGAAGACGAGGTCGGCGCGACTCGCGAGCCACTTGAGTCCGCCCGTTTCGCGGTCGCGTCCCTCGAAGAAGTCCTCGGCGGGCGACATCGACGTCCACTCGGTGTGCATGTCGAGCAAGTTCACGAAGAAGTCGTTCGTCAACGTCTCGGGCCGATTGGTGAACACGCCAAGTTCGGACGACTGGAAGTTCGCGTCCAGGGCACGCAGTCCTCCGACGAGCACCGTCATCTCGGGAGCGGTCAAGGTCAGCAGACGAGCCTTATCCAGCAACAGGTCCTCGGCGGAGCGGTGTTGGTCGTGTCCGACGTAGTTACGGAACCCGTCCGTCTTGGGTTCGAGTACGGCGAACGCCTCGACGTCGGTATTCTCCTGGTCGGCGTCCGTGCGCCCGGGAGAGAAGGGAACGACTAGTTCGCGACCAGCGACCTTGGCCGCCTGTTCGATGGCCGCACTACCGCCAAGCACGATGAGGTCCGCCAGTGACACCGAGGCGCCGCCAGCGTGTGCGTCGTTGAACGTCTTCTGGATCCCTTCGAGCGTTCGCAACACCTTCGCGAGCTCGGCGGGATCGTTGACGGCCCAGTCCTTTTGCGGGGCGAGACGAATTCGTGCGCCGTTGGCGCCGCCACGCTTATCGGTGCCGCGGAACGTCGACGCCGAAGCCCAGGCGGTCGAGACCAACTGAGCAATGGAAAGGTCTGACGCAAGGAGCGCTGCTTTGAGTTCCGCGATCTCGTGATCGCCGATCAAGGCGTGCGTGACGTCGGGGACCGGGTCTTGCCACAACAGAGGTTCGGCGGGTACCCACGGACCGAGGTAACGCGAACGCGGCCCCATGTCGCGGTGGGTCAACTTGAACCACGCCTTCGCGAACGCGTCGGCGAACTCCTGGGGATTCTCATGGAATCGCTTCGAGATCACTCCGTAGTCTGGGTCGACGCGCAGCGCGAGGTCGGTCGTGAGCATCGTGGGCGCGTGCTTCTTCGACGCGTCGTGCGGGTCCGGCACGGTGTTGGCCCCACCGCCGTCCTTGGGCTTCCACTGGAACGCGCCGGCCGGACTCTTGAAGAGCTCCCACTCGAAACCGAAGAGGATGTCGAAGAAGGAGTTGTCCCACGTGACGGGGGTATCCGTCCAGATGCCCTCGAGGCCACTACCGATCGCGTCGTCGCCCGCGCCGGAACCAAAGCTGCTCTTCCAACCGAGACCCTGGTCCTCGATGCCAGCCGCCTCAGGTTCGCGTCCGACGTAGGGGAGGGGATCGGCGGCGCCGTGGGTCTTGCCAAAGGTGTGACCGCCGGCGATCAACGCGATCGTCTCCTCGTCGTCCATCGCCATGCGCTTGAAGGTCTCGCGTATGTCTCTGGCGGAGCGAAGGGGGTCGGGGTCGCCGTTGGGACCCTCGGGGTTCACGTAGATGAGGCCCATCTGCACGGCGCCGAGAGGGTCCGCCAGTTCGCGGTCGCCGCTGTAGCGCTCGTCACCGAGCCAGGTGGTCTCGGGACCCCAGTTGACGTCGTATTCTGGTTCCCAGATGTCGACGCGTCCCCCGGCGAAACCGTGGGTCTTGAATCCCATGGATTCCAGCGCGCAGTTACCAGTGAAGACGATCAAGTCCGCCCACGAGATCTTCTGTCCGTACTTCTCCTTGATCGGCCAGAGAAGACGGCGCGCCTTGTCGAGGTTGACGTTGTCGGGCCAAGAGTTGAGTGGCGCGAAACGCTGCGCGCCCGATCCGGCGCCGCCTCTGCCGTCACTGACGCGGTACGTGCCCGCGCTGTGCCACGCCATGCGAATGAACAATGGCCCGTAGTGACCAAAGTCGGCGGGCCACCACGGCTGTGAGTCGGTCATGAGCGCCATGACGTCCTTCTTCAATGCTCCGAGATCGAGTGTCTTGAACTCTTCGACGTAGTTGAACTTCTCGCCCAATGGGTTGGCTGCTGGAGAATTCCCGTTGAGGATTCTGAGGTTCAGTTGGTTCGGCCACCACTTCTCGTTCGGAAGGCTTCCGCTCAACTGCGTGAACGCGCCGGCCATCGGGCACTGGCTCTCGCCGGTCTCGGAACCTTCTTGGACTGCTGGGTCAATGTCGGTCATGGGTACCGTCGCTTTCGGGTGTTGTGTGAGGGGATGATTTTGTTCGGATGGAAGCCGTACTCGAGCTTCGGCGATCAACCGTAGGCGACGCGACGCCGCTCAGCGCGAGCTCGTTCGCTTGGCACTGTGGGCAGCGACCCCAGTACGCGACGTCGGCTTCGTCGATCTCGTAGCCGTTGTCGTCCGACGCGGTGAGGCACGGCGCCGCGCCAACCGCGCAGTCGACGTCGACGAGACGACCACAGTCGCGACAGATTAGGTGATGATGGTTGTCGTCGACGCGGTCCTCGTAGCGGGCGGGTGATCCGACGGGCTGTATTCGCCGGATGAGGCCCTTCTCTAAGAGGACACCCAGGGCGTCGTAGACGGCCTGACGTGAGATGGCGCCGATGTCGGTTCCGGCGACGATGGTGACGTCTTCGGCCGAGATGTGGGGCTGTCCGGATACCGCACGCAGCACGGCCAGTCGCTGGGCCGTGACCTGTATGCCGTGTTCACGAAGTAGGTCGGTCGGAGTGACGCTCACGGTTTCAGACTACTCCCACATCTGGATTGAGTCCAGTTACGCGTCGTCAGGCCACGAGTCACCCTGTCTCGACTCGAGAACTGACACCGGGGATCCGGCTTCATATCGAGAGGTGGGCCGTCGTGAGCCGGACGGACTGGAAGAGTCGTGATGAATTGAAAACCCCCTTGAGTAGTGAGGTCTGCTGACCAGTCTCCGCCGACGACACGACGCACGTGACCCGATACGGGGAGGGCCCTGGATTCTCGCAGCGCAGGAGCCCGAATCTTCCAACAAGTGGTGGTCCTCCACTCGCGTTGTCGTTCCAAAGATCAACGAGAAACTGCGATACCTGACGCTCGGAGGTGGTCGACTTCGCTACGGCAGTCACGGCAGGGCACGACGAAATCTCGGACGTGGATTTGCAGAATATGGACGATGAGTTGAGTGGCTCACTGGCTCGGGGAATTGACGAACCGCGGACTATTCCCACCAAGAGGACCACCAGGAGCGCGGCGAGAACGACTTCAGCTCGGGTGACCCTGAACGAGAACTTCAGTCGACCGCGCATTTCAGACCTCCGCGAAGAGACGTGTCTACGGCCGACCCTACACGGCAATCTTTACGCACAGGGCCGCCGCAACTTTATGAAGTTCGACCCCTTCAGGTCGCACCAGCGAATGCTCTCGTCCTGGTGCTACAGGTTCTTCTCGAACACGTATTCCTCACCATCGTCTCTGTTCTTCTGCCAGCCCGTACGGTGAAAGCCAGCTTTCTCAACGACTCGAATCGATGGCAGATTGTCGGAGGAGACGGAAGCGAACACGACCGTTGATCCGTTCACGCGCGCTAGGTCGGTGAGACCGGCAACGGCTTCGGTGGCGTAGCCGTGGTTACGAAAGTCGGGGAAAATCGTGTACCCAATCTCGGCCCTCCCAATAACCTCCGGAGGCCCATGAAATCCGCACTGTCCAATGACAGCATCGTCTTCATCGCGAACAACGGCGCGGACACTCCAGTCTTGACCCAAAGGCGTGAGTTCAATGTTGCGAAGTTGGTTCGTCAAGAATGTGTCGTTCACAGAGTCAAGAAAGGCAGAAGGAAAACTAAACCCCTGGAGTTGTCCTGCACCATCCACGTCACCATTGAGTAAGGACGTGAGGACTTCAGCATGGATTGGAACAAGCCGAAGTCGTGTCGTACGAATGATTGGTGCGCCCGACATTCGCCGAGTGTATCCCGAGTGCACTCTTCGCAACTTATGATCCCGTCATGGAAGAAGTGTGGTTTGAAGGTGTTGTTCGTGATTTCGACGACGCAGAAGGTGTCGGCGTCATTGAATCGTCGGCAACGCCGGATGGATGCTGGGTCCACTACTCCATGATTGAGAGGTCGGGACGAAAGACGCTTGAAGTAGGACAGCGCGTGAGTTTCACGTTCGAGTCCTGCAATCAGGACGGTTTCGCGACACGTGTGGTGTGCTTGCGGCCCTTACTTTGATTTCTGTAGATGCTGATTTCGGTAGCAAGGTGAGATAAAGGTTGGAAAGTAGTTGCTCTCGTCAGCACTCCGCCGTCGACGAAGCAAATGCCTTTAATCTGAAGAGCGTGGCGACCGTTCTCTTGGCGACCGGAGGCACGATCGCGTACTCATTGAGCGAAGATCGAATGCTCCTCGGCCACGAGTTGCTGAGAAATGCCGAATTGACCGCCGCCCGCGTCGAGGACGTTCGGGCTGTTCCTTCTTGGGACCTCAACATCGATGACATGTTCCATGTTGCTTTGCGGGTCTGCTCCGCCATCGACGAGGGTTTCGAATCGGTTGTAGTGACGCACGGGACAGACACCATGGAGGAAACTGCGTGGCTTACTGACCTTCTCCTAGGTCCCGAGCGTCGGGCGTCGAGTCGTGTCGTCTTCACCGGGTCAATGCGATTTTCCGATGCCACGGACTCAGATGGACCAGCGAACCTTCGCCTCGCATTCGAGAGGGCTCTGGACTTTGTAGCCGGTGGGCCAGGCGTTCAGATAGCTTTCGCAGGTCAGGTGCACGCAGCTCGATGGGCTCACAAGATAGATGCGCTGGAACTAAATGCGTTCTCGAGCCATGGTCGTCCGCAGTCGAGTGGAAATCTGCCAAGTACCACTGGGATCATCGACAAGCAGGTCACAATGATTACGGCGAATTCCATCGTACGCTCCGAGATTCCTAAGGGCCTGCACGGCCTCGTGGTTCGAGGAACTGGAGCGGGACACGTACCCTCGACATACTTTCAGCCACTTGATGAACTGTCGAAATCGGGAGTTGCAGTCGTGATCGCGTCGCGAGTCCGAGACGTACAAAGAGCAGTTCGTCCCGATGGCGGCATCTTGTGGGCTGGTGACCTCACTCCGGAAAAAGCCGTCATTGCACTCATGGTCGGCATCGGTGCGACGTCTGGCAATTCAGACATCACATCGTGGTGGTCTGAACTTCTTGAGGGATCAATTCGTTGAATTGGGACTTGGAATCTGAAAAGTGCTCCATAGAATTTCGCACCACCTGCCTGGGAGACTGCTCAGTCAAATCAAACCATCTAATGCTGATTGGGCTTGTATCGACCACACCCTCCATTGAACCGCCGAATCCTCGAAAAATTTCACACTTGAATTCAGGTTCTCTTGACTTGCCAACTATTTATCTCACCTTGCTGTCGAACTCAGTAGATGCCGTGAGTCGCCAACGTGGATTGGCCGACCCAGGGTGTCAAGGTTTACTTCGCTGACTAATTGCTTCGAACTTCGTGGTTCATCATGTCGAGGACTTCTCTCGCCGCTCGGCGTCCGGATCCGATGCTCGCAGGAACACCCACGCCGTCGTAGGCGTTGCCCGCAAGCGCGACCGAGAAGCTGGCGCTGGCGGCGCGAGCGCGTTGAACGCGCGCCTCGTGCCCGATGACGTACTGAGGCAGTCCGAGTGGCCAACGTTGTACGAGTGACTCCGTGGGTTGCCCGAAGTGGGGAAGTAGCACCTCGAGCTCCCTTTGCACGCGTTGCGTCAGTTCCTCATCAGTCAGATCTGACCAACGAGTGTCGTCACTTCGCCCGACGTGCGCTCTCAATACGACGTCATCCCCTCGACGAAGTCGGGGCCATTTTCGATCGAGGAACGTGACGGCCGTCACCAACATCGAATCCTCTCCCGCCCAAGAGGTCTTCAGCGGTACGAGAACGCCCGTGCCGTGTCGCGGCAACGTGATCTCATCGTTCGAGACGGCGAAGGTGACCATCGCCGCTCCGGCACTTTCAATCTGTCGAAGTTCATCGATCGCCTGGTCCAATGATCCGATGAGCGTTCCGACGACAGGCGCAGGCGTGGCGAGGACGACGGCGTTCGCCGGCGTCGTCGTCGTGAACGTGTCAACTTCCCACGGGTAGTCACCCGCCGGCGTGCGGCGCAGTGCGTTCACGGAGACACCACGGCGAAGGACCACACCACGTTCGAGGAGTCGCGTTGCCAGTTCGAGAGGTAGTGACCCGACGCCGTCAATGAGCGAATAAAAGACTGGGCCAACCGTTTCTGAAACACCATCGACCTCGGAGCCCCCCGCACTCGGTGGACTGAGTACCTTCATCAGTGAGCCGCCCTTCTTCGCCGCGTCGAAGAGTGCGGGAAAGGCTGACTTGGCTGAGAGTTGGTCTATCCTTCCGGCTTGGATACCGCCGATCATCGGCTCGATGAATTGGTAACTCAGTTCACGACCGAGTTTGGTGTGCACGATCTTGCCAATGGTCGCGTCGTCCTCAATGAACAGTCGTTTGGGTAGGAGCATGTCGCGTCGTG
>Ga0207933_1001878_pt1 | contig 14617 bp, 12 predicted proteins | sample NGESurdeep092012_4_FD_184488 | JGI IMG/M metagenome (GOLD analysis project Ga0207933, IMG submission 184488) | Arctic peat soil microbial communities from Barrow, Alaska - NGEE Surface sample F53-3 deep-092012 (SPAdes) | ecosystem: Environmental > Terrestrial > Soil > Wetlands > Peat ... | reverse complement strand
GGATTTATAGACCAGAACTTCATCCCCGTCGTTTCCGGATCGTTCAACACCGACTTCGCCCGCGTGGCGTAGTAGCGTATGTCGCCCTGCTCACCCAACGTCGGAAGCAGTCCGAACGACCGTTCTACTGACGCTGGGAAGAGAGGCAGCTGTCGAGCGCTGATCGGGGATCGCTGCATTCTTCAAGCAATTATACCGAATGTACACCGAAAATGGTATGCATGATCAGCCGATTGTCGCCGCGTAGATTATGCACATGAACTCTGCTCATCAGTCCCATAAGTCGCACGGCGTCAGCCTGCCCCTCCGCGCTCTCCTCTCACCGCTTCCACTATTGCTCGCCGTATCGGCTCAGGCACAGTGGAGTCCGCAGAGTCCGGGCACCGACGCATCGTTTCGCGGGATGAGTGTACTCAACGCGAAAACGGTGTGGATCAGTGGTACGAAGGGAACGTTTGCGTGGACTGAAGATGCCGGCGCCACATGGCATCCCGGGCAGGTCGATGGCGCTACCTCGCACGACTTTCGCGCCGTGCACGCGATTTCGGCGGATACTGCGTTGCTGATGGCCTCGTCCCAGGACACTGCCCTCATATACCGCACAACCGATCGCGGGCAGCACTGGGACGTTGTTTATCGCGACGAGTCCATGGGAGCGTTTCTCGACGCAATGACCTTCTTCGATTCCAGTCGTGGTCTTGCCGTCGGGGATCCTGTGGACGGTCGATTCGTGATTCTGGCGACGTCGGACGGAGGAAGGCACTGGGCTCGCATCCCCGACGCTGGGCTCCCGCCGTCTTTAAAGGGGGAGGGGGCATTTGCAGCGAGCGGTACGTCGCTAATCACCTGCGGTCCCCGCAACGCGTGGCTCGGCTCCGGCGGTGCGGCGGTTTCACGCGTTTTTCACTCTGTGGATGGCGGTAGGACCTGGTCCGTTGCAAACGTACCGATCGATGCTGGCGTTGCATCGGCTGGTATTTTTTCGCTTGCCTGCCGCGACACAAAACACCTCATCGCCGTTGGAGGCAACTATTCCAAACCCGATGCGTCGGCGACCACGGTCGCCCGAAGCGAAGACAGCGGCGCCACGTGGACTCCATCGTCGCCGTCGCCGGCGACATCGTTTCTTTCGGGCGTAGCCTTCCTCAATCCGCACGACGGCAATCGACTCATCGCGGTAGGGACCGAAGGCTCAGCGATCTCTCTGGACGGTGGCAGGAGCTGGGCTCGGTTCGATTCGCTTTCTCTCAACGTCGTCAAGTCACTCGGTGGGAACGACAAGGCGTGGGCGGCGGGTGCCCACGGGCGTGTCGAACTGCTCGCTGGCCTCGATCCGGCTCGATGAACCAGGCTTCGACCCGCGAAACCTGGGCGCGGCCGCGGCGCGCCTCTTGCTTGATTCCAATGCAACGGGACCGTCAGCGGTCTTAAGAGTGCGGCGCCCGGCCACGTTACCAACGGAGACATTTAAAATGTCGTGGATCTGGTGGATCATCGTAGGACTCATTGCCGGCTGGGCAACGGGTCGAATCATGAAGGGATCGGGTTACGGCCCGCTGATGGACATTGTGCTGGGCATCATCGGCGGTGTAATTGGCGGCTGGATCATGACCGCGATTGGTATCGGTGCCGGCGGTCTCATCTGGTCGATAATCGTAGCAATTATTGGAGCCATAATTCTCGTCTGGATCGTACGGCTCATTACAGGAAATCGTACGGCCCTCTGACTTGCTTCAAGAACCTCTGAACGGAAATCCGGCGCTCGAGCGAGTGCCGGATTTCCTTTTTTTTTGCACGGAACGGATTCCCTACATAAAGAATGAAGCGATCATGGCGACCGCGGCTCCTCCCATTATCGCTGCCGCGGACCAGCCCAACATGTTGAGCCATCGTCCATTCTTGTACTTCCCCATTATTTTTTCGTTGTTGCACACGAACAGAATGATGACGATTAGCGGCGGCGCAAGTACTCCGTTGAGTACGGCCGACCATAGAAGCATCTTCATGGAGTTCTGGTCAGTAAGTGCGAGGATGGTACCGACGACTATCGCGACGCCCATGACTCCGTAGAAGACTCGCGCGCCATCCGGCTTCTTGTCCATTCCACCGCTGAATGCGCCCGCTTCCGCCACTGCATACGCCGCCGACCCAGCGAGTACCGGAACGCCAAGCATACCCGTCCCTACGATCCCAAGCGTGAACAGCCAATATGCAAGAGGTCCGGCAAGAGGCTTCAATGCGCGTGCCGCCTGATCGGCCGTCTGAACGTCGGTAATTCCCGCCTTGTTGAGCGTCGCGCCCGCGGTAAGCACGATGAAAAACATTATTATCTGCGAAACGAACATCCCCGACTCAGTGTCGATCGCAGCGTCGTGAAGCTCGCGTCCAGTTCGCCGAAGTTCGCCGCGCCGTCTTCGCGTGGGAAAACGTGCGCGGATGTGCTCTTCCTGTTCGGCGACCTGAGACGCCTGCCAGAAGAAGAGATAGGGCGAGATCGTCGTGCCCAGAATCGCAACACATGTCAACAGATAATTCTTGTCCCATTGCAAGCGGGGCAGGAACGTTCCCTTCAGAACGCCGACTATGCTCGGATGTGCGAGAATTCCAGCCACGATGTAGGCGAAGAGAGCTAACGCAAACCATTTGAGCACTCGTGCCATGGACTCGTACGATGCGAATATCAACAACCCGAGGATCAGCAACGCGAACAGCGGAACCAGAATTCCGCGGGGCACGCCCGTGAGCAGGTGTGCGGACGCTGCCATGCCGGCGAGATCCGCTGCGATGTTCAGCGTGTTCGCGATGATCAGCAGTGCACACGCAAACCAGAGCAGGCTCCGCGAATAGTGCTCGCGAAGGGTAGACGCCAGTCCAGATTTAGCTACGACTCCCACCCTCGCGCACATCAGCTGCACGGCAATCATCAACGGAAGGCTGATCAGCGCCGTCCATAGAAGACCGTACCCGAAAGCGGCCCCTGCCTGGGAATAGGTGGCGATACCAGATGGGTCGTCATCGGCGGCGCCGGTGACAAGGCCGGGCCCGAGTTTCCGGAAAAAAGCTCCCGGACCGGTGTTCCGGATCTCTATGTCCGGTAACGTAGTTGCGTGAGATTCGCTGCGGCGTCCCAGTTGCTGTTCCAACGGTGTCCCGGATGAGAGCCGCCGCGGCGGCGTTGCTGTATGATCGTGCCTGTTAGTGGATCAACCTTTCCGGCAGCGTAGCACCTGCGTACGATTAGGTAGATGACGACTTCCAAAGCCAGTACCGACGTAACGCCCAACACTCTGGAGGCCATCGCGGCCGCCAATCGAGGCGCCGAACCGGGCCTTCGCCTGCGCAAATATGCGGCGATGCGCCAGACGCCGTTCGCCTTCATGCGGGGAACGTGCCAACTCTTCTATTCCTCTCTTCCCCAACTCGCCACCCTTTCCGGCGCACCGCCGGCCTGGCTCTGCGGTGATCTCCATGTCGAAAACTTCGGCACCTACAAGGGCGACAACCGCCTCACCTATTTTGACGTCACGGATTTCGATGAAAGCGCACTCGGGCCTGTGACGCTCGATCTCGTCCGTTTCCTGGCTAGCATCCGGATTGGTGCAGACGAGTGGGGGGTATCAGCCGATGACGTCGAGTCGCTGGTTCAGCGTTCGCTGACCGCCTATTCGACGGAGTTGTCTCTTGGCAAACCGTCCTGGATAGAAAGGGAAAGCGCCCGCGGGACCGTTAAGCGCCTCTTTGCCCAGGTGGCTGGTCGCTCTCGCAGTGAGCTGCTTGGTCGCTTCACGGCGCGAAAGGGAAAGCGGCGCCGGCTCGTCGCAGATGGCAAGCATCTTCTTCCCGCTACGGCGGAAGAACGCGCCGGCGTTGAGGAGATGATGGCTGCCGTTGCCGAGGCTGCACGCGACACCGAATACTTTCGCGTGATCGATGTAGCACATCGGATCGCAGGAGTCGGGAGCATCGCATTTCCGCGTTACGTAGCGCTCGTAGAAGGACGCGGATCGCCAGACCGGAATGTCCTGATTGACATCAAGATGGCACACAAATCCGCCATCGCAACGCAGCGCGCCAGCGCCCAGCCGGCGTGGGAGACTGAAGCACAACGCGTAGTTGCGGTGCAACGCCACTCTTCGGTGGTTGCTCCCGCGTTCCTCTTCTCCGCGCAATGGAAGGACGTAGGCTATTGCAGTCGCGAGATGCAGCCGCAGGAAGATCGCGTGCGTCTTAATGATTGGGAAAAACAGCCCAAGAAGATCAGTGAGGCAATCGTTCTGATGGCTTCCGTCGCCGCCTGGTTGCATCTTCGTGGAGGAGGCTGGCTTGGATCAGCGCCTATCGAGCAACTGACAGCCTTTGGACGCGAGACTTCGTGGCGAGATGCGATCATGGAGCTGGTCCGTGACTCCACAGCGCGCACCCAGCAACAGTATCAGGAGTTTACCAGGGCCTACGACGACGGTTACTTCAATCCGCCAGCGACTTCATGAGCGACGCCGGGCGTAGTGTTAGCTACGCGGCGAGTTCGCGCTCTGTATAAGCGGAAATCAGTTCCTCTACCCGGGCAGAGTCGCCGGAAATTTCTCCCTCTGCCCACCACACGGCAACGTCGCGCGGGATCACGCCAGACAGTGCGTGCTCGGCACGTTCCGCCACGAACAGCACCTCGCTCATGCGATCGCCTTCCGCAGGAACGGGGGCCCGATGATGCCTTGCAATCGACATCGCGATCGACTCGCCGAGTCCCCAGTTCATGATGGCGATTCCACCCAGCGGTTCGTGTACGGCGCGCAAGAGCCGCGACACTACCGCCTTTGGAATGTTGAGGTCGCGTCTCGCTTCGTGACGCTGCGCTCCCATGACATCGAAGATTATGAGTTTCCCGGCATCGTGAAGCAGGGCCAGAGAGAAGCACTCGTCAGGAAGCAAACCGAAGCCGCGTCCAATCGCGCGCGCGATCGGCGCCGTCCGAACCAGATGGTCGCGGATCTGAACGACCATTTTCTGGTACTCGCCACCCGGGCGGCACAGCATGCCTTCGAGCATGACGCCAAGCACCACATTGTGCACACCGGATGCCCCGACGCGCTGAGCCGCGTGGCGTAAGGACACCACGGCACTTCCCGTGGAATAGTACGCCGAGTTGGCGTACCGCAATAACGCCTGACCGAGCGTAGGATCCTCTTCCACCACGCGAACGAGCTCGCCAAGGCCGATGTCGGGATTCCTTGTCTTAGCAAGCGCGCGCTGTGCCGCCTGCGGTGCCTGCTTGATGCTGGTCGCGTGCGCCGCTTTCACGTCGCGCAGGAAGCGCGTCGTGTCGGCGGTGCGTTCTTGCTGTGTCAGCGATGCTTCGATCTCTTCGATGCGCGCCGAAACTTGTTTGATGAGCAGGTCGGTCATGAGGTCGGGGCGGCCGAGCCGCAGCTAGGGTATTCACGGTTCAGTATCGGCGGACCCGGCAGAATTCTTCAGTTTCGCCTGGTCGCCAACCGCCGCCGCCCCGCCTGCCGCACGGCGCGGCCATGCCACGTACAATTCGGCCAGCGTCGACGTCAAGTTTCCCAGTGGCCGGCCGACTATTGATAGGGTGGAGCGCGCCGCGGCCGCCGGCTCACGCCCCGTACCCATTTCGGAGCCGCTGGATTGGACGACCTTCTCAAAGACTTTCTCGCTGAGAGCACAGAAAATCTCGCCCAACTCGACCATGACCTGGTAGAGCTGGAACGGGATCCGTCCAACGCGTCTCTGGTCAATTCGATATTCCGCGCGATTCACACGATAAAAGGCACCTGTGGATTTCTGGGCCTTCCGCGTCTGGAGAACGTGTCCCATACCGCCGAGTCGGTTCTCGATAGACTCCGCGACGGCAGTCTGAAGGCGGATGCGGCTCTTATCTCGGACATTCTCCGCTCGATTGATGTCATCAGACTGATTTTTGCTGGCCTGGAAGTGAATGGAGTTGAGCCGGTTGGCGACGATTCGCTTCTCGTCGCGCTGCTGGACCAATGGCTTGCCGACGGTCGTCATACATACCAGCGTGCCGCGCCGGACCCTGCGCAACACCCTCCCGTTGATACGTCGTCATTGATGGCGGCGAAGCCATCGAACCCGTCTCACGATACAAGTCTGCCCAGCAACGTGTCCCTGCGGGTGAACATCACGCTGCTCGATTCGTTGATGAATCTTGCGGGCGAATTGGTATTGAGTCGCAACGAACTGCTCGAAATGGCGTCGCGAGACGAGGACTCACGGTTCGCTGCGCCGGTGCAGCAGCTGAGTCGTGTGACAGCCGAATTGCAGAGTGCGATAATGAAAACGCGTATGCAACCCGTCGGCTCGGCGTGGGGAAAACTTCCGCGTATCGTACGTGACATCGCCCGCGAAACGGGTAAGAAAATAGAGCTCGACATGAAAGGCGCCGGAACCGAGTTGGATCGTCAACTCGTTCAGGCGCTGCAGGATCCGTTCACTCACATGGTTCGGAATTCGGCCGACCACGGCATTGAATCGCCCGAGGTGCGTCGCTCGCGCGGCAAGCCCGCTGTGGGACGCATAGTTCTCAACGCGTATCACGAAGCAGGGCACGTGATCGTGGAGATCATCGATGACGGCAACGGTCTCGACGTGGTCGAAGTGCGAGCGACCGCTATCGAGCGAGGCCTTGTACGCAGGGAAGTCGCAGACGGAATGACCGATTCGGAGATCCTGAATTTTATCTTCGAGCCGGGCTTTTCTACAGCGACGTCTGTTACGCACATCAGTGGACGTGGCGTCGGCATGGACGTCGTGCGCAGTAATATCGAACGAGTCGGCGGTGCAGTGGAGCTTCACTCCGTGGGAGGCCAGGGCTGTCTCGTGAGGGTACGCCTCCCTCTCACCCTCGCGATCGTGTCGTCGCTGATAGTGAGAGCGCGCGGCGAGCTGTTCGCTTTTCCGCAAGCGAGCGTGATGCAATTGATACGCCTGTCCGAAGAGCAGCTTGCGCGATTCGACACGCTGAACAACGCGCTGCTGTACCGTTTGCGGGACGACCTGATACCTGTGGTGAACCTGGCCGATGCGCTCAAACTGGCCGGTGACGATACCGACGCAGTCTCCACCCTGGTGATCTGTCAGGCAGGCGCTTCGCGTTTCGGAATCATCGTGAATGACGTGGAGGACACCCAGGAAATTGTCGTTAAGCCAGTAGGGCGCCTGATTCGTTCGGTAGGCTGCTATGCTGGCTGCACAATTCTGGGTGATGGCCGCGTCGTAATGATCATCGATCCCGCGGCGCTGGCGGTGCGAACCGGAACGCAGATGGCCTCGGCAACGGAAAAGTCCGACTCGCCGGCGGTAACAGCTCCGGTCGCGTCCGACTGCATGCTTCTGTTCGGAAGCGGCGCAGGCGCCGTACAGGCTGTGCAGTTGTCACGCGTAGCCCGTCTCGAGGAAATCCCGGCAGACCGGATAGAGTTTGCGGGCGGAACGCCGGTCGTCCAGTACCGTGGTGGCCTATTGCCACTTGTACCAGCCAATTCGTCCGTAACGCTGACCGCCGGTCACAGCCATGCGGTAATTGTGTTCAACGAGGGCAGCGCGTCGTTTGGAATTGCGGTGGGTGATATCCGCGACATCGTCGATGAGATCGTGAATCTCGAGCTGGTTTCGACGCGGCCGGGAATACTGGGCACCGCCGTAATTGCGGGCGCCGCGACGGAGGTACTCGACGTCTCCTACTACATGGCCCGCGCACGCGGCGCGCAGATATCATGACAGCCGCCGATGCTCCTGCGAGCGAAGTGGTCACCTTCCGGGTCGGCACGCAGTGGTTTGGCGTTGACGTGCTCGAAGTTCAGGAAGTGATAGGTCAGTTGCGGATCGCCGCGGTGCCACTTGCGGCTCCCGGAATCGCCGGCTTTCTCAATCTCCGGGGCCAGATAGTTACTGCGATCGACCTGCATAGCCGGCTGGAGATTCCGCGCCGGACTGCCGAACCTGTGATGAATGTCGTGGTCCGCAACGGCAATGAGTTGTTTGCACTGATAGTGGACGAAGTTGGAGACGTCGCCGCCGTTTCTGCCGACACCGTTGAGCCAACCCCTGCGAATCTCGCCGGGATGTGGAGCGCGGTGTGCACCGGCGTTGTACGCAGGAACCAGGGACTACTCGCGATTGCAGACGTGACGCGACTGCTGGATGAACCGAATACCCGCCCATAAACCGAGACAGGCTGTATGACCACCCGAATCAATATCGACGACATCAGCGAACCACTACCAACCGTCAGCCGGAACGGCAATGGGTTGAAAGGCACCGATGCGGCGCACGCCGAACGCAGAAAGAGCGATCGTCGCTCAGGCGCGTTGCGACAGCGGCAGATTGTCGATGAGCTCGAGACGCGGGTATTCGACGCGCAGACACACGCGCGGGTAATCATGCATGTCGCCGGCGCAACTGCGCGAGCCGCCAGCGCAGGCGAGGCGGCACGCGGAGCTCTCGAAGCTGTGCGCGCGGGATTCGCATGGCCATACGGGTCCTTCTGGACAATCGACAGCCAGAATGAGCACCTGCATTTTGGGCTCGAATCGGGCGCGGTCAACAATGAGTTTCATAGACTCACCGTAAGCGCGTCGTATGCTGAGGCGGAAGGTCTGGTTGGAAAGGCGTGGCGGTACCGCGATGTGTTCATCGTCGACGACTTGCAGTATCTCCAGGATCGTCGCGGCGAAGTCGCTCAGACCGCCGGCTGCACGGCCGCGATCGCTCTTCCACTGACTGTCAGCGGCGAGGTGGTCGGAGCACTCGACTTCTTTGTGATGGAGCCGCTCGCACTTTCGGATGAACGTATAGACGTCCTGCGCCGCGTCGCCGAGCTGGTGTCGTCGGCTCTCGAGCGTATGCGCGAGCGCGCAACTCGAATCGAAGCGGAAGAGGACATGGAAGTGCTCGTCACGGTTCTGCGCGCCAACGCTGGCCGAAAATCCGTCGATGATATCGCCAAACTCGCACTGGAACTGGTTCGGAGTTCGTTCAAGTGGTCTTACGGTACTTACTGGGTGCTGGACACCAAGGCGAATTCGCTTCGCTTTGCCGTCGAATCCGGCCTTGTCGACGAGGGTTTTCGTCGCGCAACGCACGACTGTACCTTTGAGCAAGGTGAGGGACTCGCGGGGCGAGCCTGGGCGAGCCACGACCTTGCGTTCGCCGCTGATATCGCAGAGCAGGGCGATGCGATCCGCTCGCCGATGGCGCGGCGTTCCAACGCGCGCAGCGCCATCGCGTTCCCGGTAATAGTGAAGGGCCGAGTGATCGGCGTAATGGAATTCATTTCGAGTGAGGAGTTGCGTCCATCCGAGCGTCGCCTCACCATGTTGCGCGACGTCGCACGCATGATCAGCGCCGCTGCCGAACAGGTCGCGCTCGCAAATGAATTCGAGCGCGACGTGAAGAGTGTCGTAGAGATGGTGACTGTCGCCGCCGCGGAAGTCGAGCACAGCGCACAGGGAATGGCGGCGTCGGCCGAAGAAACGGCGTGCCAGGCGCAAGCTGTAGCCGCCTCGTCGGAGCAGGCGACCCGCAACGTTCAGACTGTCGCCAGCTCTGCAGAAGAACTGTCTGCGAGCGTGCGCGAAATTGCCGGCCTGGTGCAGGAAGCCTCGACCGTCGCACAACACGCCGTGCGTCAGGCGTCCAGCGCGAGCAGCACCATGGTCCAGCTCGGACAGAGCAGTAAGGAGATTGGTCAGGTGATCAAGGTTATCACCTCCATCGCACAGCAGACCAACCTGCTCGCTCTCAACGCTACCATCGAAGCAGCCCGCGCCGGCGAGGCTGGCAAGGGCTTCGCCGTCGTCGCCAACGAAGTAAAGGAACTGGCTCGGCAGACCGCCAGGGCGACCGAGGAAATCGAGCGCAAGATCGCGAGCGTGCAGGACGACGCTACGCGCGCCGTGCGCGACATCGGCGACATATCGGGCGTGATCGGAACGATCAACCAGATTTCGGGAACAATCGCCGCCGCGGTCGAAGAACAGAACGCCGCAACCGGGGAGATATCCCGCAACGTGACTGAGGCGGCCCACGGCACGGCCGACGTCACCCTCAACATCGCTGGTGTCACAGTAGCCGCCGGCGAGTCTGGCCACACAGCCGAAACTCTCAACGGATCTGCGGCAGCGCTCAATGCAGAGGCCGTTCGACTTGGCGGAGCCGTAGAGAGTTTCCTAGGTAAACTGCGCGCCGGCATCTAGAACACGGCCAACTCAGCCACTAAACAGGCCACGCCAGTGACCAGCACTGAAAATGGGCCAATCCGCGTGCTCATCGTGGATGATTCCGCTGTTGCGCGCGGCATCCTCGGACGCATGGTCGACGCGCAGGAAGACATGCGGGTTGCCACGACCGCGACTAACGGACGTGATGCCTTGGACGCGCTTCGGTTGCAGCAGGTTGACGTAGTTCTGCTCGATGTTGAAATGCCTGTGATGGACGGGCTCACGGCGTTGCCTCTGATTGCAGAGCGCTATCCCAACGTCCGTGTGCTGATAACGAGCGCACTGACGCGACACAGCGCGTCTTTAGAGAAGCGGGCTCTGGGGCTGGGAGCTGTGGATTACGTGTACAAGCCAGCTACGCGCGGTACTGGAGCCGTCGGGGTGGAAGCCGCCGCAACGGAAATCGTCGGAAAGATACGTGCGGTTGCGCACCAATCGGCCAGAGACCGTGCAACGCGTGCACAGCGTCCGGAAGATGGCGCGGCGGTTCCTCCTCCAAGAGGCCTGCGCGCGCCGCAGGCAGTAGGCGATTTTGAGCCGCAGGTGCTCGTGCTCGCCGCGAGCACAGGAGGCCCGAATGCGCTGGCGACACTCGTCGCCGGATTGCCGCGTGACTTCCCTCTGCCCGTGCTCGTCACGCAACACATGCCACCAATCTTCACCAACATGTTCGCCCAGCGACTCGCGCGAGAAAGCAACCTCCCATGCGACGAGGCGAAGGATGGTGAAGATCTTCTTCCAGGCCACATCTACGTAGCGCCTGGAGACAGGCATCTGACAGTTGTCGGTCCCGGGATAGTGCGGACGCCTACTCTCCATGTTTCGAGCGATCCACCGGAACACCATTGCCGGCCGGCCGCCGATCCCATGTTTCGAACAGCCGCTCAGGCATTTCCAAACGGAGTCCTGGCCGTAGTGTTAACCGGAATGGGGGAAGATGGGCGGGACGGTTGCGCAGTTGTGGCGGCCGCTGGCGGCCGGATCATTGTTCAGGATGAAAGCTCCAGCGTGGTCTGGGGAATGCCGGGGAGCGTCGTCAGCTCGGGGATCCCTTGTTCAATCCTTCCGTTACGTTCGATTTCCGCGCACGTAGCTTCACTCTGCCATGTACGGTCGTGATAACTCCCGAAGATTATTCGTACCTGAGCGCGATGCTACGTACCAAAAGTGGCCTGGCGCTGGGACCTGGAAAGGAATATCTGCTGGAGAGCCGACTCCCGCCGGTGGCGCGGGCGTATGGTTTCGCTTCGGTGAACGAGCTTGTCGCGACGTTGCGCACCGGGCCGCACCAGGAGCTCATCAAGGCCGTCTGTGACGCCATGGCCACAGGGGAGACATTCTTCTTTCGCGATACGATCCCGTTCGAACTCATGCGTACGACGATTCTGCCAGAGCTTGCCGATAGGTGCCGGCGGGGAGAACGCGCGCTTCGCATCTGGAGCTCGGCCGCATCCACTGGCCAGGAAGCGTATTCGGTGGCCATGCTGCTCGCTGACATGGGCGTTCAGCTGAGTGGAGTGCATGTCGATCTTGTGGCGACGGATTTTTCGTCGCAGGCGCTAAACCGCGCGCGCCGCGCCGTGTTTACGCAGATCGAGATTCAGCGCGGACTTCCTGAGCGATACCTGAGACAGTTCTTCATCAACACGCCTGAAGGCTATCGACTGGCTGACGACATCCGCAGACGTGTCGCGTTCAGAGAATTGAATCTGCTCGAGTCGTTCAGATCGCTCGGTCAGTTCGATATCGTGTTATGCCGCAACGTACTGATATACTTTGACACGATGACGAAGAAGGACGTGCTGGATCGTCTGTCGGCCGCACTGGCGCCAGGCGGATACATGTTTCTTGGCGCGACCGAAACGGCGTTCGGATTGACGGAACGACTCGTCCGAGTCCCTGACGTTGCCACATCGCTGCACGTCCGACGCGAAGACGCCGACGTCGCAGAGAAGCGAGTCAGAGGCCTGCAGGCTGCTTCAGTAGCCTGAACGTGGCCGCCGGCGGCACACGCCGTGCGTTGTAAGGAGCCGTGAACCGAACACAATCCCGAAATTCTGCTGTGAGCGAACGCTGAGGCTGTCAGAACTCGTCCGCACCTACGGCGACGTCGCAGTCGCCGGATTCATCACGCTCGAGGGTATGGGCCTTCCACTACCCGGCGAGGTTGTTCTGCTTACGGCCGGCGCTCTCGCGGCGCAGGGCAACTTCGGTATAGTCGGCGTGGCAGTCGCTGCATGGTTGGGCACGATTGCCGGCGGATCTGGTGGTTACCTCATCGGCCGCACCGGCGGAATGGCGTTTATCACGCGATATGGGCGCTGGTTAGGCGTAAACAAGAGACGCGAGAAAAGGGTACGCGCCTACTTCGACAAGCACGGTGGCTGGACAATCATCGTCGCACGGTTCGTCGCGATTCTTCGCATGCTCGCCGGCATCGTCGCAGGTTCGGTAGCGATGCCATTCAGTCTGTTCTCGCTGTGCAACGCGATCGGTGGTCTTGTATGGTCGATCGCTTTCGCCGCGCTGGGATATTACTTTGGCGAGCACATCCATCGGCTGGAGCACTATCTTCGCGGCGGCACCCTGGTGGTAATCGCGATAGTCGTCGTTGCCGGAATCGGGCTTCGCATCTATTACGGGCGGCGGAACGGCGCACATGACAAGGCCGCACGCTAATTTTGCGTCTGACGGAAGTCGTCTATAAAAGTCGCTCAAGTGCATCGAGTCGTTGATCGATCACTGGGTCAGATCGACCGAGCAGTGCCGCTCTCGCCAATAACGCAGGGTCGGGATTGCCGATCAGCGCGTGTGCTTCGGACGCTGCGTCCGCATTGTGTATGATACCATGGATGAACCGCAACAAGTCGCCCATTCGATTTGAGTCGATGGCGTCGATCGATCGGATTTCGAAGTAGCCGCGCGGTCGGATCTCCGGAAAAAGCGTCGTGAGGTGCGCAGCGTCATCATCGACGATGCGCCCCGCACCAACAGCAAAAGCCGTGTATGCAGCTACCGGGTCCGATGCACTGAACGGCAAGCCTGTGCGCGTTTTATCCAGCGTTTGCCACAGATAGGCGCGATAGCTCGCGTATCCAGTGTTTCGACCGGCATAGGTCGGCGAGTTGGCGGACGCGGCCAGCAGATACGGTGCGAGGGCATTGAGAAGAGCCCAGCGCTCCATCGGTTCTGGTCCTAGTTCGACACTCACCTGAAGTGAAGCGGTCTGGCGCATCATGCGTGTGCCGGACGGCCCGATCGCCTCAAAATAGCGTGTCATCGAGTCGTAGCGCGGCGCATGCAGCTCGAGTGCGACGTCCTCGATTGCGTTGTATGGATCGACGCCGACTGCAAGAAGCGACACACCGTTCGATGCAGCGGCAGCACGCAAAGCCGCAACGGTATGGCGAAGTGACTGGTCAAGTTCCGCTGGAGACTCAAACACAGGTGAGCTTATTTCGATCTGGCCACCGGGCTCATACGAAATGCGGCCACCGTCGGTGGTTGCCCAGAGGGGCGCGCCATAGGAATCGATCGCCTCGCTCCACGAAAGGGCGCGACCTGCTATTCCGATTATCTCCGCAGTACCAGCTCCGTCTGCGTCTGGCTTAATTGGCACGCGCCGCCGAGTCGCGTCGCGCACGGGTATGAGCTCCAGCTCGGCGCCGATCGAGCCGTCCAGCCGCGCCGACCATGGAGCGCGGAACAGCTCAGAAACAATCCGCAGAATCGTTTCCGGATCGCTGGTCACGGCGTCAGCACGTCGCAAGTGCGAGTGCGAACATCTCGCCAGTATCAGTGAACCACTCTCGAAGCGTCAGCCCGCTGGTTGCAAGTATTCCGGTGATCTGTTCTCGATTGTATTTGTAGCTCAGCTCGGTGAGAATCGTGTCACCTACGACGAACTCGATCGTGTCGATATCCGGAATGTGAACCTGTTGATTAACATTCGATACCAGCCGCATCTCGATCCGATGTTCCACAGTGTTGTAAACCGCATTGTGATCGAACGACGACATGTCGAAGTCGGCGCCGAGCGAGTCGTTGATCACGTTCAGGATGTTCGTATTGAAGGTTCCGGTGATACCGCGGCTATCGTTGTATGCGCGCTCGATTATTTCCGGATCCTTTCGAAGATCGATGCCCAGAAGAAACCAGTCGTCCGCGGCCATGCGGTCCCGCACGCCGCTCAGCAACGCGACTGCCTCATCCGGCGTGAAATTGCCGACGGTGCTGCCTAAAAATGCATGCAGCGCTGGTGCGGGATGCGCCGGCAGCGCGAAGCTACTGAAGAAGTCGGCTGCTACCGGAGCAATCTGGAGCGACGGATACTCGCCACGCAGGTGGCCAGCGGCGGC
>Ga0207933_1001877_pt1 | contig 14622 bp, 13 predicted proteins | sample NGESurdeep092012_4_FD_184488 | JGI IMG/M metagenome (GOLD analysis project Ga0207933, IMG submission 184488) | Arctic peat soil microbial communities from Barrow, Alaska - NGEE Surface sample F53-3 deep-092012 (SPAdes) | ecosystem: Environmental > Terrestrial > Soil > Wetlands > Peat ... | reverse complement strand
AGCGCGCACGTCGATCGGAACTTCAACGAGTTCCAGGACAACGAGTGGGGTCTGTTTGGCTGGTTCGAGTGCGAGGACGACGCGGACGCGGCGCGTGCGTTGCTGGACGCCGCGGCGGACTGGCTGCGCGAGCGCGGCCGGGACCGCATGGTCGGCCCTATGGACTTCACGACCAATGATGAGATCGGCGTGCTGATCGCCGGTCACGAGCACCCTCCGATCATCCTCTGCCCCTGGCACCACCGCTACTACCAGCGCCTGTTCGAGCAGGACATCGGCATCGACAAGGCGATGGACCTGTACATGTGGAGTCTCGATGTGGAGGGTCGTGAGAAGGTCCACCCCGCGATCTGGGAAGTGGCCGACAAGCTCGAGTCCGAGCACGGGATCGTCTGCCGTAACTTCAAGAAGAAAGACCTACAGGATGAGGTCACCAGGTTTCTGGAGGTCTACAACTCCGCCTGGGAGCGCAACTGGGGGTTCGTGCCGCTGAACGAGGAGGAGGTGCGCCACTACGCCAAGGATCTCAAGCCCGTCCTCGACGAGAACTGGGCGATGGTCGCCGAACGCAAGGACACCGGTGAGGTCGTCGGCGCGGCCCTGACGCTGCCCGACTTCAACCAGGTGCTCGCCAAGCTCAACGGGCGGCTGCTCCCCTTCGGCTGGATCACCGCGCTACGCGCGAAAAGCAAGATCGACGCGGTGCGCGTGTTCGCCCTGGGGGTCAAGCCTGAGTACCAGCACACGGGCGTCGGCGCGCGCTTCTACCAGATGCACTTCGACGCGGCCGAACGCACCCCGCAGAAGGGCGGCGAGATGGGCTGGATCCTCGAGACCAACACCGCAATGAACCGCGCGATGGAAGGCATGGGCGGCGAGATCAAGCGCCGCTACCGCGTGTATGAGCGCGTGCTGTAGGCATCGCATGCGTGATCTCCAGCTGGTCATCTTCGATTGCGATGGAGTTCTGGTCGACAGCGAGATCATCTCCAACGATGTGCTTGCCCGCGCGCTGACGGAGCAGGGCCTGCCGACCACGCTCGCGCAATCCCGGCGCGACTACCAGGGCCTGTTGCTGGCCGAGATCAACTCCCGGGCGCAGGCCAAGCTCGGGCGCCCGCTGGCGAAGGACTGGATCGAGCGCTACGAGCGTGACCGCGCCGTCGTCTTTCGCCGCGAGCTGCGTGCGGTGCCGGGAGTCGCCGAGTCGATCCGGCGGATCCAGACAGCCGGGGTGTCGGTGTGCGTCGCCTCCCAGGGCAAGCTCGAGAAGACGCGGCTGTCGCTGCAGCTGACGAAGCTCGACCCCCTGTTCCCCGACGAGGTTCTGTTCTCCGCCTACTCAGTCCCGCGCGGCAAGCCGCACCCCGACCTCTTCCTGCACGCCGCCCAGGCGATGGCCGCCGAGCCCGCGCGCTGCACGGTCGTCGAGGACACGCCCTCCGGCGTCACCGCCGCGGTTGCGGCCGGAATGCGCGTCCTCGGCTACGCGGCCGACAGCGACGCGGCGGCGCTGCGAGCGGCGGGAGCCGAGGTGTTCGAGGCGATGGAGGAGCTGCCGGGGATGCTGGGGTTCAGGTAAGTCGGCGGGGCTCGCTGCTGTGCTCTTCGGCTGTAGCCGGCGCCGGCAGCGAGGTCAGCTTCCCTCTGTTCGCTGTCGCGGCCCGCCACGCCAGTCCGCAGAGCACGTACAGGATCGCGATCGTGATCAGCGTGAACTTGATGCTCGAGCAGATCGTTGCGATCAGTGGGGGGTGTGCGCCTCCGTGACCTTCCAGGACGAGCAGTAGGAACACGTTTTCGGTGGCGTCGAACAGCGCCGCGGCAGTGGCGAAGAACGGCACGATCACGCCCGCCGTGGCAAGGCGTCGCCAGTCGCGTGTCCGGGCGAGGTCGCGGGTAGCGAGACCGGCGAGCGTGAAGAACCCGCCGTAGCTGACCATGTAGGCGTAGTCGACGATCAGGGAGAGCCGGGCGACGCGGCGGCCTGCCGGACCCCATTCGGCGAGGATCTGGCTCGCGCGTGCCTTCGTCGCGGCGAACTCGAATCCGACGATTCCCGGCCCGCCGGTGTGTTCCAGGCGTTTTTCGAAGACGAAGACGGGGATGATCGTAAGCGCGACCATCGCAATACCGAGCAGGATCAGCCACTGCTTGCGGGTCAACCCAAAACATCCCCACTCGGGTTCCGTAGCAGCCCCTGCACGTCGCGGATTGTAGGCTGCGGCCGATGAGCAGTGCTTCTGTTGAGCTCGCTCGCCGCATCTACGAGCGCTCGCGCCTGACCGGAGAGTTCCGTTTGCGCTCGGGCGCCGTGAGTGGTGAGTACTTCGACAAGTATCTGTTCGAGTCGGACCCGTCGCTGTTGCGTAAGCTCGCCGAGGCGCTGATCGTGCTGCTGCCTGATGGTGTCGATGCCCTCGCCGGCTTGGAGCTCGGCGGTGTACCGCTGGCGACGGTCGTCTCGCAGGTCTCGGGGCTGCCGACGTTGTTCGTGCGCAAGGAGCGCAAGACCTACGGGACTTGCCGGCTCGCGGAGGGCGGGGAGATTGACGGACGACACCTCGCAGTGATCGAGGACGTGATCACCTCCGGCGGCCAGGTCATCGAGTCCTGCCACGCTCTGCGCGAGCATGGCGCGCAGATCACGAGGGTGTTGTGCGTGATCGACCGCGAGGCGGGCGGAAGGGAGAACCTTGCGAGCGAGGGCCTCGAGCTGCGCTCGCTGTTCACAATGAGCCAGCTTCGAGACGCCGCGTCGATCGACGCGCTCAGTTCCGCGGATTGCTCGCTGGTTGAGCTGATCGAGGCCGTGCGAGCGCTCCCATATGGCCGTCCGAGCGACCGCACGGTCGAGGGGATGTTGCGCGAGCGTCGCGGCACCTGCTCCACCAAGCATCTGTTCCTCGCCCACGCGCTCCGGGAGCGCTTTCCAGATACAGAACCGCTGATCGTCCACCGCGTATACACGCTGGATCGCGCACGGGCTCGTGAGCTGTTCGGTGCCGCGGCCGCCGAGATCGTTCCGGCGAGCGGGCTAATCGACGTCCACCGCTACCTCACGATCACGCTGGAGGGCCGGCGAATCGAGATCGACGCGACCTTCGCTGGTCCTGCCTGGGATGGTCGATCCTCGCTGCCGCTCGCCTGTTGGCCGGGGAGCGACTACCCGGCGGGCGAGGATCCGGACGCCGAGAAGCGGACGCTTGAGGTACGGCATTGCAACCCAGCCATTCGCGAGCCGTTCATCGCAGCGCTGGCGTCCATAGAGCGGGCGAAGCCGTCGCCGCTGTGATGAGACCCGTGAGCGTACGAGCGGCACAAGCGCCTGACGCCAGCATGATTGCGTCGATCTACAACGAGGGGATCGCCGAGCGCGAAGCGACGTTTGAGACGGATCTCCGTCACGCAGCCGACTTCCACGAGCGGATCACCTCGGAGCACTACCCGCTGCTGGTCGCCGAGCTGGACGGGCATCTCGTCGGGTGGGCGGGGCTTGCTCCTTACAGTGAGCGAGCGGCGTATGCGGGGATCGCCGAGTGCAGCATCTACGTCGCGCGCAGCGCGCGAGGCCGGGGTGTCGGGACCGAGCTCTGCCAGCAGCTCGCGGAGGAGTCGGAGCGCCGGGGCTTCTACAAGCTGCTGGGCAAAGTCTTCCCGGAGAACCTGGCGTGTGTGCGGATGGTCGGCCGCTGCGGCTTCCATGAGGTCGGCCTGCATCGCTTCCATGGTCGCCTGGATGGCCAGTGGCGAGATGTGCTGCTCCTCGAGCGGCTACTCGGCGACGCATACCGGGCAGCCGCCGGGGAGGGGAAGGACCTGTAGGGCAGGATCAGGAGTGTCGCTTGACGAACTCGCTCTTGGCCCCGGTGTACGCCTCGCGGTCATTCCGATAGCGCTCCGCGAGTGTCCGCTTCAGCGCCACGTACTCACGCGCAAGGACCGGATCGGCACGCAGGCGGTCGCGGAAATGCAGACGCCGCTCAAGCTCCCTCGGCTCGTCTACGAGGTGCAGGTGATGGGTGCGGTGAGCGGCTGTCGGGTAGCACAGGAACCGCCGGTGGGATAGCGTCGCGTTGAACGCCTCCGGGTACTGGTAACACCGCTCTGCACCAGCGTTGCGATCGGCGCGTCGAGGTCGTCCACGAGCGCGATCATGTCGATCACCGGCTTGGCCGCCAGACCCGAGACGGCGGTGGACCCGAAGTGGTGCAACTGCACCCCGGCGGGCAGCAGGGGAGCGAGCCGCTCACGCTCGGTCGCGTAGGCTACCGGCCACGCGGGGTCGTATTCGACGATCTCGATCGGGGCGTTGCGCCCACCGGCACGCGCCAGATCTTCCAATGTGGCACTGCGACGATCGGCAGGTGGCATCTCTCCGTAGTCTCTCATCGTCATTGGAGAGCTTGGCACGACGCCTACGAGGGCTATGGCTCTCCCTTCCCCGCGGGGATCCCCCGCCTGCCGCTGCGTCATAGTCCAGGCTGGTGGACGACACACCGAACATCTGCGCCGGGCCATTCGGTGCGTGCTACGACTTCTACATCGAACGGCCGTGGCTGATGCGCAGCATCGGTCGGGTCGTCTGGGGCATCGACGCCTCCGTCCTATACGCCAGCATGGCGCCCATCAGTCACGTCGCTGACGGCGCAACGATCCTCGACGTGCCATGCGGCGGCGGTGTCGCCTTCCGCGCCCTTTGCCCCGATCAGGACGTCCGCTACATCGCTGGCGATCTCTCCAAGAAGATGCTCACGCGCGCCAGGCGCCGTGCGAATAGGCGTTCGCTGAACCAGATCGAGGTGCTTTCCGCGGACATGACCGCGCTGCCCTTCCCCGATGGCCAGGCGGACCTCTTTCTCTCCTACAGCGGCCTGCACATGGTCAACGACCCCGAGCAGGCCATCAACGAGATCACGCGCTGCCTGAAGCCCGGCGGCCAGCTGATCGGCACCACGTTTCTCGCGCAGGGACCCCGGCGAGCACGAGCACTGTTCGGGATCGGCAGCCGCAGCGGCCATCCGCTGCCGCCGCACCGGGAGGACCTACAACGCTGGCTGACCACCGCCGGGATAGCCGACGCCGCGATTGGGCCGCAACCCGGCTTCGCCGCGTTTACCGGACACAAGCACACAACCTAACCGCGGGTACGGGACCGCCTGGTAGGGACTGGATGATCTCGGCGACGATCCGTTCGGAGTTCTCGCGGTCGAGCTTCATGTCTTGGCGCAACAGCTTCCACGCGAGCAGGTCGGTAGCGAGCAGGATCGCGGCCAGCCGGCGCTCGTAGGACCCTCCGGAGAGGCCTTCCAGCTGCGGCTCGAATGTCGTCTGCACCCAGTGGCGGTGGTAGGCGCGTCCCGCGTCGGTCATCCGTTTGATCGCGGGTACGCGGTCCTCCTGGGAGAGCATCCGGAGGACCGCCTGCCCGTGCTCCTCATAACGGTCGAAGAGCAGCGCGAGCGCCTCGGCGATGTCCGCGGCCGGCGCGGGGGGCCGGCTGGCGATCTCCTGCTGGCCGAACCACGCGTAGGCGGCACTCAACAGCTCGTCCTTGGAATGAAAACGCAGGTGCAGCGTCTGCACCGTGACCCCGGCCTCGGCAGCGATCTCGCGCAGGCGGACCTGCTCGTAGGGGCGCGTGGCGAAATGCCTCCAGGCAGCCTCGAGCAGGCGCTCCGCGGTCGCGCTCGCGGCGTCGGCGCGGGCCGACATCCGATAGGGACGCTTGCTCTGTGAGGTCTTTGATATATTCATTTTATCTTTACTAACATGAAATACTAGCATGCGTGTCTTCCAGACACTGCTGGCGTTCAGCGGCAACGCCCCTCCCCAGCTGGCGCTGACCCACCGGCTGATCGAGCGCGGGCACGAGGTGCGGGTCCTGGCCCACGAGGCCGCACGCGAGCGAGTGCAGCGCACCGGCGCCGAATTCGTGCCGTTCAAACACGCCTACCCGACCCTGGATATGACCCGCCCGGAGACCGATGTGCTGCACGACTGGGACGTCCGCACGCGCTTCGGCGCCGGGCTGCGGGTGCGCGAGAACATCCTCTTCGGCCTGCTCGCCGGCACGGCCCGCGACTGCGGCGAGGCGCTGGAAGAGTGGCCCGCGCAGGCCATGGCATTTGACTGGATGCTGCCCGGCGCGGCGTTGGCAGCGGAGGCCGCCGGCCTGCCGGCGATCGCGCTCGTGCACTGCCCCTTCCCGATCCCGACCCGCGGCGCGCCACCGCTCGGCAGCGGCCTGCGCCCGATGACCGGACCGCTCGGCGCCGCCCGCGACCGTCTGCTGGCGGTCTTCATCAGGCGCTTTTTCGACGCGGGGCTGCCGGCGCTGAACGCGGCCCGCGCCACACACGGCCTCGACCCGCTGAGCGATTGGTATGACCAGCTGCGCACCGTCAAGGAGATCGCCGTGATGAGCGCGCCGGAGCTCGACTTCTCATCCCGCGGCCGGCTCGCGGAGAATGTGCGCTACGTCGGCCCGGCGTTCGAGCCCTTCGAGGAGCCGTGGCGCTCGCCATGGCCGCCGGACAACGACGACCCACTCGTCGTGATCAGCTTCAGCACCAGCTACATGAATCAACGCGCCGCCGTCCAACGCGTCCTCGACTCCGTGGCCCCCCTTCAGGTCAGAGCGCTGCTGACAACCGGCCCAGCGCTCGACCCCAGCTCACTGCAAATCCCGGCCAACACCCACGCGGCATCATTCGTCGCCCATCGCAGCGTCTTCCCGCACGCCTCGCTCGTGATCACCCACGCCGGCTGGCAAACGGTCAACGCGGCCCTCGCCGACGGCGTCCCGATCCTCTGCATCCCCGGCGGTCGCGACCAGCACGACAACGCGCTGCGCGTCCTCGATGCCGGGGCCGGCGTACGGATGCGCAAACACTCCTCACCGCGCAGGCTCGCCCGCGTCATCACAAGAGCCCTCGCCGATCCAGAGCTCAAGCGGGGAGCTCAAAGAATGGCCGAGGCGCTGGCCCGCAGCGACGGCGCTATCGCCGTCGCGGAAGCGCTCGAGCGCATCCCCGCGACAAGGTAGAGATGGGCGCTTCCTGAAGCCCTGGTAAAAGACGCGCCTTTGACTGGGGCCTGCACAACCAGCCCAAGGTCGATCTCGCCAAGGAGCTACTCGCCGAGGTCACACGCAACAGCGCGATGATCACCAAGCGCGAACTGCACGCGAAGGCCTATGAGCTGAGCGCCGGCGTCGGGCGACCCGCCGACGCAGACCGGCTCGTTGACGACCTCGCGCGCTCCGGCGAGCTGCTGCAACTGCAGGACGGGACGTGGACGACGCGGCAGCTCCGCGAGCAGGAGCAGACGACGATCGAGATCGCCGAGCGCCGCGCAAGTGAGCACGCCGCGCCCGTCAGCGAACAGGCGCTCAAGCAGGCACGCCGCGAGATCGGGAAGGAGATCAAAGGGTCCCTCACCCCCGAGCAGCGCGAGGCGTTGGAGACAATCACCGGCCAGGGTGGCGTGAGCGTGCTCGTCGGCCGCGCGGGCTCCGGGAAGGGCGTGACGATCGCCGCCGCCGCGCGGGCGTGGCAGTTGGAGGGCAACGAGGTGATCGGCACCGCGATCGCCGGCGTGACCGCGCAACGACTCAAGGACGACGCGAAGCTCGACCGCTCCTACACAACCGACGGCTTGTTGAATGGCGTCGAGAACGGCCACATACGGCTGAGCGCGAACACGGTCGTCGTGATGGACGAGACCGGCATGGCCGACAGCGACCGCCTATCCCGCCTCACCCAGGCAACTGCGCAGCGCGAGAGCAAGCTCGTGCTCGCCGGCGACGCCGCGCAATTGAGCGCGATCGGCGCGGGCGGCCTGTTCAAGGAGATCGAGGGGAAAGTCCCGACCGCCGAGCTGACCGAAGTCCACCGCGCAAACCACGAGTGGGAGCGCAACGCCTGGGAGCAAATCCGCGCCGGTGAACCCGGACCCGCGCTCGCTCAATACAAGGCCCACGACCGCCTCCACATCCACGACACCCGCGCCCAAGCCGCCGAGGCGATGGTCGAGAACTGGGACCAAACCCGGAGATCCCTCCCAGACGGTCAGGCCGTGATGATCACCGACGCGAGCAACAAGGAGCGCGACCAGATCAACGCGATGGCCCAAGAACGCCGCGCGCAAGCCGGCGAGCTCGGCGCCCACCGCGTCAACCTCCCCGAGAAGCCCTACGGCCTCGCCGCCGGCGACGAGATCATCTTCACCGCCCAACACCAAATCCCCGGCCAGAAACGAGTCGAGAACGGCATCACCGGCACGATCACCAGCACAGGCCGCGACGAGAACCACGTCACGATCAAGACCAACGAGCGCGAACCCCGCGACGTGCAGATCGACACCGACCAGTTCAGCGACCTGAGCCTCGCCTACGCCGTCCACGTCCACAAGGGCCAAGGCCTCACCACGGAGACCTCCGGCATCCTCACCGGCGCCTGGCAAACAGACCGCGAGCACACCTACGTAGCCGTCAGCCGCGCAAGAGAGCAAACCCAGCTCTACCTCGCCCGCGAGGACCTCGGCGAACAAGGCCTCGACACCGACGCAATCGAACGCCTCGCCGACCGGATGCGACAAAGCCGCGCGCAAGAGGCGTCGATCACGAAGGAGGTCGCCGAGCGCGACGAGCCGCTCGCAGCCGAGCACTCCGCTCAGATCGCGCAGCCGACGGCCGAGCATTCAGCCGAGATCCCCTCGCGCTCCGATGCCACTGATGCAACCGCGAGCGAGATCGACGAGGTGCTCCAAGCGCGGCGAGCACGGCAGTTCGAGTGGGAGCGCGCGATCGACGTAGACCGCAGCGGCGACGTGAACGAACAGGCCCAAGAAGCCTCGGCGATCGAACACCTCGCCGAATACCTACGCGGCGAGGGAGCAAGCGAGGCGACGATCACCCAGGAGATCGCAAAACAGACCGCTGGACGCGAGGCCGACCTGGAGCGCAACACCAAAGCTCAGCGCGAACACGAGCGATACATCGACAAGGTCCTCGAGCAACAGCGAAAGCGACTACTCGCCGCAGAACAAAACCAGATCAACCACCAACGAGACACCGCAACCGAGCCGCAAGACCGCGCCGCCCCAGCCACGGACCCCGACCGGGACCCCTACATCGAACAGGCGATCCAGGCCGCGCAAGAGCGCCAGCAAGCATGGGAGAACGGCATCGACCCAAACCGCGACAACGACCGCGGCTTCCGGATCGAGTAGGCCGTGCGCCTCCGGCGGGCACGCAAAGCGACGAACAACCAAGGCACGGCGGCTACGCCGCAAAATCGCGCCCCCCGTCGCTTCGCGACGCACACCGGGGCGCTCACTGGACGGCCCCCCGTCCCCGCCGAGCAACAAAGACCACCGTACAAGAGGCCGAGCCAAAGACACGGCAGTCGCAATCACACGGAAGTAGTCGCCCGCAATCGCGGCTACACACCTGCTGCTAATCGTCCGAGGCGAGCGCGAGACCGTCCCCGGTGACGACAATCGTCTGTTCACAGAAATAGGACACCCACTTCAGGCGTTCCGTTGACCTCGATTCGGCTCACTCGGCGCTACAGACAGGGACGGAACCATCAATTAACTTGCGCCGGAGGTGCGCGATAGTCGTATCGAGGGCCGCCTTCGCTGTATCGGAGAGCTCAACCGTCGTCTTCGTAACCAAGGCCTCCTGAACCCCGCGTGCAAGCGTCTTCTTGCTCACCAGGGTCGCATCCGGTTTGATGAGTCGCTGGAACGTGAGCTTGTCATCGTCGGTCAGCAGGCTCTCGATACCTTTTACGTCACTACCGCTCGCCTCTGCCAGCAACACCAAATGCGGTCCTACGATGAGGCCGAACTTTTCTAGATAGCGGTCCTTCTGAGTTTCACCCGCCTTGTCACTGTCGAGCAAAGCTACGTACGGTCGAGCCCATCCAATATAGAGCTGAATCAGCTCATCGAGCGTCCCAGCACCGCCCCCCGGCATCCATCTCAATCGCTCGCTGTCTGAGCGGCCCAGGATCACCTCCTCGTAATAGCGAAGCAAGTAGAAGTCGCTCTTACCCTCTACCATGACGGCTTCGGGTGCCGGATCAATTGCGGAGGGCGCATAGTCGAGCACGTCTAGGATCGGCTGAAAATAGTGGGACTGGTTGGGATGCTGAGCCGCAAACTGGTGATATGATGTAACACTTATGTCGGTTCGCTTTGCTGTAAAGTCCGTCGACACCGCTTGTTCTCCAAGCCCCTCATTCGCGACGATCGAGGTCAGACCCAGCCAAGCCGGCTCGATGAGATAGTGACTATGGGTGGTGTAAATGATTACCGCCTTCTTCGAAAGGTCAACGAAGCTTGCGAGGAGTGTACGCTGGGCGGTCGGATGCAAATTTGACGCTGGCTCGTCAAATAGATAAAGCATGTTCTCGTCGGTCTCTTTCCGCTGACCGCGATAAGTCGTCAGCATCAAGTACACGAAGAACCATCGGAAGCCAAGCGAACGGTCTGCGATTGCGAAAAAGCCATCGGTGTCTTCTATGCCGAACTCGACCCAGATTCGCCCCGGCGCCTCAGGCTGCTCATCCTGCCCAATCTCGATTGTCACGCGCTTCTTTGCGAGTGGCTTGTCGTGGAAGATCTTGTCCCAGGACGCCACCACGGTGTTAGTTACGTGCCTGCTCGCCTCGAGGATGACTTGACGGAGATTCTCTTTGTCGGAGGCCTCCTCCGAGCGTTGTCGCTCAACAATGTGCTTCTGAATATCGAGTTCTTTCTCAAGCGCATCCAGCAGGTCCTGGAAGAGTGCCCTGTAGAACCTGTTGGAATCAGTCTCGTCGTCATGCGGCTCAATAAAGATCTTGTCCGGGAAGTCGAAAAGAAAATGTGGAAAATACCAAATGGAAGGCAGCCTGGTTTTTAGGAACCGAAGAATCTCTTTCCGTCTCGCAGTTTCCTTCTCGTCCGTGAGCTGTCGCTCCTTGCGGCCAGACTTCAACAACCCAGATCCTTGGATGCCGGTCCAGGTGCCGCCGTGCGCTTGGTGCTGACTGTCCTTGTAGTGGTAGTGGTCAGCGATTATGAGGTTACGGCCGAGGTCTTTTAGACGGTAACCGTCCACTTGCGCGAGATGATTTTGGACTGCAGCCACATCCGCGTCGTCCAGTTCGACGCCGCAACGGACGGTGATCGTCCCTTTGAAATTAGCGCGCTCGGCCATAGGAATCACGGACTGATGATCAAGCGGCTTGAGGTCGCCGAGCTGCTTAGGGCGGATCTCGTCTTCGCCTGCGCCTTGGAAGTAGTCGGTGCCTTCGAGAACTGTGGTCTTGCCACTCTCGTTGAGCCCGACCAGGGTGTAGACCCGCGCGCTGGAGCCAGACGGCGCCAAGTCGAGGCGGGCTTTTCGGATGCCCTTGAAGTTCTCGAATTCGAAGTAGGTGTATCGCATTGGCGATCTTGTGATTGCTTCTTGGCCCGGGTACCGCCCGCTCGCTCGCTTTTTAGAGACTAGCGAATCAAACAGATAGCCTGCGGCTCACGGCGTGACACCAACTGTTGTAGGGATCGACATGCGAGGGTGCCGAGCGTGATCCCGAACTTGAGGATGTGCGAGACCTTCAGACGCCCGAGTTGGACGACAACCGGTCTAGGCGAGTGACGGGACGAACGCTTCCGCAACCCCCGGCGGGAGCGAGCGTGGGCAGATCGTCAGTCGATAGGTTCGGTCATCGTCCGTTGCGCGAGTGCCCCCACCCGTCGTCGAGACCGGCGGAATGACGTGAAAGCAGAAGTCAGTTAGCCAGGGATACGCTCATACCGCATGGTGTTCTCAAAGTGCGGCGCCCACGGCTGCGCCGAGCGCGTCCAGATCTCGACCGTCGGTTCGAACCACGATGTATCGTCGATCGACCCTGCCTTCAGGAAGGCCACTCCCGGCATCGACTCGATCATGCTGAATATCGGCGACCCGCAGGCCGAGCAGAACCGCCGCTCCGTTGTGCTCTGATAACCCTCGCTGGCAGTCTTGAACGAGGCGAGTGTGTCGCCCTGCACCGTGAGTGCCTTGCTCGGTACACCCACGATGGTCGAGAACGCCGTAGCGGTCTGGCGCTGGCAGTTCGAGCAGTAGCAAACCCCTTGCCAGACTGGCTCGGCGTCGACGCTGTAGGTCACGCCACCGCACAAACAGCGGCCTGTGATGGGTCTGGGTACATCGGCCACGCACCGAACCCTACACCAGCACCACCGTCACGTGACGATCCCCGCTGGCGTGCGCGCCGATTCGCGGTCGTGTCTTGGCGAGACCTCTCCGGATAGCGGGCGACGCGACGCGCTGCACGCAGGCACGCGCTGTCACAGTGTCCGTGCACGTGACCGTCGCGGACCTGTCGCAGCATGCTACTTGACGATCGTAAATGCGAGCGATGTTGGACTTGAGCGTTCGCCGGCGGCGTTGACAGCTGTGATCGTCACTAGATAGCGTCCTGGCTTTAGGCTGCCCTGACGCGAGACGCGTCCCTGGAAGGACAAATTACTCCTGCCCGAAGTGGCGCCGAAAGAGAGCGTGCCCCGGCCCGCCATTTGTCTACACGAACGACTCTCATGATTCTGCATGGTCTGCGCGATACATTGCCCTTTAACCTTGCGGCCATCGACCACTTGGGTGAATGCAAGGCTCACACGTGCACTCTCGTTGACCGAGAAGGAGAACCTGGTACCTATGGGTGGCTGCCTGCGGTCGCGGCTCATCCGAGCCAATCCTCTACCCTCGCGCCAGACGTTATGCGACTGGCTGGCGCCCGTGATGGTCGGAGCGGAACGAGCGACCACTCCTGGAGGGGGAGTAGCATTCGGCGGAGAGGTGATCGTGACGGTCCGCGTGACGCTGGTCTGCACGTATTCGGGATTTATTCGGAACGGCAAGGACTGGTTGTCAGACGCTGTGACGGTCACCGTGTAGACACCGGGTTGGGTGTAGGTGTGGGTCGTCGAGAGCCCGCTGCCTGTGGTCCCGTCGCCGAAGTCCCATGTGATCGCCCTCACCGGCTTCCATACGCTGACAGGTGTGGAGATGCTGAACGAAAGAGCTTGCCCCGTCTGTCCGGTCGTGGGGGCAGATACGGTCCCGATAACCGGACCATGGTCGAAAGTCATCGCTACTACGCGATCGCCGATGATCGTGTTTTCTTGCCACATCCCGAATGCGTCGCCCTGCTCATCTGAGGCGAGCTCCAGAGAGCCAACACCAAGGCGGTAACCGCCGCTGAACACGCCCCGCGGAGCACTGAACGAACCGCCCGGCGGGCGAACCACTCCTTCTTCGCCGACTTCACCTGAAATTTCCCCGTTGCTGGTTTCTCGTGCGTCCACCCAAGCCATTGCCACGGCTCCGTCTGGGGCAATCGCGAGGTTCGCCACTTTTGGGCCACGGCCGAGGACCGTAGCGAGATACGCAGGCGCACCGAAAGCGCCGCCCGCAGATGCCGTCGCTACTTCTACTCCCAGCGCGACCGGCCAGCCGACGACGGCTTCGCCGGATTCGTTCATCGCCACAGACGGCCTGGCCGTGCTGTTACCGAGCGTGGCGGATACACCAAAGGCAGATACGTGCGCGCCGAGACGAGCGACGCGCACTTCACCTCCCCCTCCCAGCGCGCGCCACGTCGCCAGCGCTTCACCGTGCCCACCCATTACGACCTGTTGTTGCACGAGCGGTTCGGCCGGCTTGACGGTCGATACGGATTCAGCCTCACCAATGATCGACCCATCCCCCTGACCGTCCGGCGCAGGAAAGCTGCCATCTGCACGCATGATGGCAGCCTCGAGCTCGGTGACACCAGCATCAGCACGCATCCACGAGGCCACCGCGTCACCCGCGGGGTTCATGACGACCGCAGCACTTGACGCGTTGCCTCCATCTCCAGACAACGGCACAGGCGCAGAGAACGATCCCCCGCGCCCGGTCGCCGCCTGCACGATCTCGTTAGACCCGTCGTCGAGGAGCCAGACCACCGTCGCGTCGCCGTCCGCATCCATTGCCACGACGGGAGCGCTGGCGCCTATCGAAGAGACCGGCACAGGGGTCCCAAACGAGCCTCCCGCTGGTCTATACGAAGCATAGATCCGCGACGTGGATGGTCCTTCTCCCTGCTGCCACACGACTATGATGTCGCCCGCCGAATCGATTGCCACGTCAGGCGATTCCACCGACAAGCCTTCTGCATCCGAGACAATTTCGCCGAAAACCCCGCCACTGAACTGCCCACCAATGCCGCGAACGGACCCCCTGATGGTCCCCCCATACCCCACGAACACAGCGACCGTTTCGCCTGCCGCGTTCATCGCCACCTGCGGCTGATATCCCGACGAGAAATAGCTCCCCGAAAAGATCCATTCGCCAGCACTGGCCACCGGCGCCAGCACCGCAAGTCCAACAGGAAACAGCGCAACGCACACCACACCGAGCCGCAGGACGGACGCTCTATCGGTTCGCATAGCGGGAACACTAACGCTCGCGTGTCGCCTGTCGCAGATCACGATCGCCGAGCTGGACCGCTATCGCGCGGAGAAGGTGCGCGAGTCCGCCCGGCTCAGTGAGGCGCTGCAGACGTGGCGCAAGCGCGTCAA
>Ga0207933_1001876_pt1 | contig 14622 bp, 15 predicted proteins | sample NGESurdeep092012_4_FD_184488 | JGI IMG/M metagenome (GOLD analysis project Ga0207933, IMG submission 184488) | Arctic peat soil microbial communities from Barrow, Alaska - NGEE Surface sample F53-3 deep-092012 (SPAdes) | ecosystem: Environmental > Terrestrial > Soil > Wetlands > Peat ... | reverse complement strand
CCATGATTCACCGCAGCCGTCTCGTGCGGGAATATCTCGAAGGCCTTCGGGGACAGATTTATGCCACGGCGCTTCCCGCTTACGCGCCCGAACTCAATCCCACCGAATATGTCTGGGGTTATTTCAAACAGCACCGCCTGCCCAACTTCACCGCCAAGGACATCGCCCAACTCGGCGCGTTCGGACGCCGCCAACTGCGGAACATCCGCCGCCGCCCAAGCTGATCGCCGCCTTCTGGAAACAGGCTGGATTGTGGTGAATAACTCACTATATTATGCAGCAGTCAATAATGGGCAAGGATAAAACAGGCTTTAATGCTTGGTGTGACAAGGTCGGAAACCGTTGGATGGATGAACCGGGATTTACTTCGGCTGCCTCGCATTTGCCAAATAGTGACAAGACTTTCGGATTTCAGGCGCGCGCAACATTTAATAATGAGAAGCCTTGGTATATTCTTTTAATTATTTCTGACAAATAGTTTTTCAAGGGTAATCTCATTGATGTCCATTCTGGCACAGAGTCCAGTGGTAGATGGTCCAAGTTTTTCTGCGCTTGAACCTTCTGGCAACATTGCCACTTTTAGCTACACATGGGTTGCTGTGGCCACTCCAATCACACGACTTGCTGAAAACTGCTTGAACCTAATTTCATGCCGCAGTTTTCCTTCCGGCGGTGAGAAAATCCAGATACTTGATCAATTGCGTTTTCATTTCCCTGCGCGAAATGATTGAGTCAATCAATCCGTGATCCATGAGAAATTCGGCGGTCTGAAATCCCGGCGGCAGTTCCGCCTGCGTTGTGTCCTTGATGACGCGCGGGCCGGCGAAACCAATCATCGCGCCCGGCTCGGCCAGGATCAGATCGCCGAGGCTTGCGTAGCTCGCCATCACGCCCGCCGTGGTCGGATGCGTGAGCACGCTGATGTAAGGCAGATTTTTTTGCGCGTGATACGCCAGCGCGGCGGAAGTTTTCGCCATTTGCATGAGGCTGAACATTCCCTCATACATCCGCGCGCCGCCGCTGGAGGAGATGATGATGACCGGCAACGCTTTTTCCGTCCCGCGCTCAATGAGGCGTGTCAGCTTTTCACCGACGACCGAACCCATCGAACCGCCGAGAAAATCAAAATCCATGACGCCCAGCGCGGCGCGGTGGTCGCCGATCTTGCAGAGGCCGGTCACAACGGCGTCCTTGAGCATGGTGTTCTTTTTGTAGGCGTCGAGCTTGGATTTATAGGTCGAAGCGCCTTTGAAATTGAGGATGTCCACGCTGGTCATGCCCGCGTCCATTTCCTCGAACGTGCAGGTCTCGACGAGCGAATGAATCCGCTCGCGCGAGCCGATGGGGAAATGATGGTTGCACTTCGAGCAGACTTTCAGGTTCTCGTCCAGCTCCCTGTCGAAAATCATCGTCTCGCACGCCGGACATTTCGTCCAAAGACCCTCGGGCATCTCGCGTTTCTTGTCTTTGGGCTTGGCCGCGCCCAGCTTGGGCTTTTTGGTGAAGGCCGTCTGCGTGTGCGCGATGGGCGGCGGCGTGAGCGCCGGCTCCATCGTCGTCGTGCCGACGATGGATTTCTTCAAGAACGAAGTCGTGTCCATTTGATTGATGGAATAATACTAAAGTCCGCGCGCCACTGTCCAGACGCAAACATCGCCCGCGCCGTCGGCCTTCAACGCCTTCGCGCACGCGCTGGTCGTCGCGCCAGTGGTGAAAACGTCGTCCACAAGGATTATTTTTTCGCCATCCAATTTCACGCCTTTGCGGACGGCGAACGCGCCGCGCATATTATCCGCGCGCTGCTGTTTGGTCAGGCGGGTCTGGGTCATGGTAGGTGAGACACGCCGGAGCAAATGATTGTTCAACGGAATTTTCGCCGCGATGCTCAAATGCCGTGCCAGCAGTTCGGCCTGGTTGAATTCGCGCTCGCGTTCTTTCACGGAATGAAGCGGGACGGGCGCGATGAAATCCCATTTTTGTGCGCCTAAAACGGGCAGCGCCTCGCGCAGAAGCAGATCGGCGAGGAACGGCTCGAACCAGAGATGCCGTTGATATTTGAAGCGGTGAATGATTTCGAGGACAATGGTTTTGGCGACGACCGCCGAGCGCGCGGATGAAAAATGCAGTTCCATTTCGCGGCAGTTTGAACATTCAAAAGCCGTCGTGATGTCGCCCTCGAACGGCAGGCCGCAACGCCCGCAAAACGGCGGACGGATGAAGCGGACTTGCAGCCAGCATTTGGAACAGACAAAGCCGTTTTTGGCCGTGGCACGCTCGGCTTCGCAAATCCGGCAGATTTCGGGATAAAGAAATCCGAGGCCGGTGTTGAGCCAGCTTTGGATTGGCGCGGCAATCGCACTCATGGAGGAATCGTGGACGGCGCACTGCCAAAAGCAAACTGATTTTACCTGCAAAAATCACAGTCGAATAATTTTAATTCGCGCCTTCCGTCGCAGCGTGATATTTTTTGTCAAAAAATGGAGAGCGAATTATCGGATGCGGCTGCGGTCGGGGCGAACCAGGAGAGGTTCGCCGGCAAATTTTATCTTCAGGAACTCATCAACAGCGGCGGCATGGCAGAAATCTGGCTGGTGACAGACGGGCGCGGAAAGCCGTTTGCGCTGCGGAAATTGAAACGGGAGCTGCGGTTCAATCTTCTGTCGCGCCGCCGTTTTGTGCGCGGCTGCGAGGTGCTTTCAAAATTGAACGAAAGCGAGTTCATCGTCGGTTACGTCGAACACGGCAAGGCGGACGGCGTGTTTTATCTGGTCATGGATTACGTCGAGGCTTCAAACTTGAAGGAGCTTTTCGCACGGCAGGACCCGGTGCTGGCGGAAAATGTGGCACAAATCCTGATTGACATGGCGAGCGGCCTTGAGCACGTCCACGAAAGCGGTTTCATGCACCTGGATTTCAAGCCGGAAAATGTCCTGGTCACGCGAAATGGAAATGTGCGGCTGATTGATTTTGACCTTGCACAGCCGATTCCCGAAAAGCCCGTGAAGCTCTCGAAAAATCCCGGCACGCCGGGCTACATGGCGCCGGAGCAATTGAAGCGCGAGCCGGTTGACGCGCGCGCGGACATTTTTGCCTACGGCGTTTCGGCCTACGAGCTTGTGACACACCACAAGCCGTTTCCCGGAGAGACGCCGGCGGACATCCTCGCATCGCAAATGGAAAATTCCGCTCCGGTTCCCGTGCGCGAACACAATCCTGAAATTCCCGCCGCGCTTGAAAAAGTGATCCTCAAGTGTTTGCAGCGGGATCCCGACCGCCGTTATCCCTTCATGAGCGTGCTCTCACGCGATTTGCAAAGCGCGCTTTATTTATAGGCAGACCGGCGTGGCATTTTGCCCGGTCATTTCGGCAAAAAAATATCCGTTGCGTGTGATTAGGTTGTTGCATTGAACGGGGTGGATATATAGATTCTTCCCAACCATTAGCACGCACGCGCCGCGTCAAACAGGATTGCTTTTTTGAACCGTCTTTGGAAAAGCACCGGGACGGGCAATGAATATGCGGGCTAACTTATTAACTCTAACACATGAAAATTGCGTTTCCTGAAATCAATCAAATCGCCTACGAAGGGCCGGCATCCAAAACCTCTCTTGCCTTCAAGCACTATAACGCCGATGAAATGGTCAATGGCAAAACGATGCGCGAGCACCTGCGCTTCGCGGTTGTCTATTGGCACACATTTCGCGGCACGGGCAGCGACCCGTTTGGGGTGGGGACCATGCAGCGTCCGTGGGACGACGGCTCGAACTCCATCGCCAACGCGCAGAATCGCGCGCGCGTGGCGTTTGAATTCATCTCCAAGCTTGGCGCGCCGTTTTATTGCTGGCATGACCGTGACGTGGCGCCGGAAGGAAAATCACTTTCCGAGACGAACAAAAATATTGACGCGGTGGCAAAGGTTTTGAAGGAGGAACAGCAACGCACCGGCGTCAAACTCCTTTGGGGCACGGCGAACCTGTTTTCCAATCCGCGTTTTGTCCACGGCGCGGGCACGAGCTGCAACGCGGATGCGTTTGCTTTCGCCGCTGCGCAGATCAAGAAGGCGATGGAAGTCACGCACGAACTCGGCGGCGCGGGCTACACGTTCTGGGGCGGGCGCGAAGGTTACATGACGTTGCTCAACACCGACATGAAACGCGAGCTGGAGCACCTCGCCAAACTGCTGCACATGGCTGTCGCCTACAAAAAGCAGATTGGCTTCAAGGGCCAGTTTTACATCGAGCCGAAACCGAAAGAGCCGACGAAGCATCAATATGATTCCGACGCCGCAGCCTGCCTGAACTTTTTGCGCGAATACGATTTGCTGCCGCATTTCAAACTGAACATTGAGACAAATCATGCGACACTCGCAGGCCACTCGATGCAGCACGAACTGGAAGTGGCGGGCGCGGCAAACGCGCTCGGCTCGATTGACGCAAATACGGGCGACGAACTGCTCGGCTGGGACACGGACCAGTTTCCGACGAGCGTTTATTTGACGACCTACACGATGCTCACGATTTTGAAATACGGCGGCCTCACGACGGGCGGCGTGAACTTTGATGCGAAGGTGCGCCGCGAAAGTTTTGAACCCATTGACCTTTTCCACGCGCACATCGGCGGCATGGACGCCTTCGCACGCGGCCTGAAGATTGCGGCGGCCATCCGCAAGGACGGACGGCTCGCGGAATTTGTGAAGCAGCGCTATTCGTCCTGGGATTCCGGCATCGGCGCGAAGATTGAGAATCGCAAGACCACATTCAAGGAACTTGAAACTTACATTCTCAAAAAAGGCGAGGCCTCGGCGAATGTCAGCGGACGCCAGGAATATCTTGAAAACCTCATCAACGAGTTTATTTAAGCCAAACCATGCAATTGGTTCTGCCAATTGATGGCCCGGGTGGTGCTGGACTTGGTGCGCCTACGCTTGCAGGCTGCTGGTTCATCCCCCATTCAAATACGGCATATTTTGGTCATTCCAAAAACAGCTTTGACTCCGTCTGACAAAACATCCAAAGTGCGGTTTGTAACCTAAAACAGAAAAACCTATGACACGAAAATTGAATCCTCATGTTCTTCTGCTCACCCTCATCGCCACGCTCGGCGGACTGCTCTTTGGATACGACACGGCCGTGATCAACGGCGCGGTGGACAGTCTGAAGGATTATTTCATTGTTCCGCGATTCCCGGATATGCTGACCAATCCCGCGCAGGCAAACGCCGCGAATTCGTTGCTGGGTTTTGTGGTTTCGAGCGCGCTCATCGGTTGCATCATCGGCGGCGTCATCGGCGGCTGGGTCAGCACGCGGATAGGCCGCAAACGCGGCTTGATCATTGCCGCCGTGCTTTTCCTGATTTCTGCCCTGGGAGCCGCCGCGCCGGAATTTCCCTTTGCCCCCATCGGCCACGGCGGACCGGGATACATGGCGAATTTCGTTTTCTACCGGATCCTTGGAGGCATCGGCGTGGGACTGGCCTCCATGCTGTCGCCAATGTATATCGCGGAAATCGCGCCGCCAAAAGTCCGTGGCAATCTGGTGTCCTGGAACCAATTCGCCATCATCTTTGGCATGTTGGTGATTTACTTCGTCAACTTCGGGATTTCCAAAGCGGGGAGCGGCGATACATGGCTTAATACCATCGGCTGGCGCTATATGTTTTTGTCCGGCGCCATTCCGTCAATTCTCTTTCTGCTGCTCCTGTTTTTTGTGCCCGAGACCCCGCGTTTTCTGATGCTGAAGGGAAATGAAAGTGGAGCGCGCGCGGTGCTGGCCAGGCTGGTGACGCCGGAGGAAGGCGAACAGGAAATCGCCGACATACGCGCCTCGTTGAGCGAGCATCACTCCGGCAAATTATTTTCCTTTGGTGTGCTGCTCATTTTCATCGGCATCATGCTGTCGGTCTTCCAGCAGTTCGTCGGCATCAACGTCGTCCTCTATTACGCGACGGATATTTTCAAAGGCATGGGCTTGACCACCAATGTCTCGCTGTTTCAAACCATCATCGTCGGCGCGGTCAACCTCATCTTCACCTTGGTGGCCATTTTGACCGTGGATCGGTTCGGCCGCAAGCCGCTCCAAATCATCGGCGCGCTGGTCATGGCGGTGAGCATGATTTCCCTGGGCACGGACTTCTGGCTTGGCGGCAGTGGCATGGCCGCGCTGATCTGCATGCTGGCCTACACCGCCGGTTTTGCGGTTTCCTGGGGACCCGTGACTTGGGTGCTGTTGAGTGAAATTTTCCCGAATCAGATTCGCGGCAAGGCCATGGCCGTGGCGGTGGCGGCGCAATGGATCGCCAATTATCTCGTAAGTTGGACGTTCCCCATTTTGGATAAAAACCCCTATCTGGTGGACCATTTCAAGCACGGGTTCGCCTATTGGATTTATGGCGTAATGGGCATTCTGGCGGCATTGTTCATGTGGAAACTGGTTCCTGAAACCAAGGGCCGCTCGCTTGAGCAGATGCAAAAACTTTGGCTCAAGCCCGGCCAAAAATAACCGGCGCCTGATTACGCCGGGCTGTAGTTTGCGTGGCGGGTCGTGTCCGGACAATGCGCGGCTTCGTTGAACGCATCGGAACTGATTTGATTATTGAGTCATTGCGCCGCCGCATTTGTTGCCGCCGGTTCAAAGCGCACAACCGTTTCATCCGGTCTTGCATAACCGAGTTTTTCACGGGTCAGACGCTCGACGGTTTTTGGATCGTTCTTCAAGGCGTCAATCTGGGACTGGAGCCGGCTGGATTTTTCCGTTTCCGTTTCAAGCTCCCGTTCCAGCTTCAAATTATCGGCGCGCATCCGCCGGTTTTCCTGGATGAGCGGCAGGTAGCACATTCCAATGAGCAGCAATACGGCAACAACGACAAGCGCAACGACAACTTTGGTCAGCGCGCTCCAGATGCCAAGGTTGACGTTCATCACGTCAAGTAAAGCACGCCCGCCACGCCCACAAAAGCGTATTTTATTGTCAACGGGCGATTTTACGGGTATCAATTCACGCGCATGATTAAGGCTTTGTTTTTGATTTTCGAGCCGGTGGCGGCGTGGGAACGGGTGGCCCAGTCCCGGCGCAGCTTTGGATTTCTTTTCACATTTTATCTGCTGCCGATGGTCCTGATATTGGCGGCGCTGGAAGGTTTCAGCCTGATGGAATGGGGACGGCGGCAGCATATCAGCGGCCAGGTCAAAATTTTCAACGCAGGAGAAATGCTGGTCTATGAAATCGTGCAATCGCTGCTGACGCTGGCGGCGGTCTTCATCTGCGCGCAGATCGTCAAGGCGCTGTGCAACACGTCCTACCTCCGTCATAATTTCACCCAGGCATTCACCGTGGCGGCCTGCGGGTTAAGCCCGCTGTTCCTGCTGCGGCTGCTTGATGTGTTCCCGGCGGTCAACCCGTGGCTGACGTGGGGCGTCGGCATCCTGCTCTGCGCCACGACACTTTATCACGGCCTGCCGCGCGTGATTCAGCCCGATCCATCGCAGGCATTTGGTTTGTTTATCATGTGTTCGGTGCTGTTCGCCAGCGTGACGGGTCTGGAACGATTCGTCACCGTGTGGTATCTGGCGGGACGCATACCTTTCGCCGAGACTTTTTTGTCGCATCTCACGCAGCAATGACGTTTTGAATTCAATGTCCGCCCCGGTGGAAATAACTTTACTGAACGCGCTGGTCGAACTGGACAACGCAGTCAAGGCTATGCCGGCGGCGAATCCAAAACCGAACCTGCTGCCGATTTTTTCGCGCATTGACGAACTGGCAAAACAATTGCCGCGCGACGCCGACCCGGCATTGCTGCATTATTTGCACAAGAAAAGCTACGAGAAGGCGCGGCTCTTTTTGCAAGACCGCGACGCGGAAAATCAGGTTGGAAACTGCCGTCACACCTGAAAGCAAATGTTTAATACGAAGCTCAAAAAGTTGCTGATGTTTATCGGCGCGATCATTGTTTTTATTTTGCTGTATAATTTTGTCTATTGGCCAAATTCACTATCGGAACGCCGACATCACAGTTGGCAACTGGCCGAAGATCAGGCAAAAGTATTGCGTGAAAAGTTTAAGCACGAAGCAAGGTTCAAATATGTGCAATTCATAGGAACTTTCAAACGCGAAGATTTAAGCCCACTCATAATGGTTTCAGGCATGGTTCGAACGAAGGAAGATTTTTTTGCAGTAACCAATGATGTGGAATCATTGAGATGTCCGCTGGAAATATTTTACAACCTGACGACTTCAAACCAATACTTCGAGCGGTCCGACCAGGGAGGTAAACCGGTTATGCAGCGCGAAACGCATTAGCCCTGATCTGGTCTGCGAAATGTCCGATGAATTTTGACGAAACCATCGCTGCCATCGCCACGCCGCTCGGTGAAGGCGGACTGGCCGTCGTCAGACTTTCTGGCGCACAGGCAGTGGCGATTGCCGACAAAGTTTTTCTGCCCGCCGGGAAAAATTCCCTGAAACCATCCGCCGCGCCGACTCACACGATTCATTTCGGAAAAATCATTCGCGACGGGAAAACAATTGACGAAGTATTGCTCGCCGTCCTGCGTGCGCCGCGCACGTTCACGCGCGAGGACACGATTGAGATTTCCTGTCACGGCGGCATTTTGCCCGCAAAGCTTGTCCTCGACACGATTCTGGAAAACGGCGCGCGGCTGGCCGAACCTGGCGAATTTTCAAAACGCGCCTTTCTCAACGGCCGGATTGATCTGGCGCAGGCCGAGGCCGTCGCCGATTTGATCCATTCGCGCACGGAACTTGCGCTCGCCGCCGCAAATGAACAACTTGCCGGAAAACTTTCCCATCGCATCAATCAACTTCGCGACGATTTGATGAAAATCCTCGCGCACGTCGAGGCGCACATTGATTTTCCTGACGAAGACATTTCGCCGGACACCAAGTCGCAATTGTTGAACCGTCTGGAAAACGGCATTGCGTTCATGGACGAACTGCTTCGCACGGCCAACGAAGGACAGATTTTGCGTCGTGGCATCCGCGCGGCGATTGTCGGTCGTCCGAACGCGGGCAAATCCAGCCTGCTCAATCAATTGCTCGGTCACGACCGCGCCATCGTTTCGACCATTCCCGGCACGACTCGCGACACGATTGAGGAGACGGCGGACATTCGCGGCCTGCCGGTCATATTCATTGACACCGCCGGCCTGCGTGAAGCGCGCGACGAAATCGAGGCTGAAGGCATCCGCCGCAGCCGCGAAACTTTGGAAAAGGCGGAATTGATTTTGCACGTCCTCGACGCGAGCGAATCGCTAACCGGCGCGGATGAAAATTATCTCGCGGAATTTTACAGCAAAAAACGAATCCTCGTCCTGAACAAATTTGACCTGCAAAGAAAAATGGATTTACCGGAACCTGTCGCCCGTCACTCGCCTCTCGTCACCGTCTCTTGTTTGAGCGGGCAGGGGATTGAATCATTGAAAGACGCGATCAAAAATCTGGTCTGGGCAGGCAAAATCGAGGCCGGGATGTTGCAGGTCATGATCAACTCGCGGCATCAGGAGGCGCTCGGCCGCACGCGCGCGGCGACTTTGCGGACGATTGAGGCGTTGCGCGCGGACATGACGCTCGAACTGGTCGCGCTGGATTTGCGGATTGCCATCAATGCCGTCGGTGAAATTGTCGGCAAAACGGCGACGGAAGATTTGCTCGACTCGATCTTCAGCCAATTTTGCATCGGGAAATAATTGTCATTGGAAAAATGCCGGCGATGGCGTAAAAAGAATCCTGCCATGAATAAACAAGAGATCGCGGAAACATTGAGGCGGGAAGTCGGGGAACTGGAAGCAGCGATTAAAAAACTCCAGTCCCGCTGCGAAGAGATGAAGCGCTTCGTGCTGGACTTGGAAGAGGAGGTCAACGGCCCGTCTCCGCAACCCAAAAAGACCATTCTCGACGGCAAATTCAGAAACGTGATTGATTCGGTGTTCGGCGAAAAACCAAAGCGGCTCCGACGCTGACCGTTGACAAATCGGTCGGAGCAATTAAAGCCTGAAATTTATGCGCCTTTTTGAAGCCATCATTGACGCGAATCACCGCGCGGTCGCGGGCGATAATTCGGCGGGTTTGCACCCGGCGGATTTCGCGGACGAACTTCCGGTCATCGCGCTGACGTGCATTGACCCGCGATTGAACGCGCTTTTCCCGAACGTGCTTGGCTTGCCGGGCGAGCAGTTCATCTGGCTGCGCAACGCGGGCAACATCATCACCAGTCCTTTGAGCAGCACGATGCGCTCGCTCTCGCTGGCGTGCGCGGTGAAGGGCGGCAAAGAAATCGCCATCATCGGCCACACGGATTGCCAGGTTTGCAAGACGACGACATCGCAGTTGCTCGACAAGTTGAAGGCGCTCGGCGTCGAGCGGAGCCGGTTGCCGGACAACATCAACGAATTTTTCGAGATGTTTGCGACGGAACGGCAGAACGTCATCAAGGCGTGCGACTTCGTCCGGCAAAGCCCGCTCATCGGGCCACAAATTTCCATGCATGGCCTGCTGGTGGACATCGAAACCGGAAAACTGGACTGGGTCGTGAACGGTTACGAGGCGCGGCAATTGGCCGCCGCGCCGATGAAAGGCGATTTTCCAAAACTGGCCGATGCCTCGAACGAAGAGCTTGGCAGAGGCGCGATGGCCGGTTTCCATTTTGGCGAAATGAAATTTCCAGAATCAAAAATCGGCGAAGCCTCGGTGAAGATCGGCGCGACTGAAACCCGCCCTGTCGCTCCGCCGCCGATTGCGCCGCAAATTATGGTGCCACCGTCAGCGCCGGCACCTCCGCCGAGAATTCCAGTTCCGCCGCCAATCCGCGCGCGGGTGAACGTGCCGTTTGGGAGACGTTGAAAATTATTCGTGATTGAATCCGCGCGTTGGCCGGTTAGAATCTTCGCTCCAATGGTTCGGGGCGTAGCGTAGTCCGGCTAGCGCGCTTGCTTGGGGTGCAAGAGGTCGGGAGTTCAAATCTCCCCGCCCCGACCATTTTTCAAAGGAAATTTGAAGTATTGACAAAAAACTATCCGCAGTCTATCATGCGGGTAGATGAAAGCAGACACCGCAGAGCCAATCAAACCGATTCAACGGAATGGCGTCACCATCCGTATTCGCCGCACAGAGAAAAACGGTTTTGGCCGTTTCGTGGTGGATTATCGCGTTTTAGGGCAGCGCAAGCTGGTTTGGCGCTCCTCATTGGCCGACGCCCGTGCCGCTGCCAACGATGCGATTGACAAGATCACCGCCGGACAGGGCGAAGTTCTCAACCTCAAATCCGCCGATGCTTACGCCTACACCCGTGCCCGCGCCATTCTGGACGGTGACGAAGGCGAGACGAAGATAGATTTTCAGATAGATGAAGCCGTCCGCGAATTTGCCGACGCCTACCGGCTGTTAGCCGGGCGTTCAACGATTGGCGATGTCTGCCGCGAATGGTTAAAGCGCAACGCCGTCGAGCTTCCGAAAATCTCCGTTGCCGCTGCCGTCGAGGAGTTGAAGAAACTTGAACTTGCGGACGGCCAATCAAACGACAGGATGAAACAATTCAACGCGCACTTGAACCCGCTCGCCGTCGCGTTCAACGGCGAAGTCCACACGATCACGCCAAAGCTGATTGCCGACTATCTAGGCGCAATGGCGCACGGCGAGCGCACGAAGGCCAACCACCGTGACACCATCGGCTATTTCAACCGCTGGCTGATTCTGCGCGGCTATCTGCCCAAAGGCACGGACTGGCTTGAAGGCGTCCGAGAATACTCAAAGCGGAAAATCGGCAAGATTGAAGTTTTATCCGCCGACGAAATGCGCCGCCTAATTGAAGCCGCCGACGAAAGAATTTTGCCGCTGGTTGTCATTGGCGGATTCGCCGGACTCCGGCACGAAGAGATTAAGCGGCTCGACTGGCAGGACATTGACCTCGACGAAGGTTTTATTGAAGTCAAAGCGGCCAACTCTAAAACAGGAACGCGCCGTGCCGTGCCGATGAAAGAAAATTTGAAGGCGTTTTTGAAACCGTTGGCGAAGAAAAGCGGCAAGGTTGTCACCGTCGAGAATACCACGAAGCAACTTTTGAAGGCCGAGGCCGAGACCGGCGACGGATGGAAACGCAACTCGCTCCGGCACTCTTACATTTCGGCGCGGCTCGCCGAGTGTGGCGACGAAGCGCGAGTTGCTTACGAGGCTGGAAACAGTCCGCAAGTTATCCGTTCAAACTACGACGCGCGGATTAGGCCAAAGGCAGCGACAGAATGGTTTTCAATTTCACCAAAGGCGACGCCATGAAAACGAAAATCACAGACCCAGGATTTGCAGCGCATAGGCTGATTGAATCACTCGAAAAACGCCATGATGAAGATGCGCTTGAAGAATTACACGGCATCGCGCACAACGCGCTCGAATCACTTCAAAGACTGGCCGTTGATGGCAACAAAATTGCGGCCAATGTATTTGTTCAAGCGCTGGTTGAATCAATCCACCAGCTTTACGGCAACCTCGACAAGCAAAGGGATATTTTCACCGATATTGCTCGCCCTAACCAGCTTTGGCCGGGATTCATCACGGTTGAAAACGACTGGAAAAAGCTCAATGAAAAAGTCGCAACAATTTTGCGGCTTGGCGAAGATGCGCCGTTCAATTACAAAGGCAAACAGTTTAGTCGAGACGACAATCCAGAAGTCGAGGCTGCTTTGATCTTGGTTAGCGCACTTCGCATCCAACAGCGGACGCGCGCCCGGATGCTGGCCGAGAATCCAAAATGCAAAATGCTGCCGGCGAAACTGCCGCCATTCAATCGGCAGACTGCGCCGGAATGGTGGAAAGGTGGACGCAAAATTTTTGAAAGACAATTCGGAAGTGATTTTGAGAATCGCCCGATGTTTGCCAAAAAATATCTGGCGACGCACGCGGGAAAGAGCAACGATCTTTCGTTCAAAACTTGGAAACGAAAAGTGATTCTTTCAAAAATGCCGCAGGCGTTTTGTTCCATCGCTCGAAAATCCTAGCCGCTAGTGTTTCAGTAAATCAGGCTCCAATGTAGGGAAGGAAGGTAATTTCGTTTTGTGGCTTATTAGTGCCACAAGATGAAAATTGAAACGACAAACAACGACGGGCAGGGCGGACTGGTTGACGCGCCGCGCCTGCTGGAACAAATCTTTCCCGATCCCGCGTGCCGTCCATCGCTTCGATGGTTGCGGGCAAATCAGCGGCAGTTTCCCCATGTCCGGCTTGGCAGGTTGATTTTTTTCAGCGTGCCGATGGTCAAATCTCACCTTGCGACAAAAGCCATGAAGGGAAAGGCGACGCCTTGAAAGCGCCGGCTCCGGCAAATTCTCACCAAAGCAAATTGCCAAACGTCGCCAGTTTCGGCGGGAAGGATTGAACCATGCAACATGATTCAATCGCACTCGACACGGCGCGGCTGGAAAATTTCCGCGCCGCGATGCGCGCAGCCGGACTCGCATTTGACGGCCAGCTTATAGCCGACGGGAAACTTCACCGCTTCAAATCGGCGGGCGATCAAAACCGCAATTCGTGGTTCGTGCTTTTTCCCGCCAGCCGCAACGCGCCCGCCGCCGGTGGATTCGGCTGTTGGAAGCGCGGCGTCAAAGAAACATGGTGCGAGAAACGCCGCGAAAGTCTGACTGATACTGAATGGCGGACAATCCGCGAAGGCTGGAAACTCGCCGATGCTGAGCGCCAGCGGACGGAAGCGGAGCGTCACACAAAGGCGCGAAAAATTGCCGCTTGGATTTTGAGCCGTTCAAGACCTGCCCGGACTTTGAATCGTTACTTGACCCGCAAGGCGGCGAAAGTTTTCGGCGACGTGCGCGAATATCGCGGCGCGCTGGTGTTGCCGTTGCGTGACATAGACGGTGAACTTCACTCGCTGCAATTCATCGGCGCGGACGGCATGAAACGATTTTTGAGCGGCGGGCGAATTGCCGGTTGTTTCTTCACGCTCGCCGATAAACCGGAATCTCCACTGGCAATTTGTGAAGGCTACGCGACGGGCGCGAGCGTCCATGAAGCAACGGGCTTCGCCGTTGTGTGTGCGTTGAATTGCGGAAATCTTTTGGCCGTCTCAAAAGCATTACGCGAAAAATTTCCGTCGCGTGAAATCATCGTCTGCGCGGACAACGATCAAGTCACTGACGGCAATCCCGGCGTCACGAAGGCGACGGAAGCCGCCAAAGCCATTAAAGCCAAACTTGTATTGCCGAAATTTGCCGACGCGAGCAAAAAGTCGGCGGATTTTAACGACATGGCCGCGCTTGCCGGACTCGCGGAAGTGAAACGGCAAATTGAAACCGCCGCCATAATTGAAACAGGCGAGACAAACGAGCCGACTGCCGACGTGCGCGGCGAGATCGTCCGCATTTTGCTGGACGGGAAATTGTCGCAAACCGAGCAACGGACACAGATTGCAAATGCCGTAGTGTCCGCGCTGGCCGGGCGCGAACGGTTTTTCTTTCACGTCGAGCGCAAGGATTTTGATTCGGCAATGTATTTCGACAACGGGCGCAAACAGCTTTTGCGGATTCGCAGTGATGCTTTTTGCGCGTGGCTGGCGGACTGGCTGGCCGTCAATCGTGCCGACGCGGTTTTCAAATTTGTAATTTCC
>Ga0207933_1001875_pt1 | contig 14623 bp, 11 predicted proteins | sample NGESurdeep092012_4_FD_184488 | JGI IMG/M metagenome (GOLD analysis project Ga0207933, IMG submission 184488) | Arctic peat soil microbial communities from Barrow, Alaska - NGEE Surface sample F53-3 deep-092012 (SPAdes) | ecosystem: Environmental > Terrestrial > Soil > Wetlands > Peat ... | reverse complement strand
CTCGCGAGTACTTCGGCCGTCGCCAGATCGATCTGCGCGAGGTACGGCCGTGAGCGCAGGCGCACGACGAGCGTCCGCGCCCGTGCGAAGTGCTCCAGCGCGGCGTCGTCCTTGCCGAGCAGGACCGCGAGGCGGCCCAGGGTCAACGCACGTGGACCCGCGGATGTGACGCGCCCTGGACCGAACTGCCAGGAGCCTGTGGCTTCCGCGCGCGCGCCGAGATCGTAGAATACCTGCGCATACTCAGGGATCTTCGCTGCGGCGCAGGCCACGCCGAGCGCCGCGGCATCGGGCAACGAGTGCAGCGGAAACTCCTTCGTGATCGCGAGTGATGTGCGCACGTTCTCCGGGCGCTCGCACATCGAGTCGAACATGCAGCGATAGAGCGCGAGCATGCGGCTACCGTTTTCGTACATCTTGATGACCATTGGCTCGACTTCTGCCCAGCCATCGCTGTCGCCGTGCGTGTGCAGAGACCCAATGCGCAGCGATGCGAAGAGCTCTAGGCCGGTCTCGAGCCCGTGCTCTTCCGAGATGCGGAGGGCTTCGCGTGACAGGGAGTCCGCCTCGGCGAAGCGGCCCTCGAGGTCGGCGAGCATCGCCCGCACGAGCGGCACGCGGTAGCGGTAGATCGGCTGTTCATAGGCCGCCAGCAGCGACTCCATCTCGTCGACCTGACGCAGGGCGGCATCCATGTCGCCGAGCTCGATGCACGCGGCGACCTGCCACGAAAACAGCGGCGCGACGAGCGCGACTTGCCCGAGCTTCTTGGCGAGCGCGATGGTCTCCGCGTTGAGCGCGAAGCGCGTAGTCGCGTCGTCCATCTCCGACGGCGTCCTGCGCGTGTAGCGAAGTGCGGCGAAGAGCGTATCATCGTCGCCGAGTCGTCGAGCCATCGCGAGCGCATCCCGGGCGAGGCGGAGCGCTTCGTCGTGCTCGTCGGGAGGAGCTGGGAGCATCACGACCGAAAGGCAGGCCATGACCCGCGCCCGAGCGGCAGAATCCGCGTCGGCGAGCATCGCCAGCGCTGCGCGGAGCCAACACACCGACGCCTCGTCGCGGGCGCCCACCACGAACTCGGTTGCGTGCACGAGCGCCGCGCGTGCGAGGAGCGCGCCCGCCGCTTGCGCACGCGCGGCATCGGCAGCAAGCGTGGCCACCTTCCGCGCGTCGACGAACCTACCCGCGAGGGCCCACGCCTCGGCGATGGAGATCCGGAGCTCGCATGCCTGTCGCGGCGAGAATGCGACTGCGTCGAGCGCGCGCTGGCCGAGAGCCGCCGCATCCTCGAAAGCAAAGCGGGCGTTCTCGCAGCGAAGCGCCTCGAGCAGGACAGAGAAGACATGGTCAGTGTCTTCTGGCCGCCCTCCCGCGAGCCAGTGCGCGGTGGCGACGACTGGGTCGCGCTCCCTCGCCGCGGCCACGCGGTGGCACTCGGCGCGGCGCGCTGGCGTGAGCGCAGCGTAGAGCTCATTGCGAATGAGAATGTGCGTGAAGCGTAGGACGGAGTCTGACGATTCTAGGATCCCCGCAGCGGCGGCCTCCCCGAGCGCTGAGTCTACGTCTGGAGTCAACGCCGTCAGAGCTGCCAGGGTGAGCTCGCGGCCCAGGACGGACGCCGCCTCGAGCATGTGCCGCGTCGGCTCCCGGAGCGTCGCCAAGTGGGCGCGGATCGCCTCGCGGATGCCGAGCGGCAGCTCGCGCGCGGAGAGCCAGTCGCGAGCGGGCCGCCTTTTCGCGGAAGCGAGCAGCTCTCCGACGAAGAGCGGGTTGCCCTCGGAAATGGCAAGCAATCGATCGACATTCGACACCAGGTCCGGAGCAGCAGCTTCGAGCCACCCGACCAGTGCCTCACGCCCCAAACGACCGATCGGCAGCGCGGCGGCCTCGCGCGCGATCTTGGCGATCAGCTCGGTTGTCTCGCTCTGCTCGTGCAGGCCCGTGTCCCGGAGCGTGCCGACGATGAGCACACGCGAGGATCGCAAGTGGCGTGCCACGAAATGCAGCATCTGGAGCGTCGAGACGTCGGCACTGTGAAGATCATCGAGCACGACGACGATCGGCTCTTCTTCGGCCGCGCGGCGCAAGAGCTCACAAAGGGCGTCGCTGAGCCGGAAGCGCGCTTCGGCAGGATCGCGGCGCGCGGCTCGGCGTACGTCGTCGAACAAGACCTCGAGCTCTGGGCAGTCGGCGCGTGCCCTCTCGAAGAGAGGCCCGAACGAGCCGCGCAGCCGTCGAAGAGCGTGCAGCCAAGGGTAGTACGCAGGTGTTCCCTCCTCTTCCCATGATCGCCCCCACGCTACGACGAATCCCCGCGCCTCCGCTCGCCGCGACAGCTCCTCGACGAGGCGCGTTTTTCCGACACCCGGCTCGCCGGACACGAGAACGACCTTGCCGCCGGTCGCGAGCGCCTCGTCAAGACGCTCGTCGAGCGCCTGAAGCTCGCGCTCGCGTCCGACGAAGATGGCCATACCAGCATCATAGACGCAGCGGGTCGCCGCTGGGGTAGCTTAACCAACCAAGCTTTTCACCGGCTAGAACAGTTTCGCTTGGCCACTCCGAGTGCGGAAGCTTGGAGTGTCGCAGTCTATTGGGCGATGAAGCGCATGAATCCGTCGAGCGGCAGGTAGCCGTCGCAACCTCCACCGGAGAGGACCAGTCGCCCGGCGGCGGCGTCCAAGCGTACCTCGACCGGGTGCCCCTGTGCGACGGAGACCTGCGCGAGGAGCTTGGCCGTCTTCAGGTCGAAGATGGCGGTGGTGGTTTCTTCGATCCCCTCCCCGAGACCGCTCGCAGCCACTTCCAATCCGGCTTTGCGCTAGTCCATCGCTTGCCGTCGTAGTGGAGCACCATGCCGTTCTCGCCGACCGCCCAGACGTCGTCGCGCGCGTGCGCCCAGACACCGTTCAGCCCCCGCGATGCGGGTGAAGGGACGTTCGTCCAACGTTTTCCGTCGTAGTGCAGAATCGTGCCCCAGCTTCCGACTGCCCAGATGTCGTCGCGCGCGGTCCCGGAGAGGGCCTCGATGGTGCACGAGCTCGGCAATGCTTCGGCCGACCAAGCGTGGCCGTCCCAATGCAGGATCGCGTTCGACCTCTCGCCTTCGGGTGCGCCGCCCGCCGCCCAGTAGTCGTTCGGGCTGGAGCCCCATACTGCGAGCAGCCAGCCGTGGAAGGGCGCGTCAACGCGAGTAAAGCTGCGCCCATCCCAATGCGCGGTCGAGCCAGCGTCAGCCACCACCCACACGTCGTCCGCGGCCGTTCCGAACACGCCGTGCAACTCGCCCTGCACCGCTAGGGTGTAGCTCTCGAATTGCTTGCCATCCCCAACCAGGGCTGTTGTGTCGCCTACGAGCCAAACGGCATGTGTACCGAGCCCGAACACGCCGCGCAGGACCCGCAGGCCGCTCGGACGAGAGAGCCAGCGAGCGCCGTCCCAGTGCCACAAGGCGCCGTTCAACCCGACGGCCCAAACATCATTGGAGCCGCCGGCCCACACTGCGGTGAGCGTGTCCGCCGTTTTTCCCAGGCCCGCGGGGGTCTGTGCGCACCAACCGTGGTCGTCGCAGCGCTCTTCCACAGTCCGCGCAGCAGGCGTGCTCCGGGTACGATGCGAGCACGCGCAAAGCGCGAGGCCGCTGACGAGAAGGAGAAGGAAGTGGAAGGCACGCCAACGGCGCGACGACGGCATCGCGCGCGACAATACCGCAACGCAGGGTTTGCGTTCGCGGTTTCATGAACTCCGCAAACTCTGCGTCGGACATCGACTCGGGGCGACAATCCAAGTGCGCCTAACTTTCGCGCCCATGGACCCTATCTTGCATTCCCGTCTCAACGGGAGCTCATTCCGTGATTTACCCTCACCTTGCATCGTTCGTCCTGGCCGTGTCGCTCGCGCTTTCGGCATGTTCGCGAAACGGTAATGACGCAGGGGCGTCTCAACACGCTTTGGCCTCGCGAATTGCCATCGCGGTCACTGCCGACGGCTTCGTGCCCGCGCAAACGCACGTCAAAGTCGGACAACCCGTCACGCTGGTGGTCACCAGACAAGTCGCCAAGACGTGCGCGACCGACATCGTGATCAAAGATTACGCCGTCAATCAGCCATTGCCTGAAAACCAGCCCGTCGAGATCACGTTCACGCCTACCAAAGCGGGGCCCATCCGCTACGCGTGCGCGATGAACATGGTGTCTGGCGAGCTGGTGGCTGAGTGAGGCGTTCTGGTGCACGCCGCGAGTGACCGGTGCCCGTTCGCCACAGGCGCCTGGGCGTGGCTTGGGCGATGCGCTCTGGTCCTGAGCCTGCTTGCGCTTCCGTCGCCAGCACGGGCTCAGGCGCGAGAAGTGACCCTTCCGGCCGATGCGACGCTGACTCGGCTGATCCAGGAAAGCCTCGCTACGCGTCCTGAGCTCGCGCAAGCGGTGGCCGTCAGCCACGCGAACAAGGAGCGCGTTTCGCAAGCCGGAGCGATGCCCGACCCGATGCTGCAAGTCGGGATTCAAAACGACGGATTTACCAGCATCGAGATCGGGCGCATGGGCACGAGCTTCGTTTCTTTGATGGCGTCGCAGACCTTTCCTTGGCCTGGCAAGCTTGGGCTGCGCGAGCAAGTCGCTCAACTCGGCTCGAGTCAGAGCTTGAAAGTGGTTGCCCGTGTCCGACTGTCGACCGAGGCAGACGTGCGGCGCGAGTACCTCGAGCTCGTCTTGGTCCGTGATCGACTGGAGCTCCTCAGTCAGCTGGAAGGGATCTGGCAGCGCTCAGCGAGCTTCGCTCAGCTGAGGTACGAGACGGGCGGGGGCCCGCAAGCAGACGTGCTTCGTGCTCGGCTGGAGCAGAGTCGCCTCCAGCAACGGCGCTTCACGCTCTTGGCGCAGGAACGGAGCCGAATTCAAGCCCTCAACCGCCTCACTGGTCACCCACTCCTGCAGCCGATCGACACCACGAGCACTCACATTAAAGACCTCACAGCGCTCGCTCCGCTGGAGCGCGTGTTCTCGATCAAAGAGGCCCTAGCGCGCAGCCCGGAGCTTGCCGCCGCGCGAATCGGCACGGCCCGGGCGGACAAGGCCCTGGGCCTCGCCGGCAAGGGCTACTACCCAGATCTGACCGTGAGCGCCGGCTTCATGTACCGCGGGCAACTTCCGCCTATGTGGCTTGCGACGATTGCCGGACCTGTACCGATTTTTTCCGGAAGCAAGCAATCGCGAGCGGTGGCCGAAGACGCTGCGTTGCTTCAAGCAGCACACAGCGAGGTCGTCACTATCGAGCAGCTCCTGCGCCTGCGCAGCGAGGACCGACACGCCGCGTTCTCCGCCTTGCGCCAGACCATCGACCTCTACCAACAGGGCTTACTCGTTCAGTCAGCGGCCACGACCGAGAGCACGCTCGCTCAATACCAAGTCGGCAAAGTGACCTTTGCCTCGGTACTCGAGGCCAATGCAGGTCTGATCGCTGATCAAGACGGCTATTTGGAAGCCGTCGCCGCAGCCCAACGCCTGCTGATCGCCGAGGCCGAAGTGAGCCTCGCTACTCTCGTGATGCCCGCCGGAGGCATCAGCGCTTCGTCCGCGATGCCCGGAGCCCAATCCGCGACTGACGACTCGACCTCGGGCATGTGAAGGAACACGACCGATGACTGCCGAAGCCACCACCGCACTGCTTCCACCTCCCCCCAAACGCAGATTTGGGCTTGGTACGCTGCTGGGAGTCGCGTTGCTCAGCATCGCCGTCACTGGCGCGGGGACGCTGCTCGTCTCTCATGGCTTGAGCACGCACGGCGGGGGCTCGACCGCGGAGGCCGCCGCCACGCTCTACCAGTGCCCGATGCACCCCACGGTCGTGCAGGACCACCCGGGCAATTGCCCGATTTGCGGGATGAAGCTGGTCAAGGTCGTCAAGAACCACGCGCACGATGCGCCCGCGGCCAGCGCCGCTCGCCGGATCCTGTTCTACCGCTCGCCGATGGACCCGAAGCAAACCTCGCCGATCGCTCGCAAGGACGAGATGGGGATGGACTACGTTCCGGTCTACGAAGACGAAGTTGCGGGCGCGCCTCCAGTCTCGGGTCTCGCTGTGGTCGATATCGATCCGGCGCGGCAGCAGCTGATCGGTCTCAAGACGACCGAGGTCACTGAGGGACCGGTGGGCGGCGCGTGGCGCACCGTGGGGCGCGTCGCCATCGACGAAACGCGAGTTCGGCACATCAACCTGAAGGTATCGGGCTTCGTCGAGCACGTTTACGTCGACTTCGTCGGCAAGCGCGTCAAAAAGGGCGACCCGCTGTTTTCGATTTACAGCCCGGATCTGCTCTCCGCTCAGGAAGAGTATTTGATCGCGCTGAAAACGCAGGGGGCGATGGCTGGATCGAACGACGACTTGGCGGTCGCTGCGCGCCGCAAGCTCGCACTCTGGGACGTTCCGGCCTCAGAGATCGCGCGTCTCGCCAAGAGTGGAGAGCCGACCAAGACGTTGACCTTGTACTCGCCGCTGTCCGGTGTGGTGACTCGCAAAGACGTCGTCGACGGCATGAAACTCGATGCCGGAGCGATGCCCTACGAGATCGTCGACCTGTCCTCGGTCTGGGTCTTGGCGGACGTGTACGAAAGCGAGCTCCGCTTCGTGAGCGAGAACATGCCGGCGACTCTGAAGCTCGACGCCTTCCCGAACCGCGAGTTCAAGGGAAAGGTCGTCTTCATCGACCCGCTGCTCGACCCGCAAACTCGCACTGTCAAGGTTCGGCTCACGTTTCCAAACCCCGACGGCGAGCTGCGGCCGGAGATGTTCGGCGAGGTGGTGCTTTTCGGGGCGCCTCGCGAGGGCCTCAGCATTCCCGCGGACGCGGTCATCGACTCCGGCACGGAAAAGGTCGTCTTCGTGGCGATCGGCGCGGGCAAATTCCAACCCCGCACGGTCCAGCTCGGCGAAAGCGACGGCTCGCGCGTGGAGGTGATCAGTGGACTCACACTCGGCGAGCGTGTGGTGATCCGTGCGAACTTCTTGGTCGACTCCGAATCGCGCCTGCGCGCGTCGCTGGCGGAAACAACGGTCGCAAAGGCTCCGCCTAAGGCTCCCGAGAGCGCCCGCGTGCTGCCGGCGACGGCGGAGCCGATGCCGATGCCGATGCCGATGCCGGCGACGGCAGAGGCGATGCCCGCGACGGCAAAGCCGATGCCCGCGACGGCAAAGCCGATGCCGGTGCCGGTGAAGCCGACGCCAATGCCCGCGAAGCCTACAACGATGCCCGCGAAGCCAGCGCCAATGACGATGCCGATGCCGATGCCGGCCACACAGCCCTAGTTGGCGGCGCCATGATCAAGAACATCATCCGCTTCTCGGCCGCCAATCGCTACCTGGTGATCGCTGGGACCGTCGTTGCGCTGGTCTTTGCCTGGTGGTCGATGCGCACGATCCCCCTCGATGCGCTGCCCGACCTCTCCGACACGCAGGTGATCATCTACTCACGCTGGGACAGAAGCCCCGACATCATCGAGGACCAGGTCACCTATCCGATCACCACCGCGCTGCTCGGCGCCCCAAAAATCAAGGCCATCCGCGGCTTCTCGGACTTCGGCTACAGCTACGTGTATGCCATCTTCGAGGACGGCACGGACATGTATTGGGCGCGCACGCGCGTCCTCGAATACCTCTCCAAGATCACCCAACAGCTCCCCGCTGGGGTGAAGGTCGAGCTCGGTCCAGACGCCTCGAGCGTCGGCTGGGTCTTTCAGTACGCCTTGATTGACAAGAGCGGCAAGCACTCGACCGATGAGCTTCGCTCCTATCAGGATTGGTTCTTGCGCTATGCAGTGCAGAGCGTGCCCGGTGTCTCCGAGGTAGCCACGGTGGGCGGCCAAGTGCGCCAGTACCAAGTCACGGTGAATCCCAACCAGCTCGCAGCCTACAAGCTTCCGCTCAACGTGGTCATTGACGCGGTGCGCTCGGGCAATAGCGATGTCGGCGGGCGACTCGTCGAGCTCTCCGGCCGCGAGTACATGGTGCGCGGGCGCGGCTACGTCAAGAATATCCACGACATCGAGAACATCGTGCTGCGCGCCAACGGGGGCACTCCCGTGTTGATCAAGGACGTCGCGAGTGTGGCGCTGGGCCCAGAGATGCGCCGCGGAGTCGCCGATTACAATGGCACGGGCGACGCGGTGGGCGGCATCGTCGTGATGCGGGAGGGCGAGAACGCGCTCGGCGTCATCAACCGCGTCAAGGCCAAGCTCGCCGACGTGAAGCCATCCCTCCCGAGTGGCGTCGAAGTCGTCACGACCTACGATCGCTCGGATTTGATCGAGCGCGCGATCGACACGGTCAAGCACAAGCTGCTCGAAGAGGTGATCGTCGTCTCGATCATCATTTTGATCTTCTTGTGGCATTTCCCGTCATCGATCATCCCCATCATCACGATACCGGTGGCGTTGGCGCTGGCATTCATTCCGATGAAGCTGATGGGGCTGAACGCGAACCTCATGTCGCTCTCCGGCATCGCTATCTCGATCGGCGTGTTGGTAGACGGCGCCATCGTCGAGGTGGAGAACGCTTACAACAAGATTTATCATTGGCAAAAAGACGGCAAGAAGGGCGACTTTCACGCCGTGCGTTTGGAAGCGCTGATGGAGGTGGGCCCCGGCGTCTTCTTCTCGCTGATGGTGATCGCGGTCGCGTTCATGCCAGTGTTCACCTTGGTCGACCAAGAAGGCCGCCTGTTTCGGCCGCTGGCGTTCTCCAAGACCCTCGCCATGGGCATCGCGGCCTTCCTGGCCATCACGCTCGACCCGGCAATGCGCATGTTGTTCGCGCGCATCGAGCCGTACACATTTCGACCGCGATTTCTGGCCTGGATCGCGACGCAGCTGTTCGTGGGCAAGTACTACTCGGAAGAACGGCATCCGGTGAGCCGCCTGCTGCACCGGCTGTACGAGGGGCCTTGCCGTTTCGTCTTGCGCCACCCGAAGGCCACGATTGGAGCCGCAGTCTTGGTCGTCGCGAGCGCAATTCCCCTGTACTCGCGCTTGGGCTCCGAGTTCATGCCGCCTCTGGCTGAAGGCAGCATCTTGTACATGCCTTCGGCAGTCGAGCCGGGCATGTCGGTCGCCGTCGCTGAGAAGGTGCTGCAGCTGCAGGACAAGATCCTGATGAGCTTCCCCGAGGTGAAGCGGGTATTCGGCAAGGCCGGGCGCGCCAACACTTCCACCGATCCTGCGCCCTTCACGATGATGGAAACGACGGTGTTGCTCAAACCCGAGGACCAATGGCGGGAGAAGCCGCGCTGGTATTCGTCTTGGGCGCCCAAACCACTCAAAGCGCTGCTACGCAGCTTCTGGCGCGACCGCATCGACTCGAGTGAGCTCGAGGATGAGATGAACCGCGCGCTGCAGATCCCCGGGATCTCCAACGCCTGGACCATGCCCATCAAAGGGCGGCTCGATATGCTTTCGACCGGCGTCCGGACGCCCGTCGGCATCAAGATCATGGGCGCGGATCTCGGCACCATCGAACGCATTGCCAAAGAAACCGAGGCCGTGGTCGCGAAGGTCCCGGGAACTCGGAGCGCCTACGCGGAGCGCGTCGCAGGCGGTTATTTTCTCGATTTCACCCTCAAGCGCGACAAGTTGGCTCGCTATGGACTCTCGATCGACGACGCCAACACCATGGTCATGACGGCCGTTGGCGGTGACAACCAGAGTATGACGGTCGAGGGGCGCGAGCGGTACGGCATCAACGTTCGCTACGCGCGCGACTATCGCGATGACCTGCAATCGTTACGCCGCGTTCTCTTGCCGCTGCCAAGCGGGCTCGGTCAGATCCCGATGGAGGAAATCGCCGACGTCGGCCTGACGCACGGCCCGTCCATGATTCGAGACGAGAACGGAATGCTTGCCGGCTACGTTTACGTCGACTTCGACACGGCCAAGGTCGATATCGGGAGCTATGTCGAGCAGGCCAAGCTCGCCGTTGCCACGAAGGTTACCGTCCCGCCGGGCTACATCATGAATTGGAGCGGGCAATACGAGAGCATGTTGCGCGTCAAGGAGCGACTGAAGATCATCTTGCCGCTCACGCTGGTGCTGATCTTCGGGCTCCTGTTCATGAACACGAAGTCCGCGTTCAAGGCGACCGTGGTCATGCTCGCGGTCCCGTTCTCCGCCGTCGGCGCAATGTGGTTACTATCGGTGCTCGGCTACAACATGTCGATCGCGGTCTGGGTCGGCCTGATCGCGCTGATGGGCTTGGACGCGGAAACAGGCGTATTCATGCTGCTCTTCTTGGACCTCTCACACGACGAGTTCAAGCGAGAGGGCCGCCTCAACACGCCGCAAGACCTCGTTGAGGCGGTCGTCCACGGCGCAGTCAAGCGCGTGCGCCCGAAGGCGATGACCGTCTGTGCGGCGATGCTCGGCCTGCTCCCTATCATGTGGTCTACCGGCACGGGCGCAGATCTCATGAAACGAATCGCGGCGCCCATGGTTGGCGGACTCGTCACGAGCTTCATCATGGAGCTGCTGGTCTATCCGCCGATCTATTTCCTGTGGCGCAAGCGGCAGTTAGCAGCCGTAGTCGAGCCTCCCGCGGCGAATCAGCTCGCCTCCACCGCCAACATCTGGAACTCGGAGCCGTGACGTCAAGCCGTCGACCGTAACGCCGCCGTAGGTTCGCCTACTTACCGCAGAATGCCTTTTCGCCTTCGTCGCAAAGCCCGCGCTGCGTACGCTCGACTGCCGAATCAATGTCCTTCAGTGCGCGCACCTTGAATGGACATGGGGTCGAGCAGCGTCGCGCCAACGAACGCCTGCGCTGCACGCGCGTGGCCGCACATACCTCACCGGTGACGGGTCGCTCGCTCGCAGCGTTCGCGGCAGCACTCTTTGTTTACGGGCGACGCGCCGTCACCACTAGGGCGCTCATGCGGTTTTCGAAGGGGCCCGTGCCGAAGCGCGCCTGGAGCGCGCTCGTGGCGACGGCGGTGGCTACAGCCAAGCCGTCCGGGTCGCGAGCCTCGATCTCGCCGCGCAGCGGGGTGCTCTGGCACATGCCGATTGCCACGTGCTCCGCGCAGGCGGCTTGCGACACCTGCTCGACCGTTTCGATCTCGATGCGCTGGAAGCCGGCGCCTTGCAGCTCCGCCCGGATGGCGGCAGCGTCGAAATAGCCGAACGGCGTGCGCTCGAAGAAGCGCGGCGGATCTTGCGGGTACAGGCGCTCCAGAGCGCGCGTGACGATCTGCGAGACCTCGTTGTTCGCCAGCCGGTCCCAAACATTGAAGACGAAGCGCCCGCCAGACACGAGCACGCGCGCAGCCTCAAGCTGTGCTGCGGTCTTGTCGGGCACGAACATCATGCCAAACTGGCAGACGATGGCGTCGGCGGAGCCATCGGCGAACGGAAGCCGCTGCGCGTCCGCCTGCTGAAAGCTAACGTCCAACGCACTCATGCAGCCGGCAGCCACTTTCAGCATGGTTTCGTTCAGGTCCGTGGCCACGATGCGCACGTCGCTCGGCAAGGCTTCGCGCAGCGCGCGCGTGACGACGCCGGTGCCGGCCGCCACCTCTACTAGCGTGCCCCGGCCCAAATCGCTCAAGCGCCGCGCCAGATCTTCGGCATACGGCTCGAACAGCAGCGGCACCAGGTAGCGATCGTACAGTTCCGGAATAGACCCCGTAAACTTCGCATCTGTTGCCTGCATCGCTCCATCTCAGCACGAGGGCGTGCCGGCTCCGAGTTTTTTTTCAGGGGCGTGCCCAGATCCGACGCATGCGCGCTCGAGCTGACCTTGGCCCGCGCTGAGGTGAGCACTTTTCGTGGTTGATATCGTACAACCAGTTGGTATATTAAACCACATGGTTGCAGATCGATCACCCCGGTTGGACCTCGTCTTTCATGCCCTGGCCCACCCCGCCCGACGCGCAATCATCCGGCAACTCTCGGGTGGGGAACAGAACCTCAGCGAGCTCGCCGCGCCCCTCAGAATGACTTTCCCCGCGGCCACCAAACACGTGCGCGTGCTGGAGGGGGCCAGGCTCGTCCGTCGCCGCGTTTCCGGACGGCAGCATCTCTGCCGTCTCGACGCCGCGCCGCTGAAGGCAGCGATGCTCTGGACCGAGCAGTTCCGCCGGAACTGGGAGGCCCGGTTCGAAGCGCTGGACTCGCTCCTCGATGAGCTGAAATCCGCGGAGCAATCGCGGACTCGCCGCCCCTGAGCGTTCACCGCCCGGCCCACTCGCCCCAGCCGTTTGTTAATCACAAGGACCACACCATGAATCCCACCCCAACCACCTCCCCTAAAGACCTGCAGGTCTCCACTCCCACGGACACCACCATCGTCCTCACCCGCACGTTCAACGCGCCCCGTCGGCTCGTGTGGGAGGCGATGTTCACCCCGGACAGGATGCGCCGTTGGATGCTTCCTCCCCCGGGGTGGACCCTGACCATCTGCGAGTGCAAGCTTCGCGTGGGTGGCGCGCTTGAGCTGGCATGGAAGAGCGAGGACGCCGATCCGGTCATGACGCTCCGGGGCGTGTTCACGGAGGTGGTCCTGTACGAGCGGGCCGTTCACACCGAAACGATGGCGTTGGGGTCCGGCCAAACGATCGGCTCACTGCTGGAGAAACACGAGTTCGCCGAGAAGGGCGGCGTCACCGCAATGTGCATCACGCAAACGTACGACTCGAAAGAGGCCCGCGACGGCGCGATCGCTTCCGGCATGGAGCAAGGGATGGAGGCCGGGTACCAGCAGTTGGACGCAATGCTCGCCGAGCCCGCCTAGGGCAAATGAGCACTCGCCGTGCGACGTGCCGCAACATCGGGCACGTCAATCCGCCCGACCGGCTTGCGCTAGGCACCAAGAAACGGCCGACGAGGCCCTTGAACAGCCAAAGCTCAAAGGCCCTTGAAATCCAGCCTTACGTGCACGACGTCGCTGGGCGACGGATATTGGAACAGGGTCGTGAATGGGTAGCCGTTCGTTTGCGCCAGCGCGTCCTCACGGGTGAGGAAGGCGGTGACCGTGATGGCATAGGTGCCACTTCCTGCCGGCATGGGGTCGTCGCACGCGCAGCCTGAGCTCAACACGCCTGCGGTGTACATGTAGCCGTTCCAGCCCGACTGGGGGCTTGGCCCGACTGGCCCCCCGATTTGGTCGACTTGCAGCGCGCCTTCGTCGCAAGTGCACGCAAGGCATTTCCCTGAGTCGCACTTTTGACTGCAAGGGTTCTGCGGCCGCGGCTGAATCGGTACGGACGCTTGCTCGCAAAGCTTGGTCAGCGTGTAGTCAATGTCGCACGCGTAACGGAGCCAGAGCGGTTGATCGCTCTCGAACGAAAACGTGACCTGCGGATCAGGCGGCTGACCGCTGTTCAGACACGCTGCGCTCGCGCCACTGCTGGAGCCGCCGCTCGAGTCGGCGCCGCCCACGGGGTTTGCACCGCCTGAGCTCGCTCCGCCAAAAGAGGTCGAGCCGCCCGCCGACTCACCCGCGTGCGCCGTCGAACCGTCAGTCACGGATCTGCCGCCACAAGCCACCATCCCCATGGCGACCAAAACCCAACGCATGCCTGTCATCGCCCGATTCTAGCTCACCGCCCGCGAGATTGTGCGATAGGCTGCCCCGACGATGAACCTGCCTCGGCGCTTTCCGGCTCTGTTCTTGGCCGCGCTCGCGTTGGCCGGATCCACGGCGTACGCGGAGGCGGCGAAGGAACGGTATTACTTCGAGCTCAAAGCGATCACCACCAAGCCCGAGCTGAAGCCCGAGGCGGTCAAGATGGCGACGCCGCGTGTGCTCGCCGAGCTGAAGAAGGCCTTAGAGCACCAGCCACAGATCGTGGCGAAGCTCGAGGGCGCGCCCGACCCAAAGACCGATCCGGATGGGTACCGCGCGTTCCTCGCCAAGTCGCACATCGCCGGCGCGTTCAACGTCAACATCGAGATCACGGACGCGGTCCAACTGCTCACCCCCAAGGCGGACAAGCCTGGCGCGCAAGAGTTGGAGATCCGCCTCGCGCTCCGCATGCTGGGCTCGCACATCCCGGACGACACGCTGGGCTTCACCGGTCACGGCAAAGCCGGCGTCCAACAAGAGGTCAGCGGGACGCCCAGCCCTCGCGATCTGCAAAGCACCTGGGATCAAGTGGCCGAGCTTGCCGTTTCCGCCGCGCTGAGGACAGCGCTCGACGAGCTGGCCTTGGCCGCCAAAACGAAGCCGAAGCCAAAATCCAAGCCAAAGCCCAGCGCCGCGCCCGCGCCGCGGTAGTCCACGCCCGGACGCCGTTGCCAGCGCGTCGTGATGTAGGCGACAATGACGCGTGAGTATCCCCGAGCACGCGCACGCAAATGCCCCGAAGCCGAGCCCGACAGTATTGCGCCCCCGGCGGCTCGTCGGCAGGGACAGCGAGATCAGAGACGTCAGCGAGAGCGTCACCTCGGCTACGGTCACGACCCTGCTTGGACCTGGAGGCGTGGGCAAGACCGCGCTCGCGATCACGGTCGCGGCGGCTTGTTCACAGGACTTTCCCGGCGGCGTGACTGTCGTTTGGCTCGGCTCGTTGCGATCGGCAGATCTCGTTGCTGCCGAGGTGGCCGTACAGCTCGGGTTGCCGAGGTCGGGTGGGCAGTCCTACGAG
>Ga0207933_1001874_pt1 | contig 14636 bp, 10 predicted proteins | sample NGESurdeep092012_4_FD_184488 | JGI IMG/M metagenome (GOLD analysis project Ga0207933, IMG submission 184488) | Arctic peat soil microbial communities from Barrow, Alaska - NGEE Surface sample F53-3 deep-092012 (SPAdes) | ecosystem: Environmental > Terrestrial > Soil > Wetlands > Peat ... | reverse complement strand
GCCCTCACCAGGTCGAATACAACCTGACGACGGACCTCGCCTACGGCGGCATCGTCAGCCCCGCCAAACATGGTGAGATGGACACACTCATCGACGGCCTGCCCAGCCAGTTGCCGGTCGCGGGCGCGAAGACAAAATGGCGCGAGTACGACTTCTCCCACCGCCGGCCGCACAACCGCGAGATGATTCCCTACGACGTAAGCCTCGCCTACCTCGATTCTCTCGCCGACGCCAAGCTCTTTCAGTTCCGCATCAACGGGAAAGGGAACAGCGTCGAGCGCTGCGCCACCGCCCGGCAACTCCGCGACCTGCACGAGTTCCTCAACGCCGCCGCAGCCTATTGATTCTCCGGCCGCGTGTATTGGAACGCCCACCAGATCAGCGGCAGTTGCAACGGCAGCCTCAGCCACAGCGCCCACAACGGCACGCCTGGATAGCGGTCCGAGTGCTGGACCATCCACACATTCGCCGGCATCACCACCACCAGCAGCACGACCAGCCCCCACGCCGCCGCTCGCCGCGTCTGCGGCACGAGCACGCCGAGGCCGCCCGCAATCTCCGCCGCGCCGCTCAGCAGGACCAGTTCGTGGTGTGCCGGCAGATAGTCCGGCATAATGCCTTCGTAAGCCCGCGTCAGGACGAAGTGCGCCACGCCGGCCGCCACATACAGCGTACCCATCAAAACCCGCCCTAAACGCATCACCCCTCCAAAAGTTCCCAAGGACCACTTTTTACAGCGCGTTCTTTCCAGTAGTTTAGAGGTACCCGTCTCAAGCGAAGAACCTTGGCAGAAACCGCACTTAGTTAGCCCACGTCAATAGAAAAGGGGGGAGGGGTCCCAAGAGCTTTCCAAGCGTGGCGATTGGCTTAGCCGATATCGAAACTCACGCCCTGCGCGAGCGGCAACTCCGTCCCATAGTTGATGGTGTTGGTGGCGCGGCGCATGTATTGCTTCCATGCGTCGGAGCCGGATTCTCGGCCGCCGCCAGTCTCCTTCTCGCCGCCGAACGCGCCGCCGATCTCCGCGCCGGACGTGCCGATGTTGACGTTGGCGATGCCGCAATCCGACCCGACCGTGGAAAGAAACCGCTCCGCTTCCCGGAGGTCCAACGTGAAGATGGACGACGACAGCCCATGGGGAACGTCGTTCTGCATGGCGATCGCTTCGTCGAAACCGTGATAGCGCATGACGTAGAGGATCGGCGCGAAGGTTTCGCGTTTGACCACGTCGGCCTGGCTGCCGATTTCGACCAGCGCCGGACGCACGTAGAACGCCTGGGGCGATTCGGCGGCGTTGAGGCGCTCGCCGCCGGTGATGCTTGCGCCCGCTGTTCGTGCATCGTCGAGTGCCTTCTGCATGTTGGTCCACGCACGCTCGTCGATCAGCGGACCGACCAGCGTCCCCGGCTCGCGAGGATCGCCAACGACGACCGATTGATAAGCCCGCTTGAGCTGCGGGATGAGCTGGTCGTAGACGGAAGCGTGAACGATCAAACGCCGCAAGGTCGTGCAACGTTGCCCCGCAGTTCCCATGGCCGAGAAGGCAATGGCCCGCAGCGCAAGATCGAGGTTCGCGGAAGGCGCAACAATCGCCGCATTGTTGCCACCAAGCTCCAAAATCGAGCGGCCGAAGCGGGCGGCGACCCGAGGCCCGACCGCACGCCCCATCGCCGTCGATCCAGTTGCAGAGACCAGCGCCACCAGCGGGCTCTCGACGAGTTGCTGCCCAACGCTCGCATCGCCGATCGACAGCGTGGCGAGGCCAGCGGGAACGCCGCCAAACTTCGCCGCCGCGCGCTCGAAGATGGCTTGTGTAGCGAGAGCGGTGAGCGGAGTCTTTTCCGACGGCTTCCAAATTACCGCATTGCCGCACACCAGCGCGAGCGCGGTATTCCACGCCCACACCGCGACGGGAAAGTTGAACGCGGTGATTATGCCGACCACGCCCAGCGGATGCCACGTCTCCATCATGCGGTGCTGGCTGCGTTCGGAGGGCAGCGTGAGGCCGCCGATCTGGCGCGAAAGGCCCGCCGCGAAGACGCAGATGTCGATCATCTCCTGCACTTCGCCGTGGCCTTCGGTGAGCAGCTTGCCGGACTCGATGGTGACCAGGCGTCCGAGGTCGGGCAGCGCGGCGCGAAGCTCTTCGCCAAGGATGCGGACCAGTTCGCCGCGCTTCGGGGCGGGCACGCTGCGCCACTGATGGAACGCCTTGTGAGCGGAGGCGATGGTAGTGGTTGCGGCGTCGACTATCGGAAGCTGCGCGATCACTTCGCCAGTGAGCGGCGTTCGGACCGCGAGCGTTCCGCTGGACGGCAGATGGACGCCCAATCGGGTGAGAATTTCATGGACTTCCTGTGCAACCGGAGCAGCGATGTTCTGAGTCATGAGGTCCCTCGTTCTACTGTTGTGCGAGCGCGATGCACTCTTCCAGAATATCCAGCGCGGCGTCCGCTTCTTCCTGCGTGACGATGAGCGCCGGGCAAAGCCGAATGGTGGTCTCGCCGCAGCCCAGCAGAAGCAGGCCGCGGTCGAAGGCCAGCTTATCGGTAATGCGGTCGCGCAGCTTGCCTGCTGGAGCTTTCGACTTCTTGTCCTGCACCAGTTCGAGGCCGATCATCAGGCCGCGTCCGCGCACCTCGCCGACGTTGGGATACTTTGCGACCCATGTCTTCATGCGCTCCATCATCGCTGCGCCAACGGTCGCGGCGTTCTGAACGCCTTCGCGCTCGATGACGTTCAACGTCGCCAGCGCCGCGGCGATGCATACTGGATTGCCGCCGTAGGTGCTGGCGTGCGAGCCGGGAACCCAATCCATGACGTGGGCCTTCGCCATGCAGACCGAGAGCGGCATTCCCGAGGCGATGCCCTTCGCCACGCAGACGATGTCGGGCTCGACGCCGGCGTGCTCGATCGCCCACCACTTGCCGGTGCGGCCAACGCCGGACTGGATTTCGTCGGCGATCATCAGGATGCCGTGACGGTCGCAGATGCTGCGTATCTCGCGCAGGAAACTGTCGGGCGCGACCACGTATCCGCCTTCGCCCTGGATCGGCTCGACGATGATGGCGGCGACTTCTTCGGAAGGAAGCATGGTCTTGAACAGGCGGTCTTCGATGTAGCGCGCACAACTCAGGCCCAGAGCTTCGCGCTCTTCTTCGCTGTCGCCTTCGCAACCGCGATAGGCGTATGGATACGGCACGTGCGTCACGCCGGGAACGAACGGGCCGAACCGGCGCTTCTGCTGCGCTTTCGAGGCGGTCAGCGAAAGCGCGCCCATGGTGCGGCCGTGGAAGCAGCCGACAAAGCTGATGATGTTCTGCCGCTTCGTGTGGTAGCGCGCCAGCTTCAGGGCACACTCGACAGCCTCGGCGCCGGAGTTGCCGTAGTAGAAGCGGTGCGGGCCGGCCATTGGCGCGATGGCGGAGAGCCGCGCGGCCAGCGCCGTCATCTGCTCGTAGTAGAAGTCGGTGCCGGACATGTGGATCAGTTTTGCAGCCTGGTCCTGAATGGCCTTGACGACTTCGGGATGGCAATGGCCGGTCGAGGTAACGGCGATGCCGGCGGTGAAGTCGAGGAACTCGTTGCCATCGACGTCTTCGATGCGGCAACCGCGTCCGCGCTTGACGACCAGCGGATAACTGCGCGTGTAGCTGGGCGAAAGCAGGCGGTCGTCTTCGGCAATAATTCGTTGGGCGTTGGGGCCGGGAACGGGGGCGATGAGGCGGGGAAGAGCGGCGTTTTCAGAAAGAACGGCGGTCGGCATAACGGTCTCCTGTGGTGTACAGGTGATGAGGCATCGACTTTCGCGGACGAAAGACGGAAATCCCCGGCGAAGACGCGGGGACGGCAGCGGCCGATGAAGGGAGACTAGTCGCCGAAGAGGCCGGGGCGGGTGAGGCTGGGCAGCTCGCCGACATGCGCGCAGGGGAGCGCGTGCGCTTTGCAACGGCTATAGATCGCGCGAACCAGGTGGGAATGCATCAGGAGCCCCTACCGCTGAACATACCGCAAGCCATTCAGACTAGGCAAGTCCTCGAAGGAGGTACAGGGGGTGAACGTTTGGCTGTTTCGGGGTTATTGGATGAGCGGAGAGCTATGAGCGGAGAGCTAGGAGCGGAGAGCGATGAGGAAGGCGGTTCTGTTCAGGTACGAGGGATGAGGGGTTGAGGAGCGAGGGTTTTGGAGAGCTTAGATCTCAGAGGTTTTGAGCGTAGAGGTAGAGCGGCGAGTTTCGCGATAGGCGACTGTCACGGGTCCGGGAACGTCTAACATTGCAATATGGCCATTCGCGCCCGATTGCTTCTCTTCTTGAGTCTGTTTCTTTTTGCGGCGGGAGCCATGCGCGCCGATGCGCGGTTCGATCTGGTGGGCCCGCGTATCGATGTGCAGGTGACGCGCGGCGGGGTTACGCTGCCGATCGCCTCGGTCCCCAATTTGCAGCCGGGCGACAGGCTTTGGCTGCACCCCAGTCTGCCCGGTTCGCAGTCGGTCCACTACCTGCTGGTGTGCGTTTTTCTGCGTGGGAACACCAATCCTCCTCCTCCGGACTGGTTTATCCGCATCGAAACGTGGAACAGGAAGGTGCGGGAGGAGGGTGCGTTCGTCACTGTTCCCGCGGAGGCGCAGCAGGCCGTGCTGCTGATGGCGCCCGAGACTGGCGGCGATTTTGCGACGCTGCGTTCGGCGGTAATGGGACGGCCCGGAGTGTTTGTGCGCGCGTCGCAGGACCTGATCCTGGCGGGTTTCGAGCAGGCGAGGATTGAGAAATATCTGGCGTCGATTCGGCGTGTCCCCGCGACTGAGGCGGACAAGTTGGAGAAGCATTCCGACCTGCTGGCAAGGACGCTGGCCCTGAAGCCGAACAACGCTTGCTTCAAGCAGCCGGTGGATACGCAGTTCACTTGCCTGACGCAGACGGGTACGCAGACGCTGCTCGACGATGGGCACGGCGAGTCCATGATTGCCACGCTTTCGAGCGGCGCAAACTCGGATTTCATCAACGCGGCGAGCTATACGAGCGTCGCGGGCGGGGGCGTGTACTCGGCGTACGTCGGCGCCATTGTCGACCTGGTGCGCATCATGAGCAACCTGCATACGGCGAAGTATCAATACATTCCCGCGATCGGATTTCCGCAGGGGCAGTCGATGAATCTGCGGTTGAATACGCCGCCGTCGTTTCAGAACCCGAAGTCGGTGCTGGTGGTCGGGCTTCCCGCGGTGCAGAAGGCAGTGGCGCCTCCGCTGCGTCCGGCAGACGCCGCGCATGTGGCCTGCCTGTTGCAGCCGCAGGTGGTGCTGCCCATCGAAGGAGCGCCGCTGGTGTTCTCGACCAGCTTCGCGCACGACCTTGTGCTGCATCTGCACACGCCGCCCGGAGCACCCGCGGAAGCCGATATTCCGTTGGTCCCCGATGCTTTTCAGGGTGGGTTGGTGTTGCAGCACGGCGTTGAAGGTCGCGAGACACTGCACGATCCACTGCCGCCCGCGGCTTCCGACGATGACGTTAAGCCGGTTGCGAAACCCGTGGCGCCCGCCGCGAAGCCTGAACCGAAGCCTGTCATGGTCCAGGGAACGATCGAAGGCCGGTGGGGGTTCGATCTCTTCGTCGGGCCTACCGTGCCGCTGCAACAATTGCCCGGGACCGGCTGGCACATCGTGACGCCTGCCGGCGCTGCGACCACCAGGGACCTGATCGCGGGACAATCCGGCGACGTGCTTCTGGCCTCGACCGGAAGCGCCTGCGTGCATACCATCACCGCCCACGCCGCGGAGATTCCTGCCGACCTGCCGCTGACGTTCAAGCCTTCCACCAAGACCGATGCGAAGAACGATCTCGAGGTGACGCTTCCGCCGCGGCACGAGGTGAAACCCGGCGATCTGCAACTCAACATTCAGCAGTACGGCGAGCCGAAGCCCGACGAGGTGACCACGCGCACGTTCGCCGAACCGGCGCATATTGCGGGGGTGGAAATCCATGCGGGCGACCGGTCGCTGGTGCTCTCCGGCACGAGCCTGGCGCAGGTGCAGAGCCTGACGATAGGCGACCTGGTGTTTACGCCGCACGGGGACGAATCGACTACCGCCGCCGAGAGCGCCGGGACGCTGCGCCTGGCGCTGGCGAAGGATGCTCCCGCGCCGCCGACACACGTCAGCGAGAAGCTCAACGCCCAAGTCATCTTGCACGACGGCCGCAGCTTGAAGGTCCCAGTGGTGGTTGCGTCGGCGCGACCCGCGATTACCCTGTTGAGCAAGACGTCGACTCCGGCCGCCGATCAGGCGATTGTTCTCACCGATCCCAACGACCTTCCGCTGTCTCGGAAGCTGACGTTTACCCTCAAGACCGTAGCGCCGTTTCCGCGCAACGGCCAGATTGAAATTGAGACTGTGGACGGCACTCTGCGCACCGTGCTGACGCTTGCGCCTTCGGGCGGCCTGGTGCTACAGGACCCGCATACGATCGTCGCTACGCTCGATCCGCTGCGGTCGTTCGGGCCGAGCGCGTTCGGTCCGGTGCATTTGCGCGCGGTGTATCCGGAGGTGGCGGGCGCGGCGCCCACGAGCGACTGGCTGCCGCTGGCGACGCTGGTCCGGCTGCCTACGTTGACTCAGATCGACTGCCCCGCCGATCCGACGCCGCCGACGCAGCCGTGTACGCTCAGTGGTTCAAGCCTGTATTTGATTCAATCGATTTCGACCGATCCAGAGTTTGCGAATCCCGTGGACGTTCCGGACGGATATGTGGAAGGCACGCTGTCCGTTCCCGGCCCGCTTCCGGCGACGGTGTATCTGCGGCTGCGCGATGACCCCTCGACGATCGATCCGGCAGTGATTCCTTCCACGCAGGCGTCGGCCGCTGGAGCGGCGGCAAGTCCTCGAAAGGGCGGAGCGCATTGAAACCCTCGCTCCTCACCCCTCAATCCCTGGCACCTCAACAGAAAGTCATGCACTTCCTCATCGCTTTACGCTCGTAGCTCGTCGCTCCTTCAAAACCCGAACCTGGAACCTCGCAACCGATCGTTGGCAGTTCGAAGCAGCGCGAACTTACGGCGTCGTGGAAGGCTTCGATGGCCGAGCGAAATACTCGCCGCCAGTGCGGGCGAGCAGAAGCCTGCGGCGGTCTTCAAGGACCTTCAATCGGTTTGTGGCCTCGATGGCTTCCGCTCTTTCCGCGCCGGTCGGCGAGACGACACCGCCGTTCTTGCCAAGTTCGCCCAAACGGGCCTTCAGCCGGAGAATCTCGGGATCGATTAAGACCGGTCGAATCAAAATTGCGTTATCGCGTCCGATTGCCAATTCGTTGCGATTATTCTCACCCCATACCGGAAGGACGCCGATGTTTCCCAATTCGACACGCACTCCCGAGGGCCCGTAGTCTCTGCGAATCGCCGAAAATAAGCCGATGATTGCATCTCTCGGGTCGCCTTCCCTGTCCGGGGAAGTTCGATCGGCATAGGTGGCCGACTGATTGGAGAGGAAATTGCCAAGAGAAAAGAAGATGAGACCGGTACGTCCATCTGGGGTGCGGTAGGTTTCGACCTTCTGTACAACGTGTGGATGATGGCCGACGATCACCGACGCGCCAGCGTCGATCATTCGATGCGCGAGAGCGATGTCGTCGGCCCGGGGCGCCGGGGCATACTCGACCCCCCAATGTATGGACACGATCAGCAGGTCGCAACGGGCGCGGGCCCGCGCAATCGCTTCGAGAACGCCAGCCTCGTCCATCCCGCTCGCGTTGCTTCGGTCCTGCGGATAAGGAAAGAAGTTTACGTGCGGCCGATTGGCGTCTGCCGGATTGCGATTGCCGTTGAGCCACCGCGTCATTCCCAACCAGCCGACTTTGATGCCGTTCTTTTCGACGATCACCGGGCGCCACGCCTCGGCGGCGGTATCGGAGGACCCCACAAAAAGCATGTCCTGCTCGCGGAGGTGCTCGCGGGTCTCGGCGAAGCCCGCCCATCCCTGGTCCATGACGTGGTTGTTTGCAAAGGAAACAATGTCGATGCCGCTGGCCTTAAGCCCCGCAATCAGGTCCACCGGCGCATTGAACATGAACGGTTTGGACCCTCGCGAGTTCTTCGGCGCCACTGGCGTTTCCATATTCACAAAGCCGAAGTCGGCGCTGCGGAAGACTTCGCTTACCTGGGAGAACAGCGCGGCCCACCCTGCTGCACCCGCGCCATCGCTCGCCGCTTCCTTCTTTACTGGACCGTGCGGGATGACATCTCCGGCGACGGCAAACGTGACGCGGCTTAGTTCGCGCGGGTAAGAGACGGCACTCGCAGGATGAGTCTGTCGCGGCGCGCGGCAGGCAAGAGGCCAAATTGCCAGAGCGAGAAATCCGGCAGGCAGCAAGAGGCGGGCCAGGCGCGCACGGAATATGGTTCTCGGAGATGGTTCTGCGTTATGCTTCAAACCCCAGCCTCCGCCGCGATATGGCCTCATCCTGTGGGTGGCTGTTGGCGATATCCAGTTTACTTGGGCGAGTCCAAAGTAAATAGAATTCTCGGCCGTACGGCAACTATTCGCGGATGCGCTTTTTTACTTCGATGCTGAGGCGTTTGATTTTCTGGTTGAGGGTGGAGAGGGGGATGCGGAAGTATTCGGAGGCGTCGGTCTGGTTCCAGTTGCAGCGTTCGAGGCGGTCGGCGATGATGCGGCGCTCGATGTCTTCCATGACGTCGAAGAGCGAAGCGTCGGGTTTTTGTTCGAGGAGGTCGGTGGAGTAAGTGTTGCCGCGGATCTGGCCGGGGAGAAGGTCCGGCGTGATGGACGTGCCGGTGGAAAGGACGACGCCGCGCTCGATGGCGTTTTCGAGCTCGCGCACGTTGCCGGGCCATTCGTAGTCCATGAGCAGGCGGAGGGTTTCGGCGGCGAGCTGGCGGGGCTCGAAGCCGTTTTCTTCGGCGTAGAACTTGAGGAAATGCGCCGCGAGGAGGGGGATGTCCTGCTTGCGGCTGCGCAGCGGTGGAAGGTCGAGGGAGATCACGTTGAGGCGGTAGAAGAGGTCTTCGCGGAAACGGCCTTCTTTGACGGCCTGCTGCAGGTTGACGTTGGTGGCGGCGACGATGCGGACGTCGACCTGGATTTCGTGGGTGCCGCCGAGATGCATGAAGCGGCGGTCCTGCAGGACGCGGAGGATTTTGGCCTGCATGTCCATGCCCATGGTGCCGATTTCGTCGAGGAAGAGGGTGCCGCCGTCGGCGACTTCGAAGAGCCCTTTTTTCGCGACTACGGCGGAGGTGAATGCGCCGCGTTCGTGGCCGAAGAGGGTGGATTCAAGGAGCTCGGAGGGAACGGCCCCGGTGTTGACCGGGATGAAGGCCTTTTCGCGGCGCGGGGAGTTGGCGTGGATGGCTTTGGCGATGAGTTCTTTGCCGGTGCCGCTTTCGCCCTGGATGAGGACAGTCGAGCGGCTGGGGGCGACTTGCGAGACGAGGTCGAAGAGGCGGAGCATGGAGTCGCTTTTGCCGACGATGTTGTCGAAGGAGTAGCGCTGCTTGAGAGCGCGCTTGAGGTGGACGACCTGCTCTTCGGCGTGGGAGAGGCCGATGGCGGCGCGGATGTCGGCGAGGAGTTTCTCGTTGTCCCAGGGCTTTTGGACGAAGTTGGCGGCGCCGGCGCGGATGGCGTCCACCACATTGCCTACAGTCCCGTAGGCGGTGATCATGATGATGGGGAGCTGCGGGGCGAGGGACTTGATGCGGGGCAGGAGGTCGATGCCGCTTTCGCCGGGCAGAGCGAGGTCGAGGAGCAGGAGGTCGTAGGCGCGGCGGGCGAGCATGTCGAGGCCGCCGCGGCCTTCGGTGGCGGACTCGACGGAGAAGCCTTCGAGGGTGAGGAGAGTTTCGAGGGAGTCGCGGATGCCGGCTTCGTCGTCGATGATGAGGATGCTGGCCGGCGGCGCTGCCGGTCGACTCATCGTTGCTGCTTCAGACATGTACTGCCTTTCCGGCTAATGGCTTTGGCGCGGTTTTTCCGGGGCTTTCTATTTCCGTTGGACGGGTGGGGAGAAGATCGGCTGCCGGGAATTCGAGGCGGAATTCGGTGCCTTCGCCGACCGTGCTTTGGACGCTGATCTTGCCGGCGTGCTCCTGCATGATGCCGTAGGTGACGGCGAGGCCCAGGCCGGTGCCTTTGCGCTGGCCTTCCTTGGGGGTGCTCTTGGTGGTGAAGAAGGGGTCGTAGATGCGGCGGAGGGTTTCGGGGGACATGCCGGCACCGTCGTCGGCGACGCGGATTTCGACGATGCCGGAGCGGTGCTCGGTGGCGAGAGAGATGCGGCCGGAGCCGCGGTCCTGCATGGCGTCTTTGGCGTTCATCAGCAGGTTGACTAAGACCTGCTGGAGCTTGCCGAGGTTGCCCTGGATGGCGGGGAGATTTTGTTCGAGGTCGAGCGTGATTTCGACGCGGCCGGAGCGCATTTGGTGTTCGAGCAGGGTGGCCGTGTCGCGGACCATGGCGTTGATGTCGACGCGGGCTAGGTCGCCCGAGCCGGTGCGCGAGAAGTTGAGCAGGCCGTTGACGATTTCCGAGGCGCGGAAGGTTTGTTTGGTGATCTTGTCGAGGACCGGAGTGAGGTGCTGGCTGTGAGGGTCGGCTTTGAGCTGCTTGGCGAGCATCTGGGTGTAGCTGGAGATGACGGCGAGCGGGGTGTTGACTTCATGCGCTACTCCGGCTGCCAACAGGCCGATTGACGAAAGTTTTTCTGCTTGCGTGAGCTGCTCTTCGAGGTGCATGCGGTCGGTGAGGTCGTCGACGATGACGATGCGGCCGACGGCCTGGAAGTCGCGGTTGAGCAGAGGGGCGATGGTGATGTTGGCGGTGCGGGCTTCGCCGGCCGGAGTGGTGAAACGGAATTTATAGATGGTGCTGGTGCCCTGCTCGGCGCGGAGGCGGTCGAAGCGGTCGAGGAAGTCGGCGGCGAAGACTTCGGAGAGCGGGCGGCGCAGGGCCTCGGCGCGCGGGAGGGCGTACATGACTTCCATCTGCGCGTTCCAGCTCTCGATGCGGTCCTGGAGATCGACGGCGAAGACGCCGATGTTGATGGACTCGACGATGTTTTCGTTGAAGTCCTTCAGGCGCTCGAAGTCGGTGATCTGCTGCTGGAGGCGGCGGTAGAGCTGGGCGTTCTGGATGGCGATGCCGATGTAGCCGGCGAGAGATTCGAGGAGTTCGACGTCTTCCGACGAGAGGAAGTCTCCATCGTCGGTGCGGCCGAGGCCGATGACGGCGATGGTGCGTAGGCCGCCGCCCTCGTGACGCGATGCGCGACAAGGCAAGTAGTAGTTGAGGTCGAGCGTGGCGGCCGCGTCGCGCTGGCGCTGGGGCAGGCGGAGGACGGCTTGCGGAGAGTCGAAGAAGATGTGGGAGTCGGCGCCGCGGCGGTCGAAGTTGAGGAAGTCGAGGTCGAACTTTTCGCCTTGCGCGGCCCGGTGGGTGAGGCCGTGCGAAGCGACCAGGGTGAAGTGCTGGTTCTCGTCCATTTCGTCCGAGTCCGCGAGGAAGACGGCGACGCGGGTGACGAGCAGGGTTTGGGGCAGGCGCTCGACGATCGACTGGACGAGCGTGCCGAGGTCGGTTTGGGCGTTGAGCGAGCGGCCGAACTCGACGAGGGTTTCGCGGTAGTCGAAACGCTTCTGGTCGAAGACGCGATCCACGCGACCCTGGATCAGTCGCTTCAGAGGGTCGAAGAGCAGGCCAGTGACGATGACGGCGGCGATGAGGCCCCAGGCGCCGAGGCCCGCGAACTTGGTGTGCACGAACTCGGCGGAGAGGGCGATGACTCCGAAGTAGAGGCCGACCAAAGCGGCGGTCGCCAGGGTGTAGGTGACGCCGCGCTTGAAGATGAGGTCGACGTCCATGAGGCGGTAGCGGACGATGGCCCAACTGAAGGTGAGGGGGAGCAGGATGAGCGAAAGGACGGCGAGGCGCGTGAGGTTGTTGGGCGCGGTGGCGTCCGACAGGAACGGGATGACGTAAAAGGCGGTGAAGGGCAGCACGGTGAGCAGCGTGCCGCGGGTGAGCCACTTGAGCTGCTGACGCTGTAGGGGATCTTGTTCGCGGCGATAGCGCCACCAGAAGACTCCCGCGGCCACGAGGTAGAAGATGGCGAGGTAGGCGTAGTCGATCTGGTCGAGACGGTGAATCAGTTGGCCGGAGGCGGACCAGCGCTCCTGGGTGAAGTAACGAAAGATGAGCAGCACCGAGCCGGGCAGGTAGAGCAGCGGATAGAGGAAGTGGCGGCTGGGGCGGGGCTTCTCGTCGTCGGTGAAGCTGACCGCGAAGTGCAGGAAGAGCGCGGGCTGGAGAGCTGTCGCGATGTAGTTGCACCACAGGACCCAGATGTCGAGGGTGTCGAGCTGTCCGGTGATCTTGAGGGCGTAGAGGGCGAACGAGGTCAGGCAGAAGACGTAGAAGTGGGTGGATTTCGGGGCCGTCCAGCGGCGGAAGAGGACGTAGAGGCCGATGGCGAGATAGACCAGCGCGATGAGGCGGAGGATCTCGTGGTTGGAACGATCGTAGTCGGAGCTGGGCTCGAGGATGACCTGGACGGGGAAGGTGGCTTTCTGGCCGTTGGCGGCGGTGCGGGTGACGGAATACTTTGCGGTGGAAAGGACGCCGCTCTGATAGATGGCGCGGATGGCGTCGGCGAGGTTGGGGGTGGGCTCGCTGTTGATCGAGACGACGATGTCGCCTTCGCGGATGCCGGCGCGGTAGGCGGGCGTTCCAGTGGGGACGGAGTAGACGAGCAGGCCGCCGGCGGTTTCGGTCATGCGGGCGCCGTCGGTGGGGGGATCGAAGTTGAGGTCCTGCGACAGGTTCGCCGCCGCCAGCCCGATAATGCCCACGGTGAACAGGGCAAGCAGGATGGCGATGAGACGAGTTTGGTAGCCGCTCTTCACGCAGGAGATCCTAAGTTAAGATATATCGTTGCCTTTAACAGCACATGAAGTGCCAAAGTCCTGAATGCACCGTCAGTAGGGCTTTGTTTACAGAATTTGGACGTATGATGCAGGAATTCATAGGCGTATACGCAATTTGGGAGGGGAATTGTTGCCGACGTTCGGAGTTGGGAAGTGAGCGATGGGTGGAAATGTGGGCAGGTTTGCCCACCCCGGCATTGGTGGCGAGCGGGCCGCTGCGGGTTACATTCTGGTGGCGGCGATCTGGAGGGCGAAGAGGAGGAGGCCGTCGCGGCGGGGGTCGACCTGGTTGTGGGCGAGGCCCTGGATGACCTGGTCGAGGGAGAGTTGGAGCTCGCTGCGGTTGCTGGGGGTGGTGACGGCGAAGGAGCGGCGGCGGTTGCGGGCTTCGCGCTGGCGAGTGGCCTGGCGGGTGGGGTCGTGGAAGTAGCAGAAGGGCTCGTGGCGGAGGGCGGGGGAGCCGCAGCGGTGGTGGTCGGGGAAGATGTGGCAGCAGGTGCGGATGTGGATTGTGGTTTCGGTGGCGTGCATAGGGGTGGCCCCCCTCCCCGGGGGTACTTTAGGCTTCAAAATCTAGATGGGACAGGGCTTAGGTTTTTTGGGGTATACCCCCTGGCTAAGCGCTGCCGGTTAAGTGCGAAAGCCCAGCGGATGGCTGGGCTTCGGTAGTTGCTCTATGTCTTCAGTATATCGAGGGTGTCAATAGGTTGAGGGGTGGCGGAGTTTGTAAGTGGTTGATTTGGATGGCGGAAATAAATGTTGTTTGTGGGCAGGGAGACACGGTTGGGGTTTTCGGCTGGCGTCGCTGGCGTTTGCCGCAGACCGCGAGCGCAAGGTGGAGATGGTGATGGCGTGAAGCTGTTGCTGGACGAGAACCTTACGGAACTTCGTCTGGTGGACAGATAGTTGCGATTCCTGGAATTTTGATTGAGTGCAGTTTGGTGTCTGTTGTGACAAAGTAGTCCGTTCCGGCGGATGCGGCGAGGGCCAGGTGGAGTGAGTCGGCGGGCTTGGCGCGGGTGGAGGCTCGGATGTCGGCGAAGCGCTCGGCGGCGTCGGGGGTGAACGGGATAAGGCTTACCGCCGAGGAGAGGAAGAAGCGGCGGTACTTGGCCGCCGTGAAGAGGTCACCGTTGCGTTTTGGAACGACGAGAAGCTCCGCCAGGATGAGGTTGCTGGACAGGAAGACGCTGCGCGCAGCCTGAGCGCGCAGGATCATGGAGCGGGTCTACGGAAGGAACAGTGGGTTTTGCTCGAAGAAGTAAATCCATTGCATGGAATCGAGGTAGACGTTCATTCTCCCCAGGCTTCCCGTTCTTTTTGGTGGATTCCGGATGCGCCGCCTTCTTCGGGGAACCAACCCTTCATGCTGCCTTCAAGGCTCCAGAACAGGGCCCAGCCCTCCTCGTATGTGAGGGGCTTTTCGTCGACCTCGGAATGATGGGTGGCTGGCGGGATGGAGTGGGAAGCCATGGCTCGCTCCTGTTGCTGCTGGAGATAGTGTACGCCGAGGCGTGGCCGGGTGGCCCATTCATCGCGTTCTTTGCGATGAGTGGGGAACTGAGGGTGGTCGAGCGGTGAGCTTCGCGTGGCGGCGCGGGCGGCTGAGGTTCCCCACTCATGCCGCAAAGTGCTGTCAAGTTCCAGGACATGCTTTACACATTGTTATCAGGACATCCTTTACAGTTTGTGAGGTGATTTGGGGCT
>Ga0207933_1001873_pt1 | contig 14636 bp, 19 predicted proteins | sample NGESurdeep092012_4_FD_184488 | JGI IMG/M metagenome (GOLD analysis project Ga0207933, IMG submission 184488) | Arctic peat soil microbial communities from Barrow, Alaska - NGEE Surface sample F53-3 deep-092012 (SPAdes) | ecosystem: Environmental > Terrestrial > Soil > Wetlands > Peat ... | reverse complement strand
GGCTTGGCCCGCCGGTGCGCTCGCGCCCGATCAATTGCCGATGCCGCCCAAGTTGAATCACGAGTTGGTGAAATAGATCCCACAGCGTCGGAGGATTTGTAGCGACGGGCGAATCGAGCCCTTCGGCAAATGACCTGGTGCGGGTGTCGGCGCGAATCTAGTGTTGGAGATCACCGGGTCTTGACAACGACAGTCAGAGCGAATTTATCGTGCAGCGTTTGATTCCTCTTGTCCCACGCAACCCACAGGAGGTCAATGAGGTGCGGCAAAAGAAACACGACGAAGATGAGTTCCGCGTGGAGCTCACGATGGAGCTGCGCCGTGGTCGGATCCACGTAGCGGTATAAGTGGTGGAACGACCCGATCAAGAGAAGCGCGGTGTAGAGCGCGGATCGCTTCGCGGCGCGAGCGTAGTTCAGTCGAGTGACGCCATCTTGGTCTACGCACCGCACCGAGACGATCCGCATACCGGGCGTCTGGCCGTTCGCAAATCCAATGAAGAGCGAGTTGTAGATGAATGCCAAGGCCGTCACGCCGATGACATCGGTCGCGAAGGTCACGTGCGCCGCTCCAAGGGTTATCCAACCGAGTACCAAGAGCAGGATGTCGTCGACGAAGAAGCCCACGAACCGTCGCCAAAATCCCGCGAGGGTATAGCCGAACTCAGAAGGATCCTCCGCCGGGAACTGGGCTCGCGGTGCGGGATAGGCGTACACGGCGGTCGTCGGGGATCCACATGAACGACAGATCTGTTGACCGGGAACTTGCTCCGTTCCACAAGTCGGGCAATTCACCATGTCAATGTCTCCTAAGTGCGTTTCGCGTGAGTGCCGTTCCGGTTCGAATCACTAGAACACTAGAGCCCGCCGGTTCGGCCGGGATTCGCGGTGGGGCAACGACTCAGGACCGCTTCGTCGCGACGAACACCGGAATCCGCCGATCGGTCTTCAATTGATACTGCGCGTAGGGCGGGAAGGCTTCGACGGCTCGCGCCCACCACACCGCGCGCTCTTCGTCCTTTACTTCGCGAACCGACACCTCGGAAAGTTCGGGGCCGTCTTGGATCGTGACCGATTCGGGGTCTGCGAGCAAGTTGTAATACCAGACCGGATGGGTGGGCGCGCCTCCCTGGGACGCGACGAGGGCGTACTCGCCGTCATGCTCCACGCGCATGAGCGGTGTCTTTCGAATCATCCCACTCTTGTTGCCGCGGGTCGTGACGATAATGACTGGCAAACCGGTGTCGCGCAGGGTGTTGCCCTCCGTGCCATTCGTACGTTCGTACAATTCGACTTGATCGCGCACCCATTGGGATGGACTCGGTTCGTAGCATCCCTCTAGTGACATTGTTCTTTCCTCACGTGATTTGAATGCACCGTATTTAGATTTCATCGTAAGGGCCAGATTGTCGCGGGTGACGCCGGTCGAAGCGATGATCTTCGTCGACCTGGGCAATAACTGGGCAATAAGGTGTCGGGAGGAGAATGCGTGGCGAAGAAGCGAACGAAGAAAGGCTCACCATCACCTTCCGGACACAAGGGATGGACACTGTCGCGCGTCGGGTGGCGGACCTACGCTCACGCCCTCGGCCCCGGCCTGGTCACCGGAGCGTCTGACGACGACCCTTCCGGCATCGCGACGTACGCCCAGACGGGCGCCAAATTCGGATTCTCGATGCTGTGGGTGGCGCTCTTCACCTTCCCACTGATGGCTGGCGTCCAGGAAATCTGCGATCGTACGGCACTCGCGAGTGGCAAGGGATTGGGTGAATTGATCGTCGTTCGATTTGGACGGACCTCGAGATTCCTGATCTCGATCCTCCTGGGACTGCTGATCATTGCCAACGCGCTCAACATTGCGGCGGACTTGGTCGCGATCGGTGCGGGCATGCGCCTCTTGCACGCCGGACCAGAAGCGCTCTGGGCACTGATCGCCGGAGCACTACTTATCATCCTCGTCTTCACGGGCTCGTTCGAATTGACGGCGCGGGTACTGAAATTTTTCTGCTTGGCGCTCGTGGCCTACGTCGTTGTCCTCTTCTTCATCAGTGTCCCCTGGGGAACCGTGCTGCTTCACACCATCGTCCCGCACGTTGCGTTTTCCAAGGGCTACCTGGCACTCTTCATCGCCGTACTCGGCACGACCATTTCTCCGTATCTCTTTTTCTGGCAGAGCATGCACCGCATCGAGGACATGCGCGAGGAGCCGGCCGGCGGCGATGAGCCGCTCGCCCTCAGTCGACGATCCACTATGGCCGCCGCGGACAAACAGTCCACCAGTCGTTTCGATGTCTTTTCTGGAATGGGCATCTCGAATCTCGTCATGTTCGCCATCATCGTTGCGACGGCGGTGACGCTTGATAGTCACGGTCACCACGTCACCATCAATTCGCCGGCGCAGGCCGCCACCGCGTTGAAGCCCGTCGCGGGTCGAATGGCCTCGTATATCTTCGCCCTAGGATTCATCGGCTCAGGAATGTTGGCGATTCCCGTCCTTGCCGGATCTGGTGCTGCCGGCCTCTCGGGAATGTTGGGTCGGGCCACCGGCTATTCAAAATCGCCGCGCAAAGCGCCACTCTTTTACGCGTTGTGCGCGGTCGGGATTGGTGGCGGCATGACGTTCAGTCTCCTGTCGGTTAATCCGATCACGCTGTTGGTGCTAGTGGCCGTGATCAACGGCATCGCCGCGGCACCCTTTCTCGCCGTCACCATGTTGGTTTCATCCGACCAGGCCATCATGGGCGAGTACGTCAACGGACGCGCGGCGCTCATCATCGGTTGGGGAACCGTGGCCTTGATGTCGATCGCGGCGATACTTCTGCTCGTGGTCTAGCCGACGTCACGCATCGTGAACGACCACTGAGAACCGCCCAGGCATTCACCCTCCCAGATGTACGGTGCGGCATCGACGCGACGGAGGGATGATGGGGACCGAGGATTGCTTTGGCGACCACCGTGGCCGGAGAACCGTCGAAGGTCTTGCGTAGGTCGTGCGGCCCTCGACGCGCGTTCCGCCGTGCGCCTCGTCGGTGCAACGCTATTCTCGACGACACCGCCGCGCGCACGAGAAGGGACTTCCATGGCCATTGACTTCACCCTCTCCCCGGAACACGAAGAGATTCGCAGGCGCGTTCGCGAATTCATCCAAGGTACGGTCATTCCGGCCGTGACCCGTCCCGAAGGCGAGGAACCGGCGCTCTCGCGGCGGGATTATTTGACCACCCTGGCGAGACTGCGCGAGCAGGCCAAGACCCTCGGCCTTTGGTTACCGCACATGCCCAAGGAGTGGGGTGGCATGGGTCTCGGTCACGTGGAACTCGCGATGGTGCAGGCCGAAGCCGGCAAGACGCGTGTCGGCGCCTGGGTACTCAATTGCATGGCGCCGGACGAAGGAAATATGCACACCCTCCTTCACTGGGGTAACGACGACCAGAAAGAGCGATACCTGCGTCCACTCTGTGACGGAACCGTCATGTCGTGTTTCGCGATGACCGAACCCGAAGTCGCCGGCTCCGATCCAACTTTGATTCGAACCCGCGCTGAAAAAGACGGCGACGAATGGATCATCAACGGTCATAAGTGGTTCATCTCGAACGCGCGTCGATCGCAATTCGCCATACTCATTGCCCGAACGGAACTGGACGTTCCGGAGGGTTCGTCGGGAGCGACGACGGCATTCTTAGTGGACATCCCGTCGCAAGGTTGGAACGACGTCCGTGAGGTGGAGACGATGCACGGCGCGACCGGCCACAGTGAAATCGTCATCGAAGAGTTGCGCGTGAGGGACGAGCAGATTCTGGGTGGCCGAGGTAACGGGCACCGCCTGGGCCAGGCCCGACTCGGTCCGGCCCGTTTGGCGCACTGTATGCGTTGGATCGCTCAGGCCGAAACGGCGCTCGACATGATGGTCGATCGATCGATTCATCGCTACTCACACGGTTCGACCCTCGCCGAGAAACAGGGTGTCCAGTGGATGATCGCCGATTCGGCGATGGAGCTCTATCAGTGCAAGCTCATGGTATTGCACACCGCCTACAAGATCGACCGAGGTGACGATTTTCGCACCGAAGTCTCGATGACGAAGCACTTCGTCGCCAATAGCCTCAACCGGATCATCGACCGCGCGATTCAGGTGCACGGCGCGCTCGGCTATTCGACGGACACGCCCTTGGCGTCGATGCTCCAACACGCACGGTGGGCGAGGCTCGCCGACGGGGCCGACGAGATCCATCAGATGAGGATCGCGGAACGGACAATTGCCGCTTACAAGGACTCTGGTTCCACGTCGTCGGCCACGGGTGACTTACCCATTTGATCGAGTGAGTACATTCGCAGTAGACGGATCCTATTCTGGTTCGTCATAAAGGATGCGACGAGGAAGGTTCAACGTGGTTGACGAAGATATCTATCAGCGGATTACTACCCTGGTTGACGAGGAGAAAGTCTTACGCGAGAACGAGTCGCCCGATGACGTCACCCGACTCGCGCACATTGAAGAGACGCTCGATCAGTGTTGGGACCTGCTCCGTCAACGGCGTGCGTTGCGTGAGTTCGGTCGCGACCCCGATGAGGCGAGAATCCGCGACGTCGACACTGTGGAGCGATACGAGCAGTAACACACCACCGGTAAGCGTTGTTATCCCACGAACTTCTTGAGATCGGCGATGATCGTGTCTTCGACCTCGAGACTCCACAGTGAGTCCGCGACATCGATGGGCAAGAAGAGTTCAGACACCAGCAGCGTTTCAACCGCGGCGACACCGAGATTCTGAACCCACTTGCCGATACCGAAGCGCACGGTGAAGTCATCCGAGTTCCCGGTAATCGTGATCGTGAAGGCTCGATCAGCCGAGACAATGTCACGAAGGAACCCGCCCTTCACGGCTTGAATCACCGTTCCGTTGTCACCGGGGGGTGCGGTTTGGACGTTGAAGTGGTCGTCCTTCAGATACTCCGAGATGTGTAACTCCAGGGCCGTTAGGTTCGTGCCCTTGCCCACAAAGTGTTCTGACTTATCTCCGAGCATGGTGCCCTCCTCATCCGGTTCTTGTCTTGACCATACGGGTGTGGAAACTGACCGAGGTCCGATTATTCAGAAATTCTTACTTTTCGAGCGAGCAAGTCACGCCCATCACAATGTCACCGTTGGACCGACCCCACCACCGGCCACACAGCACCCGGCGATCGCACCGAGTCCCTTGTAGAACGAGACGTAGACCGTGTCGAACAGAGCGGCGACGTCGGTGATCGACCTCGAGGCCGTCGACGCGTAGAACGGCGCGGCCTCCCACAGGCGCGCGCCATCCATGTGCGCGGCGGCACCGTGGTCCCGGGCCCACTCGACCTGCGCGACAAGTTCGTCCCAGTCGGGCAGCGTCCCGCCGAGATCGCGCTGGGGCAGTTCAATCAAGAGCGCCGCGACCGGTTCGCCGATGGTCGCGAGCTGAGCGCGAGTCAAAGGTAGGTTCGACGGACCACACGTCACCGCCGCCAGTCCGTGGAGTCGCTCGTAGGCGCGCTCTTCTCGAACGTCGAGGTGACATTTCGGATGGAACACGACGCCGGTGCGATGTCGCCGATCGGCGTGGATCCGCAGGACGGCCTGCTGGGCCATGGTGCCGGTGATCATGAAGAGTGCGGACTCTTTGCCGAGGCGCCGAGCCACTTCGATCTCGAGTTCCTCGACGACCCCACCGCTCCCGTAGACGTCGGTCTCGGTGTCGACCGGAATGCCCGCCAACAGCGACGCCGCGTCGCGAACGCCGCTGCCCGACACGTAGCGCGTGCAGCGTGCGTAGACCTCGCGCAACTGTTGAGGAGTCGGCGGCGTCTTCGGTGGTGTCCGCGGCGTGCTCGTCACGGTCGGACCCTTCGAAGTGGCTTTCTTTGGGGGAGTAGGCACGAATCTGACGATACTCACGATCTCTTTCGGGCGTCCCGAGCGGTCACTCGAAAGTTTCGTCCGTCGTAGCGGGATCGGCCGCTATTCGCCCACTTGTCCTTCGGCTAACTCGGCGTAGATGTCAAGATGGCCGAGGTGTCGGGCGTATTCCCCGACGAGATGGAAGAGCACGCGCTCCAGTGTCGCGGGTCCGTCACCATTCCATCGTGGTCCCGGTTGACCGGTCGCTTCGAGTTGGTGACGGCGAACGATGTCGGCGCTTTGGACTCCCCGGTTGCGTAGCGCTTCGACGAGGGAATCGAGGGTGTCGTCGGGACCAACGAACCAGCGCTCACCGAGGTGGTCGCCCCAGGGTTCATCGACCGAACGTCCCTCGAAGCCCCATTCGAGCCAACGCATCTCGACGAAGGTCAAATGTCTGACGAGTTCCAGCGCGGTCCAATCGGTGGGGACCACGCTGACGACCAACGCATCGAGGGGGAGAGACGTCACCTTGTCGATGATTCGCTCGCGAAAGTAGTCAAGGTACATCACGAAGACCTCGTTTCGAGGGAGAGCGGGTCCGGTCGGCGAAGGAAAGTTCATGAACCGAGCCTAAGTCTGGATCGATCGCAGTCGCGGGGAGCGTAGCCACGCACGAGACCCCGCGTTCGAATTTCGAGGCGATGGCGTAACGTTCTGGGCATGGACGATTCCCAAAAACGGCGCCGCGAGGAGACGACGGCGGTGGCACCTCAAGAAGATCTGACGCCGCCGGTCATGTGGCCAGAGTCTGGGAGCGGGTTCGAGGCTGACCCGTTCAGCCCGGCGGGAATGTCGCAACAGATTTGGCGCGCAACGGGGAGAAAACCACGGAGTCGCGCCGGCCGGTGGATCGTGCGCATTGTCTGCGTACTGATCGCCGCGGCGTTCATTGCCGCACAGGTGGCCCACTGACGCCGTGCGCAGCGAACTCGGGACCAACGTCTCCTACTCTTTACGGCGCATCCTCGGTCGACACGATGGCCACTTATCGTATTTCGAGGAATTAGAGCATTCTCAAATATCGTTGCGGCTCGGCGCGTACTCTTCGGTGACATTGCTGTTTGATTCGTCGGGCGATCAAGGAGGAGCACCAGATGAGCGATCCCGTCACCACAGTTGACGATCGATTCAGTCAAGATGGCGCCGGACCAACGACGTGGGACGACACGCGCGCCGCGATCGAGGCCGCCGAACTCTTCTGTCTCACGACGGTTCGCGCCGACGGTCAACCTCATGTCACTCCACTTGTCGCCGTGCGGTCCGATGACGCGCTGTATTTCTGCGCGGGAGCCGAGGAACAAAAAGTCGTGAATCTTCGTCGCCACGACCGGGTAATTCTTACGACCGGTCGCAACGATTGGACCGCCGGCCTCGACATCGTTGTCGAGGGCGTCGCGTCGCGAGAAGTGGCGCCGGAGACGCTGAAGCGCGTCGCTCAGGTGTGGACGCACAAGTGGGATGGACGTTGGCAGTACGCGGTCGGCGCAGATTGCTTTCATCATCGCGATGGTGAACGAGTCTTGGATGGGGAGATTTTTGTCTTTCGCGTCGCGCCGCAGAAGGTGTTCGCGTTTTCGGAGGGAACCTTCAGTCAGACGCGCCATCAGTTCTGATGTTCACGCTCGGCGTAGTGAACTGTCGCGCGAACTTGGTCCGTCACACGTCCTTGGTAGCGTCACGCCAATGACCCCCATCTGGCCCACCGACCGACCATCACGAATCGAGCCGAATCGACTCACCGAAGAAAAGACGGCGTTGGACGAATGGGTTGACTTCCATCGCGCGACGTTGTTGATGAAATGCGAAGGACTTTCCTCCGAGCAGCTCAAGACGAGATCGGCAGAGCCGTCGGCGTTGACGCTCCTTGGCTTGATCCGGCACATGAGCGAAGTCGAAAGGGGATGGTTTCGCCGAAACGCCGCACGAGAGGATATCGAATTTCATTACTGCACGGATGAGGATCCCGACGCCGACCTCTTGGACCTCGATTCAGCTGACGCAACTGCGGACCTCGCGCACTTCGTCGAAGAGTGTCGCCGGTGTCGAGAAGTGACGGCGACTCTCTCGCTCGATGAGGTGGTGCCCAGTCGAGGTCATCATCCCGATCGCACGCGGAACATTCGGTGGATCTACCTTCACATGATCGAAGAGTACGCCCGTCACAACGGCCACGCCGATCTGATTCGAGAGCGCATCGACGGAGTCACTGGGGATTAGGCGTCCGCGATGATGACACGTCACCTGGGAGTTCGCAGACCATAGGTTCGACGCCGTTACGCTGCGATGATGTTCGAAGTCTCCAATGAGCGATTCGAGGAACTCGCCGCCCAGGCAGTGGCGTCGCTACCCGAATCGCTTTCGTCGCGAATGGACAACGTCGCGATCATCGTTGAAGACGAGGCACGAGGACGGAACCTTTTCGGTCTCTACGAAGGAATACCGCTGACCCGTCGCGGATTCTCCAATTACAACGGCGTCATGCCAGATCGAATCACGTTGTACCAAAGGACCATCTGTCAAGTGTGCGCCAACGAGGATGACGTGAGGGCGCAGGTTCGCAAGACGGTAATTCACGAGATTGCCCATCACTTCGGGATCAGTGATCCCCGTCTCGACGAACTTGGTTGGGCCTAATACGCCGAGCGTCTCCTCATTGACACTTCAACGTGTCCGGTCCCGCCACGTGTCGCGCCGGACAACCCAAGCCACGCCCTGGCCCGAATGGCCTGGTGTCAAGATGTCTCGCTCGTAGGAGTGGTCGAGGTCGAAGCCAAGTTTCTGTGGGACTGCTGCACTCGCACCATTTGCTTTGTCCATGGAGATCTTCACCGTGGCGACTCCAAGATGGGAATCGAACGCGGCGTTGGTGAGCACGCACGCTGCTTCAGTGGCGTAGCCGCGGCCCGTTCGATCAGACCGGACCCAGTATCCGATCTCTAGTTCGTCGAGGACTCCACGACGACTCAGCGACGCGCCGCCGACGAGGAGCCCTCCTTCAATTTCTCGAATCCAGTACGACCACTTGTCTTCGGAGTGGATCGCTCTCCCGGCGAATTCGGCAAGGGACTCACGTGTGGGCATCGTTTCGGCCCATGTCATCCACGCGTGCAACTCGGCGAAACTGACGTTGACTGCGGCGAGTACTTCGTCGACGTCGTCGAGCGTCGCGCGAGTGAGTCGAAGTCTTTGGCCGAATAGTTCGTTCGCAAACGATGGCACCTGATCAGTATGTCACCGTCTCGCCACGCTCGAGCCGACGGCGCGACGTCACGTCGTTGTCTTGACGCCGGTACCGATACTGGTCGGACAGTCCGATCAACTGGCCGTTTCGCCCGAGGGCCTCGCGAAGCGCATTCCCGGTGCGACGTATCGATTGCCGAAAGTCAATCACCTCGTTGCGGTGCGTGAGCCTCAATTCACCCAACCAATCGTTGCGTTCGTGAACTCGGTGTTGCAGTGCGCCCGGGCTTCAGGTTAGGAATTCGCTCATCGTCCAGCGACCCGTGAATTCATAGTCGCACAGGGCCTCGGTGAACGAGCACATCACCGCGAGGACCGCTTCGGCTGACGTGTCGGCGGGCACCTCGAGGAGTAGTCCTCGGGTGTTGTGGTCTTGACGAGTCGTGAAGGGCGCGCCGCCCAACATCGCGACGATGCGATCGTTCCCGAGTCGACTTCGCGAATGTAGGACTCCGAGCGAGGAGGGTTGGTGCACACCGTGACGGGACGGCGCCGTAACGAAACTAGCGACCGTGACGCCTTTGTTAAGTCGCAACCCGAAGTAGTTCACCTTCATGTCGGGCACTTCACCTTCAACATCGGGCGAAACATTGCACCAACCTCGCCCGGCGCCCACTGCGTCGATGGCCGCCGTGGCGACTCCTCGGTCGTCGGAGAACGTAATGATCGTCGGAGCGCTCACGTGGATGAACTTAACGAGATCACGGCGATCTATATCCGCTTGGTGTCGCGTTGGTAGACCCGAACGGCGAGGACGGAGAGCACGAACGTCCATACGGCGATGACGATCCAGCCTTCGGCGGGCCAGTCGCCGGCGCGCAGGGTCGTCTTGCCGGCTTGAACGAGCCAATAGGAGGGGAGCAATTTCACAAGGGTGAACAAGAAACCGCTCGTGACCAGGGGGGTGTACGCACCACCCAAAAGGGCGAAGAGGAAGGTCACGCCGCCAATGGCCGGCCCAAGTGAATCCAGTTTGAGTAGGTGACCGAACATAATGCCCATGACCGAGAAAGGGATGAGTCCCACCAGCAGGAGGCCAATCATGGTCAGCCACTGGACGACGTCGAGGCGCACGCCGATGAAGGATCCGGCGGCGAATAACACCGCCATGCTCAAGAGCGCCATTATGTAGCCGCAGAAGATTATCGCGGCGAAGTATGACCACGTGGGCAGTGGCGTGATGCGCAACTGTCTCGTCCACCCGACGGCGCGTTCTGCCGCGATGCGAGCGCCGCTCGAGATGACCGCCACCATCGTGCCCCAGGCGATCATGCCGGTCATGTAGTACAACGGAAATGAGATGCCCTGGATCGTCACGCTCTTGTGTGGCCCGGCGACCGCCAGAAACAGTACGAGGGGGAAGGCCAAGGAGAAGATCAGGAATCGCCGATTGCGACACGTTCGCAGGACTTCGTATCGAAGGTACGTCAATTCAGTCACGTCGTTGCCTCGTCGTCCATCGTCAATTCCAAGAAGGCCTCTTCGAGTCCGGCACCTCGCACCTCGATGTCACGGATGCTCGGAAACTCCGTCAGGAGATCGCGCAACGTCGCGTCGGAGTCCGAGCAGTTCAGTGTGATCGCGTCGCCCTTGCGATCCGCGGTCGTCACCCCGCGCAAGGCCCGGAGCGACGAGAGTTCGACCTGGGGCAACGTGGCTCGAATCAGGCGTCCCCCGACGGTGGCCTTTATCTCGGTCGGTGCTCCGTCAGCCACGATCCGTCCGTGTGACATCAGAACGATGCGGTCGGCGTAGGCGTCGGCTTCTTCGAGGTAGTGCGTGGCGAAGACGACGGTCTTGCCACGAGCGGCGAAGGCCCGCATGGCGTTCCAAAAATCGCGACGTCCTTCGACGTCCAGCGCGGCCGTGGGTTCGTCCAGTACCAAGAGCTCGGCGTCGGCCACCAGCGCGATGGCGAAGCGGACACGCTGGGTTTCTCCGCCGGAGAGCTTTCGCGTCTGTCGCTCGGCGAAGGCATTGGCGCCCGAGATCTGCAGAGCCTCCTCAACGTCCAGCGGGGTGGGGTAGATCGCGGCCATCATCGTGATCAACTCACGAACGGAAAGGTATTCGATGAGCTGACCGGACTGGGTCATGGCGCCGATCATTCCGGCCTTCACCGCTTCGGCGGGGGTGCGACCGAAGAGAGAGACCGCGCCAGAGTCGGGCCTCGCGAGCCCAAAGAGCATGTCGATGGTCGTGGTCTTACCGGCGCCATTCGGTCCCAATAGAGCGACCGTCGTACCGCGGACGAGCTCGAGGTCGAGAGCTCGTACGGCGCGCACGGCTCCGAAGGACTTGGTGAGTCCAGACGCCACGATGCGGTCGTGTGACGTCTCGGCGCGCGAGGAGTCAGTCAAGAAACTCTCGGGATTGCGAACGTCGTAATGCACCAAAAGTACTCGACGCCGCTGCGTGTATTGAAACGTGACGCGTTGACGCAGCGTCGATGGCCTCGAGAATTTGTGACGTTCGCGGAGTATGTTGAGTCCATGCTGAAGAGGTTGTTTGAACTGTTTGGACTCGTGACGATGGGCGTCGGGATTTATTTCGTCGTCGTCGAGCACACCAAGGTTTCGGTGTGCAATTCGACCGCAGGCAAGTTCGTGGGCTTTGGCGTGACGACGGCCTGTCAGCACGTCGTCTACGCCTACTTTGGCGGTTTCATTTTGCTAGCCGCGGGTGCCCTGGTGGTCTTGTTCGGCCTCCTCGCCACCCGCAAGGGCGCGAAGAAACGTTATACGTCGAAGAAACCCTCGTTGGCTTCGCAATATCAATGGACCGATCCGAAGACCGGACGTTCGCCGTAGCCGACTAGCTCTTTGGCACTACCTCAACGACGGGGATCTTCCTCGTCGTCTTCAGCTCATACTCCGCGAAGTTGCCAAACCGCTCGGCCTGGACGGGGTAGATCCGGTCGCGCTCCTCGAGCGAAACGGGCTTCGCCGTCGCCTGGTAAGTCTCGGTACCGGCTTCGACCGTGACGTCTGGGTATGCAACCAGGTTGTGGTACCAGTCGGGGTGCGTCGGAGCTCCAGCGTAGGAAGCGAAGATGTAGCGCTTACCTTCGTAGTCGAGGTACATCATCGGGTTAATCCGTTCCTTTCCCGACTTCGCTCCCTTGGTGTGCAGCAATAGCACGGGCGCCCCTTCGAACTGTCCACCTACGACACCGTCATTCGAACGGAACTCCTCGATGACCGTGGCGTTCCAATCATTGACCGCCTTGATCGCGTCACCCGTTGCTTCGTCGTCACTCACAATTCTCTCCTTTTCACTCTGTTGGTCAGAGCGTAGACGTTCTGCCGGAGTGCACCTTAAGTGGCTAACGCGCGAAGCAGTTCCTCGGTCTCGAGCGCGTCGAGCGGCATACCGAGGTGATAACCCTGGGCGAGACGGCATTGAAGATCGCGCAGCGGCTCCACCTGATCCGGTGACTCGACGCCTTCAGCGATCGCCGTGAGGCCCAGGGTGTGAGCCAGTTGCACGATTGCCGGCGCGAGACTAGGTCCTCCGTCGAGCGAAGTGATATTGGCGACGAATGACCGATCGACCTTCAAGATGTCGATGGGTAGTTGTTCGAGGTGGGAGAAGGACGAAAAACCCGTACCGAAATCGTCGATCGCGATGCTCAGTCCTAGTGACTTCAGTGATTGGAGGTTGCGGATTGTCGCCTCGAGGTCGCGCAGCAGGGCGCTCTCGGTTATCTCCAGAATCAGATGCGTCGGCTCAAAGCCGGTCTCGAGTAGCGACAGACTGACGCTTTCGCGGATCGCGCTGTCCGAGATCTCTCGTGCCGAAAGATTCACGCTCATCAAGAGTCCCGCCGGGGCGAGACCCAGACTCTGCCATCGCCGGGCCTGGGAACAGGCCTCGGTCAAGACGAATCGATCGATGTTGTGAATGAAACCAATCTCCTCGGCGAAGGGGATGAAGGACGCCGGCTGAAGAAGGCCCTGCGTCGGATGTTGCCATCGAACGAGTGCCTCGAATCCGACGATCACCCCCGAGACGAGATCAATAATTGGCTGATAGTGCACGCGCATCTCTTCGGAGAGGACGGCGCGACGCAGGTCGGTCTCGAGCTCGAGTCGCTCAACGACCGCAACGTGCATTTGGTCCCGGAACTCCTCGATACGGTCCTTACCCTGTACCTTGGCGAGATTCATCGCGAGATCGGCGTTTCGAAGTAGTTGGTCGCCGGTGTGACCTTTGATGCCAAACGTGACGCCCATGCTCACCGTAGACGTGAGTTCTTGACCGGCGACGACGACGGGTTGGCGGAGGATCTTCCTGACGCGAGTGACCATGCGCATGACTTCTTCACGATTCCGAGCGTCTTCGATGAGGATGGCGAACTCGTCGCCGCCCAGTCGGGCCGCCGTATCGGACTTACGAAGGCTCGACACGAGCGTGGAGGCCACGGCCCGGAGTAACTCGTCGCCGGCGGCGTATCCCAGGCTGTCGTTGATCATCTTGAAATTGTCAAGGTCCAAGAAAAGTACTGCCACGTATCTGTCATTTCGTTCAGAACGTGCGAGCGCCTGGTTGACACGGTCGTGGAACAGTGCCCGGTTCGCGAGGCCGGTGAGAGCGTCGTGAAAGGCGAGATGGGCCAAATCGTTCTCGAGTCGCTTCTGTTCGGTGACGTCTCTGAAACTCCACACCCGACCGACCACGTCACCCGACACGTACTGAGGTTTCGAAAGTCGCTGGAACACTCGTCCGTCCACGAACTCCAGCGTGTCGTTACTCTCGGCCTCTGGCTGCGAGTAGAGATCATTGACGCGCGCGAGAAAAGCACTCGGCTCGGCGAGCTGATCGGTCACGTGCTCGATCAGTCGAAGATCGTCTCGAGCCGCAACGAGGTTGGTCGGCAATCGCCACATCTCCGCGAATTGACGATTGAAACTCGTGATGTTTCGATTGGTACCTACCACGAGGAGCCCATCGGCGGTCGACTCCAGGGTGGCATTCAACAGCGACGAGGTCTCGCGGAGTTCGCGGACCGTGTTTCGCAGTTCCATCTCGGCGGCGACCCGCGTCGAGACGTCGTGGGCCGTGACGACGAGACCGCCGACGGTCGGGTCATCGACGAGACTCACTATGGAGAGCTCGAATGAGATCATGTCTTCGCCGCCACGTCGAAGGAGGCGTAACGCCTGCACGACGGGATTCGTCGCACTGGAATTTCGCAGTGCGCGCTCGATCGCGACGCGAAGTGCCGGGCGATCCGCCACCGCCACAATGTTCGCCAGAGGCTGACGCTCAACGGCCTCGGGGTCGTGACCCAGTATCCGCGTCATCGCTCCCGAGACCGACTCGACGTCACCGGAAGGGGAGACGAACATCATGATCGTTGTCGCGTTGTGGACGAGCGATCGGAAACGGGGCACCTTGTCGCGGGCCAGTTCGAATCGTCGACGGTCCGTGAGGTCTCGAATGCTGAAGAGCACCGCGCCCTTCTCAAA
>Ga0207933_1001868_pt1 | contig 14650 bp, 12 predicted proteins | sample NGESurdeep092012_4_FD_184488 | JGI IMG/M metagenome (GOLD analysis project Ga0207933, IMG submission 184488) | Arctic peat soil microbial communities from Barrow, Alaska - NGEE Surface sample F53-3 deep-092012 (SPAdes) | ecosystem: Environmental > Terrestrial > Soil > Wetlands > Peat ... | reverse complement strand
GCGCGGCGCAGTCGGCGCAGCACGTCGGGATCGCACCACTCCCGTTCGCTGCCCCCGGGCCGCAGCTCGCCGCGTACCAGCAACTCGTCGCGTTCGAGCGCTACGAGCACGGCGCCCACCTCGCGGTCAAACCGCACATCGACCTGCTCGGTCGTGAACGGCCCTCTGCCCTTCGCGAAACGGAGCACGAGTTGCCGCAACGACTCAGGCCCTCCTTCGAGGAACGCATCGGGAAGTCCCGAGGGCGGCATCACGCCGAGCGCGTCGCGGTAGCGCCCCGCATCCTCGGCGGCAATGAGCCGCTCTTCGCCGGCGATCCGCACGAGCGCGGCGCGGCGCTCGGCGATCAGCGGCGACGCGAGCGTCGCGTCGTACTCTTCGGCACGCAGGTCGCCGCGCAAACGGAGCTGGTCGTGCAGCTGGTCGGGCGACGTCGGGTCGCCGCGCAACTGACGCTCGACGTCGTCTACGGCATCCGCGTCGAGCAGGTCGCGCAGCTCCTCTTGCCCGAGCAGCTCGCGCAGCAGGTCGCGGTCGAGCGACAACGCCTGCGCGCGGCGCTCGGCCGGCGGCGTGTCGTCCTCGTACATATAGGTCGCGATGTAGTCGAAGAGCAGCGACGACGAGTACGGCGACGCGCTCTGCGTCTCGACCTCCACCAGATCGAGCTCGCGCGTCTTCAAGCCCTGCAGCACACCGCGCAGCGCGGGTAGGTCGAACACGTCTTGCAGGCACTCGCGGTACGTCTCGAGGATCACCGGGAAGCTGCCGTACTTGCGTGCAACCTGCAACAGTGACTGAGCCTTCAGCCGCTGCTGCCAGAGTGGCGTGCGCTCGCCGGGGCGGCGGCGCGGGATCAGCAGCGACCGGCCGGCGTTCTCGCGGAACCGCGCACCGAAGAGCGCTGTGTCGCCGACCTCTGCGACAACGAGATCCTCGACCTCGCCGGGGTCGATCTGCAGCTCCTCGATCGGCGGCGGAGCGTCGGCTTCGGGAAAGTGCAGCGCAATCCCGTCGTCCGACCAGATCGATTGCGCCTCGATACCCAACGACGCCCGCAGGCGTGCCGCGATCGCCATCGCCCAGGGCGCATGGACGCGGCTGCCGAACGGGGTGAGGATGCAGACGCGCCAGTCGCCGATCTCGTCGCGGAACCGCTCGACGACGATCGTGCGGTCGGATGGCACAGCTCCGGTCGCGTCCTGCTGCTCGCGCAGGAACGTGAGCAGGTTGCGAGCGGCGCGAGCGTCGAGATGGAACTCGTCGCGCAGGCGCGCATCCGCCTTGTCGTCGGCGAGCGCACTCAGCTCGCGTGACGCAGCTCCGATCTTCTGGCCGAGCTCGAACGGCCTGCCGACTCCCTCGCCCTTCCAGAACGGCACGGCGCCGGGCACACCGGGTGCCGGCGAGACGATCACCTGGTCGCGAGTGATCTCCTCGATCCGCCAGCTCGAGGCTCCGAGCAGGAAGGTCTGCCCCGCTCTCGCCTCGTAGACCATCTCCTCGTCGAGCTCACCGACGCGCCCGCCGCCCCCGGCGAGGAAGACGCCAAAGAGGCCGCGGTCGGGGATCGTGCCGGCGTTCGTGACCGCGAGCCGCCGCGCCCCGTCACGGGCACGAATCGTGCCACCGGTGCGGTCCCAGACGATGCGTGGCCGGAGCTCGGCGAACTCGTCGGACGGGTAACGGCCCGCGAGCATGTCGAGCACGTTCTCGAGCTGCGGCCGCGACAGGTCGCGGAACGGGTACGCGCGCTTGACGAGCGCGTGCAGGTCGTCGACCGAGATCTCCTCGTCGGACGAGATCGCCACGATCTGCTGCGCCAGCACGTCGAGTGGATTGCGCGGGATCTTCGTCTCCTCGATATCGCCGGTGCGCATCGCCCGCGCAACGACGGCCGACTCGAGCAGGTCGGCGCGGAACTTCGGGAAGATGCGTCCCTTCGAGACTGCGCCCAGTTCGTGGCCTGCACGCCCGATGCGCTGCAGGCCGCGCGCCACCGACTTGGGCGACTCGACCTGGATCACCAGGTCGACGGCGCCCATGTCGATCCCCAGCTCGAGGCTCGACGTGGCGACGAGGCACGGAATCCGTCCCGCCTTCAAGTCCTCTTCGACGAGCAGCCGTTGTTCACGCGCTAGTGAGCCGTGGTGGGCACGCGCAACATCCTCCTCAACTGCGTTATCGGCAACGGCTTCGCCGTTGGCCAGCTCGTTGAGGCGCAGCGCGAGCCGCTCCGCGAGCCGCCGGTTGTTGACAAAGACGATCGTCGAGCGGTGCTCGCGGACGAGCCGGAGGATCTCGGGGTAGATCGACGGCCAGATCGAGGTTGAGCTTCGCTCGGTACCGATGTCCATCTCCTGCCCGTCGGCCGGCACGGGATGCGAGAGCGATGCGGTCGAGCCGAGCTCGCGCATGTCCTCGACGGGAACGACCACCTCGAGGTCGAGCTCCTTGCGCGTGCCGGCATCGACGAGCGTAATCTCGCGAGCGCCCGAGACGAATCGCCCGATCTCTTCCAGCGGGCGCTGAGTCGCGGACAGGCCGATCCGCTGCGGCGGCGTCGCGCAGAGCGCCTCGAGCCGCTCGACGCTGATCGCCAGGTGCGCGCCGCGCTTCGTGCCGGCCACAGCGTGCACCTCGTCGAGGATGAGCGTTTCGACCGAGCGCAGCATCTCCCGCGCCTGCGACGTGAGCATCAGGTAGAGCGACTCCGGCGTCGTGATCAGGATGTCGGGCGGCTCCTTCAACAGTTCGCGCCGCTCCTTCTGCGGGGTGTCGCCGGTACGGACGGCAACCCTCAAGCTCGACTCGAGACCCGCCAGCGGCCCGCGCAGGTTGCGCTCGATGTCGTAGTTGAGCGCCTTGAGCGGCGAGACGTAGAGCACGCGCAGCCCCGACCCGGGTGACGAGGTGAGCCGGTCGATTGCGTAGAGGAACGCGGTGAGCGTCTTGCCCGACCCGGTCGGCGCCTGAATCAGCACGTGCGCTCCGGTCGCAATCGCGGGCCAGCCCTGCGCCTGTGCCGGAGTCGGCGCCTCGAACGCGCGCTCAAACCACCGCCGCGTCGCAGGCGAGAAGAGAGCGAGCGGATCCATCCGCCCAGGGTACTCCGTCGTTATTTCGTGAGGTAATAAGCCAGCAAGGCGCCGGTCAGCAACACAACGAAGATCACCGAGACGACGCCGGCGATGCCGCCGAGCACGAGCAGCGGCGTGCGCGCCGTCTTGCCTTCGGCGGCCTCGTGCTCGAGGCTCTTCACCTCTTCGACCACGTCGTGCATCAGTTCTCTGGGGCTCTCGGGCATCTCGGGTTCCTACCCGTCGCAGCCGACCGACACCTGGGCGCGACTACCATCCTTCTTGTGCCGACCGCCCTGTACTTCACCGACGATCCGGCCGCCTGCGAGCTGATCGCCGCCGATCCGTTCGCGCTGCTCATCGGCTTCGCGATCGATCAACAGGTGTCCGTGCAGAAGGCGTTTGCCGGCCCGCTCGAGCTGAAGCGGCGCGCAGGGACACTCGACCCGGCGCAGCTCGCGGGGCTCGACCTCGCACCGTTCTTCGCCGAGAAGCCGGCCATCCACCGCTTCCCGAGTTCGATGGCTCAGCGCGTGCGCGACCTCGCCCAGGTCGTCGTCGAGGACTACGGCGGCGACGCGTCGCGGATCTGGAAGGACGCGAAGGACTCCGCCGACCTGAGGCAGCGGATCGGTGCGCTGCCCGGCTTCGGTGAGCTGAAGATCAAGTCACTCGGCGCGGTGCTGGCCAAGCGCTTCGGCGTCGAGGCCGCGCGCGGGCTCGTGCCGGGTCACGAGACGCTCGGAGATGTCGACTCGCCCGAGGCGCTCGAGCGCTATCAGTCCGCAAAGCGCGCACGGAAAGCAGAGGCACGCAAGCAAATCCCACGTGTCTGACACCGCACTTGTGTCAGACACCATGTTCGCCTGCTACCGGCTCCCGAGAAGGTGTCAGACACAAAGGCGGTGTCTGACACCGCGCCGCCAGGCTCAGCGAGGGTCGGGGCGGTCGACGTTCCAGTGGCGCGCGACCGAGACGAGCCAGGCGCCGTCGTCGCGGGGGGTCATCCCGAAGAGGCTGATCGAGCGCTGCCCAAGCTCGTGGTCGCCGTAGAGGATCTCGATCGAGAACCGCTTGCGCGCTTCGATCGTGTCTCGCACGGCGCCGAAGTCGGGCTCGGACGGGTCGCGGAACGCGCCTTGCCAGAAGCCCACCTCGCCCGGCGCGATGTAGAGGTCGCGGGTCAGCCGGCGGAAGTCGTCGATCGGTGCGTGCTCGGCGGAGCCCGACTGACGGTCGGCATGGACGTACCAGCCGTGCAGCACAGCGATGCCACTCCCAACGTTCCGGAACGACGCGGCCAGGTAGAGCGCCTCGTCGGTCACTTCCGCGACGCCCCCGCCGCCCGGGACGTGAAACCAGCGGTCGTCCATAAAGCCGACCTTGATCGGCGGATCCTCGGGCCGAGACGGCATCAGCACCGGCCGCAACCCGGCCAACAGCGAGCGCTCGGCAGCGCGAGCGGCACGGTTGGCCGAGCGCACCGAGGCAAACGTCGCAAAGGCGAGCACGAGCGTCGCCGCGGCCGTCGCGATCGACGACACCGCGACCCAGTCCATCCCGAGCATCACCTGAGCGCCTTGAGCGCCGGGCCGAGCGGCTGCTTCGCGTGCAGCACCGGCTCGAACAGGTCGCCGTGCTTCGCGACCCGCTCGAGCGCGACCGCCATCGAAAAGTCGCGCGGCTGGATGTCCTCCGTCAGCTCGTCCCAGCGAAGCGGCGTCGACACGGGCGCGCCCGGCTTCGGCCGCACCGAATAGACCGACGCGATCGTCTTGCCATGCCCGTTCTGACGGTGGTCGACGAGCACGCCTGCGCGCTTCTTCTTCAGCCACTCGGTCGTCACCTCGCCGGGATGCTCGGCTTCCAGCTTGCGCGAGAGCAGTTCGGCGAACTCGTACGTCTCCTCGTAGGTCGATCGGCGTGCGATCGGCAGCAGCACGTGGATGCCATCTGCGCCGCTCGTCTTCACGTACGACTCGAGCTCGAGCTCGGCGAGCGCATCGTGCACGTAGTGCGCGACACGGACGCAAAGCGCGAACGCTCCATCCTCTTCCGGCGGATCGAGATCGAAGACGACCCAGTCCGGGCGCTCCGGCTTGTCGACGCGCGAGTACCAGGCGTTCATGTCGATGCAGTGCATCTGCACCATCCAGAGGAGCGCCTCGCGTGAGTTGACGAGCGGGAAGTCGACGAGCCTCGACTCGCCCTTGCCGCCGCGCGGCCAGGTGCGGAACTGGCGGGTCGGAAGCCAGTCGGGGATTCCTTTCGGCGCCTGCTTTTGGAAGAACGAACCGCCGCTCAGCCCCTCGCGCCAGCGCTTCATCGTGAACGGACGGTCGGCGAGGTGCGACACGATCGCAGCGGAGACCTTGTCGTAGTAGTCGAACAGGTCGCCCTTCGTGATCCCGTCGTCTTGAAAGAGGACGCGGTCGGCCGACGAGAGCTTCACCTGGTGCGTCATGTGCGCACCGCCCACATGATGTTGGCGCGGTTCGGGATCGCGAACGGCCCATCGCCGAGCAGCTCGCCGAGGCGCTGCATGATCGCTTCGCGCTCCTCCTCCGCGCGGTTCGCGATCCAGCTGACCGAACGAACGTTGTCGAGGACACCCGCACGGTCGAGCACGTGATTGTGAGGCACGACGCCCTCGCGCACCTCGCCAAAGGGCCCGCGCGCGATCACGTCCTGCCAAGGCGGCGCGTCTCCGAAGTCGTCCGGGTGCAACTCCTCGACATACGCGAGGTACTGCTCAGAGAAAGGAGAGGGACGGTCGTCGTCCGGCTCGTTCCAGACGAGCCCCAGCACGCCGCCCGGACGTAGGACGCGTGCGATCTCGGCGATCGCCTCGTCGTTTGCGAACCAGTGGAACGCCTGACCGGCGAACACGCCATCGACCGAAGCACCCTCGAGCGGGATGGACTCGGCGCTTCCCGCCCGGCTCTCAGCCTCGGGTACGACCCGCTCGAGGACCACCCGCATCCCATCGAGCGGTTCCACGGCAATCACACGGCGATACCGCTGCGTCAGCAGGCGCGTCAGCTTTCCCGTGCCGGCCCCCAGATCCAAAATCTCTGCGGCCTCACTCAGCGGCAAGCCGTCGAGCACGCTCGGCGGATACTCGGCTCGCGCGCGCTCGTACTCCTCCGCGACGCGATCGAAACTGCGCGCGCGGTCAGCCAACGCCCGCCAGCAGGAACGCCCGGTTCTCTTTGAGCATCTCGCGTGCGATCACGAGCCGCTGGATCTGGTTGGTGCCCTCGTAGATCTGGGTGATCTTCGCGTCGCGCATCATCCGCTCGACCGGATACTCCTGGATGTAGCCGTAGCCGCCGAGCACCTGCACCGCGTCGGTCGTCACTTCCATCGCGACATCGGTGCAGAAGAGCTTCGCCATCGCCGACAGCTTCGTCAGCTCCGGGCCGGTGTCGCCCTCGTCGATCATCCGACCGACCTTGTAGAGCAACCCGCGGGCCGCCTCGCACTTCGTCTCCATGTCGGCCAGCATCCCGGCGATCAGCTGGTGCTCGCCGATCGGCTTGCCCATCGTCTGCCTCGACTTCGCATAGTCGACCGCGTAGTCCGTTGCGCCCTGCGCCAAACCAAGGCCCTGCGCGCCGATCCCCGGCCGCGAACGGTCAAGGATCCGCATCGCCAGCTTGAACCCCTCCCCCTCCGCGCCGAGCAGGTTCGCCGCCGGGATCCGGCAGTCGTTGAAGAACAACTCACCGGTCGTCGAGCCCTTGATCCCCATCTTCGGCTCGATCCGCCCCACCTCGAACCCGGGCGCATCCGCCTCGACGACGAAGGCCGAGATCCCGCCGTGCCCGGCCTGCGGATCGGTCTTCGCGAACACGACATATACCGACGCAACCCCCGCGTTCGTGATGAAGCGCTTCCCGCCGCTCAACACGTACTCGTCGCCCTCCAGCCGTGCCGTCGTGCGCATCGCAGCGCTGTCCGAGCCTGACTCCGGCTCCGTCAACGCATACGCAGCCAACCACTCCCCCGACGCCAACCGAGGCAAAAACCGCTGCTTCTGCTCCTCCGTCCCCGCCAGCTTGATCCCCAGCGACCCCAGCTCCTGCACCGCCACGATCACACCGCTCGTCGCACAGACCTTCGACAGCTCCTCGATCGTCACGAACGCCAGCAACGAGCTCTCACCGACCCCGCCGTACGCCTCGTCGAACAACACGCCGAATAGATCGTTCTCGCGAAACACCTCCACGATGTCCCACGGAAACTCACCGCTCTTGTCGATCTCCGCCGCCCGCGGCGCCACCCGCTCACGCGCGATCGTCCGCACCAACTCGCGGATCTCGCGCTGCTCGTCGGTCAACGGGTCGAGGGCACTCACGTGAGCTCCAGTCTAATCCGGGTTCTGCCGATAACTCCAGCATGGTCATTCCGATCAGGATTCTCACGCTCGTCGTCGCGGCGACCGGTCTCGCCTGCGCCGCGATGACGCTGCTCCTCGTCTCGGCCCGTTAGCCGTCGGCATCCCACGGACTGAGCCGGCCGTTGCCCGGCAGGCAGCAGTCCGGTGCGCACACGTCGTGACTCGGCCCGAGCCGGCCCAGTGCCGGACGCTCGGCGCCGGGCGTCATCCGCTCGACGATCAGCTCACGCAGCCCGGCGACGAAGAGCGGATGCGTGCCGGCCGTCCCGGCGCGCGCAAACGTCAGTCCGAGCTGTGCTGCCTTCTCCTTGGCCTCGACGTCGAGGTCGAAGAGCACCTCGAGATGGTCGGAGACGAAGCCGATCGGCGCGACGACGACCGACGTCATACCGCGCTCGGCGATCGACTCGAGGTGCACGGAGATGTCCGGCCCGAGCCACGGCACCTGCGGCGAGCCGCTGCGGCTCTGATAGACGACCTCCCAGTCGTCGACGCCGACGGCTTCGGCGACGAGCCGCGCCGTCTCGCGGAGCTGGGCCTCATAGGCGCAGTTCTTCGCCATCGCGACGGGGATCGAGTGGGCCGTGAACGCGATGTGTCCGGCGCCACCGATCGACTCGAGCGCGTCTCGCACCCGGTCGACGTTTGCTCCCACGAAGCCTGGGTGGTTGAAAAACATCCGCAGCCGTGGCACCTCGGGCGCGTCGTCGCCCACCGCCTGTTGCGCGCGGAAGAGATCCTCGCGGTACTGGCGGCAACCCGAGTACGAGCTGTACGCCGATGTGAACACCGCGAGTGCGCGGCGGATGCCGTCGTCGCGCATCTGTCGCATCGTGTCGGTGAGGAGTGGATGCCAGTTGCGGTTGCCGAAGTAGACCGGCAGCTCGATGCCGTGCTCCAACAGCTCGAGCTCGAGCTCGAGCGCGGCGATCAGGGCGCGGTTCTGGGCGTTGATCGGGCTGACGCCGCCGAACAGCTCGTAGTGGCGCGCGACGGCAAGCAGCCGCTCGCGCGGCACTCCTCGCCCGCGCGTGACGTTCTCGAGGAACGGCAGCACGTCGTCCATCCCTTCAGGCCCGCCGAACGAGACGAGGACGATCGCGTCGAACTCGTGCTCGGGCAGGCGCGCGACGGCGCGGTCGGCCGGCTGCTTGCGTTCTTCGACCGGCGTCGCCATCGGCCTCAATGGTGCCCGAAGGGGTCTAGATGATTGATCGACAATTGGCGCACCCGCGGTTGGTGGCCTGGATATGGCGCAGCTCAGCCGGGTCGGGCTTGCACGTAGGCACCGCTATGCCCTGCGCCCGCCCCGACTGAGCTGCTTGATCCAGACCATCCCCGCGAGCACGCGAATCATCGATCAACCATCTGGCGCGTAGATTCCCTCTGACCGATGATCCTCGCCAACGGCCTCATCCGCACGCTCGACCCGCAGGTGCCGACGCAACGGGCGCTGGCAATCGCGGGCGAGTGGATCGCGGGCGGCGTCGGCGTGCACGAGACGGCGCTTGCCTCACCGGAGACGCTCGACCTGGGCGGCCGCGTCGTCGTCCCCGGCTTCACCGACTCGCACGTGCACTTCCCCACCTGGGCGCTCGCGCAGAACGAGGTGTCGCTCGACGGCTGCGCGTCACTCGACGAGGCACTCGAGCGGCTTCGCTCGGCGCCACCGGCGCGCGAGGGCGGCTGGTTACGCGGCTACGGCTGGCGGAGCGGCGACTGGCAGCCGCAGCGCGAGCCCACACGGCACGACCTGGACGCGATCGCCGGCGACACGCCGGCCGCGCTGATCGCCAAGGACTACCACTCGCTCTGGCTGAACACGGCCGCGCTGGCACGGGCGAACGGCGACCTCGAGGTGGACGGCGGCGTCGTCGAGCGCGACGAGCACGGCGAGCCGACCGGGGTCTTGCGCGAAGAGGCGGCGTGGCGGTTCAAGGAGCGCTACATGGTGCTGCCCGACAAGCAGTACCTCGAGGCGATGCGCGCCGGCGTGAAGCTGGCCAACGCGCGCGGCGTGACGGCAGTGCACGACAAGGACGGCTGGCTCGGCGCGCTCCGGCTGTGGCAGCAGCTCGAGGAACGCGGGCAGCTCTCGCTGCGTGTGTGGCAGTCGATCCCGCACGACGCGCTCGACGCAGCCGTCGCCGTCGGTCTCCGCTCGGGCTTCGGAAGCCAGCTCGTCAAGCTCGGCTACCTCAAAGTGTTCATGGACGGAACGCTCGGTTCCCAGACGGCATGGATGCTCGACGGCAGCGGCGTCCAGATCACGAGCGGCGAGGAGCTGGCCGAGATCGTGCGGCGAGCCGCCGAGGCAGGCTTCCCCGTTGCAGTGCACGCGATCGGCGACCGTGCAAATCGGGAGGCATTGGACGCGTTCGAGCAGACCCGCGAGCTCTGGCAGCCGAAGGGCCTGCGGCATCGGATCGAGCACGCGCAGCTGCTCTCGCCCAACGATCTTCCCCGTTTCGCCGAGCTCGGCATCACGTGCTCGGTGCAGTTCTCGCACGCGCCCTCGGATCGCGACATGGCCGACCGGTTCTGGGCCGGCAAGACCGACGGTGCGTATGCGTTTCGCTCGCTCCTGGAATCGGGCGCGGTCGTGTGCAACGGCAGCGACGCGCCGATCGAGGAGCTCGACCCGCTCGCCGGCATCCGCGCCGGCGTTCGCCGCACGATCGACGAACGGGCGGCGTGGCATCCCGAGCAGGCGCTCACCGTCGAGCAGGCGTTCCACGCCACCTGCGTCGCGCCTGCATGGCTCGCGCACGACGAGCGCAAGCGCGGCACATTGATCCCCGGCCACTGCGCCGACCTCGTCGTGCTCGACCGCGACCCCTGGGACGACCTCGACACACAGGTCGTGGCAACGATGGTCGCCGGCCGCTGGGTGCACAACCCGCCGCCCTGGGACTGAGAGGACCCGCGGCAAACCTGGTTTCGTGCGTTTCCTTCAGCAGGCGACGCGGATTCTGAGTTCACTTCCAGCGCCGGAGGTTTTGCGCGCGCTTTACGCGCGGTGAACGATCCGCTGGCGTGACGAGGTGATCGTGAGGCGTCCACTTCGCGACCATCAGGAGGTACCGAGATGAAGCACCGCCTCTTCACCGCCCTCGGGCTCGCCGCACTGGCGTGCGTGCTCGTGTCGGCGGCCGCCGCCGGCGGCAACCACCGCCAACTCTTCCAGTTTCGCGGCGAGCTATCGAGCGCAAGCAGCACCGCCGTGCAGCTCCAGGTCGAAGGCGGCAACCACGCTGCGCTCAAGGCGCTGCTCGGGCAGAGCCAGAACGAGACGTTCGCCGTCGACTCGACAACCGAGTTCCTCGTCTGGCAGGCCGGCGTACCGCACGTCGCTACCGCTGCTGATCTGAAAGCCGGCGACTGGGTGACGGTCAACGTGCGTGCCACGCACGGTTCGTCACTGACCGAGCTCGCAGGCACCGCCGCGGCAACCGTTTCCGACCGTGCCGCGAAGCCGAGGCCGTCACAGCCTCTGCATCTCTTCGTCGGCACGGTCACCGGCGCACAGGCCGGCGGGCACATCGCGTTGCACGTGACCGCGGGCAACCGGCTGGGGCTGCGTAGCCTGATCGGCCAGCCGGCCGACCAGACGTTCAGCTACGACGAGGGCACGATCTTCCTGCTCTGGCAGCACCGGGTGCCGACCGTGATCGATGCCTCACAGCTGAAGGCGGGCGACCGGATCACGATTCGCATCCGCGCACCGCGCAAGGCATCGCTGAGCGAGATCGAGGCAACGGCCGCCAATCACGTCGGCGACCACGAGCCGGGCAACCCGCTCAACCAGACCTAAAGCCGGAACCGCCGCCGCGGCCGGGCAGATCCCGGGCGCGGCGGCACGGCTCCGCCATCGACGATCGCCTGCGGAACCTCGACGGTGAGCCAGCGGGCGAGCGCGTCGTCCCCCAGCTCCCGCGCGGCGGCCGACATGCCGACCTCGCGAATCTGCGGCGCGTGTGCATCGCTCGCGATCAGATGGGCAAGCCCACGTTCGAGCAGCGTCAGCGCGCAGTGCTTCGCACGCCGCCCTTCCCGACCGTCGAGCGCTGCAGCAGTCAGCTGGGTGAGCGTCCCGGAGTTGACGAGCGGCTCGAGCAGCTCAGGCCGTGCCTGCACCTCTGCGTTCCGTTCGGGATGGGCGAGCACGGGTGTGATTCCGGCGGCGCGCAGCCGGAAGAGCCGCTCGCCGAGATCGAGCGGCCAGCCGACGTACGGCGTCTCGACGAGCAGGTAGCTCGGGTTGCCGCCGAGCCCGAAGCGCGCGAGCTCGTCGTGCGGGCGGTCGAGCTCCGCAAGGTCGAGCTCGCCACCGGGCAGGATCCGGATCAGGTCACCGGCGGCAGCCTGCAGCTCCGCGCGCGCCGCCTCCATCGACTCGGCGGTGGTGCTGTGGTCGTGCCGGACGTGCGGCGTGCCTGCGATCGCCACGATCCCGTCGGCAGCCGCCGCGCGGCAGATCGCGAGCGCCTCGTCAAGATCGACGGCGCCGTCGTCGATCCCCGGCAAGACATGCGAGTGAAGATCGATCAAAGAGCTGCGAACGCGAGAAACAGCTCGCGCGCCGCCGCGATCCCGAGCGGCACGTACTCGGCGACCAGGCGCTCGTTCGGCGAGTGGATCTGCGAGTCGGGCAAGCCGAAGCCGGTGATCACGGTGGGGATGCCGTTGTCGGCGAGCGCCGGCACGATCGGCAAGGTGCCGCCGGTGCGGATCAACGCAGGGCGCATACCGAGCGCCCGCTCGAACGCATCGAGCCCGAGCTGCACGGCCCTGGCATCCGGCGGTACGAGCCCCGGCGGCGACGACGACCACAGCTCCACCTCGAGCTCTGCGCCCGCGGGCACGGCCTCGCGCAGCAGGCGTTCGACCTCGGGGGCGATCTCCTCGACCTGCTGACCGGGCGCCAGGCGGATCGAGACGTTGGCGATTGCCTCGACCGGCAGCACCGTCTTCTGTAGGAGCGGCGAACCGGTGGCGATGCCGTTCACGTCGAGCGCAGGCTCTGCGAACGTGCGCAGGTAGAAGTCCTCGGCCGCGCGCTCGTCCTTCGGACGCGCACCCTGGTCGCCGAGCTCGTCGGCGCCGGTCGGCAGCTGGGCCCAGCCCGCGAGCTCCTCGGCGGTCGGGGCGACGATCCCCTTGCGCAGCGGCTCGGCGAGCGTGCCGTCGTGCGCGATCAGCGCGTCGAGCGTGCGGATCAGCGCGTGCGCGGCGTTCAGTGCAGCGCCGCCGTACATCCCGGAATGCAGGTCGCGCTCGCCGGTGCGCAGCGTCACGTGGAAGTACGCCATGCCGCGCGTCGCGAGATTGAACGCCGGCACATCGCGCCGGATCATGCCGCTGTCGAAGATCACTGCAGCGTCGGCGCCGCGCTCGTCGGCCTCGAGGAACTCGACGATCGAATGGCCGCCCGTCTCCTCCTCGCCGTCGCAGCAGAACCGGACGTTGACCGGCAGCTCGCCCGCCTGCGCGAGCTCGCGCGCGGCGGCCAGCAGCATGTAGAGCTGCCCTTTGTCGTCGACGGTGCCGCGGCCGTAGAGATAGTCGCCGCGGATCTCCGGCTCGAACGGATCCGACTCCCACAGCTCGAGCGGATCGGGCGGCTGCACGTCGAAGTGCCCATAACAGAGGACCGTCGGCGCGCCGGCGCCGGTCGAGGCGCGGAGCTCGCCGATCGCGAGCGGCTGGCCGTGCCAGTCGACGAGCTCGCACTCGCCGCCGGCCGCGCGGATGAAGTCGCAGACCCACGTTCCGGCCCGCTTGACGTCGTCGGCGTGCGCCGTGTCGGCACTGATCGAAGGGATGCGCAGGAACTCCGCCAGCTCATCGAACCAGGGCTCAGCCATGACGCGAGCGTACCTCAGTGAGTGTCCGACACCGCACTTGTGTCAGACACCTTCTTCGCCTGTCGCGGGCAACCGAAAAGGGTGTCAGACACAAAAGCGGTGTCTGACACCCGACCGAACGGCGGGTGATCAGGCGACGTCGCGGAGCTTCTGGCTCTCGGCGAGCGCGCGCAGCTTCTTCAGGCCTTGGTTCTCGATCTGCCTGATCCGCTCGCGTGTCACCTGGAACGCGCGGCCGACCTCGTCGAGCGTGCACGGCTGCTCGCCGTTCAACCCGTAGCGCAGCTCCAGCACGCGCCGTTCGCGCTGCGTCAGCGAGCTCAGGCACTTCGTCAACGCCTCGGCCCGGAACGCGGTGTCGGCGGCTTCGTCGGGGAGCGGCGTGTGCTCGTCCTCGAGGAACTGGCCGAACTCCGACTCCTCCTCGTCGCCAACCGGCTTCTCGAGTGAGATCGGCGCCTGCGACGTGCGGCGGATCGACTCCACCTCTTCGAGCGTCATGTCGAGGTCGAGCGCGATCTCCTCGTTCGAAGGCTCGCGGCCCCGCTCGGCGCGCAGCTTGCGCTCGGTGCGCATGATCTTGTTCAGCTTCTCGACCACATGCACCGGCATCCGGATCGTGCGCGCCTTGTCGGCCAGCGCACGGGCGACTGCCTGGCGGATCCACCAGGTTGCGTAAGTCGAAAACTTGTACCCCTTGCGCCAGTCGAACTTCTCGGCGGCGCGCACCAGGCCGATCGTGCCCTCCTGGATCAGGTCGAGGAACGGCAGTCCCTGGTTGCGGTAACGCTTCGCGATCGAGACGACGAGGCGCAGGTTCCGCTCGACCATTTCCTGCTTCGCGCCGTGGTCGCCGCACTCGATGCGCTTCGCGAGCTCAACTTCCTGCGCTGCGGTCAGCAGGCTGAGCCGGCCGACGTCCTTCAGGAAGAGCTGCAGCGAGTCGGCGGTGAACTCGACGACGCCGGGATCCTCGATCTCCTCGGGCTTCTCCTCGAGCGTCGAGTAGAAGTCGGCGCGCGCGTCTGCCTGAGCCTCGGGCTCGTCGAGCGGCGTCGCCTCCTCATCATCGACGAATGCCGACGGAGGGTCGTCGTCGAGGACAGAGCCGGAAATCGACTCCGAAACCAACACGTCCGAAACAGGTGCCTGCTGCTTCCTGCTGCTCATCGGTTTCCCCTCGACGCCGTGGACCGGATGCGGAACTGTCGCACCGACACCGGACGTACGCCATGGGCCGAGCGGCTCATCTTGAGGTGCCGCCAGTCCCACCGGTTTCAAGGCCTTTGAGGAACACTTCG
>Ga0207933_1001867_pt1 | contig 14650 bp, 16 predicted proteins | sample NGESurdeep092012_4_FD_184488 | JGI IMG/M metagenome (GOLD analysis project Ga0207933, IMG submission 184488) | Arctic peat soil microbial communities from Barrow, Alaska - NGEE Surface sample F53-3 deep-092012 (SPAdes) | ecosystem: Environmental > Terrestrial > Soil > Wetlands > Peat ... | reverse complement strand
GACGGTGTGCGCCGCCAGGGCGATCGAGCGCTGCGCCGCTATGCGGCCCAGCTCGACGGCCTGGGGCCGCGGCAGCCGCTGCGCGTGAGCCGTGACGAGATGGAAGAAGCGTGGCGCGCAACGCCGGCGCCGTTGCGCTCGGCGATGCGCACAGCAGCGAAAAACATCCGCGGCTTTGCCCGGCGGCAGTTGCCGAAGGAGTGGAACGTGACCGCCGGCGGGTTGACCACGGGCCAGCGCGTGCGGCCGCTGGATGCGGTGGGCTGCTATGTTCCCGGCGGCCGGTATCCGCTGCCCTCCACCATGCTGATGACGGTGATCCCGGCGCAAGCCGCCGGGGTGGAGCGTATCGTCGTGGTCTCGCCCAAGCCCGCGCGCGAAACTCTGGCGGCCGCCGCCCTTCTGGGCGTGGAGCACTTCTACCGCGTGGGCGGGGCGCAGGCCATCGCCGCCCTAGCCTATGGAACCGCCAGCATTCCGCGCGTGGACAAGATCGCCGGTCCGGGCAACTGGTATGTGACGGCAGCCAAAAAGCTGGTCGCCTTCGACTGCGCGATTGACATGCTGGCCGGCCCGACGGAGATCGTCGTCGCCAGCCAAACCGGCAATCCGGCCGGAATCGCCGCCGATCTGGTGGCGCAGGCGGAGCATGATCCGGCGGCGCTGGCGATTCTGGTAACTACAAAAGTTACATTAGCCCGGGCGGTTGCCGCCGAGGTCCGCGCGCGCGTCGCGTCCAATGCTGTCGCCCGCGCGGCAATCGCTGGCAACGGCTACATCTTCCTGGCGCGGTCCATCGAAGAAGTCCACGCCATCGCCAACCGCTTGGCTCCGGAGCACCTCACCATCGACAGCATGCGCGACTTGGCCTGGGTGCGCAATGCGGGCTCCGTCTTCGCCGGGCCCGCTTCCGCGCAGCCGATGGGCGACTATGTCTCCGGCCCCAATCACACGCTGCCCACAGGCGGAGCCGCGCGCGCCCGCGGCGGCCTGAGCGTGCTCGATTTCATCAAGATCGTCACCATCCAGCAGTACACGCCGGCCGGACTGGCTCGGTTGGGTCCGGCAGCGATTGCGATGGCCCGGGCCGAGGGCCTGCTCGGCCACGCCGAGGCGGTGCGCGCCAGGGGGATCGATGCCTGAGATCACGAAAGCGCCCAACCCCAAACCGGCAGAACAGCGCCCAGCGGAAGAACGCATAGCGGAACAACGGCCGCCGGAAGCGTGCTCGCCCTCAGCTCGCGCGCCTCAGCCGCGAGCATTGGTAAAGCGCATGCGCGAGTACCACCCGCCGCTCGGTTCGCGTACGGGGCTGCGGCTGGACTTCAATGAAAACACCCTGGCCTGTTCGCCGCGTGTGCTCGCAGCGCTGGCCGGCATCGCGGCCGCGGATCTCACCCGGTACCCCGAGCGCGCCTCGGTGGAGCGCACGGTCGCCGCGTCTCTGGGACTCGATGCCGAGCAGGTACTGCTAACCAACGGCGTAGACGAGGCGATCCACGTCCTCTGGCAGACCTTTCTCGACCCCGGCGACGAATTGTTGATGCCAACGCCGACCTACGCCATGTATGAGGTCTACGCTTCGGCGGCAGGCGCGTCGCTCAAGGCGCTGCCACCGGAAGACGATTTCCGCTTCCCCTTCGAGCGGCTGCTCGGCGCCATTAGCGAGAAGACCAGATTGATCGCCATCGCCAATCCCAACAGCCCCACCGGCTCGGCTGCCTCGCGGGAACAGATTCTCGCCATTTGCGAGCGCGCACCGCGCGCCGCTGTATTTGTAGATGAGGCTTACTTCCACTTCTTCGGCGAAACGGTTCTCGACCTGATCGGTACCGTGCCGAACCTGATCGTCGCCCGGACATTTTCCAAGGCCTATGGGTTGGCCGGGCTGCGGCTGGGGATGCTGGCCGCCGCGGAAGAAACGCAGCACTGGCTGCGCACCGTGATCTCTCCTTACAGCGTGAACAGCCTGGCCCTGGCATGCCTGCCGGCCGCGCTCGATGACCGGGCTTATCTCGATTGGTATGCCGGCGAGGTGAAGGCGGCGAGGGCGGAGATGGCGGCAAGGTTTCTGCAGCTTGGGCTGACGCAGTGGCCTAGCGTAGCGAATTTTATCCTGGTGAGGATTGGGCGCCGGCATGCGGCCTTTGTCGAAGCGCTGCGGCGGCGCGGCATCCTCACTCGCGACCGCTCTCAAGACGCAGGCTGCGAGGGTTGCGTGCGCATCACGGTGGGAACCCGCGCGCAGACGAGCCAGGCGCTGGATGCAATTGAGGAAACGCTGCGGGAGATTGGCTGGGAGAAAGAGCGATGACCATACAAAAGACAGGCGCCGCGCGCAAGGCCGGCTTGGGCAAAGCCGTGGGCGCCAAAAATAGCGCGGCCAAGAATGGCGAAGTTAGGAACAGCGCAGCGGGAGCAAGCGCGCCAGAAGCGCGCCGGGCCTCTATCGAGCGTGCCACTACGGAAACCAAGATCTCTCTCGCCCTGACGATCGAAGGGAGCGGACGCTATAGCGTCCACACCGGAATCCGCTTCTTCGATCACATGCTGGAGCTATTTGCCCGCCACGGGGCCTTTGACCTGGACCTTCGCTGTGAAGGCGATCTTGACGTTGATCAGCACCACACCATCGAAGACGTGGGCATTACATTGGGCGAGGCCTTTGATCGCGCGCTAGGCGACAAGCGGGGCATTTTGCGCGCCGGGTATTTCCTGATGCCTATGGATGAGACCTTGGCTATCGCCGCCGTCGATCTGAGCGGGCGCACCGCCTGCGTGGTGAAGACCAAGGTGAAGACGCGGCTGGTGGGCGATCTGCAAAGCGAGTTGGTGGAGGATTTCTTTGAAGGCTTCTCGCGCGGCGCTCGCGCCAACGTTCACTTGAAGACCATGTATGGCCGCTCCAATCACCACAAGGTAGAGGCGCTTTTCAAGGCCTTCGCCCGGGCGCTGCGCGCAGCCTGCTCGCGAGACAAGCAGTTGGGCGCGATGCTGCCCAGCACCAAGGGGCTGCTGTGACTGCTTCAGGTAGAGGGCGCAAGCGATGATCGCGGTGATCGACTACAAGGCGGGCAATCTCACCTCGGTGAGCAAGGCGCTCGCCGCCCTGGGAGCGGATGCGGTAAGCACGGAAGATCCGGCTATGGTGCGCGGCGCAAGCAAGATCATCCTACCCGGGGTAGGGCACTTTCAAGCCACGCGGCTGCTGGAGCAGAGCGGGCTGACCGCGGCGGTTCGAGAGTCCATCGGCAACGGCGTGCCATTTCTGGGAATCTGCGTCGGGCTGCAATGGCTTTTTGCCGGCAGCACCGAGGCTCCCTCCGTGCATGGCCTCGGCATCTTCCCCGGCGAATGCGAGCACTTCCCTGCCGGGGTCCAGGCTCCGCATGTGGGCTGGAACAGCCTGGCGTTTCCCGCGCCGCCTGGAGGCGCCGGATCTCGCCTGATGCGCGGGGTCAGCGACGGAGCCTTCGTCTACTACACCCACTCTTACCGGCCGCCGGTGGTGGAACATACAGTTGCGGTTACAGAGTATGGCGGGCCATTCTCCGCCGCCGTCGAGCGCGGCAATGTTATGGGGGTGCAGTTTCATCCGGAAAAGTCGGGCGACACCGGACTGCGCGTGCTGAGGAATTTTCTGGAGTGGGCATGCTGACCAAGCGCATTATCGCCTGCCTGGACGTCAAGGACGGCCGCGTCGTCAAAGGCGTGCAGTTTCTGGATCTGATCGACGCCGGCGATCCGGCGGCATTGGCCAAGCGCCACGCGCTGGCGGGAGCCGACGAAATCGTGCTGCTCGACATCACGGCGACGCACGAGGGGCGAGGCACGCTGCTCGACACGGTCGCCCGCACAGCCAGAGAGCTGTTTGTTCCCTTCACCGTGGGCGGCGGCATCCGCTCCGCCGAAGACGCGGCGGCAGTCTTCAACGCCGGCGCGGACAAAGTCAGCATCAACTCGGCTGCGCTTGCCGACCCCGGCCTGATCGACGCCATCGGCCGAAGCTTTGGCGCACAGGCGGTGGTGGTCGCCATCGACGCACGGCGCGACGCTGAGAATAAGGACCCGGTTGGGGCGGCGGGAGTATACGTGCACGGCGGCCGCAAACGCACCGCGCGTGGCGTGCTCGAATGGGCGCGCGAAGCCGAATCGCGCGGCGCGGGCGAGATCCTGCTTACCTCCATGGACGCCGACGGCACCCGGCAGGGCTTTGATTGCGAGCTGACCGCGCGGGTGAGCGACGCTGTGCAGATTCCGGTGATCGCCTCCGGCGGCGCGGGAACGGTCGAGCACTTTGCCGCGGTCTTTACCCGGGGGAGAGCGCATGCCGCGCTGGCCGCCAGCATCTTCCACTTCGGCGTCGCCGATGTTCGCGCGCTCAAACAGGAGCTCGCGGCGGCGGGCATTCCCATGAGGCTTCCGTGCTGATTCCCTCTATCGACCTGATGGGCGGCCGGATCGTGCAACTGGTCCAGGGCGAAACCCTAAAGCTGGCTTTTGATGACTTCGCCTACTGGATCCAGCGCTTCGAGCGCTATCCACTGGTGCAGTTGATTGATCTGGACGCGGCGATGCGCCAAGGCAGCAACGCCGCTCTCGTCGATCAGATCGCGCGGCGTCTCCCCTGCCAGGTCGGCGGCGGGATCCATTCGGTGGAAAAGGCGATGGCGATGCTCGCAGCCGGAGCCAAGCGCGTCATCGTCGGCTCGGCTCTCTTTGATCCTGCGCTCAGCGGCGCAGCAGACCCCGCGGGGGCGGCGGAGAACTCCGCTGCCCGGCGCTCGCCGGTGAATTTGGACTTCGCGCGCGCTCTGGAGGCCGCGGCCGGAGCCGAGCGGCTGGTTTTCAGCGTCGATACAAAGCAAGGCCGGGTGGCGGTGAAAGGCTGGAAAGACCGCGTCGATCTCACCCCGGAGGATGCGATAGCCGCGCTGGAGCCGTTCTGCGCCGCCTTCCTCTACACCCATATAGATAAGGAAGGCACCATGCAGGGCTTCCCGCTGGAAGTTGCCCGGCGCCTGCGGGGAATCACCCGCCGCCAGCTCATTGTGGCTGGAGGGATCCGCGAACAAGGGGAGATTGATGCCTTGGACGCGATCGAGGTCGATGCCGTCGCCGGAATGGCGGTTTATTCGGGAATCCTGGCCACCTGATCCAAACCGGAGCGCTGCGTCGAATGCGTGGCTTGGAGCGGATTCACGATTGCTATGTTCCACCGTGGTTGGAGAAGTGCGGCTTTTCTTAACGGAAAAGCCGCGTATGGTGCATCTGCCTCGGGGTAGACCTATCGTGAATCCGCTCTAGGCGCCTGTCAGGGCGCCGGAGGCCGCTGCGGCGGACTGATCCCCAGAAAGAGAAAAATTAATCCCGAGCCGCCGTTCACCGCTGCGGCGAGGTAATTCTGCGAGGCGAAGAGGGCCACTAGCGCCACGACGAGGAAGGCGCCCGCCGCCACGAAGTAGAGGTATCTATACTTCATGGCTGTACCGTAGCATCGCCGCGGCGCGGCAGCAAACACAGCCTCCGCCGAGCGAATATTGAAGATTGCGGCGAGGTTGGGGCGCACACCCGCAGCCCCAAAAATCTGCCGGCCCGCGGCAAGGCCAACCTTTCCACAAAAAGAAACTAACGAACTGCTGCTGAAGAGCCGATTTACCACTTCAGTGGGAGCCGTTTGGTGCCTCCGTCACTGGCAGCGGGCAACCATCCATGAAAGGGTGGCATGAGGGCGTTTTCACCTTTGCTGCGAAGCTTGGATACCTGTTAGGCGTGGGCCGGTTGTGATGGAGCCACCACACCGAAATTGCTCTGACCTTGCCATCCAAAGTTGAAAGCGCTCGAGGGGAAGTTGCGCGGTCGGTTCGCGAATTGGGCAGCAAACGCGGCGGCATGACTGCCGGTTTGCAGCTCTGGATGTCTGAGCGCCGCCGAAGAACGCAAGCCCCGAGGGCCCTGTTTATGAACGTCACGAAGATGCTCCGATCCCTGCTGGGAGCAATCGTTTTATGCCTGATCCCAACTGCTTCTTTCGCTGGCTATTTCGCCTTTGTCGAGAACGCGCCGCCGCCTCTGCCGGTGTATGCGCAGCCGCCCTGCCCGGCGCAGGGATATTTGTGGACGCCGGGCTACTGGGCGCACGCCTCTGAGGGATATTACTGGGTCCCCGGCGTATGGGTTCAGCCGCCCCGCGCGGGGCTGCTTTGGACCCCCGGCTACTGGGGTACTGCCGGCCGAGTCTATATCTGGCATACCGGATACTGGGCGCCGCGTGTCGGCTTCTATGGCGGGGTGCATTACGGCTTCGGCTACGCCGGCCTCGGCTTTCAGGGGGGAGTTTGGGTGGGCAACACCTTCCACTACAGCACCGCGGTTACGACTACGGGCGCGGCTCTGCTGCGCACCGCCTATGTCACTGGCTCGCCGGCAGTCTCCACCGCCGATCGCCGCCCCAGCTTCAATGGACCAGGAGGAGTTGACGTCTTCCCCAGCCCGCAGGAGACAGCCGCCAGTCTGGAATTGCGTTTCCGGCCCACAGCGGACCAATTGCGACATGAGCAGTCGGCGTCGATGGATCCCAGCCAGCTCATGTCAGTGAATCACGGCTTTCCGGTCGCCATTGCCATGGACTCCGTCGGCGGCCATCGATTCGACCGCAACGGCCACATCGCGGACGGCATTCTGTCCGGCCGATTGACCTATCTTCAAGCCGGCGCCCTAGCAACACACTGAACCATCCTCACGCCAGAGCGGATACACCATAGGCGTACAGCGAAGCAAGTGCACCATACGCGGCTTTTCCGTTAAGAAAAGCCGCACTTCCCGAACCGTGGAGGGGCATAGCAGTCGTGAATCGCTCCAGTGAATCGCTCCAGTGAATCGCTCCAGTGCAACGCGCACGCGCGCCGGCCTGAACGATCCGCCCGCGGGTAGCGCCTCACCCCTCGGGCGGCAGCCGCAACGATGAGTACTCCTGCCCCGTCTCCAGACAAAGGGCTTCGACGACCAGCTCATGGTCTTCCCGCTCGGTGAGGCCAGAGATAGTCGCCATTCCCACGATCCCGGCAGAAGCGACCGTAAGCGGGAAGCAACCTCCGTTCGCCGCATATTCAGATGCAGATACCCCATGGCGCTCCGCAAGGGTCGTCTTCTGGTGCCGCATCTCCAACCCCACGGCATAGGAGCTGCGCAGAAATCTCGCCACGACGTTTTGCTTGCGGCGAATCCATTCGGTGTTGTTCGGAGTGCCACCGGCCAGCGCGTTGTAGAACAGCAATTGGCCGAAACGGCGCACATCTATCACCACGGGGTGATTGCGGCTCAACGCCAATTCACGCAGACGCATTCCAATGCGCCACGCTACCTCATTGTCCATGAGGGGCAGCACCAGCTTCTTTTCCTGAACTGCAATCTTTGCCAGATCGTCAGTCACCGCCATCCTGATTTTCCTTTCTTCCTCGCCGGTAACCGGGCGCGTCCCGGCGAACGAATCCCATCCAGAGATTGAATATGCTCTGAGAGATGTTACGCGGTTATGCGCTTCCGCGCCCGGATGGCACGCGCTCTCCCTCTTCCGGTCGGCGCGATACCGGAAGGTCGTATGGCTAGCGGTATCTTTGCGGTGCCAAGATCACGCCACCATGAGAATGAACATCCAAGCCCGTCTGCCTAAGAGACTCTCCCATGATTTCCGTGGACTGCCGCTCTTTGTGACCATCGAGACTGCCCGCGGTATCCGAGCCAACTATCAGCATTCCACCACCGCCCAGGAGCTGCTCGATCTGCTGGACAAGCGCACCGACCTGAATGCGGCGGTGCTCGACCGCTTCCGCGAGGAGCTTCGCTTCGCGCAGATCGCGAAACTCTCCGACGTGGAGATGAGCGAGGATCTGCTGGAGACGATGGGCTTCTTCGTCTAAAGCAGCTCTCCATCAGGTGTGCCTAGCGAAGATGCTATCTAGGCGCCTTTCTGCCAAGAAAGCCAATCTCCTCAAATTCGGATTGGCCACGACAATAGGAGAACCGCTGCCGAAGGTCTTTCTAAGCGGGCGCCGGGGGCGTCGCTGCCTTCTCCCTCCGCATATCCCGACTGGCATCTGCGCCTTGCGGTTCTGGTAATTCTCGAACCAACAGATAGCAGAAATTTTGCATCTAGCAAGCAGGTTAGGGTGCAAAATTCACCTTCGAGATACCCCGTGATGCGAAAATATTCGAGCACCTTCGCAATGCTCTTTGGGCTCACCATTGCCTTGCTGTTCGCGCCGGCCGCCTTTCCCGCCGCGCTGCAGCAACAAGGTCAATCGTCCAATCAAGAACAGCATCCTTCCCGGCCGCAGCCGACCAAGCGGCAACAGCCTTCTTCGCAGCCGGCGCACCAGCCCACCGCTCGGCCTCAGAACCAGCCCACCGCTCGGCCTCAGAACCAGCCCACCCACCGGCCTCAGAACCAGTCCACCCACCAGCCTCAGAACCAGCCCACCGCTCGGCCTGCGCCTTCTCACGCCAACAGACCTGCGGCATCGCAGCACAACCGGCCCACGAGTTCGCAGCGCAGCCGGCCCACGAGTTCGCAGCACAGCCAGCCCACGAGTTCGCAGCGCAGCTATAACTTCCGCAGCCAGGACGCCTCCCGGCTCCGGAGCCAGTACCGCTCGAACTATAGTCACGTCAACCGCAGCCGGCGCCCTCACTTCTATCGCGGGCGGCCTATCCCCCTGTCTTACCGGCACTACTTTCAGCCGGTGCCACCCGGGATTATTACCTATTTGCCCCCGGTTCCTCCGGGATACGCAGTGGGCTATTACGACGGCTATGTAGCTGTGTACAGCCTCGCCACTTTCGCCATTCTGAACCTGATCGACTTGATGACCCAATAAGGCGCCTCCGCGGCGGAAGCTGCCGCGCCGCCTTGTGCCAATGGGCCCCGCTCCATGAAGATGGGAGTGGGGACAGGTGGACGAAGATGGGGGCGAGCTTCCAAACAACATGAGCTGCATTCTTAGCGCCCAGCAACTGCTGGGATGCAATGAAATCGTTGACCATCCCGTCGTCACCATTGAGAACGGACGCATCGTGCGGATCCGCAGCAGGGCAGGCGAGGAGAGGCCGTCCGCGTTTCGAGGTACGACGCTGGACTTTCCCGGAGCCACCCTGGTTCCCGCGTACCTTGATATTCACGTCCACGGCGCCGGCGGACACGACGTAATGGAAGATGCCCCACACGCTCTAGAAGCCATTGGGAGCTTTCTTGCTTCGCGCGGGGTAGGAGCGTATCTGCCCACCACGGTCACCTCCTCCACCGAGCAAACGCTGCACGCGCTGGATCGGCTTGCCGGTGAAATCGAGCGTCCCGCCGCACCACCGGTTGCCGTGCCGCTCGGCATTCATCTCGAGGGACCTTTTCTGTCGCACGCCAAGCGCGGAGTACATCCGCCCGATCTGCTGCGTCAGCCGTCGATTCCGCTCTTTGAGAAATTCTGGCAGGCGGCTCGCGGCAGAATAAGGCTAATGACGATTGCGCCGGAGCTTCCCGAGGCCCTCACCTTGATCGAGCATGCCAGCGCTCTGGGCGTCGTCTGCAGCCTGGGTCACAGCAACGCCGCCTATGCGGAAGCCGAGGCGGGCTTTGACGCTGGTGCGCGTTCGGCGACCCACACCTTCAATGCCATGCGGGCGCTCGGTCATCGCGATCCCGGAGTGGCTGCCTACGTTCTGGACAATGAGGATCTCTTCGCAGAAATCATTTGTGACGGCATCCATGTAGATCCGGCGATGGTTCGCCTGTTCTTCCGCAGCAAGGGCCCCGAGCGGTCCATCCTGATCACCGACGGCATAGGCGCGACCGGCATGCCGGATGGCCGCTACAAACTGGGTGATCTTGCCGTCACGGTCGAGGAGGGGCGCTGTACGCTGGATGGTTTCCCCGGCACGCTGGCGGGCAGTGTGTTGACCATGGACCGCGCGGTAGCCAACTTCTCCGCGTTCACCGGCTGCGGAGTGGGGGCGGCCGCTGCCCTGGCCGCGAGGAACCCCGCGCGGCTGCTGGGCTTGGAGGATGAATGGGGCACGCTGGAAGAGGGACGGGAGGCTAACCTCGCGGTGCTCACGCCGGCCGGCGAGCTGGTGCAGCTCTTCCGCGCCGGCCAGCCGATTCTGTAACGTACTCTCGAGTGGTTTTTCCAACCGGAAGGGATATCCCGATCTTCACTATGCGCACGAACTGGGCAGCAAACTACGCTTTTACAGCGAAGCAATCTATAGAACCGACGGCAGCGGAGATTGAGAAAATCGTCGGCGAGACGGCGCATGCGAAGGCCCTGGGGACAGGGCACTCTTTCAATGGCATCGCCGACAGCGCGGGCGCTCAAATCTCCACGCGTCAACTGCAGCGGATGGCGCTCGACCGCGAATCCAGTGTCGTCACCATCGGCGCTGGAGTCACTTACGGCACGCTGGCTCCGTGGCTCGATGCGCAGGGTTTCGCGCTGCACAACCTGGCTTCACTGCCGCACATCTCCGTGGCCGGGGCCTGCTCCACCGCCACCCACGGCTCCGGCATCCACAACGGCAATCTCGCAACCATTGTCTCCACCATTGAATTCGTCGATGGCTCCGGCGCCCGCGTTACTCTCTCCCGCGCCGGGAATCCCGGCCAGTTCGAAGGAGCGGTCGTGGGATTGGGCGCCTTGGGCATCCTCACCGCGATCACACTGGACATTCAGCCCAGCTTCCAAGTAGCCCAGGTAGTCTATGAAAACCTCTCGTTCGATGAACTCGAGCACAACCTCGACGCGATCTTCGGTGCCGCTTATAGCGTCAGCCTCTTTACGGATTGGCTGGACCACCGCGCCACTCAGGTCTGGCTCAAGCAAATTGTCACCGCCGCGGGCACACCGCCTGCTCCGCGCAGCTTTCATGGCGCGACGCTGCAGAAGACCAAGCTGCACCCCATCACCGGCCACTCACCGGAGAACTGCACCGATCAGCTAGGCGTTCCCGGCCCCTGGTACGATCGTCTGCCGCATTTCCGCATGAACTTCACCCCTTCAAGCGGAGCCGAGCTTCAGACGGAATACTTCGTGCCGCGCGACCGCGCCTACCAGGCTATTCTGGCGGTCGAGCAGTTGCGCGACACCATTGCTCCGCATCTCCTGGTTACGGAGTTGCGCACCGTGGCCGCCGATCCTCTGTGGATGAGCATGGCCTACAAGCGCGATTCGGTCGCCATCCATTTCACCTGGAAGCCGGATTGGGAGAGCGTTCGGCACATCTTGCCGCGGATCGAAGAGCAGCTCAGCCCTTTCCAGGCTCGACCGCATTGGGGCAAGCTCTTCACCACGCCGCATGAAACGTTACGGCGGCTGTATCCAAAATTGCCGGACTTCCAAGCGCTTGCGAAGCAATACGATCCCGAAGTCAGGTTCCGAAACGAGTTTCTGGATCGGGCTCTATACGGCGGAGGAACACCGCTCTAAGAGGATCCGTTCGCCGGCCAGCCCAGCGCCTCCGCCACCTGACTGGCGAGCTGCAGGGGGTCGAAGGGCTTGCTCAGAATCGCCTCCACTGGAAGCGTAGCAAGCGTCCTCCTCTCGCTCGGGCGCACCCTCGCGGTCAGCAGCACCACCGGGATATGCGCCGTCGAACGAGCGGCTTTCAACTTCTGCAGAATCGCCGGGCCGTCCATCGCAGGCATCATCACGTCCAGCAGGATGGCATCGGGCTGGTTCAGCATTGCGCACTCGATCCCCTGCAGGCCGCAGTAGGCTTCCAGCACGTCCCAGCCCGCTATGGTCTGCAGGCTCAGCGCGGTGATTTCGCGAACGTCGTCATCATCGTCAACCACTAGGATCGTTTTTTTCACAGCGTTTCTCCAAGAACCAAGGGATGAGCAGAAAAGGAGAACGGGGCAATCATGTAGGTCTTCCGCAGCGACAGCCCTCGACAGGGGCGCCTGCTGTTAGCAAACAAGGTACATCACCGGACCCGGTTCGCCTTCTACCACTTGCCTGCTATTACCATCGATTGCCCCATGGGCTTCGGCGCGCTTCCCGGCAGCATCGAGAAAGCTTAGGAGAAGGCGGAGTTATCGTCCTGCGAGGCGGCGGAGCCGCGGGAGCGCATGGCGCCATATCCGAAATAGACCATCGCGCCGGTCGCCGCAGCCGTCGCCATGCACCAGGAGCAGATGCTGCCAAAGCTTCGCCACTGCTTGGCCGCGTTCCACCCGGCCATTGAACCATCCATAAGGAGCTTGGCCTTCAGCGCAGTCTCAAGGCCGTCGCCTCCCGCACCCGCTTCCGCTGCGAGGAGCAGTAGGAGCGTGGCTCCGTAACTCCCCAGCCCGAGAAGGCCGTCTGGGATTCCGAGCGGAAAAGCATCCTTGGACAAACAATGGGATGCGCTCGAGTTGGCGAAGTCTGAGAAACAGGTTCAGGCGGCTTTGAGCGCCTTACTCTTCGTCCCGATGCAGTCGATGAGATCTTTCCAGGATTTGACGAAGGCGGCCGCTCCTTCCGTTTGGAGCCGCGACCCGAGCGCTGCGATGTCAATGCCCGCTTTGGTAAATCGGGAGAGTTCATCGTCAACATGCGTGGGCAGCGGCGCGCCGATCGTTCCATGATCTGCAAGCGCCTTCAGCGTAACCTCGGGAATGGTATTGATGGTGAAAGGTGCGGCGAGCGCGTGGACGTACAGGATGTCGGAGGCTTCAGGGTCCTTGGTCCCAGTGCTGGCCCAGAGGAGGCGTTGGCGACGGGCGCCGGCGTTGAAGATGCGCTGCCAGCGCGGCGAATCGACCAAAGAGCGGTACGTCTCGTAGGTCTGCCCTGCGACGGCGATACCGAGCTGGTCGCGCAGCCCTGCCTCACTCGCAAGCGGCCGATCCGGAAATGGATTGTGGACAATAGGAGCGTCGAGCTGCTCGCGCAGCGCCGCAGGTGCTTTGGCCCTCACCGCGACGTCCCAGCGGCTGACGAATAGCGAAGCCACGGAGCCGACATCGGGATTCAGTCCCGCGCTGATGCGCCGCTCGATACCGCGCAGGTACGCCTCGGCGGCCGCGACATACTGCGCGCGTGAGAACAGGAGTGTCACGTTGATCGGCACGCCCGCGAAGATCGCCTCCTCGATGGCGGGGAGGCCCTCCTTGGTGCCCGGTATCTTGATGAAGAGGTTGGGCCGTTCCGCCCGAGCGTGAAGTTCCTTGGCCGCGGCGAGGGTGCCGGCCGTGTCGTGTGCCAGCAGGGGCGAGACCTCCAACGACACCCAGCCGTCCACGCCGTTGGTCTGGTCATGGATCGGCCGGAACAGATCGGCCGCTTGCTTGAGATCCTCCAGCGCCAGCTCGAAGAACAGCGCCTCGCCCGACTTGCCTGCCTTCAATTTCTGGCGGATGGCATCGTCGTAGTCGTGACTGTTCTTGATGGCGTGGTCGAAGATCGTGGGGTTCGACGTGAGTCCCGTGATCGAGAAATCCTGGATGTAGCGGTGGAGCGTACCGCTGGTCAGCAGGCCGCGGGTGATGTTGTCGAGCCAGAGGCTCTGGCCCATTTCGTGGAGTGTTTGGGTCGCTTTCATCGTTTCTCTCTCAGAGTGGGTTTCGATGTGGTTTCAGCGCCGCCGGCCCGATCGGACGGGAGCAGGGCGGACAGGTCGTCGGACAGGATGCGGCGCATCTTGAGGAAGTCGTGCTGGTCCCCATCCGGCTCAGTCCGGTCATGCCCATTTCCAGACTGTGTTGCTTTCGTGATCATGTGATTCCCAGTCGCCGGAAGACAGGCTCCTTGGCCGTATCCACGACGAATGCAAAGGCGACCGCCGCGAGAAGCGTGCCGGCCACGACGAACATTGGCAAAGGCGCCATGAAGATTCCACAGACAGCCAATGTCGAGGCGATCAGGATATCGGCGACCGACGACACAACCAGCCAGAAGCTGGGTCGAGAGGACCACACGTGCCGGCGTTCCCGAATGGCATACGTGGTTGCCTGATTGCCGAACACGATGACCACAAAGGCCAGAGTTCTCAGTACCCCGATTCTGAATTCCATACCGAATTCGCCGACGGCCAACACGGCGCTGCAAAAGACCAGTTCGGCAATTCCCGTAAAGACGCCGGCGATTGTCAATCGGCCGATTCGCCAGGCGTTGGGCAGTGGCGACGGTCGCACATTGTCCGTGGTCAAGGACATCCCCAGGAAGTCGCCGGTGATCATGACGATGACCATTAACATCGGAGTCAGGATCGCGTGCCCGGTCATGACCAGGCCGACCGCCAGGAAGAGCACCTGGACGACTTTTTTATTCACGGAGTTGAGCGTATAGGTCAGGATGCGCTGGAATGTGATCCGGCCTGCCTTGACCGCGGCGACAATGCCGCCGAGCCCCGGTTCGGTCAGCACGATGCCGGCCGCCGATTTGGCGATATCGGTCGCCGTCGACACGGCGATTCCCATTTGCGCCTGACGAAGTGCTGGCGCGTCGTTGGCGCCGTCGCCGCACATGGCGACGGCGTGGCCATTCTTCTGAAACGCCTTGACGAGCTGATACTTGCCCTCCGGCAGGACGCCGGCAAAAACCGCGAAATCCCGAGGGCATACGCTGTCCTGGATCGGCCCCGGTGGGCAAACACTTCCCTCAAGCCCTAATGCGCG
>Ga0207933_1001865_pt1 | contig 14653 bp, 11 predicted proteins | sample NGESurdeep092012_4_FD_184488 | JGI IMG/M metagenome (GOLD analysis project Ga0207933, IMG submission 184488) | Arctic peat soil microbial communities from Barrow, Alaska - NGEE Surface sample F53-3 deep-092012 (SPAdes) | ecosystem: Environmental > Terrestrial > Soil > Wetlands > Peat ... | reverse complement strand
CAAACGGATTTTATTTTTGGTTTCGTCCGGTAAATCCGCGAGTTCAAATGCTTCTTTGCGATTCGGCGTGATGAGCGAGAGGTTGGAAAGGTTCAAATGATGCACCGGCTTTGGATCGAAGCTTAACCAGACGCCGCGCGCGTGACAAAGCGATTTTATTTCGTTCAACAAATTTTGCGTGACGACGCCTTTGCCGTAATCGCCGACGATGACGGCGTCGGCGTTTTTCAATTCTGATTTGAGCGCGTTCAATAATTCCGCCGATAATTTTTCATCCAGTCCGTCGCGCGTTTCGCGGTCAATGCGCACAATCTGCTGTTTGTGCGCGACAATGCGCGTCTTGACGCTCGTGTGCCGCGAGGAGTTTGCCACCAATCCCGCGCAGCCGATTTGTTGTTCGGCCAAAAGCTTTTTTAATTGCTGTGCCGCGTCGTCATTTCCAATCGCGCCGAAAAGTTCGGTCTGCACGTTTAATGCCGTCAGGTTGCGTGCGACGTTTGCCGCGCCGCCGGGCATGAAACTTTCGCGCTCGAAATCCACGACCGGCACCGGCGCTTCCGGCGAAATGCGCGACACGCCGCCCCAGATGAATTGATCCAGCATCACGTCGCCGAGAACGAGCACTCGGGTTTTTGCGGCGGCGGACAAAATCTGCCGCGCGCGAGAGGCTGAAAGACTTTTAGAACTCATTTTATTTGGCATAGATGAAACACAGATTGAACACAGATGGAAATACATTTTATCCGCAGATTATACAGATTTCGCAGAACTGATTTACGCGATTCATCTGCGTGAATCTGCAAATACTTTATCTGTGTTTCATCTGTGAAAATCTGTGGCTTCAATCCAAAAACGCCGTCAATGGACTTGTCGCAATCGCGGTTTCATTTTGTGCGGCCAGACCGGATTCAAACGCGGCGCGTCCGGCTTCAACGGCCAGCTTGAATGCCACCGCCATTTTGTTCGGGTCGCTCGCGACGGCGATGGCGGTGTTCACCAACACCGCGTCCGCGCCCATTTCCATCGCTTCGGCGGCGTGGCTCGGTGCGCCAAGTCCCGCATCTACGACAACCGGCACAGTGGCTTGTTCAATGATGATGCGGATTTGATCGCGCGTTTGGATGCCGCGATTTGATCCGATGGGCGAACCAAGCGGCATCACCGTCGCGACGCCGATGTCCTGCAATCGTTTCGCCAGCACCGGATCGGCGTTGATGTAAGGCAGCACCGTGAAACCTTCCTTCACCAAAATTTCCGCCGCGCGAAATGTTTCAATTGGGTCGGGCAAAAGAAATCTCGGGTCGGGATGGATTTCGAGCTTCACCCATTTCGGCAAACCGGCGGCGACGGCGAGGCGCGCGAGGCGGACGGCTTCATCGGCATTCATCGCGCCGCTGGTGTTGGGCAGCAGCAGATATTTTTTGGGATCAATGAATTCCAGAATGTTTGCGAACGGATCATTTTTGCCGGACAAATCGGCGCGGCGCAGGGCGACGGTTACCATTTCCGCGCCGCTGGCGGCCAGCGCGTCGCGCATGGCTTCGGGTGAGGAAAATTTTCCGGTGCCGAGAATCAGGCGCGACCGGAAAATTCTCTCCGCGATGACCAATGGCGAATTCATTTATGATTTATAATTGACGATTTGCGGTTTGGAAACCGGATTGACATCGCAATCAATTTAGAAAATTTCCACGATTTGTCGAGGAGCGAACTGGTTTGCGTAGGAGACGACGCAAGAAGTCTCTGATTAAAAATGAGCGAACTCACATCCGCTGCTGCATTGCCAAAGCCGCCACGGTTTTCCGCTTTCCGCCTTCTGCTTTCCGCTTTAGCTTGGTCTCATGTTTCGTCCCTGCATTGACCTGCATGAAGGCAAAGTAAAGCAAATCGTCGGCGGCACGCTCGGCGAGGCCGGCTTGCGCACAAACTTTGTCTCCGAGAAATCCGCCGCGTGGTTCGCGGAATTATACAAACGCGACGGGCTTTTCGGCGGACACGTCATCATGCTCGGCGCGGGAAATGAAACCGAAGCGCGGGCCGCGCTCGCGGCGTTTCCGGGCGGACTGCAAATCGGCGGCGGCGTGAACGCGCAGAACGCGCGCGGCTGGCTCGACGCCGGAGCGTCGCACGTCATTGTCACGAGCTGGGTTTTCCGCGAAGGCCGCGTGGACTGGGAACGGCTCGGCGAACTGGCCAAAGTGATTGGCAAAGAAAAACTGGTTTTGGATTTGAGCTGCCGCAAACGCGGTGAGAATTATTTTGTCGTGACGGACCGCTGGCAAAAATTCACGGAGCTTGCCGTCAATGAAGACACTCTGAAAACACTCTCCGGCTTCTGCTCGGAATTTTTGGTCCACGCCGTTGACGTGGAAGGTTTGTGCCGGGGCATTGACATCGAACTCGTCGAAATGCTCGGCCAATGGACGCCGATTCCGGCGATTTACGCGGGCGGCGCAAATTCAATCTCCGATCTGGAAACCGTCACTAAATTGGGCCATGGTAAAGTTGACCTGACAATCGGTTCGGCGCTCGACATTTTCGGCGGCAGCGGCGTGAAATACGAGCACTGCGTAAAGTTCAACCGCCGCCAGATTGAAAACCCGACGGCGGCATAAATCCGAATACGAAGCGATTAAGATTTGTCCTTGGTCACTTCAATTTTGGTCGGCGTCATTATTTCCTTGCCGTCCATTTCTGTTACCGTGCCGGTGGCGGTGACCTTTTCAGAATTACCAGGGTCGCAAATGGGATCGTGCGCGGTCTTGCTCACGTCATTTTGCGCCAGGAAATAATTCACCGTGTTGGTTCCGTGCATGACCTGCACGACGTTTTGACATTCTTTGGTCAGATGCAGCGTGCACTTGCCGCAAACCATCTTGCCGGTGATTGTGACATCTTTGCCCGTATCGTCGGATGCGCGCAGGCTTGAGGTTGTAACCGCCAGAAGAAGTCCGGCGGCGAGAGTTAGGATTTTTGCAGGTTTTTTCATAGCATTGTTTTTATGTTTGTTTTGTTTGAGACAATCCTGATCAAGTTCGCATTCAAACAAAAATCCGCAAGTTCAAACTGTCTTTGACTGCGTGGCAAAAAGTTCGGCGATGACAAACTGAAATTCGGGGATCAGTTGTTCCGACAGAATTTCTTTTCCAGCCAGAATTCCCTTCAGCGCGAGACCAAATTCCATGCTGTGATAAACCTCCACATTGTCGTAACGCGGATCAACCATCCACATTCGCGGCACGCGGATTTTTTCATAAACGTCTTTTTTCACGACCGTGTCAAAATGCTGGTCGCCACGATTGACAATTTCCACCGCCAGAAAAAGTTTGCCCGTCGCGGCCGTGACGAGCGCGAGGTCGGGACAGATTGCCGTGGCACGCGAGACTTGAACCTTCGAGCGCGGCGCGAGCAGTTGGGTCGCCGAAAGATTCGCCACGCTCGCCGTCATCGCCGCGTGCAGACGTCCGCAGATGATTTCGTGCCGCACGTCCGGCGCGGAGCGCGGCAGCGACGCGCCATCCAGAATTTCCTCGTAGGGCCGACTCATGGACCAAAGCAAAGCAGCGTTTGGGGACGGCGGCAAGCCATGTTTTTCCTTAAAATCAGTTTGCTTAAAGCGGCTGGACAAAGCGTCAGTGATCTGATAACTTAAGTAGTTCCCATCAATGGATCATGAATTAAACCATGACTCTCAAAATCAGCAGACCGGTTTTATATGAAGTTGTATTTGCCTCATTTTCCTAACCAATTCCTGTCGTTGGTGAAATGCTCCATGATGGTTTTCATTTTCCTCCTGGCGAATGATCCGGTTCGGGCGCAACTGCCGTCCGGTTGGACCGACACCGACATCGGGTCGCCGGGTCTGGCCGGATCGGCCAGCTATGCCAGCGGCGTATGGACCGTGACCGGCAGTGGTTCGGACATTTGGAACAACGCCGACCAGTTTAATTTCGCCAGCACCAATTTCACCGGCGACGGCACCATGATCGTCCTAGTGACCAGCATCCAAAACAGCGATCCGGGTTCCGGCTGGTCGAAGGCCGGACTTATGTTCCGCAACGACAGCACGGCGGGTTCGGCGAACGTAAGCATCGTCGCCACGGCGGGCCAAGGAGTTAGCTTTCAATGGCGAAGCACGGCTGATGGCTCATGTTCTTTCAATAACGATGGAGGGGTGACTGCTCCGGTCTGGCTGAAATTGGTCCGCTCCGGCGCGAACTTCACCGGCTATTACAGCCAAGATGGCATCAACTGGGTGCAGGTCGGCACCAGCCAGGTGGGGATGAATCCTTCGGTAATGGCCGGCATGGACGTGACGTCTCACAACAACTCGGCGCTGAACACCACCACGTTCACCAATTTCAGCCTGGCTGGCACGCCGCCGCCGATTTTCGGCGTTTATCGCCAGCGTTGGAGCAACCTTGATTCCAGCCCCGGCAACACGCTGATGGAACTGACCAACACGACTTACAATCCGAACTGGCCGGCCAACCCGGACCCGGCTTACACGCAGATTTCTCCCGGCTTTGAAACGGAAGTCAACGACGGCGTCAATAACTGGGGCGAGCGGCTGCGCGCCTTCGTGGTGCCGCCGACGAATGGCGACTATACTTTCTGGATCGCCAGCGACGACACTTCGGATTTGTTCATCAGCACGGATGAGACACCGGCGAACAAAACGATCATTGCCTCCGTTATTTCATGGACGAGCTGGCAGGATTTTTCCTCCGAACCCACCCAGCAATCATCGCCGGTTTATTTGCAAGGCGGACAGCGTTATTACATCGAAGCACTCATGCAACAGGGCGGCGGCGACGATAATTTGACGGTGCAATGGCAGTTGCCCGACGGCACCATCGAGTTGCCGCTGGCCACCGGCAGCGCGGACGGCACGCTGCTCGTTCCGTTCACCGGGCTAACGAATATGCCGGGAATCTATTTTCAGCCGGCCACGAACACAATTGGCCTCGAGAGCGGAACCGCCACGTTCTTCCTGCTGGCAACCAATCCGGCTCCCCTTCGTTACCAATGGCGGTTGAGCGGCACCAACCTGCCCGGCGCCAGCTCGCCGGTGTTGGTTTTGAGCAACCTGAACTTGAGTTGGACCGGCGAAAGTTTTGTCTGCATCGTTTCCAACGTGGCTGGTTCCGTCACGAGCGCGCCGGCCATCCTGACGGTGCTTGCCGACACCAATCCGCCGGCGATTTTGAACGTCGTCGGTCTCGGCATCACCAACGTCCAAGTGACCTATTCAAAAGTGGTCGAAGCCGCCAGCGCCACCAACACGGCGAATTACATTTTCACCAATGGCCTGGCCGTGACCGGCGCGGCGCTGAACGCCGACAATCAGACCGTTGTCCTCACCACCGCGCCGCTGACCTACGGCAGCAATTATTGTGTCGTTGTCAATCGCGTGCGCGACCGGGCCGCGACGCCGAACACGATTGCCACGAACACAACCATGACGTTTCCGGCGTTTCCCTACGCGCCGCTGGACTTGGGCAATGCGTCGGTCGCTTCCACCGTGACCGCCGCCGGCAACGGTTTCAACGTGACTGCCGCCGGCGCGGACTTCGGCGGCAATTCGGACCAGGGCAATTTCTCGTATCAGCTCGTCACCGGCAATTTTGACGTCGCCGTGCGCGTGGCCGGCTTGAGCCTGTCCGACATTTTTGCGAAGGCGGGATTGATGGCGCGCGAAAGCCTGACGGCCGGCAGCCGGTTTGCCGCCGCGTTCACCACGCCTGCGATGAACGGTTCGTTTTTTGAATGGCGCGATCCCTCCGCCAACGCCGCGAGCACCACCGGGAATTTTCCGGCGAATTATCCGAACACCTGGCTGCGCCTCCAACGCACCGGCAACACTTTCAACGGCTTTGCCAGCTATGACGGCCAGGTGTGGACGCCGCTCGGCAGCGCGACGATTTCGATGCCGGGCCAGATTTATCTCGGCTTTTCCGTGAGCAGCCGCAGCGCGAGCGCCGTCGCCACGGCGCAGTTTCGCGACATCACCACCGTGACCAACGCGGTGGCCGGAGTGGTCGCGAACCCTCACGATGCGATGGGGCCGTCGTCGCGCAAAACGCCGGTCGCATTTTCGGAAATCATGTATAAACCCGCGCCGCGCACCGACGGAAAAAATCTGGAGTTCGTGGAAATTTACAACTCCAATCCGTGGTTCCAGGACATCAGCGGCTACCAGATCACCTGCGCTGACATGAATTACACGTTTCCGGCGAACACTCAAATTCCCGGCGGCGGTTATCTGGTCATCGCCGCCGCGCCGGCGGACATCCAAAGCGTTTATGGCATCACGAACGTCATGGGGCCATACACCGGCAGTTTGAAGAAAACCGAAACGCTCGAATTGCTCGACGAACAAGGCGCGTTGCTGCTGACCGTGCCGTATTCAAATGTTTCTCCGTGGCCGGTGGCGGCGGACGGCACGGGACATTCGATTGTGCTGGCGAATCCGACTTACGGCGAAGGCGACCCGCGCGCGTGGGACATCAGCGACACCGTCGGCGGCTCGCCGGGGCAGATGGACGCTTTCACGCCGAGTCCGTTGCGCAACGTCGTCATCAACGAATTCCTCGCGCACACCGATCCGCCGGATTACGACTACATCGAGCTTTACAATCACAGCACCAACAGCGTGGATATTTCCGGCTGCATTTTGACGGACGACGCCGCGACGAATAAATTCGTCATTCCGACCGGCACCATCATTTCGCCGCGCGGTTTTGTTTTTTACAGCGAGACGAACATGAACTTTGCGCTCAACGCGCCGGGCGAATCCATTTTCTTCATCAAGCCTGATGGCAGCCGCATTCTGGACGCCGTCCAGTTTGCCGCGCAGCAAAACGGCGTGGCGATGGGCCGCTGGCCCGACGGCGCGAATGATTTTTACCGGCTCCAAGCCAAGACACCCGGCACGCCAAACGCGCCGATTCTCACCAGCGACGTGGTGATCAACGAATTGATGTATGACCCGATCAGCGGCAATGACGACGACCAATACGTCGAGCTTTACAACCGGAGCACCAACACCATCAATTTGGGCGGCTGGCAATTGACTGGCGGCGTGACCTTCAATTTTCCAACCAATGTCGTGATCCCGACGAATGGCTATGTCGTGGTGGCTCGCAACCTGACGAATCTGTTCGCGAAATATCCAAATTTGAACGCGACGAATACCGTTGGAAATTTCAGCGGCAAACTGTCGCACAACGGCGAGTATCTGGCTTTGATGATGCCGGCGGAACACAAGACGACGGACACCAACGGCGTCACCGTCACCAACATCATCAACATCGCCGTGAACGATTTGACCTACGGCACGGGCGGACGCTGGGGCGAATGGGCCAGCGGCGGCGGCAGCAGTCTGGAATTGATTGATCCAAACAGCAATAATCGTCTCGCCGCGAACTGGGCCGACAGCGATGAGACGCAAAAATCCGTGTGGACCAACATCGAATGCACCGGCGTGCTCGACAACGGCGACAATTACGACAGTTGGATTGATTACGCGCAGATCGGCTTGCTCGACGTCGGCGAATGCCTGGTGGACAACATCGAGGTGGATTACAACGGCTCGAATTACGTTTCCAACGGCACGTTTGAAAATAGTTTGGGACTGACTAACTGGTCGCTCCAAGGCGACATGGTGCGGTCCAGCCTTGAAAACAGCGGCTACAGCAGCGGCCATTCGCTGCACATTCGCAGCAGCGACCGCATCTGGACCGGCGACAATTCCTGCGAAATGGCGCTGACCACCAATTCACTCGCCAGCGGCATGACCGCCACGGTGCGTTTCAAGGCGCGCTGGCTGCACGGCTGGCCCGAACCGCTGATGCGGCTCAATGGCAACTGGCTCGAAGCTACGGGCACGATGCCGGTGCCCAACAATCTTGGCACACCGGGAATGCCCAACAGCCGATACGTCACCAACGCAGGGCCGGCGATTTACAACGTCACGCATAATCCGCCGGTGCCGGCGGCGAATCAAAATGTCGTGGTGACGACGCAGGCGCATGATCCGAACGGCGTGCAAAATCTCACGCTGTATTATCGGTTGGATCCGGCCACGACTTACAGTTCTGTGCCGATGAAGGACAACGGCACGGGCGGCGACGCCATTCCCGGTGACGGCATTTTCAGCGCGACCATTCCCGGCCACGCGGCGAATCAGGTCGTGGCGTTCTACATTTCCGCGACGGACAGCAGTTCCGTTGTCACGCTCTTTCCGGCGATTCGCGCCGGCGACAACGAACCGGTGCGCGAGTGCGTGGTGATGTTCGGCGACGGCAGTCCGGGCGGCAGCTTCGGCGTGTATCATTTGTGGCTGACGCAGACCAACGTCACCCGCTGGGGAAATTTGTCTGATTTGAGCAATGAATCGTGCGACGGCACAATGGTGAATGGCAACCGGGTGATTTACAATATGCAGGGACGGTTCGCCGGCAGCCCGTATCATCAGGGGTTTGATTACCCCAACGGCAGCCTGTGCCACTACAAATGGACGTTCAACGACGACGACAAATTCCTCGGCGCGACATCATTCAACAAAATCCACCAACCAGGAAACGGCCCGGGCGACGATACCAGCCTGCAACGCGAGCAAATCGCCAACAGCTTCCTGCGCGCGCTGGGTGTGCCGTGGCTGAACCGACGTTATGTCGCCGTTTATGTCAACGGCAACCGCCGCGGCGTGCTGATGGAAGACGCCCAATGTCCGGACGGCGATGACGTGAAGGAACACTTTCCAAATGACCCGGACGGTTTCCTTTACAAAATGCAGCCGTGGTTTGAATTCGGGCCGTTCCCATCGGGAGATTCCATTTCCTTCAACAACAATGCCTGGTGCGCGCTCAACCCCTACACCACCATCGGCGGCGTCAAGAAGACGGCTCGATACCGCTACAATTTTGAAATACGCCGCACGCCGGATTCGGCCAACGATTTCACGAACGTGTTTTCACTCGTGGACGCGGCAGACAATCCCAGCTCGCCGAGTTTCGTGGCGAACATGGAAAACATCGCCAACATGGAGAACTGGATGCGCGTGTTCGCGGCCAACCACGCCGCCGGCAACTGGGATTGCTTCGGCTCGCAAAACGGGCAAAACCTTTACGGCTACATCGGCGCGCTGGGCTCGAAGTATTCCCTGCTGATGTGGGATTTCAACATCGTCATCGGCAACAGCGGTTCGTGGGGACCCGGACAAAATCTGTTGACGATCAACGGCGCCGACCAGGGCATGGCGAACATTTACAACAATCCGACCTTCATGCGCATGTATTGGCGCGCGATGGGCGAACTCGTCAACGGGCCGCTAAAGCTCGCAAATAGCGGGCCGTTGATCATGGCCAAATACAACGCAATGACGGCGAATAGATTGAGCGCAGAAAATCCCCAGGCGAACATCGAGCCGTGGCTCACGCAGGCGCGCACCAGCATCGCGTCGCAACTGGCCGCGATCAATGCCAGAAGTTTCTCCGTGAATACCGGCGTGACGGTCAGCAACAACGTCGCGTATGTCACCGGCATCGCGCCCGTGAACGTGGCCACGGTCTGGATCAACGGAGCGGCGTATCCGCTGATGTGGACCAGCCTGACCGGCTGGACTGTCGCCGTGCCGCTGGCCACGGGCACAAACAAATTCAGCGTCATCGGCGTGGACCGCAACAGCCAGTTCATCGCCGGCGACAGCAACAGTGTCAGCGTCGTTTATTCCGGCACGAGCGCGTCACCGGTCGGCCAGATCGTCATCAACGAAATCATGTATGCGCCGAGCGTGGCCAACGCGCAATTCGTGGAGCTTTACAACAACTCGACCAACACGGCGTTTGATTTGTCCGGCTGGCAGTTCCAGGGTCTGGGCTACACGTTCCCAAGCGGCTCGGTAATCGGGCCGACGAATTATCTGGTCCTGGCCGCGAACAGCGCCGCGTTCGCCGCCGCTTACGGCGCGACGAATCCGGTGTTTGACATTTATGGCGGAACGCTGTCGCCGAATGGTGAAACCCTCACATTGAACAACACCAGCAATGTGCCGGTCGCCAAAGTGAAGTATTCAAATCAGCTTCCGTGGCCGACGAATGCCAATGCCGGCGGCGCGTCTCTGCAATTGATTGATCCGCGCCAGGACAACTGGCGCGATGGCAATTGGTTGTTCACCACGTCCACCGCGACGCCCGACAAGCGTAACAGCGTGGCGACGTCGCTCACGCCGTTCCCGTCGCTGTGGATCAATGAGATTCAAGCCGACGACTTGACCGGCATCACGAACCGCGCCGGGCAGCACGCGCCGTGGATTGAAATTTTCAATCCGGGCAGCAATGCCGTTTCCTTGAACGGAATTTATCTGGCCAACAATTACACCAACCTTTTGCAATGGCCGTTTCCGATGAACGCGAGCATCAACGCCGGCCAGTTCGAGGTCGTCTTTGCTGATGCGCAGACCAGTCTTTCCACCACCAACGAACTGCACACCAGCTTTGTTCTGACCAGCCAGACCGGCTCGCTGGCGTTGACGCGGCTGGCGGGCAAGAGCCAGCAACAGGTGCTCGATTATGTGGATTATCAAAACGTGAACCTGAACGATTCCTACGGCTCGTATCCCGATGGCCAGAGCTTCTTGCGCCAGGAATTTTTCCAGGCCACGCCCGGCGCGCCCAACAACGGCACCGCCACGCAGCCGCCGTCGTTCATCGCCTATCCCGCGCCAACGGCGGTCTATTCTCAAAACTTCGATTCGCTTCCGAATCCTGGCACGGTGTCGGTGAACACGGCAAACCCGGTGACGATCAACGGCGTGGTGTATTCGCTGGGCAATCCCTACGATTTTGCCTATCCGGTTCTCTCGACTGGCAATGGCGGGCTGGGGCTTTCCGCGCTCGCCGGCTGGTATGGTTCGTCGGCAGGCGCTTCCAAATTCGGCGCGACCGACGGTGACCAGACAACGGGCGGGCAACTTAGTTTTGGCTTGCCGGGCAGTTCCAATCGCGCGCTCGGCTTGCTGGCGACCAGCACCACCCTCGGCACGGCGTTTGGCGCGCGGTTCATCAACGGCGGCGGCATCACGCTGAATCGAATGAACCTGCAATTCACCGGCGAAGTCTGGCGGCAATCGGACAAGCCCAAGACGCTGCAATTTTATTATTTCGTGGACCTCACCGGCACCAACACCTTCATCACCAACGTCACCGCTTTCATTCCCGCGCTGAACGTGAGCTTCCCCACGGTTGCGAAGGCCATGGTCGGCCCGGTGGACGGCACCTCGCCGCTCAACCAGACCAGCTTGAGCGTGCTGGATCAAACCATCACCAACTGGCCGCCGGGCGCGGCGCTGTGGCTGGTATGGCAGATGACGGATTCGGCCGGCAGTGCGCAGGGTCTGGCGGTTGACAACTTGAGTTTTTCGGCGAGCGTGCCGGTGCCGGTGCCGTTGAACCTTCAGATCGTCGGCACGAATTTGATTTTCAACTGGACCGGTATCCCCGGCCAGATCTATCAACTCGAATACAAGACCAACCTTACCGATCCGGTCTGGATTCCGCAGGGCAGCCCAATCACCGGCAACGGCGGCATGCTGACCACAACAAATGATTTCGGCGCCTCAAGCCAGCGCTTTTTCCACCTGCGACTGGTCAATTAGGCAAATTTCAAATCGGCAGGAGGCGTTGAAAATTTGGACGAAAGCCATGCCGTCGCCAGAGAAAGGATTTTTTCCTTCAAAACAAGCTTGTCAAGCGGCGCGCGGACGGCTAACCTCCGCGTCCTTTTGAAAAATTTATGTCAGTAAAAATTCGCATGAAACGGGTCGGCACGAAAAACACGCCGGCATTCCGCATTGTTGTGGCCGATGGCCGCAGCCCCCGCGATGGCAAGTTCATCGAGGAGATCGGCACTTACAACCCGCTCAAGCAGGGCGAAAATTTCGCGATCAAGCTCGATCGCGCGCAATACTGGATCAGCAAAGGCGCGCAGCCGAGCGACACCGTCGCCAGCTTCATCAAGAAACTGGGCAAGGCGGCGGCAACCGCTCCGGCGGCGGTTTAATTTAATTTACAGCCATGCAGGAGTTCCTCGAATACGTCGTCAAAGGGCTCGTGCAAAATCCCGGCGCGGTGACGGTCACGCCGGTTGAGCGCGCGGGCATGACGGTTTATGAATTGCGAATGGACGCGTCCGACGTTGGAAAAATCATCGGACGGCAGGGAATAACGATTAACGCGATCCGCTCGTTGCTGCTCGCAGGCAGTGCGAAGAAAGGTTTGCGGTGCGCGGTTGAGATTGTTGAGGACAACAAATAATTAAAAATGCAAAATTAAAAATGTAAAATGAGCGCAGCCGGACGCTGACATTTTTGATTTTTGATTTTTAATTTTGCATTCGTGAAGATTGACGTGCTCACTTTGTTTCCGGCGATGTTCGCCGGGCCGCTCGATGAAAGCATCGTCAAGCGCGCGAGAGAGGCCAAGTTGCTGGATCTGAAAATCCACAACCTGCGCGACTGGACGCATGACCGGCACAAAACCGTGGACGACAAACCGTTCGGCGGCGGCCCGGGAATGTTGCTGAAAGTCGAGCCGCTCTTTGAAGCGATTGAAAGTTTGCAGCGCGAAAAGACGAAAGTGATTTTGCTTTCGCCGGCCGGGAGAAAATTTTCGCAGGAAATTGCGCGCGAGATGGCGCAGCAGGAAGATTTGATTTTAGTCTGCGGCAGTTACGAAGGTTTTGACGAACGCGTGCGCGAGGCGCTGGCCGACGACGAGTTGTCCATCGGCGATTATGTGCTGACGAACGGCGCACTGCCAGCGATGGTGGTGATTGACGCGGTCGCGCGGCTGCTGCCCGGTGTGCTGGGCGACGACGAAAGCTCGTATGACGAGTCGTTCAGTCACGGGTTGCTGGAATATCCGCAATACACGCGACCGGCGGAATTTCGCGGGATGAAAGTTCCCGAGGTGCTGCTGTCCGGCAACCACGCCGAGATTGAAAATTGGCGGCGCGAGCAGGCGAAGTTGCGGACGAAAAAACAGAGGCCGGATTTGTTAAAGTAGGAGACGACGTAAGGAGTCTCTAAATAAAAATAGAAAACAGGAAGTCAGAGTCTCGTTACCTCGACTCCTGCAAAAAAGAAAAATTTAATATGAACCAGGCATTGCAAGAAAAAATCGAATCGGAACAATATCGCAAAGACGACGCGAAATTCGGCGTCGGCGACTCGGTCAAAGTGCATACCAAAGTCGTCGAAGGCGACAAGGAACGCATCCAGATTTTCGCAGGCGTCGTCATCGGCAGGCGCGGACACGGCCTGAACGAGACGTTCAGCGTGCGCCGCATCAGCTACGGTGAAGGCGTGGAGCGCGTGTTTCCGCTGCACTCGCCGCGCGTGGACAAGATTGAAGTCGAACGCCACGGGCAGGTGCGCCGCGCCAAGCTCACTTACCTGCGCAAGCGCCTCGGCAAGGGCGCCACGCTGGTGAACGAGAAGCAGGAAAAAGCCGTGGCCGCACCGGCGAAGTAATTCCGCAAATCTAATTCACGAAGGCGGGGCGCAAGCCTCGCTTTTTTTGTTTGCTGAATTCATTAAAATTTTTCTTGGTGTCTTGGTGTCTTGGTGATGAAATAGTCCGCATAATTTATGAGCAACGTTCCTTCCGACCTCAAATACGCCAAATCACACGAATGGATCCGCGTCAGCGGCGACACCGCGACCGTCGGCATCAGCGACCACGCGCAGGGCGAGTTGACCGATGTCGTTTTTGTCGAGCTGCCCGAAGCCGGGCGCCGGCTCAAGGCGGGCGAAGCATGCGCCGTAGTGGAATCCGTCAAGACCGCCAGCGACATTTATTCGCCCGTCAGCGGCGAAATCGTGGCGCTGAACCAGCCCGTCACCGACAATCCCGCGCTGGTGAACACCGAGCCATACGCGGGCGGCTGGTTTTACAAAATCAAATTGAGCAATCCCGCCGAACTGAACGCGCTGCTCTCGCCGGAGGATTACAAGAAGCAGATCGGCGGATAAAATGTTTTTTCAATTCTTGCTGTTAATAATTTATTCTGAAAGGCGAATGACAATTAACTGAAATAAAAAAATTTATGAAAACATTGCGAACAGTTTTTCTCGTCGGGATTGTATTTGTTTTGGTTTTTATCACGCTGCCATTGGTTCGCGCGCAAGGTTTCGTCTATCTGTCCAACACCAATCAAAATGTCACCGATAATAGCTCCGCAGGATATAATTTTAATATAGGATTTACGACTGGTAACAATGTGTCCGGTTATTTGCTCAATTCAGTAACCGTATTGTTTCCAGATAATAATACTCCAGTTTTAACGAGTGCAGGGCTTGATGATTATCCTACCACCACATATTTCCAAGACGGAGTGGAGGTTGGCACGGCTGGCTATTACACTTTTATCCCAAACTCACCTCTCTCACTCGCCGCCAATACTTCTTATGTAGTTTTATTTTTTGCTGATGATCCTTTAGCGAATATAAATTTGAGCTACACAACATCTTCCATTTTTACCAGCGTTGATGGCTGGAATATTCCCGGATTATTGATTCCTGCATAATAAAGTGAACGTATTTTGGGGTATGCTGTCTGATCTTGCATGGGATTTCCCAAAGGACAAAAAC
>Ga0207933_1001863_pt1 | contig 14656 bp, 7 predicted proteins | sample NGESurdeep092012_4_FD_184488 | JGI IMG/M metagenome (GOLD analysis project Ga0207933, IMG submission 184488) | Arctic peat soil microbial communities from Barrow, Alaska - NGEE Surface sample F53-3 deep-092012 (SPAdes) | ecosystem: Environmental > Terrestrial > Soil > Wetlands > Peat ... | reverse complement strand
CGCCACATAGATGATGTACCCCATCTCCGACGGCCCGAGCGTTCGAGCGATCGCAATCGAGGTAAAGAGCGTGACCAGCGCGCTGATTATGTTTTCAAGCCCGTACCAGCCGGTGTTCCGCGCGATAATCTTCGTGTTCGACATGAGTTTCAGTTAGCGATCTGCGACTTCGCATAAGTTTGGATGCATCACGGAGCCATCCTCAAAACTGGATCGCGTCTCACGTGCTTGCGGCCGGCGTTGAAAAGGCTGTGCTTAGGAACGGTGCGACCCCCAACATAGCGTCCGGATCAAAGCCTCCAGCCCTTGTCCGGCCCTCGTCCAGCCTTCGCCAGGGCATTGAGCTGCATCCTTGCCAGTTGAAGTTCATCCTAGCATTGTCGGATCAAGCCATTTAGACCCGGTCGTGCACACCGAAGTACCCCCACGCCGTCATTGACAACCGCCAAAGTGTGAAACGATCATGAGGCCTCAGGCGCTCGGATTGGCTCGAAACATTTACAGACAACAGAATCCGCTGAGAGACTGTGCGTCTGCATAAGACAGACAAGCCTGGGCACACGTCGTCGCACGAAGGGTATCCTTCGTCGATCCGGTAATCTCAATGTTTATAATGATTTGTGCCATGGCTGCGCGAAGAGGTTTAGGGTGAGATTCATCTTTTGGCTCTCGCTGATCGGCATCCTCTATACCTATCTGGGCTATCCCGTTCTCCTTTGGATAGTTGCCAGGCTCCGGCCGCGCCCCTGGAAGACCGCCAGGATCACTCCCAGCATCAGCATCGTGCTCGCCGTACACAACGGCCTGTCCCTGCTCGAGCGCAAAATCGAACATCTCCTCGGCCTCGATTACTCCAATGTCAAAGAGGTCATCATCGTCTCCGATGGATCGACCGACGGCACGGCCGAGTTTCTCGCCCGGCAGAATCACCCACGCCTTCGCCGCGTAGTCCTTGAAACCCACGGCGGCAAGGCCGTCGCGGTCAACGCCGGTATGACGCAGGCTACGGCGGATCTGATTGTCTTCGTCGACCTCCGTCCCGAGATCGCGCCCGGAGCCATTCAGCATTTGGTCGACAACTTCGCCGATGAAACCGTCGGCTGCGTCGCAGGCGAGTACATTCTCCATCGCGACACCCAGACCGACGGTTCAGCCTCCGTCGGCCGCCTGTACTGGACCTACGAGCAGTGGCTCAGAAACCGTGAAGCTCTCATCGACTCCTCCGTCGGTGTTCCCGGTTGCTTCTACGCTGTGCGCCGTAACCTCGCCACGCCCCATCCTCCGGGCATCATTCTCGACGACATGTTCGCTCCACTCTCCATCATCCGTCAGGGATATCGCTGCGTGCTGGACCCGCAGGCCCACGTCTACGACACCTGGCCCAAGCGCGTTGAAGGCGAGTTCCATCGCAAGGTAAGAACGCTGGCCGGCAACTTCCAGCTCTTCCAGCTTGCTCCCTGGGTCTTATCGCCGCAGAACCGAGTCCTCTTCCAACTCTTCTCGCATAAAATCATGCGCCTGATCGTGCCTTACCTTCTGGTCCTTCTGCTTGTGTCGGCCATCGCTCTTGCGCCGGGCTCCCTCTTCTTCACCGCGATTGCCGCGCTCCAAATATTCTGCTGGATACTCGCCATCGTCGGCTCCCGTTACACCATCCCCATCCTGCATAAGATCGCCGGCCCCGCCGCCACGCTGCTCGTGCTGAACGCAGCCGCCGTCGTCGGCTTCTATAAATTTCTCTTCACGCGCGGCCCGCTTTGGAAGATCTGGAACTCCAATCGCCCTGCCGACATTAGCTTCCCCTCGGCCACCGGAACTTGAAAGGGAGAGCGACCATTATCATGACCTACGCGCGACGCGTCTTGATCACCGTGCTGGGAGCGGCCGTGCTGACGGCTGCCTTCGCCTTTCGCGCGCACGTTGTCAGGGCCAGAGCCTTCAGGCTCGATCACGTCGCCGCACCCTTCCCTTACTTTCCCGCCGGCGCCGTCTGGACCGAAGACATAAGTCACGCGCCGATCGATCCTCAATCCTCCACCATCATTAGCTGGCTGAACGACGCCGGAGGCTGGGGCACCGGCAAGATGCGCGTAGACTTTGCGATCCGTGTGCTTCAGGCAAACGCTTCAACGCCGAGAGTCCCGTTTCATCCGGCCAAAGAGTTCTACACTCCCGACTCCGATCTGGTCTCCGCCGTTCCTCTGCCCCCCGGCGGCGGAATGGAAGGCCAATCCGGCTACCAGTGTCCGGTCGGCCAGCAGGATTGTCATCTCATCGTCGTGGACCGCGGCGATGCGAAGCTCTACGAAGCCTACGAGGCGAACGAGACCAACCAGATCAACGATGACGGCCCAAGTCTGAGCGCCGTCTTTCTCGCCGTCTGGAACCTCAATCGCGTCTATCCGCCCTCAGGCCGCGGCGACCAGTGCACCAGCGCCGACGCCGCCGGCTTCCCCATCGCTCCCCTGCTCTTCAACGCCGACGATCTCGCCCGAGGAAGCATCGATCACGCGATCCGCTTCATTCTTCCCAACCCGCGCATTCGCGCAGGCGTCTTCGTGCATCCTGCCACGCACGCCGGCGGCCCCAGAGGTCCAGCCTCCTCTCCCCCCTACGGCGTTCATCTTCGCCTCAAAGCCTCCTATGACATCTCGCACCTGAAACCCGCGGCGCAGGTCGTCGCGCGCGCCATGCAAAAATATGGCATGTTCCTCTCCGACGGCGGCAACATCGCGCTCACCGCGCAGAACGACGCCGAAACCCAGGTCAAGTATCGGGATGTCGGCTTCGGAACCAACGATCTTCAGTCCTTGAAGGTGACGGACTTCGAGGTTCTTAAATTCGGCAAACCCATCCCCGTCACCAACGACTGCGTGCGCAATCCATGATTCATCGGTCTCATCCGCTGCCTTGCACGAAGTATCATCAGGCTTGGCCGATCCGCTACTCTGCGAAAAGAATGGATCTCAACTGACACAATGTCGATCAACGACCACATCCTGAAGATCAAGCGGGCTGAAACTCCCTTCTATGCCCGCTTGAAGAACATTGGAAAAGCGGTCCTTACATTTCGGTTGCCGATTCCGCGCGCGCTCGATCCGCTCTATAAATTCATCACGTACCTTCAGATGCTCCGCTATGAAACCGGAGAGAGGCTCAGTGTCGCCTTCTTTCGCTATCCGGTGCTGCGCGCGCAGTGCGCCTCCGTCGGCAAGCGGCTTCGCATGGAGCATGTGCCAGGCATCTCGGGCGGCGCAAAAATTTTCATCGGAGACGACGTCAACCTCTCCGGCTCTCTGATCGTGGCCGGTGGCCGCATCTTCCCTAATCCTGAGCTCCGCATAGGAAACAGAACATTCATCGGCGCGAAGTGCATCTTTTCTGTCGCGCGCTCGATCGAGATCGGCGATGACGTGCTGATCGCCGGCGGCTGCTCCATCTCCGACTACTCCGGCCACCCTCTTGATCCTGACAAGCGAATCGCCGGAGTGCAGGTCGATCCTCAAGACGTTCGTCCCGTGCGCATCGGCAACAAGGCATGGCTGGGAAGAGGAGCCATGATTCTTCCCGGCGTAACCATCGGCGAAGGCGCCGTCATTGGAGCCGCCGCGGTCGTCACCAAGGATGTGCCTCCAGGCCATATCTGCGTCGGCAATCCCGGCCGGCTTCTTTCCCGCACCGTCTACGATGCCAGGCCCGATCCGCTCGCGAAGACTGATTAACTAAATCTCTGCTTCGCTTTGCCGCGGGCGCGGGGCGTATTCCGATACAGCTCCATATAGGCATCGACCATCGCCTGCAGCGTGAAATGAGTGCGGAATGCCGCCTCCGCATTCTTCGAGAACTGCGCGCACTCAGCAGGATTCGCCGCCAGCCGAAGGATAGCCGCCGTCATCGCATCGGCATCGGTCACCGCCACCGTAAGTCCAGAGCGAGCCAACCGGACCACCTCCGCCATTCCTCCTACATCCGTCACAATCGCCGGCAGTCCCACCGAAAAGGCCTGCAGCAGCGACATTGGTAACCCCTCCGATATCGAAGACATGATGAAGGCATCGGCGGAGGAAAAGAACGGGGCCACGTCCATCTGCTGGCCCCAGAACTTCACGTTCCGCCGGATCTTCAGCGTCTCCGCCAGCTCCTCCAGTCGCCTCCGCTCGCTGCCATCGCCCACCATCCACAGTTGAATATCCGGTCTCTTCGCGAGCGCCGCATGAAATGCCTCGAGCAGAAACGGATGGTTCTTCACAGCTTCCAGCCGGCCCACATAAAGCAATGTGAATCCGTCCTTGGCGGGCCGCTGCTCCGGCGCCAGCCGCGGCATGGGAAGCGTTCCGTTGTAGACACTAACAATCTTTCGCGTGGGCGCGCTGCCTGCGTCTCTGATATTTTCCGTCGTAGCGTCGCAGATGCCGGCAATCCAGTCGCAGAATCTTGCAGCGATCGCGTACTTTCGCTCCATCGTCAGGTTGCGCGGCGGAGCGACCAGGCTATGCCTCGTGGAGATGACGCTGGGTACGCCCGCCAGCCTCGCCGGCGCACCGGCATAGATGGTCGGCGTGGGATTGTGCAGATGCACCACATCCGGCGCCGAGGCCTTGAAGATGCGAAAGAAATTGCGCGCTGAGTCGGCCAGGTGGCTGCCCACATTCGCTTGAACGGAAAACCCCTCCGCCCGCATTCGCTCGCCGATCGGGCCCAGCGCCGCAACCGCATAAACACAGGGCTCGTGCCCTTGTTCTCGCTGCATATGGCACATTTGCGAGACCATGGTTTCCGCGCCGCCCACTTCCATACTATCGACAACATGCGCGATCTTCATTCAGAATGACCGGCTCCCACAGATATCGTATTCGCCATTCTCTTCAATGAGTGAGGTTCACGATACGCAGCACAATGTACATAAGCACCACCAGCCCGACCGTCATCACCCCAGAGTAACGAAGAACACGCAGGAAAGGTATTCGCGGCGAAATCATTCCCCGCTTCAGAGCCATGTCGAATAACACCTCGGTCATCCCACCGAGTATGAATAACGTCATCACGTAAGCGCGAGACAAGAACCATCCTGCGACCAGAAAGCCCGTGAAGGAAAGCACCAGCAGGCGTCCGATCCTGTTGATCTCCTCTCTGTCAGGCACATCAATCTTCTTCGGCGCGTAGCCATAGTGCGCTGTCTCAACCTTGATCGGCTTTGCCTCGACCGCCTTATTAGCTGACGCTACCGCAAGCGCATCTCTCACCGACGGGAAGAGAAACAATGACCAGAAGTACAAGCCAAACAATCCCAGTTCGGCAGCGCACACGACGATGGTGTTATGCGCTGTCTTCCCTACGTAATCAGGCATATTGCCAAAGCCGACTCCAAAGATGGGGTGGGCTTTCAGCAGTTGCAATCCATCGCCCCACAAGGCCGTGCGGTCTTCGCCAGCGCTGGCCGAGATCTCGCGCCCCCCCGTGAAGTGCAGTGCCGATGCCCCAAAGAAGAGCGCTCCGGCCAGGATCAAAGCAGGCACCGTGCCGATGCGTCTTCGAAAAGCCACAATCACCACCGCCAGCAGCGCCAGGATCGAGCCTCGCGAATGGGTCAGAAAATCTCCCCAAAGCAAAATACCAACGGGCACCAGCACGAACAGGAAGTTCCGAACGAACTTCTTCCGCCGCCAGAAGATAAATAGCAGCGGAAGAACGGAAACAATGAGTTGGGCAAAATCGTTTGGATCGTTGATCTCACCCATTCCTCTCAGCCTGTAAAACCACTGATCCTTATCATTGTTCATCCCTATGAAATAGAAGTTCTCCATATTCATTGCATGCGCCTGTTTGCTGGTGGGCAGCCCCTTGTGCAGCTCAGCGGCTCCCTGTCCGATCACAAACAGGCACACAAAAAGAACCAATAGGACGAGGACCTGTAACTTCATTCGCGACTTGAAGTGCAGGCAAACCAGATAATATGCGAAAGCATTCGGGATGAATAACAGGAAGGCCGTCCACCCGCCGCCGGGCCAGTGCGCGCCCACCAAAACGGACATGAAGGTCGCGGCCGCCAGGCCAACCAACGCCAACGACTGGACGGTCTTTCCAAGACTCGATCCACCCAGAGAGGGGATCGACACGACAAAAAGCACCAGTGCCAGAATCAACTCAACGCGATAATTAGCCAGCGACCCGAAGATCGTCGTAGGCGTCAGATAATACGTGAGGAAGTAGAGGATACTTAGAACAAATCCCATTGTGTGAGTTGTCCGAGCACATCCTCCATATCCAATAGGATAACCTAAGACCCCTCTTCAACCGGCCAGCGTGCCTTCGCATCACGCATTACGTCGCTAATCCGACGTCGTGCTGACTGTGATATTCCCTGTCCCTGCCGCGCTGAATGTCAGCACACCCGCGTCATCGGTCGTCGCGCTGGCCGGCGCTCCATCGCCGGAGATCGAGTAGGTCGTCTTCGGACTAAGGTCGGAGACATAATCTGTCGTCGCTCCGGCAGCAGCATAGGTCACCCCCGTAAAGCTCGACGGCCAGTCACGCATGAACATCACAATTGACGACCCAACCAACGCGCCATCAAAGTTCTGTCCGGCACTGGACTGAACCAGCGTCGTGCTGCTCTTCGCGAACGAGGATCCGCCCCATTCCATCACGGTCAGAAACTGCGTGCTGGCCGGACTTCCCGCATCGATCATCACATGCGAGTAAGGTTCCCAGTCGCTGGTGCCTGGAGCTCCGTTTTCATTGGTCTTGTAGCCGCCCGCATCCGAGACCTGCGCGCCCGCAGGCAGCAGGCTCGTCAGATAGGCCAACTGTTTCCCCGACCTCGTCGGCCAGCTCGCAATCTGTCCCGCGATCGTGATCGGACCCGTCGTTGTGGCCCACAGCCGCTTACTATTCGCCGCGCCTGCACCGCGGTCGTAGTAGACGATCTGGTTCGATCCGCGCAGATAGATCAGCGAGCGTGACGCCGCAGTGATTCCCCTGATCCCGCCCCATCCGGCCGCGGACGATCCATTGTAGAGATTCGTTGTATCCACGATAGCCGCCACATATCCCGGCAGCTCCGCATGCTCGAGCGTCGCCGATCCCGCCTGGTATCCGTGCCAGAGCTGGCCCCCCCCGCTACCGTCGCTTCCCAGAACAGACTGCCACTCGAAGCACCCTCCCACCAGCGCGCAGGGAGTGGGATTCGAATCCACCCCGTAACCGGCTTCATTGCTGTGCTCTGCGGTCGCGAGCATCATGTTGTAGTCGTTGAAGACGGTGCGCATCTTCGTGATGTACTCACCGTTGCTCAGCACGTCGAAGCCGCCGCAGGTCTCATGCTCGTGGTCGATGCGTGTGTTCTGGCATTCCAGCGAGAAGAGCGTGTTGTTGCCTCCGTTGCCCCAGCTCGCCGACTCCGTTCCATTCGTGTCCCATCCGCTGCGCGCCAGAATGTGCTGGTTGCCGCCGTTGAAAAGATCGGTGGGCAGCGATGGCCGCGGATCAGCAGGAGGCATCGCCGTCGGATCACCCGCCGGCAATGCCACAAACAGTGGAATCGCATTGTCCGATCCGTAACCGTTGCCCAGGTTGGCGTAGAACGACGACATCCCTCCGACCGACGTAGACAGCAGCGGCCACTCAAGCGCTGCGGTGCGATCCGACCTTCCCGTCTCACTGTCCCCCACCATCATCCACGCCTCCGCATTGAAGTCCGACGGCGCCCGAAAGAGATTCAACGTGTCGCCGGTTGAAATAAAGGCCATGCGCGGCTGCGGTGTGTAATACGAATAGGTTAGAAACTCCAGATCCGACACCGCCTTCATGTCCCACCAGCTCGACGTTCCCAGGCTCATCTGCGGGCCATACAGCATCGGATCGTCATAGCCTGCCGAAGAGATCGAAACCAGCGCCAGCTGCAGCCGGTACATCGAATACTGATACCAGCTTCCTTCGCTCGACTCACCTCCGCGCCCGTCGCCCATGCACGGAACCTGCTTCCCGGATGTTGAGTCTTCGCAGGTGGGCATCGAAGCCATGTTCGAAAAGGCAGCTTCATAGGCCGGCAGCGTCACGCCGGGGTCTTCCATGTGCGCCCAATCCTTGTACAGCATCCCTCCTGTCAGGTAGCTCCAGTAGGCATGCAGCGATCCCCCAGAGCCATCCGGGCAGACTACATAACGTGTCGCATTACATGTATTGGGCAGCGCTGGATCGTCTTCCGGCGTGTCGTTGAAGGTGAGCGCGGCGGCTGTGAGATAGAGGATCTTCGCGTGTGCGTAGTTGTTGCCCATATTCCTCTGGCTGTCGAAATCCCAGATAGTTCCCGCTCCAAACTGGGCTGGACTGTTATAACTTCCTACCGTAGCGTGACCTCCGGTATAGGAAATAGAGATCATCTGCTTCCCGGCCAGCGCGAAGTAGGCGCGTGTGGTGGTCAGATCGGCTGCGCTCAGATAGCCGCCCGCCATCAGCCAGTCCGGAGTCAGCGTCAGATCCTCAGCTGAATCGGCGCCGTGGTTTCCAGTCAGCCCGTAGTTCGCGTCCACCGTCCGGATAGCCAGCGTGCTCGGGGAATAGGCCAGGCTCAGCGGATTCAGCCAGAAATTTGCGTAGTACATCCAGATGTCGCGCCCGTAACAGCCCCACTTATAGGTGGAGTCGTTAGGATCGACCATCGACATGAACGCAAAAAGGTAGGCGTCTCCCTCCTTGAAGTTTTCGGTCTCATCGGCGTTCGGTTGTCCCGATCCCCCATTGCAGCTCCATGCCCATATCGCGTTGTCGGTGTTGTAAGCAGTCACCGCCCGATTCCACAACGCCTTATACATCGGATTGCCGGGCACCGCTTTTTCCTGCAACGCGGGAAGCATCTCGGCTGTAATTCCACCCAGCCGTGGATGCGTCAGCGCCGGTGTCGGCGACGGTGTGAACGTGATCGACGACGTCGCCGTCAGCGAGCTATCGGCACTGCTCGTCGCCGTCAGGTGATAGGTCCCCGTGCCTGTGCTATAGAGCGCCACGGTACACGGCTCATTCACGACGCACGGATTAGTTCCTACGATCGTTCCACCGTCCGCCGTCCACGTGACAGTCTTGTCGTTGAAGCCGGTAATGACCGCAGTCACGGTCTGGTAGCTGTCCTGCGGCGCTACCGGCGCCTGTGGATAGAGATAGATATTCGGTGCGCCCGGCGGCGGCGGTGGAACCGTCACCGACGGCGCGTTGATCGTAATCGACTCTGCCTTGCTCTTCGTCTCCGCAGGCGTGCTGCCGTCCGCTACCTCGATCATGAAGCTGGACGTTCCGGTGTCCGTCGGGGTTCCGGAGATCACCCCTGTATCTGCCGCGAGGTTAAGCCCCGGCGGAAGGGTTCCCGAAGCGATCGTCCACGTATACCCGGGCGTGCCGCCGCTCGCGGTCAGCGTCGTGCTATAGCTTGTACCGTTGACGCCAATTCTGAGCGTCGACGAGGCGATCGCCAGTTGCGGTGGGCCCACCGTCAACGAGAGCTTCACCGTCTGTGTCTGCACCGGCGACCCGCTATCGCTCACGTCGACTGAAAAACCGAATGTGCCCGTCGCCGTCGGCGATCCTGAGATCACCCCGGCGCTCGACAGCTTCAACCCGGCCGGCAAACTTCCCGATGCCATCGTCCACGTATAGCCCGGCGTTCCTCCGGCGGCGCTCAACGCCGCGCTGTAACTCGCGCCCATCTGCGCACTGCCCAGCGCGGAAGAGGATATGGTCAACAGGCTCGGCGCCCCGCTTACCGTCTGGACCGTAAGCGACAGACCCACAGTCTGCGTCTGCACGGGCGACCCGCTGTCGCTCACCACAATTGAAAAATTGAATGTGCCGGCCGCCGTCGGCGATCCTGAGATCACGCCGCTGCTCGACATCTGCAACCCGGCCGGCAAGCCTCCCGAAGCGATCGTCCATGTGTAGCCCGGCGTTCCGCCCGTGGCGCTCAGCGTCGTGCTGTAACTCGCGCCCATCTGTGCATTGCCCAGCGCGGAAGAGACGATGCTCAACACGCCCGGCGCTGCGCTAACCGTCTGGACCGCAATCGAGAAGCTCGCGGTCTGGGTCTGCGCCGCCGATCCGCTGTCAGTCACCTTAATCGTGAAGTTCGAAGTTCCACTTGCAGCAGGTGTGCCTGAAATCACTCCGCCGCTCGATAGAGTCAATCCGGACGGCAAGCCCCCCGAAGCGATCGTCCATGTATATCCCGGGCTGCCTCCGCTCGCGCTCAGCGTCGCGTTGTAGGTCGCTCCCACCTGTGCGGAAGGAAGCGGCACTGTCGCCATCGCGAGCGCAGTCTGCTGTCCGCTGCTCGCCACTGTTACATCGACGGAGTTTGAGTTGATGCCTCCTCCGCTACGCACCACCAGCTGCGCAACCGTAGGCTGAGCCAGAACTGTTCCACTCACCTTTGCAGCCAGCGTGCTCGCATCGACGATGCTCGTCGGAAACGCTTGCCCGTTCAGCATCACCGCCGACTTCGCATCGAAGTTTGCGCCCGTCACGGTCAGCGTAGCGCTCGGTGTCCCTGCGGCGATGACCTGGGGACTCACCTTGCTGATGCTCGGACTCACCAGCGAAACAATGCTGAACCCGGCCCCGCAACCCCAGCACGCCATACAGAGGCCGGCGCCTAAAGCAAGTGTCTTGCAGATTGCTTTCACTCATGGACCTCAGAAGCTGATAAGGCTTTGCCACCGTGCGGGAATGAGCGTGGGCGTTGCCGCATGGAGGATGGTGTCCAGTACATCAGCGGGTATCCGAATCTCTAATTGCACAAGAGTCTGCGGAGCCTGACCCTCTGCCCACGCACGCTGCTACTTTCCAGTTACGACCTGCTAGAGACTTTCGTGCGATGACGGCGAGGTTGACGAAATCTCCAGCAAAAGCAATAAACATCAACGTGGGCAGCTCCTTTCCCGTTCACGCCCGACGCGTCGCTTTTGGAGACAGCGGTCCCCTCTCTCGTGCGCTCGCGCACAAGTTGGGTCGCACCTGAGATTGCCGATCCTCGAAGAGATTCAGCCGGGACAAGTGCATCTGCTGCGCCCGGAGCTCGAAAGAGTCCCACCCTCTCTCTTCAGAGCTGCTACGTCATTGCGCTTTGTGGCATAGACCCACCCAAACCATTTTGGTTAGCTGTGCACAACTCGATTTCCTCCGCGCGGACCACTCTTCCTAACATCAGCCCGCGAAGAAGAAAATTATTTCTCACACCAGTGCGCAGCTCTGCTGCAATTTCTCTTTCTCTCTACACAGCGCTCGCAATCGCCGGGAAATCAGCCTGTTCTGTATCGCCCTTTCGCGGGGCCCGCGCGCGCATTTCGTCAATCGCGTCCGACGCCGTATCATAGAGATATCCACGTTAGGGCGAGCGTCGGCAGCGAGGGACAATGTGTGGCATAGTCGGTGTCTTCGGACATCAACCCGTAGGTCAAATCATCTACGACTCGCTCTCCATGCTCCAGCATCGCGGGCAGGACGCAGCCGGCATTGCCACATTCTTTGAAGACCGCTTCTATCTTCATAAGGGCAACGGCCTCATCACTGACGTCTTCGACGCTCCCGGCATGGCCCGCCTTCTCGGCCACGCCGGCATCGGACACGTCCGCTATCCCACCGCCGGCTGCGGCTCCGTCGCCGAAGCGCAACCCTTCTACGTCAACTCGCCCTACGGCATCGTCTTCGCGCACAACGGCAACCTCACCAACGTCGCCGACATCGTCGAAGGCGTCTTCCAGAAAGACCTTCGCCATCTCAACACCACCTCCGACTCCGAGGTGATGCTCAACGTCTTCGCCCACGCGCTCACCCGCGGTGGCGCCACGCATCCCTCGCCTGAAGACGTCTTCGCCGCGGTCGAAGAGGTGCATCGCCGCTGTCACGGCGGCTACGCGGTCGTCGCCATGATCGCCGGCGTCGGCATGCTCGGCTTCCGCGACCTCCACGGCATCCGCCCGCTCGTCTACGGCTCACGCGGCAGCGACGGCCTCTTCGGCGGCCAGTCCAAGGAGTACATGATCGCCTCCGAGAGCGTCGCCTTCCAGGTCAACGGCTTCCATCTCGAGCGCGATCTCGAGCCCGGCGAATGCGTCTTCATCGACATGCACAGCGACCTGCACACCCACCGCAGCGCGCTCGCGCACCCCAAGACTCCTTGCCTGTTTGAGTACGTCTATCTCTCCCGCCCCGACTCCGTCCTCGACGGCGCGTCCGTCTATCAATGCCGCATCAACATGGGCATCAAGCTCGCCGACAAGATCCGCCGCGACTGGGCCGGCGTGAAACTTGACGTCGTCATCCCCATCCCCTCCACCAGCCGCACCGCCGCGCTTGAGATCGCCAACCGCCTCAACCTTCCCTACCGCGAAGGCTTCGTGCGCAACCGCTACGTCGGCCGAACCTTCATCATGCCCGGCCAGGCCCAGCGCAAGCAGTCCATCCGCCGCAAGCTCAACCCCATCCCGCAGGAGTTCCGCGGCAAAAACATTCTGCTCGTCGACGACTCCATCGTCCGCGGCACCACCATCCGCGAGATCGTCGCCATGTGCCGCGAGCTCGGCGCCCACAAGGTCTACGTCTGCTCCGCCGCGCCGCCCGTAATCTATCCCAACGTCTACGGCATTGACATGCCCGCGCGCTCCGAGCTCATCGCCAGCGGCAAAACCATCCCCCAGCTAGCCGCCGACATCGGCGCCGACGGCATCCTCTTTCAGGATCTCGACGATCTCAAGTCCGCCATCACCGAGGTCGCGCCCTGCCTCACCCTCTTCGAGACCTCCATCTTCGATGGAATTTATGTAACCGGAGACGTCAGCGAAACCTACCTCGATAAACTGGAAAAGCAACGCAACGACGCCGCCAAACGGACGGAAGATGTCGCCAGCCACATCACCAGAAATCTCTCCGCCCACCTCTAAGGATGGGCCACAGCTCCTCACGCTGGCTGGCCCGCCGGCGTTAACCTCCTTTGAGTCCGACCGCCTCGCCGCGCGCCTCCGCGCCCTCGATCCGGCCGTCACCGGCGCCGAAGCCTCTTATCTCTATCTCCTGCTCGCCGAAGGCGACTTCAACCGCTCTCGCCTCGCCGATCTGCTCGACCTCAGCGACACCCTTCCGCCCGAACCCTGCCTCTGGATCGCCCCCCGCCTCGGCACGCAATCTCCCTGGTCCAGCAAGGCCACCGACATCCTTCACAACACCGGCTTCACCGCCATCTCGCGCATCGAGCGCGCCCGCGCCGTCCACGTCTCCGGCGCAACCGACTTGCACATGCTCGCGCCCGCGCTCCACGACCGCATGACCGAGAGCGTCTTCTTCAGCGAGGACGATCTGCACCAACTCTTCGGCGAGCACCAACCGAAATCTCTAACGACCATCGACATCCTCAGCCACGGAGCCGAGGCGATCCGCAAAGCCGACCGCGAGCTCGGCCTCTCGCTCGCCCCCGACGAGATCGACTACCTCGTCCGCGAGTTCCGCCAGCTCAACCGCAACCCCACCGACGTCGAGCTCTACATGTTCGCCCAGGCCAACAGCGAACACTGCCGCCACAAGATCTTCAACGCCACGTGGACAATCCACGACCCAGGCATCAACGACCGAATTACAAACACTCTGTCATCTCGACCGGAGCGCGCAGCGCGGAGCGGAGAGACCCGCATCTCCCAGCCGCAGCCACTCTCCTTGTTCGGCATGATCCGCAACACCTACGCCGCCTCCAGCGAGAACGTCCTCTCCGCCTACCGCGACAACGCCGCCGTCATCCGCGGAGGCCCAGGCAGCCGCTACTTCCCCGACCCCGAGAGCCGGACCTACAGCTACCACCCCGAAGAAGTCGACATCCTATTAAAGGTAGAGACCCACAACCACCCGACGGCCATCTCCCCCTGGCCCGGCGCGGCCACCGGCGCCGGCGGCGAGATCCGCGACGAAGGCGCAACCGGCCGCGGCGCCAAACCCAAAGCCGGCCTCTGCGGCTTCACCGTCTCCAACCTTCATCTCCCGCAGGCCCCGCAACCGTGGGAGCAAGCGCCTTCACGGCCCGCACACATCGCCTCTCCGCTCGACATCATGATCGATGGGCCCCTCGGCGCGGCCGCCTACAATAACGAGTTCGGCCGCCCCAACCTCTGCGGCTACTTCCGCACTTACGAACAAGAGGTCGACGGCACGGTCTTCGGCTATCACAAGCCCATCATGCTCGCCGGTGGCCTCGGCAACATCCGCGCTGCGCACATCGAGAAGCGCCCCATCCGCCCCGGCGACGCCCTCATCGTCCTCGGCGGCCCGGCCATGCTCATCGGCCTCGGCGGCGGCGCGGCGTCAAGCCAATCCGGCAACCAGTACAACGAACAAGCAGAACACGAGAATCAGCTAGCCCTCGACTTCGCCTCCGTCCAGCGCGACAACGCCGAGATGGAGCGCCGCGCCCAGGAGGTCATCGACCGCTGCTGGCAGCTCGACACTATCATCCCGGACGAAAATAAAAACTCCGCCTTTGACGATAGCCAAAACTCTGTCATCTCGACCGGAGCGCGCAGCGCGGAGCGGAGAGACCCGCAGTTCGCGACCGCTCGACGGGGCAAAAATCTCGGCGACCGCAACCCGATCATCTCCCTCCACGACGTCGGCGCCGGCGGCCTCTCCA
>Ga0207933_1001862_pt1 | contig 14658 bp, 14 predicted proteins | sample NGESurdeep092012_4_FD_184488 | JGI IMG/M metagenome (GOLD analysis project Ga0207933, IMG submission 184488) | Arctic peat soil microbial communities from Barrow, Alaska - NGEE Surface sample F53-3 deep-092012 (SPAdes) | ecosystem: Environmental > Terrestrial > Soil > Wetlands > Peat ... | reverse complement strand
TCCACGTCGGGCTGACGAACGAGCCCACGACGATGGTGCTGAGACCCGTTCGCGATAATGCGTTGAGCAACTCGATCTTGGCGTCCACGCTGATATCGGCGCTCTCGATCTGCATCCCTTCGCGCATACCTTCTTCGATGATGATGATCCGTGGGTATGTCGACGTCGTGGACGTTGTCGTCATCAGACGGCTCCCTCTCGGCGCATCGTCGTGATTTCGTCGCTCGAGTAGCCCAGCTCGGTCAAGATCTCATCAGTGTGCTGACCGAGCCGCGGTGGCGCACATCGCGGGGCGAGCGTCGCGCCATCGACGTGCACTGCGCTGCCGAGCACCGAGACGTTCGAGCGTCCCGGGACGTCCACCGCAACCTCGTGGACGAGTCCGCGCACGCGGATCTGCTCTTGGTGCAACGCCTCTTCGACGCTCAAGAGCCGACCGGCGGGGACGCTGACGCGCGCGAGCAACTCCTCCCACTCGAGCGCGGTGCGCGCCTGCAGGGCGGAGTCGAGTTCGCGGCTCAGTTCGCGTCGGTGACGTTTTCGTTCGCTGCGATTGGCGAATCGTGCGTCGACGATCAGGTCCTCGCGCGAACAGACGTGACAGAGCGTCTCGAATTGGCGCTGCGTGTTGGTGGCAATGTTAATGGGCCCGTCGCTGGCGGCGAAGGTTCCTGACGGCGACGAAGCCGCATTGTCGTTGCCGTGACGCTGGGCCGCACGCCCACTGATGAGCTGTTCTGAAATCACCCAGGTCATCGAAGTGAGTGCTGCTTCGAGCATCGAGACGTCGAGAAAGCACCCTTCGTCGGTCGTGGACCGTCGAACGAGTGCGGCGCAGATCGCCATCGCGGCCACGTAACCGCCCAGAGCGTCGCACAAGGGAAACCCCACTCTCACCGCGTCGCCGTCAGCCAGTCCGGTGACCGAGGCCATGCCCGCGAAACCTTGAATGATCTGGTCGTACGCGGTGCGCTCGGCCAACGGACCGTCTTGTCCGAACCCCGAGACCGCGCAGTAGATCAGGCGCGGGTTCAACTGGGCCACGCGTTCGGGCGAGAAGCCCAGTCGCGTCAGCACGCCGGGACGCATGTTCTCGATGAGCACGTCCGCCCACGACAACAGTCGCACGAAGACTGCGGCGCCCGCTTCGGACTTCAAGTTCAAGGTCACCGAGCGCTTCCCGGCGTTTTGCGCGAGGAACGATGGGCCCATGGCGAAGGATTTGAGGACCTCGTCCTCACCGAATTCCCGGGCCAGGTCGCCGGTTTCGGGTACTTCAATCTTGATCACGTCGGCGCCCATCAAGCTCAGGTGGTACGCCCCGAAGGGACCCGCCAGAACGGTCGTCAAGTCGAGGACTCGAACTCCACTGAGCAGTTGGGTCACAATGTCAATTCCTTACGATGGCCCTGGGGTCTAGCCACCGATCCTCCCAGGGGATGCGAGAATTCAACCCCCACCCTCTCATTCACCTCGAACCGTGAGGTCGAGGTGAATGAGAGCACTGGGGATAGCCAGCGGCCGAGTCGCTGACTATCCCCAGTGCGGGAGGGCGAACTTCCTACTTCTCTCAGCCGCCCTTGGCGACGACCGCGGCCAACTGGGCCGGGGTGACGTACGCACGGGTGACGTTGTTGAGGCTCGAGGTGAAGCCTTCCATCTCGAAGCCGGAGAAGACGTTGTGGTACTTGTTGAAATCGTCGTTCCCGGAAGCTCCGTCGTAGTTGATCTTCTTACCCGCCTTGATGAGTGCGACGCACTGCTCGTAACGCCCACAAGTGACGCCCGGAGGGTTCGAGACCTTGATGATATCCTTGACCCACACCTTGGGGTCGGTGGACTTCGCCAGGGTCATGGCCAGTGAAGCTATGACGATCGAGTCGTACTCGTTGAACGTCGTCGGCAAGATGGACGTCGTGTGCCACACCGACTGGTAGTCGACCAGGAAGTGGTTGTAGGCACCGTCAGCCGTGGTCGGCGTGGCCGGCAGCGCAGCAACCAAGTCCGTGGACGCCGTTGCGCCAAAGGCCTTGGCGTACACGCCCTGAGGAGCCGACTGCAGGTCGTCACCGATCCAGTGCGTCGTCATGTCACCCAACTGCTGACCGTCGGCGAACAACGTCGCGGCGGTCTGGGAGTCCATCGAGTCAAAGATGACCTGCGGGTGGCCGGCGAAGGCCGAAGTCAACTCCGAGCTGTAGTCCGACTGCCCCGGGGTCAGCGTGATGTTCTGCTGAACCGTACCGCCCAATGCCTTGAAGGCCTTGATAAGCGGTGGGACGAAGCCCTGGGAGTTCGCCGAGTTGTCAAAGATCAACGACGCCGTCTTCCAACCCTGTGAGATCGCGTACTGCGCCATGGCGAGGGACTCGTTGGAGTCCGACGATGACGTGCGGTACACGAACGGATTGGTGTTGGTGTCCAGCGTCGTCAAACCACCGACCATGAAGTCCACCACGTCATTGGGCTGGAACTGGTTGATGACGGCTTCGATCGTCGGCGAGAACGGCCCGACGATGACCGAGGGGTGACTCAGTTCCAACTTACGAAACGCCGGCAACGCGTCGACCGAGTCGGCCGCGTCGTCCACGTACTTCGCCGTGAGCTGGTGACCCAAAACGCCGCCGTGCTGGTTGACTTCGTAGACACCGACCGCGACACCGTGGGTTCCCCACGACGAGAGCAGCGACTTCGAACCCGTGAACGGGAAGATGCCGCCGACGACGAGTGGTGCCGACTTCTTCGGAGCCGCGTTCGCGACGCCCGCGGAAACGCCCACGCCCGCCAACGCAGTCACCATGGCGAGAGACAAGACGACCCGGCCCCTCAGGCGACTCCTCATATTTCCATTTACTGTCATTCCGTAAATCCCCCTTTTTGCTTTTTTCCTTCGTGAACGTGGGAATCTCCCACCATTACGACTTTGTAGCCTCAGCTCGTCCCAAGAAAATCGCGGCGAGGTCGTGCTGGGCGATCTCGGCGGTCGATCCGTGGAGGTGGTTGGTTCCCGCGACGAAGATGTGAACGAAGTTGGCGTGCTTGAGGGCGCGTTCCACGTTCTGTTCCACCACCAAGACAGCGGTACCCGTGTTGCGAATGCTTTCGATCTGGTTCCACACGACGTCGGTGTAAGCGGGCGAGAGACCGGCGGTTGGTTCGTCGAGCACGATCACGGTGGGATCGACCATGAGCGAGCGCGCGATTGCCAGCAAGTTCTGTTGACCACCCGACAGGAAGCCCGCGCGCTTGCCGGTCGCCTTCTTCAGGTCCGGGAAGGCGTCGAGGATCTCCGCCATCCGATGGGAGGTGTCACCCTTGACGGCGAAACCACCCACTTCCAGATTCTCTCGAACCGTCAGGTTGACGAAGACGTTGTCGTTCTGAGGCACGTAGACCATTCCGTTACGTGGGATGAGGTGACCCGGCATCTTGGTGATGTCCTGGTCGTTCACTTTGATAAATCCGGACTGGGTGCGCAAGATGCCGACCAACGTCTTGGCGAACGTGGACTTGCCCGCACCGTTGGGACCAATGATCGTCGTGATGGTGCCCACGTCGGCGCTGAGCGAAATGTTCGAGATGATCACGTTGCGGCCATAGCCGGCGGTGATGTTCTCAGTGACTAGTGCTGGCATTGATGACCTCTCCTAGGTACGCCGTAACGACTTCCTTGTTCTCGCGCAATTCGCTGAGCTTTCCCGTGGCGAGGGTCTTACCTTCGGCGAGCACGATGACGTTGTCGCAAATCCTCTCGACGACGTTGAGGTTGTGCTCGATCATCAGCACGGTGACGCCCTGCGCTTTCATATCGAGGATGTACCCACCGATGCGCTCGATCAGGGCCGGGTTGACACCGGCCATGGGCTCATCGAGCAAGAACAGGGAGGGCGACGCCATGACCCCGCGCGAGATCTCGAGCAGTTTCTTCTGGCCGCCTGACAACTCGCGCGCCCGATTGTCCCGCAGGTCGTAGAGACCGTAGGTGCGAAGGATCTCCGTCGCGCGCTCGATGTTTTGACGCTCCTCGCGCTTGAGGAGTCGAGGGCGAAAGAAAATATTGAAGAGTGACTCCCCCGCCTGCACCTTGGGGGCGACGAGTAGGTTCTCCAACACCGTGAGTCCACCGAGTTCGCGCGATAACTGAAAGGTCCGCATGAGTCCGAGGCGAGCAATCTTGTAGCGCTCCCAGTTGGTAACGTCGGTCGAACCCATCTGGACTCGGCCCGAATCGCACTTCATGGCTCCCGACAAGATGTTGACCACGGTGGTCTTACCCGCGCCGTTGGGGCCAATCAGTGCGGTGATCATGTTCCGCGGGATGTCAAAGGTCGCGCCGTTGACGGCGTTGACACCACCAAAGGCTTTCGTGATGCCCTCGCACCGCAGAATCGGTCCGTCGGCGCCCATTGACGAGGCTGCGGGATCGTTATAGGTCATCATCAGGCATCAGTCCCTTCGTGGGCATCCGAAAAGGGCGCGTTCGCGCTAACGGACGCGACGGCCTCGGTCAAAGTAGGGGCTACGACCGAATGACCGTCGCGATTCAAGAGCTCTCCCGCGGGCTGGGGAAAGCGGCGAATTCTCTCCGGCACCATCCCCTGGGGGCGGAACCACAACATGATCATCAAGACGATGCCGATCACTATCGCGTCGATGTATTCGATCAATCCCGGGTGTCCGGGGATGTCGGGAAGGAACGCCGGGAGGTGAATCAACAGCGTCTCCACCAGGAGCGCGCCGACGAGGAGACCGACGTTGTTACCAACTCCCCCGACGATGATCACCGCGAACACGACGAACGTCTCGCCGGGCAACCAGGCCGACGGGTTGAACGATCCGCCAAACTCGATGATGAGTCCGCCGCCAACGCCCGCGAAGAACGAGCCGATCAGCATGGACATTAACTGATAGCGAAAGACACCCTTACCCAGCGCGGCGGCGACGTCCGCGTCGTCACGGATGGCCCGAAAGGTCCGCCCCAAGGGCGAGCGAGTGATGCGACTCATGACGGCCCACAAGATCAGGGCGACGACTCCGGTGACGAGTGAGAAGAAGATCACGAAGGTGTTCGTCCCCATGTGAAAGATACCGGTCATTGGTTGGGGCACGTTGTAGAGGCCGTCGGCACCGTTAAAGAGTCGTGGGTAGTTGTTGATGATGTCGTACAGCACCAACGACAGCGAGATCAGCACCATGGCCAAGTAGTCGGTGCGCAAACGACGCAACGCGATAAAGGCCACGATCACCGCGAGGATCATGGCGGCGACGCCTCCCATGATGAGATTGACCGGAAAGGGCATATTCCAACCAAAGATGTACTGCTGGCCAGTGCCCACCGAATTGGGCAAGCTGACCGCGCCGGTCACGTACGCACCTAGTGCGACGAAACCGATGTAAGCGAAGTTCAACACACCGGTTTCGCCATACTGAATGTTGAGCCCCATGGCCAAGATGAAGTAGTCGAAGAGGAAAAAGACCAGGGTGAAGACGTAATACCAGAACTGGGACATGGGTTATGCCTTTCCGGGGCGCGAGAACAAGCCGCTGGGCCTAAACAAGAGGGTCAAAATCAAGATCACGAACGCCACGTCGAGTTTGTAGGCGGCGTTGATGAAGGCCGCCGACACCTCGGTCGCCAGACCGATGAGCACGCCTCCGGCCATCGCGCCGTAGATACTGCCGACGCCCCCGACGATGACCGCGGCGAAGATGACGAACAAGAACAGTTCACCCGACGCCGGCGTGAGGTTGCCCTCGGTGATGCCGAGCACGCTGCCGGCCAGTCCGGCCATCGTTCCCGAAAGGAACCACGTAATGGTGGTGATGCGCTTGGTGTCGATGCCACTGGTCATCGCGAGCGTCGTATTGTCCGACATCGCGCGCATCGATTTTCCGAGTCGCGTCGTTTTGAGCATGATGTGGATGAGGATCATGGTGACGACGGCGATGATCATGATGATGATCGCGTACAGGTTCAACTCGAAGGGGCCGATGTGCTTGTCGACCTCGATCCTCATGTCGTAGGAACGTACGTTAGAGCCCCAGATCGAGTACACCAGGTTCAACATGATGAGTGACAAACCGAAGGTGACGATCAGGACGTAGAACGTCTTGTTGAATCGTCGAGCGAAGGGGCTGAGGAGAAAGCGGTTGAGTGCGACCGCGATGAGGCCCATCAGCAAGGAACCGACGACCATCGCCACCCAGATGTTGACGTGGAAGATCTCGGCGTTGAAGGCGTACGTCAGGTACGCGCCTAAGGCCATGAAGTCGCCGTACGCGAAGTTGATGTAGTTCGTAATACCGAACTGCAAACTCAAACCGACGGCGGCGATAGCCAGGACCGATGCGGTCACCAGCCCAAAACCGAACGACAACCAGAACTGCGTCACTCTTATCCCCCCGGACTATTCAGGCCAAGCGCGGACCCCTTCGGGTCTCTCGCGGTTGTGAGAGTTTCTATCGCAGTTTTTCGAAAATGTCAAGTATCGTGATAATTGTTACCAAATTGAAATATTGGCGACGTACGCCGATTCGTCAGTTCTGACGATTTTCGTTTCACGCCCTCCCCCACGTCGCGCATGCGAACACGACTCATCATTATCACTCTTTCGCCAACCAATCCATTCCCATTCGCCAACCAATCCAACGTGTCGTCGTCACGTGATGGTGACGGCCGACGTGCACTCATCTAGCGTCATCGGCGGCTGCATCAGTTCGGCGGATTGGGATCGGAGTCGTTGTCGGGCGTCGAGTCAGGAATCCTTGCCTTTCCGGCATCGTTGTCGTGCGACGCCGGCAGTTTGTTTTTGGGAATCGTCACCGTGGCGGCGGGTCGCAGATTCGCCGTGGTGGGAGGCGGACTCGTGGAACTCGTTCCACACCCCGTCAACGTCACCGAACTGACAACGAGTGAGATAACGGTCATGACCATGGTCCGATTCGAGAGCGTTCGCACCCACATGATGACGTCTCCTCACGCGATCGAGCGACCTCGCTGTCTCGCTACACCATTCTAGAAGTTGGACGTCGTCGCTCCCTCGGTAGGGCAAGGACGCGGCGCATTCATCGCGCGGTGGACGGTCGAAGTCTTTCTCTTCCACGGTGTGCCGCGACAACGCGGCGCCTAGCGTCTCTGAGATTCCCGGGCCACCAGGAACGAAGCCACAACGCGGAGCGACCGGTCACGGCTAGCGCTGCTGAGTGAGCATTGCGCGACGCTCAGTTGAGTGGACACCCCAATAAAACGGTGGCGAACACGGCCAAAATCCCTTGTCGTCAGCACCTGTCTCGATGGCGCCTGGCTTAGGGGTGCTATCTAGTCGAAATTGTTCTTGCGACCCTCGCGAACGTAGTCCACCGTGGATCGAATGTGTTCGTCACCATGAATCGACTTCTGCTTAGCGACGTGTCCGAACATTTGAATTCCGAATCCTCCATCGAGGTCATCAGTGATGCGCTTCTTCCAAGGTCGTCGAACGATCTGCGTGGTGAGCCGACGAGTCACGCGCGGCTGGGACATGATGTGATCAGCGATCTTATACCCACGCGCGATGAGTTGATCGCGTGGCACCACCTCGTTGACGAGTCCGTATTCGAGAGCTTTCTCCGCCGTGATGGCCTCGCCGGTCAACAAAGCGTAGGCCGCACGCTTCGTGCCGAGGAGTTCTTGAAAGGCGTTGTGAATGCCGTCAGCGGGCACCGAACCAATGTCATAGTGCAAGTCGAAGATGACCGAGTCGGTCGCGGCCAGGGTGATGTCGCACATCAGCGCGATCTCGGAATGAAACCCGGAACCGTTAAACAGTCCAATAGTGGGCACTTCGATGTCGTTGATGAGTGAACTCACGTTGATGCGCCCGTCCTTATAGGCGTACTCGTACGCCCAGTACGGCATGTCCTCGGTCTCGAGCTCGAAGCCATTTGGATCGGACTCCATCATGAACTCGTCGCCCGAACCGGTCAGGATCAGCAGTTCATTCTCGGGGTCCGCGCCGATGACCTTCAACATCTGGCCGAGGGCCCGGTGGTTCTGAACGCTGAGCTGGATCGGACCTCCCAGCGTGTGAGCTTGGGCGAGCAGTACGCCGTCGTCGCGGCGCTCCAATTTGAAGAAGTCCTTGAAGACCTCGCGGTACTCGTCGAACTTCGGGGTCGGTATGAACTTTTGCAGTGACACAATTACCTTTCTGTTGCGGTCGGGTGGACGGGCCTCCGCGCCCGGTAGTTCACTGGGGTCGCAGCGTCAGACCAGCGGATTCGGCCTGAACAGCAAACAGCGAGAGGAAGTCGGCGTCGCGGTACCCGCGGCCAATGGCGCCTTGCAACAGCTGCAGCACGTTGGCACCGAGTGGCATTGGCGCTTCGGCCGCCCGCGCACAGTCCATTCCGAGTTCAAAATCCTTGCGCAACAACTCGGTCGTGAACGTGGGCGTCCAGTCGAGGGCCAAGAGGTCCGGCGTCCGATTGGTCACCCAGGGCATCGCCAGGCCCGTCGAATTCAAGAAACCCAAGAACTGTGCTCGATCGACGCCTGATTTCTCGGCCAGCACCGTGACTTCGGACACTGATTGCGCGATCATTCCGAGATAGAGGTTGTGACAAATCTTGACGATGATCGCCTCTTCGCCTTCGCCCACCCACACCGTGGCGCGCGCGATTGTGTTCAGCAGTGGTGCGACGTGCTCGAAGGTGTCGCGCTGGCCCGAAACGACGAACGTGGAGCGACCATCGGCCACCACGTGAGGATTGCCACTAATGGGGGCGGCTAAGAACGCAATGTTCTCGGCGGTGAGGGCCGCGCGCACTCGTGCCGACGTCGTGGGGTCGACGCTGGCGCACGAGACGACCACGCGAGGCCGAACGGCCGCGGCGAGGATTCCCCCCTCCCCGAGCACCACCTCGTCGAGATCCTCGGGTCGCGCGACCATGACGAACACGACGTCACAGGCGCCGAGTTCGGCGATCGACGACGCGACCTTCGCCCCCGCCCTGGCGAGTTCATCGACCTTGGAACGGGTGCGATTCCAGGCGGTCACGTCGACACCCGCGTCAACCAGGCGACGCGCCATGGCCAGACCCATTCGCCCGGTCCCTAGCCACCCGACTCGCTCATTCGACATACTCATCCTCTCGATGCTGCTGGCACGCGATCACACCGGCGCATACTCGCCCAGTGGCGTCACCAGCACCGGAGTAGTAGGAGCAGCGCCCTCGCGACCGAGCACGCTCCATCCGGCGTCGACGACGTCTTGAGTGGAGAGTCCGTATTTCTTGAAGAGCCACGCGGCACTCTGCGCGCCCTGGGCGAACGTGTCGGCCAAACCCACGCGTCGCAGGCGTCGTCCGAGACCCTCTTCGGCGAGGACTTCGGCCACCGCCGAGCCCAACCCCCCGATAATGGAATGATTCTCCGCGGTCACCACCGCCCGCGCCCGCGACGCCGTCTCGATAATGGTCTGCCTGTCCAGGGGCTTGATGACCGGCACGTTGACCACCCCCACGCTGACCCCGGCCTCTTGCAGCGTCGCCGCCGCCGCTAGGGCGGACGAGAGCATCATCCCACTGGCGTAGATCACCAGATCCTCGCCGTCGTGCACGACGTGCGCGCGATTCAAGGAAAACTCGTGTCGCGCGTCGAAGATGATGGGAATCTCACCGCGCTTCAGCCGCAGGTACACCGGCCCCGGCACGTCGGCGATCGCGACGACCGCCTGGCGAATTTCGGTGGCGTCGGCAACGTCCACCACAGTCATATTGGGCAGCGACCGCATCAGAGCGACGTCGTCGATGGCCTGGTGACTGGGACCTCCCGGACTCGAGACCCCCGGCATGAATCCAACGATGCGTACCGGAAGATTCGGGTAAGCCACGCAGTTGACGATCTGGTCCAGTGGCCGTCGCGTGGCGAAGACCCCGAAAGTGTGAACGAAGGGTAGAAAGCCCCGTCGAGCGAGCGCGCCGGCCATTGAGATCATGTTGGCTTCGGCCATTCCCGCGTGAATGAAACGATCAGGAAACTCCTCCTGGAACAGATCGATCTCGGTCTGACGCGTCAGATCGCCCGACAGACAGAGAATCTCTTGGCGGACGCGGGCGAGCTCGACGAACGCTCGGCCGTAGGGCTTGAAAACCGTCGGGTACGGGGGAAGATTAAGCACGTCGCGCCTCCAATTCGGCGACCGCCGCGTCGATCAGGTCGCCCGAGATCTTGATGAAGTGGCCGTCAGCCCCCTCGGAGAGACACGCCAGCCCCTGCGCCGTCGACGTCCGCGCGATGACGATGGCGGGGCGTGACTGCTCGATGGCGTCGTGAATCGCCGTCGCCAGCGCCGCCACGTCGTGGCCGTCGACGTCGTAGGCCGCCCAACCAAAGCTCTCCCATTTTTTAGCGATCGGCTCGAGCGTGGTGATGGAGGTGACCGGCCCATCGACTTGAGAATTGTTCGCGTCCAGGAGCACGATCAGATTTGACAGACCCCGATGCGCCGCAAACATCGCCGCCTCCCAGACTTGACCCTCCTCCAACTCACCGTCACTCACGAGTGCAAAGATTCGTCGCGCGTCGTCTCCGTACAGCTGCGCCGCGAGCGCCAGACCCACCGCGCTCGACAAACCTTGACCCAGTGACCCGCCGGTGATGTCGGCGACGGGCGAAGATTCGGTTCCAATCGCCTCCAGCGACGAGCCGTCGAAGCCGTACGTGGCGAGGTCGTGGTCGTTCAAGAGGCCCAGTTCGGGGCCCGCGGCGTAGGCCACGATGATGTAGTGACCCGGTGAGACGACCAGTTCGTCGACGCCGGGACGAAATCCCTCCGCGAAGGTCACGGCCATCAGCTCCGCGCTGGAGAGTACCTGGCCGAGGTACCCGAACCCGTGGGGCGCCACCATGCGAACGGCCCGCAACCGCAAGAGGTCGGCGGCGCGTTCGAGTTCTCTTCTGCGGCTCAACTCCATCAACGCTCCCGAGTCATAGTTGCTTAGCCACTATAACTCCGTACGCGAGCCTCGACGTGACGTTACGCAGTGCTGCGGTGGCTGGCCGCCAGGTGTTCTTGCATCGCGTGATGATGCTCCAAGACGGCGAGTTGGCCGCCGAGCGCGTCGCGATCGCGCACCGCGAAGAGAATCGGCTCGTGCAATGCGGTGAGCGCACTCGCGTGTCGTCGACCGAGCCACGAGGGAACGGTGCCGTTACCGATCCAGGTGCGATATTCGTAGTTCATCAGCGTCTTGTGCACCCCCTCGAAGATCGACGTCAAGAAGGGATTGTGTGACGCGCGTACCAGCGTCGCGTGGAATTGGGTGTCGGCGCTCAGCCAAGCCGCCGTCGATCCCGTGCTGCGTCGCAGCCGATTGAGCGCGGCGTCGGCGAGCTGCACGTCATCGTCCGTACGACGATCCACGGCTTCACGGATACCCGCGTCTTCCAGCCAGAGTCGAAGGTCAGTGAGGTGACCGACGGTGTCGTGATTCACGCCGAGCATGAGGTCCATGGACGAGGCGAAACTCGCTTCGGGTCGACGCAGGACGTACGAACCCGAACCCCGACGTGACTCCACCAAACCGCGGACAATGAGGATGCGCATCGCTTGACTGACGGTGGGTCGACTGGTGGACATGATCTCCGCGAGGTCGCGCTCCGAGGGCAGGCGCAACCCCTCGGGCAAGTTTTGCGTGACGATCACTCCTTGTATCTGCTGGGCAATCTCTTCGGCGGCTCGATACTCCACCCCCACACGAACGAGGGAACTACTCCATATCTCGAGATCGGTTATTGATTTTGATCGAGACATTCCTTCACCCTCGTCGGCCCGTTCGCGCCAGACTAGCGTTACGTCGTGTCGCACCCCCGAGTGACAATGGGGTGCCAGAAATGTCGACCGTGACCACTGGTTCGCTGGCACGTGATTGGTAGGGTTAATTGCGTACGCACCGTCAACGCGTGTCGCAGCGCATTTAACTCTCGTCGCGACCCTCAACAGAAAATGGAGACGCCCGTGGCCGTCGAAATCGTCGAACCTCTCTTTGTCCAACCGATGCCGGGATCGGACCGACCCGCGAGTTTCTATCTCGCGGAAACTCGCGACGGGTTGTACGTTCCCTACGCCCTGCGTACCCCCGCTGACGAGGGGAAATTTCCCTTCGTGCTGTTGGCGTACGCCAACGGTGGCGGCGGTATCGAGTGGCTCCAGTCGCGCCTGAAGACACACCCTTACATCATGGAACGACTGCTCGCCGCGGGCTACGCGTGCGCCTGGGCTCGTTACCGCAGCGAAGTCGAACTCGGCTTTCATCACGGTGGACGCCTAGTCGTCGACCAACGAACGGGAATGGATCTCATGAACCGCTCCCCCTTGGAGTACGAAGACGAGTTGTCGATTTTGCACCACGTCGCACAGCATCCCAACGTCGACGCCGACCGACTCGGTCACGTCGGCGTGAGCCACGCCGGCGAGATGCTCCTCAAACTTTCGTCGCAGTACGCGCGCACCGTGCGCGCGGGAGTGGCCAGCGAACCCGCCAGTCACGAGTTCCTCGACCTTGCGACCGCCGACACAGCGGTCGTCAACCCTGAGACGAACATGCGCCTCGTCGAGGAGATGCAGATGCCCGACGTCGAACGCGTGCGCGCGCGAAGCAACCTGCCTCTGGCACTGGAGCGAGTGTCCACTATCGACGTACCCATTCTCGTCATGGGTCGCGACTCGGACCACCTCCAAGGCATCTTTCGTCTCAGTTACGAGTTACTCGCCGAAAGCGGCAAGGACGCGACGTGGGTGTCGTGGGATCACCCGCTGCACGGCTACATTTTTCCCGTCACCGACGCCGACGGTCACGTCGAGGTCGACGACGTGCAAGAACTTGCCATTGACGGCGTCATCGCGTTCCTCGATCAGCACCTCAAGGGCACCCTGTCCTAAGCGCTGCGCGATTCGCGAGCGAAACTACCTGCAGCTAGGCGTTCATCGCCGTCGAGACGGTTGCCACGATGCGCTGCACCGAGGGAATCGCCATGTCCTCGAGGGCGTCGGCCGCCGGCAGCGGGATGTGCGGGGTCGTGATGCGAACAATGGGCCCGTCGAGGTCGTAGAAGATCTCTTCGGAGACGATCGAACTCAACTCGCCGCCCCAGCCACACAGCCGCGGGTTTTCCTCGACGGTGAAGAGGCGACCGGTCGCGGCGACGTCACGCAAGATCGTCGTCGTGTCCAGGGGCACCAGTGAGCGCACGTCGATCACGGTGCAGTCAATACCGGCGCTCGCGAGTTCCTCCGCCGCCTTGAGGGCCTTGGGCACCATGGCGCCCAGTGCGACCAACGTGGCGTTGCTCCCTTGTCGCAACACCTTGGCGCTGCCGAGAGTGTCGACAATATCGCCGTCGGGCACCTCCATCTTGGACGCGTATAGGGCTTTGGCTTCAAGAAAGATAACGGGATCGGGATCGCGCACGGCCGCCGCCATGAGCCCAATCACGTCCAGCGCGTTGGAGGGCACCACGACTTTGAGTCCGGGCACCATCATCGCCCAATTCTCGACGCTCTGCGAGTGTTGCGCGCCGAAGCGCAGTCCACCTCCGTTGCCCGAACGAATCACCAGGGGGAACGTCAATTGACCGTTGGTCATGTAGCGCGATTTGGCGATCTCGTTAACGACGATGTCCCAACACACGGCAAAGAAGTCAGAGAACATGATCTCGGCGATCGGCTTGAGGCCCGTCATCGCCGCACCCATCGCCGCACCGAGGATCGCCTGTTCAGAAATCGGCGTATCGCGAACGCGCACCGGGCCGAACTCATCTAGGAGCCCCACGGTGCCTTTGAAGACGCCGCCGGCGGCGCCGATGTCCTCACCGATGGCGAGCACGCTTTCGTCTCGGCGCATCTCTTGGGCGATGCCGCGCGAGATTGCTTCACGGAAAGTTAATTGCGCCATGCGGAGCCTCCATCAGCCCAAACGTCCTTCATCAACAAGTCGACCCCGGGGATGGGACCGGCCTTCGCTTCCTCGGTCGCCTGCTCAACTTCAGCGGCCACGGAGTGTTCAATCTCGACCAACTGCGCCTCGGTGGCCCCTTCGGCCAGGAGTCGCGCGTGGTACATCGGGATGGGGTCCTTCGCCATCCACTCGGCGACTTCTTCGTCCGGACGATACTTTCCCGGGTCGGCCCGTGAGTGCCCGCCGTGGCGATAGGTGAGCGCCTCAATCAAACTCGGACCCTCGCCAGCGCGCGCGCGGGCCATCGCGGTTGACGCGACGTCGTAGACCGCGTCCACGTCGTTGCCGTCGACGATGATCGACTCCAGGCCGTACGCGCTGGCGCGATCGGCGGCGGGGTTGGCGACGGCGGTGATCTCGGTGGTGCGGGTGTATTCCATCCACAGGTTGTTCTCGCACACGAAGACCACGGGCAGCTTCCAGATCGCCGCGAAGTTGAGGGCTTCGTGAAAGGCCCCGATATTCGTCGATCCGTCGCCGAAGAAGCACACGGCGACTTGCTCGGTCCCGCGGTACTGCGCGCTCCACGCGGCACCACAGGCGATCGGCAAGTGCGCGCCGATGATGGCGTACGATCCCATGACGCCGTGCTCGACGCTCGTGAGGTGCATTGATCCACCCTTGCCCGCCATCAACCCGTTGGTGCGTCCCATCAATTCG
>Ga0207933_1001861_pt1 | contig 14659 bp, 17 predicted proteins | sample NGESurdeep092012_4_FD_184488 | JGI IMG/M metagenome (GOLD analysis project Ga0207933, IMG submission 184488) | Arctic peat soil microbial communities from Barrow, Alaska - NGEE Surface sample F53-3 deep-092012 (SPAdes) | ecosystem: Environmental > Terrestrial > Soil > Wetlands > Peat ... | reverse complement strand
GCATTGTCGGGGATTCGATCTATGCGGAGATCCTGCGGCGCGTTGCGCACGCGGACAGAGCGGATGGCATTCCCAACGCGCAACTCCAGCAGGAAGTCGGCGTTGCCATGGAGCGCGCTGCGCGCGGAATCCATAAGGCGAACTCTCTGGCGGAACAGATCGGGGAGACGTCCTTTATCGCGGTGTTGGACAACCTCCAAATCGAGTCCATGGTGACAATTCCGAGGCTTGAAACCCTGAAGCAGTTAGTCGAGGAACTGGAGCAGGCGGCAGCCCGTCGCGCCGCCTGATTCCGCCATAAAACCATTCCACAAGCGCCGGAGGTCCTATGCGCAACGTCCTGATGATTCGGAAAGAACCCGGACTGGTGTCCATCCCCGTAGAGAAGGCTGTGTACTGCGAGAGTTGCGAGACCGTTTCCACCTCGACGCAAGAGCGGTGCGGCTTGTGTGGGTCGGAAGAGATCGTGGAGTTGGCTCCTCTGTTGGGTGGCCCGATGGATCCTGGACCGGTGCCCGCGGCCGCCCTAGCAGCCTGAATTAGGAGATCATGTGAGATTCAACCATATGTACACCATCGCCTTTGAAGTCAAGACGGACAATCCAGCCGATAGGGTAGAGGAGCATGAAATCCTCGCTGCCCTCATTGGCCGTGCTCGAGACATGGTCGCCAATAGAGGAGAAATCTTTGAGGCGGTCGGCTGTCCAGATGACACCGTTGACGAAGGGTAGTCAGTTTGTTCTGAGTGCTCGAGTCATTGCATCCTGCGGATATTTCACTGTTACAGAAATAACGGCTGTCTATTGGCGTAATAACGGCTCCATCATCACGTGGAGCATGCATGCCGGCATGAAAGGCGAGTCAACATCTCCAAGAAGGCTCGGCGATATCGACTGAGCCCCCGATACGAAGGTCTGATTGTCGGAGACACGCTGTAAGGGCAATCGCCAGACGCCGATACAGCCAGCTGAGATTGTTGCAATGGTAGCAGTCAATAGACACAAGCCGACTCCCAAATAGTGTCATATCCGGTGGAGTTTGATGCGGTCAACGCGGCTGCATCGGTTGCAGCCAAGCACCATCGCCGGCGGCGTCCCATACCGCGAGGCGCACCCATTTTTTGCCGCGTGCGTCGAAGGGGATGTTGAGTTCCTTGAGTTTGCCGAAGGGCAGCGTGTCTTTGAGCGGGATGATCCTGCGATCAACCCTGGCACCGTCGCTCCAGACGAGTTCTGCGAAGTCGAGCGGAAAGGTGTATTCGAACTCGGCGTGAAGGGTGCTGTGCTCGCCTGAGCCTTCGATGCTCCAGTTGTGGAAGAGGATTTCGCCGGTGGTGCCGAAGAAGTTTCCCCGGTGTATACCTTCAACGATGGGCTGCCAGCTTTCGTTGTAGCTGGGCACCTTGTCGAGCTTGAGATAGTTGATGGCAAGAAACGGATAGGTATCGTCATCGGGGCGCTTCATGTATGTGTCGCCTTCAGCGAGCATGAACTTCGGCTTCGGAGCCCAGTTGCTCATATCGTCGTTGGTGCCGAAGCAGCGAACTTCGCAGAGGCGCTGCTGCGAAAGGTCGACGGGCAAGGACTCCCAGGAGGCGCCGATGAAACGGTCGCTTAGAAAAAAGTCTTTGTCCTTGTACGTGTCAGGGTAAAGAGCGGAGCTCTTGGTGCGCGGGTGAGCGGTCCAGATGATGGCCTGCTCCTGGTTGACCATCTTCAGCACATCATCCGCTGAGCCGAGGTGATAGACGTGTCCGTAGGTAGAGTCCTGCTCTTCGAAGGACTGGTTGGCAGGGCGCGGCGCGGCGTGGGTGAAATAGAAGGGCTTGGGCGACATCATGTACCAGTGCCCGCCGAGGAAGTCGTTCACTTCCTCCTCAGGCATGACAAGGAAGTTCCTGTCGGAGAGGCGACGCGAGGCTTCGAAATACAGCTTCTGCTCGCTGAGGCGTTTGACGCCGGGGTCATGGATGTCGGAGTCGTCATGGAAGTCGCCCAGGTAGACGATGTTGATGCCGAGGCCGCGGAAGACCGGCACCCAGGTGGGGCTGAGGTCAAGAGTGCCGCGATCGCGGGCCATCTCGTTGAGTTCGAGATGGAAGTGCCCGGTGACGGTCTTGAAGCCGGGGACAGGCTTGAAGACGTCGTCACGCGTGTAGGCCATCGCGGCCTGCTGCGTCTTGCGGCTGTCCGTGGGGCTGAGGTAGTAGTACACGGCCATGTGCTGCAGCGTATTGGGCGGCGCGTTGTAGAGCGCGTAGTTTTCGATCTGCTCGCGCGCGGTGTTGGAGCGGCGCTTCCACACTTCGTCGGAGATGCCCCAGGGTGCGTAGCCCTCGCCGTGTTCGGGCTGCATTACACCCAGAGAAAATGAGCCATTGGTGTCTTTGCGGTAGTAAACGTAGCCGAGGTTGACCTCGTTCTCGCGCGCGAAGAAGAACTTGTGCGGCGGCGGAAAGATAGCGAGCGAGCCCTTGCCTGCTTCCAGCAGCTCAAGACGATTGCGCGCGCGGAGATTGACGGGCTCGAGGTTGGGTTCGCCGCCGAAATCTTCTTCCTGCCAGACCTGCGAGGTGTCGCGCCATACGAGCTTTGAATCTGGCGCGATGGTGAAGCCGCCGAGACCGGCTTTATAGATGTAGGCGACATCGGGCTTCGTGGTTTTCGCGATGGCTTCCTGGCGCAGGAGGTTCGAGCCCTTGTAGATGGTGAATTGCAGATCGCCGGCGAAGAGACCGAGCGAGAGGCCGTCGAAGGTGACGCTCACTTGATAGCCATCGCGCTTTACCGCGCAGCGGTTCGCGTTGTAGCTGGACTTGGCGCGGGCGATTTCATCCGCTGTGCGGCCGGAGCCGACCATGCGTTTGCTGCCGGGTAGGACGAGCGGCGCGTCCCAGAAGACGTTCCACTTGTACTGCTCGAGGTTTTCGGGCGTGATCTGGTTCTGGGCTTTGAGGATGTCCATTTCGGTGGAGGAGATGCGGCGGCGACCGGTGGTGACCTCAAACTGCGGATCGAGGTCTTTGCCGAGGACAATCCATGTGCCAGCGGCGGCGCGGGCGCCGAGTTCGGTGACGACAGGACGATTGTTGCGGAGCGCGAATTGCGCGCGAAGCTGCTGGTTGACTTCGCCAGTCCACTCGATTGTGACGTTGTCCGAGGTGGCGTCAACGCGAACTCCAGCAATGGGCGTATAGGCGCTGAGGTCGCATTGTTGTGCAGGAGCGATAGCCGCGGCTGAGAGCAAGGAGAGCAGAAGCAGAGGTTTGAGCATGAGGCCTCGCAGATGGGGCGGAACGGCTAACAGGTTCATGGGAGACCCGGTGGACGCTACCTATCGTAGCGACCACAGCGATGCCCGTCCATCGGCGAACCTTTAGAGAAGTTCGAATTGGATTTCTGTGACTGCGGCAAGGGTTTTGCTTCCAAGAAGCCGACGCATCGTTACTTATCGTGTCGGTGAGTGCATTGGCGATAATTCGCTCATTCAGGACGCACACCGCTGCCTGCGAAGAATCGCTGGACCGAAGCGCGTTTAGAGGACGGATATGACCCGTGTTTAACTCCGAGCGGAAGGTCCTCTTTATAGCCGCAAGCGAACGGTCGGTCTACTTCAACGGACAATACAACCTTTATCCATTTGCTGATAGCGATTGACGGCTACCCTGCGACGGCCCTCCCACAAAGCACTCACCGAGATCCGGTGACTCCGTGTATCCTTCCCTCATCCCCAGTTGATCCCAGCTTCCTAATCCAGACTCCTTCGCAGGTTACGCATGCTCGATGTCCACGTCCCACACAAGACCGAACACAGCTGGACAAACTTCATCATCCACATCGCCACCATCACGGTAGGCCTCTTCATCGCCATCGGCCTCGAGCAAACTGTGGAGTACTTCCATCACCTCCACCAGCGCCGCGAGCTCGAAGAAAACCTTCGTTCCGAACTCCGAGCCGATCTCCGCCGCGACGCCGTCGACTTTCGCGTCTTCGCCGACATCCGCGCTTACACGTTGCAGCTGAGCTCCGCGGTATCCGCGCGCCGGGCCGGCAAACCCTCACCTCCTGCGTCCCCCGCCTCCACGGACAACCGCCGCAACGAGGTCCCGCTCGCTCCGTCGATCGCAATCTGGGACACTGCCAAACTCGATGCCACCATCACGCTGCTTCCCGCCACCGAGATCGATCTCTATCACGGCATCGTGCTTCAGCATGATCTCCTCTTCAACGCACTCGACGACTTCCAGCACGCAGCCCTGGCCCTTGAAAGCTTCGAGGAGCGCTTCGTCGATTCGCCAGGAGCGTTCGACATGGGGTATCCCGCGCCCATCCCCAACCTCGACACCATGTCGCCCGCCGACCTCGCGCAATACGAGAGCCTCCTCGCTGCGTATATCAAGACCGTCGACCGCATCGTCGTTCGCGTCCACTTCTTCGACAGAGTCACCCGCGCGGTGCTGGACGGCGCCACCGATCGCGACGACCTCACCCGCCGCGCCTTCCCCGACGGAAAGCCTCCCGACCTCACAGTACCTTCTCCCGCCAGCCGGAGCGCCACGCCATGATCGACATTCACCCGCCGCAGAAGTCCGATCACACCTGGCCGGAGACCGTTTGTACGGTAGACGCTATTCCATTTATGGGTGGAAAAGAATGAAGCACCGGCTAACCCTGTTCAGCGACGGAGTCTACGCAATCATCATCACGCTGATGGTGCTGGATCTGCGAACGCCTGAAGTCCCCGGGTGGCATGGCTGGTGGCATCTGCTGCCGGCAGCTGGCGGATATTTGGCAACATTCGCGCTACTTCTAGTACTCTGGCTCCATCATCACCATATTTTCCTCCGCCTCCGTGAAATCAATCGAGCCATGTTCTGGTTCAACGGTGCGCATCTTTTCTTCGTCAGTCTCCTTCCCCTGACGCTTCGCTCCATCATCGATCACCCCCATGATCCGGCTGCTTACATCGTGTACCAGGTGGTTGCATGGAATGCCATGACCTGCATGACCTGGTTCCGGCTGACCGCATCGAAAATGCATGGCAGCGACCTCGGCTGGAAGGAATGGACCCGCAAACGCAATCGGGTTGCTGCGATCGGCACCCTGCAAGCGGCTGCTTTCTGTGGACTCATATTTGTCTATTTACCGGCTGCCATTGCAATCTATCTTGCAATGCTGATTTTCGTCATTGTCTCCATCGACATCTCTGTGAGTGCAGGCCCCATGGACACGCAAGAGGGGACAGAAGGGAGCCCCCACCCATGATCGACATCCACCCGCCCCACCACGCGCCCATGACGCTCCGCGAATTCTTCACTCACCTCTTCATCATCATCCTCGGCATCCTCATCGCCATCGGCCTCGAACAAACCGTGGAGTACTTTCATCACCGTAACCATCTCGCCGAAGCCCGCCGACAGCTCGCAGCCGAACGCGACCTCAATCGTGATGTCTTGGAAAAGAACCTGCGCAGCGTCGCCAGCATGCAGGCCCAGCTTGACCGCGACGTGAGCATCCTCAATGAGCACCTCGCGTCGCCCCGCACACCGCTGTCAGGCCCGCTCAACTACTCCTGGATGCTCTACCGCACGCCTGATGGCGCGTGGCAGGCTGCCCGCGCCGACGGCTCGCTCGGTCTGATGTCTCCAGGTGAGCTTCGTGTCAACACCTACCGGTATGAGGTCTTCGACACTCTGATGAACTCCTTCCATGATTTCCAGAGATGCATCGAGCTCGCCGGTGCCATCTCGCGGCGTCCTCCCTCCTCCACACCCAGCCTGCAAACCACGCAGGAGCTGCTCTCCGCCACCTCCGCAGCGCAGGGCTCGCTTGCCGTCATTCGACGCTTTCTTGGTATGGAGTCCAACAGCGCCCTCAGGGACGCAACAGCCACCGCTCCTCAGCGGGAGAACTCCGACCGCAACACTGGTGCCACGCCATGAGATCGGTAGAACAGCCCATTAGCCATTCGACACGTCATCACAAGGGAGCCGCATGATCGACATCCACCCACCCGGGCACGCACCCATGACGCGCCGCGAATTCTTCACTCACCTCTTCATCGTCGTCCTCGGCATCCTCATCGCCATCGGCCTCGAACAATCCGTCGAGTATCTGCACCACCGGCATCTCGCCGCGGAGGCGCGCCGCGCGCTGCTCGCCGAACGTGACACGAACGAATCATCGAACCAGTTAAATATCTTTGCTACCAAGCGGCACCAGCGCGATCTCCAGCACGATCTCGCCCTTCTGCAGGCCGTCCGCGCCCACCAGCCACTGCCTCCCGGCCCGTTCATCGTGCGCCATGTCCGCTATCTCTACCTCGAGGATGAATGGCGCAAGCTGCACCAGTCAGGCACCATCAACTATCTCACCGAGAATCTCAATCCCGTCGACTATCGTTACGCAAATCAGGACGCCTTCATGGCGCACGTCGACCGCAGCAACGAAGACGTGTACCGCGCCGCCTCCATCCTGCGTACCGCGCACGATCCCCTGGACATGACGTTCGAAAGCAACATCGTCTTCAACGACTTCCTCAAGCGCTTCGCCGCCGCCCACGAAAACCTGCCCCAGCAGGAAGTTGATGCCGCCTGGGCGACTCTCGCCGAACCGGCGAACTTCAACACTCTCTCATCCGCGCAAATCGACGCCCTGGAACGCGCCCTCCAAATCGCACTTGTCGACGACGATGCGCTCCTCACCTACTGCTTCAACATCAAACGCAACCTGACCAATAATCCGGTGCCGTAGCCTCACCGATCCACGGAGCCCGCATGATCGACGTTCACCCGCCCCAGCACACCGCCAACAGCTGGCGAGACTTCTTCATCCACATTACCACCATCGTGATTGGCCTGCTCATCGCCATCGCCCTCGAGCAAACGGTCGAGTACTTCCACCACCGCCACCAGGTCGCCCAACTCACCGAACAAATGCGCGCCGAAGCGCAGAGCAACCTGTCGCTGATACGCGACTCGGTCGACAGGCTCAAAGTGCAGGCCACATACATCCGGTCGCTTGAGGATGCGCTGCTCGCCGGAAAACGTTCCGGCGATTCCGTTGACGTGCACGGCGTCCTTCCAAACGCTGGGTCCGCGCTCTATGTATCTCCCTCACGAGCCACGTGGTCGGCCGCTCAGGCCGCGGGCCGAGCTGCGCTCCTTCCCGCTGACCAGGCCGAGCTCTTCGCGCGGCTCGACTACAACACCGTAGAGGAGATCAGCGCGGACGAATACCTGCACGAAACGCTACGCTCCCTGATCAGCGAATGTGTACGTGGCCAGTATGAACACGCGAATCCGGCCGTTCAGCGTATCAGCCTCTCTCATCGCGACGATCTCCTCTTCCGTTTGGGACAGGTTGACGGCGCCATTCGCAGGAGCATCGCCACACTCGCCCTGGTCGAAGGAGGTGACGAGGCGATTCTGGCAGGTGTTCATTCACTGGACGGGATGTACTCCTTCCAGAAGGCCGCGATGCAGCGAACCTTTGTCGAGAATGGCTCCGCGACTTTCTTTGGAGCTACGCCGAAGCCCTAGAAGCACGACCGGTTCCAACCAGTCCAGCGCAACCGAATAGATTTCACGGAGCCCGCATGATCGACATTCACCCGCCGCATAAGTCCGACCACACCTGGAAGGAATTCTTCATTCACATCGGTACGATCGCGGTCGGCATTCTCATCGCCATCGGCCTCGAACAAACCGTCGAGCTCATCCACGAGCACCATCAGCGTATCGAACTGCGCAAGGCCGCCAACACCGATGCGCGGATCTATCTTCGCGATGTCGATCAAAACCGGGACGCCGACACCCGGCAGGTCGAAGATCTCACGGCTCGCATACAGCAGGTTCGGGAAACGATCTCGCTCGATCACCCGCTGCCTCCGCCAGCGTATCGCCCCGCGTTCCCCACCGAGACAATCCGGCTCGGAAACCTCGCCGCAGCCAAATCCAGCGGCCTCATTCATTTGCTGAGCGAGGATGAGATCAACAGTACCGGCGACGCCGAAATCGCTGTCATCAAATCGGAAGCTCTCAAGGAGCGCGCCCAGGAGGTTGGCACCAAACGCGTCGCCTTCGAGCAGCGCTTCCAGACCAACTTTCCGTCCGGTCCCTTCGACTTCTCTCACATCACGCCGTCACAGCGCGACGAGTACCTCGGCCTTCTTCTCGAAGAGCGCGTCCGCCGCACAGAGACTCTTGCCTACCTCGAATTGATGCACCGCGGCGCACAGGCTTACCTCGATGGGCAGCGCGACCTCGAGAAACTTCGCGCCGCAGAGCAAGACGGATCGGAGCATTAAGGCTGCGGCATGCACTAAGCACCAGCTGTGTTGTCCTCTGGCGGCACGTTCTTCGCATTGACGGGAGCCCGATTCAGCGCAACCTGGCCGAACTCCGCATCCCGATCCAGCTGCAGCGCAGATTCTCAGATCGAGACGTGACGATCAGGCGTGTTTGAGTTCTATCGTGATAACGTGAAGATCGGACTCCCCGATGTTTTCCAGCGTGTGCGCGGCCAGGGGCGGTCCCCAGAAGGCGTTTCCGGTAGCGGGTTTCGGCGAGAGGCTGCGGCTGTCCAGGAGCACCGCCCGGTCACTATCGCGGCGGATGAAGTCGCTCCAACTGAGCAGGTAATTCGTGCTCGGCCATCGGTGTGTGTGCAATGGGACGGTCTGGCCGGGGCGGACAAACGTGTCGAGCACGCGAACCGTCTCATTTTCGAAGAGCAGCCGGTGATTCTGGGGTGCGGCCGTCAGGGCGTCCAAGTCCTCTGCATGTTGCTGGAGATCGGGCATGGCAAATTGTAGCCGCAACACGGAACCGCTGCCGATATCTCACCTTCTCCGCCAAGACACCGCTTCGATTCTTGATACTGTCCCCAACGTTGTCCAGCAATCCCGGCGGGTCGGACTCAATTCTTGAGAACACGGCAAAGCACTCTTCCGAGCCTGCCATCACTGGAAATGCGCGTTGGCGATAAAGCGCCAAATTGACTTCCCGGATAGCCGAAGAGTTCCGATTTCATGCACAGCGTCGGCCACTTCGTCTATCTCATCCAGTCAAAGCTCGCGGCCCAAGGCCGCTAAACAACATCGCACTTGTACTTGCTGCTCTGGTTTTCACCCGGCTCGACATAACCGACATTCCTATTTCACAGTGAAAATATCGTAGACGACACCAGTAGCTGTCTTCTTGCCCACGCCTATCGCAATCATTCGATTCAACCACGCAAGCTTTGCCGATCCCGTCTCAAACTCCGGACTGATGCGAAAGTAATAGAGGTCCGGCGAAACATCTTCTCCCTTCGCAATGCGAGCGCGAACGTCCGGTGCTATATCCACAATGCCACGGTAACTCACAAAAATCAGCGAACCGTCGTCGCATCGAAGCGTTATCCGAACATCCAGGCGCGAGACACCGTCCTTGTCTGTCAACACCCAATCCCCACCGCCCGGAAGCACCTCGCCTTTCAAACGCGGCCCGGTAAACGTGCCTCGTGTCACGTAGTAGATGCGGCGATTGCCGAGTGGCGTCACCCCAATCTCCTGCGGCGGCGCCAAATCCGCAGTCAATCGCATCAGCAATTCGGTCCGCGGAGGGGAGGCCTGTTGTGCCGGTAAGCGGCTTGCAGTACAGCCAAACAAAACGCAAATCACAAGTATCCGAAGCATGCAGAGAATCTTCTCATAAAAATCCAGGCCAACTCTGCTTCGATCGAATTTGGCTTCTCACTTCTGAGGACCGCCGATTGCATTGGCGATTTCGCATAAATCGAGGGACACGCTAGGCTGCGACTACTGTGCCAATTGCATGATGAGCCTACTTATCGTCCCAATCGATCATCTCCCCTGGAATTCGAGAAAGTCGTTCACAACCTGGCTTATCTTCGCCTTCTGCCCTATTTCAGTGCTAGCATCTGTGCGTGACTCCAACGGAAGTCTTTCAGCACTATACTGACGCCTGGAATCGGCATGATGCGGCTGGCATTGTCGCCACATTCGCAGAGGGCGGCACCTACACCGACCCAACGACCGCCGGCCCGCTTAGCGGAGCAGCGATAGCAGCCTACGCACAATCCCTCTGGGACGCCTTCCCCGACTTGAGTTTCGAAGCGGTAAGTCTGACCCAAAATAATCAGGGATTGGTCTCAGCCGAGTGGCTCATGAAGGGTACCAACACGGGCCCCATGATGGGCCTGCCACCTACGGACCGTTCGATCGCGCTCGCCGGAGCCGACTTCGCTCGCATCGAAGGCGGCAAGATTCTCTCCCTGCAGGGATATTTCGATGCTTACGCTGTACCGCGTGCCTTGGGACTTGACATCATCGTGCAGCCCTCCTCGATCGGCCCTTTCGGGTTCGGTACCAGCGTTCGGGCAAGCAATGGAAGCATCGCACTTCCCGGTGCATTCAGTATCACCAACTTCTTTGCGCGCAATGCAGATGAGGTAGCCATCATCCGGGAAAGCGGCCGCAAAATTGCCATCGACATGCTATCCATGCCGGGGTTCATTAGCATGGTCTCAGCTGTCGTGGGAGATTGCCTGATGACCATCACCGCTTGGGAAACTCGGGACTCCATGGCACCTTTGATGAAGCAGGGAGAGCATCGCTCGATGGTCAGCCGCTACTTTACCTCGGAACTCGGCCAGGGAGGAATGACCGGGGTGTGGGTTCCAGGACGCCTCAATCCACGCCGCGTCCGCTGTCCTGGCTGTGACAAGATGACTCCCGTCGAAGCTCCGCGACAGACCTGCAACTGCGGCGCTGTAGTCCCCGATCCACTTGCCTATTGGTAGCGGGATTCGCATGATCCTCTCATACGGGATCGATACTCGCTAGTGAGTCTTCTGGAAAGTATTGGCAGTGACTTGTCTGATAAAACGGGCGTTTCGCAAACTTGCCAGCGGTCCGGCCCGGAATTGGTACCCGGAAGCGTGCAACTGGCCCTTTCGGGCCAGACAGCTGGCCGGCGCACATTCCCGAGTACATCGCGGCTGCACGTTTGGAGAGGTCCATTCCGTGCGCTCAATGACTCAATGAGTGATAACAGGCCAATTCACTCTTTGAGAGCCTCTCCGACATCGGCAGCGGAATAAGCCCTGCTGAACGCGTTTCTCTTCACTAATCTTCGCTCTCAATGGGTGACAAATCGCTGATGCAGTAGGCGAGACTCGTTGCGTCTGTTTCCACGCGGAATCCCCGTAGCTCGCCGGCCGATTCGCACCAGCGCGTCATTCTGGCGCGGCAAAGATATGCTTTCAATCGCATGAACAGAAACTGCGCCCATCAGGAGGGAATATGCGTAATGTAGCGCGCCTGAAAATGGGTTACTACCCATTGCCCGAGAGCGAAGGGCCGAAGATTCGTTCGCTTCTATCCATTTCGACGCCGGCATCTGTTATCGATCCCTGCGTCGGCCAGGGAACCGCTCTTCATCTCGTCACGAGCGAAGCGCAGGTCTGGCGCTATGGTGTTGAACTCGACGCGGACCGCGCGCTTGCCGCGGGCGTGAACGGCATAGAGACGATTCAGGGCAATGCCTTCGACGCGGTCGCAAGACCGGAGTCCTTCTCGCTCCTCTATTTGAATCCGCCTTACGATTCTGAGATCGGGTCGGTTGCCAACAATCGCCTTGAACGATTGTTCCTGGAACACACCTACCGCTGGTTGGTGCCCGAAGGCGTTCTGGTCATGATCATTCCCTTCGAGCGCCTGTATGAGTGCGTTGGTGTCCTGAGTTCGCACTTCGCCAGGTTGAACATCTTTCGCATGACCGATGACGAGGCTGTCCGCTTCCGGCAGATTGCCGTGTTCGGCGTGCGCCGCAACGTCCGGGGCGTCGCCGTCGAAGAAAACAAACGTTACATCCAAAGCATCAGTCCCTATGGCAGTTTCCAAGCGTTGGCGCCGCTGGAGACGAGTGCGTGTGCTTCATATATCGTTCCTCCCTCCGACCAAACCAGTTTGAGCTACCGGGGCCTTCCCTATGATCTTCTGGAGGATCTGCTGCCACAATCGGGCGCTTGGAAACAGACCACACCCTTCCTCATGCCGCACGAAGACGTTGCCACCGGACGCCCCATCACACCGTTGCATGGAGGCCATGTTGGGCTCTTGTGTACAGCAGGCTTGTTGAACGGCGTCTTCGGCGAGGGCGAAGAGCGGCACATTGCACGCTGGCGGTCGGTCAAGCATGTGACGACCTTCGTGGAAATCGACGGCGACACCGAGATTGTGCATCAGCGCGAGCGATGGGCGAACGAGTTGCGGTTGGTCTACGCCAATGGGAAAACCATGATGCTGACCGAGACGCCGGCAAAGCCGGAAGGAGAGCACGATGCAGAATGCGCACCTGAGGCTCGGGCTGCTTGAGTACCAGCGCATGACGGAGAGGATATCGACTCGCATCCGCGTGCGTGTCGATCGCTATGTGGGGGAGGAGCGGAAGGCGCACTTGCTCAGCGTCTTCGGCAACGACTCCGATATCGGCGCCATTACCGCTGCCGTGCATGAGAAGGCGACGTTTACCCTTACCTTCCCGGATGGCACCACCAAAGAGATTTCGCTCGGTGAACACGCCTCCTGCTACAAGGGCGCGGTAAGCCTGGCTGACCGGAAACATCCCGTGCGCCATCTCTTAGCCGTTTCGGAGGAACTTCATACCAACGGGGGCGTGGGACGGACGATCCTGTTGCGCTATCAGCGGGACGAAGCCTGGGCAACACTCGTGAGCTTCCTCGGCCTCCCCGGCGAGCCGGCTTGGGCAGACCACGTCCTCGGAGTGATCGAGGACGAGGGCCGCATCGAGGAGCTTGATGGTATCGGTTGCCAACCTGTTCTTGTCTCGGCAACGACCGAGGAAGTCCTTGAGTGGATCGGCGATGGGTTGCGTTCCGAAGCATTGAGGCTTCCCGAGAACAATGGGCCGGTGCTTTGGCCGCAGTTTTCGTTGAAAGAGCTGTTGCACCCCGAAGCTGCTGCGGGTTGACACCTTCCAATCCAGTACGCTGATACCAGCGGCTTTCACGGGCGTGATGGCGGCGCTTAACGCAAGAGTCTGAGAGTTTTGCGACAATCTTTCTGCCGGCCGTGGCTAATCATCGCGGCGAGGTGGCCCGACCAATCGGTCAAGGAGTTTTCATTCACCATTTCTGAAGTTTTCCATAGCAATCCGGATGAAGATGGAGTCCTTTCGACTCCGCCAAAGGATTGGCCTGCATATCTGAACTCAACTTCCATTCCTGTGGCCTCGGAAGACTATATGCAAGGCGTCGACGACTTGCCAGTGCAAGTGAGAGAACTCTGACCTCCTTTTTCCGTACCCGATACGGATATCTATCCAAGACGCCAGCTTCGGTGTAACCGTGCCGCTGCGGACTCTGTCCCGCCGGGCATCGATCATCTTGACGAAAGGTGTCCAATGGAGTACAAAATGAAAATGCAGACGGTCGTTGAAATGCCCTCGTATCTCAGAGCGGCAGGTGCAATTTTCACCGAATCAGAACGTCAGGACATTGTGTCGATGGTAGCGGCTGATCCCGACTGTGGTGAGGTCATGCAAGGCACGGGTGGTTTCCGCAAGATTCGCGTCGGCCGTGGCGGCATTGGGAAGCGCGGAGGCGCGCGTGTCGTTTATATCGTCCGCAACGAGGGTTTTCCCGTCTTCCTCGTCACGGCGTATCCGAAGAACGAGAAGGACAATTTGTCGAAGAAAGAGCGCAATGAGCTTGCGAAACGTGCAGAAGAGATTTTCACGAGATATGGAGGCAGATCATGAGCAAAGTGTTTGATGACCTGATGACCGGCCTGGATGAGGTCGAGGCGTTTCTGGCTGGAGAGAAGACCGGTTATAAGGTGAGCGTTCCCTCCGAGGTCGATGTCAAAGCCATACGCAAACGGTTGAGTATGACCCAGTCCCGGTTCTCCGACACATTTGGCTTCAGCCTCGATGCGGTCAAGCACTGGGAGGGAGGGCGGCGTACGCCCGAGTCCTCCGCGAGGGCGTTTCTCACAGTCATCGCACGAAACCCGACCGCCGTCATGGCAGCTCTGCATCCCGCTAGCTCAGTTTCTCCGAAACGCGTCGCTTCGCTGCCCCGAAGGGCAAGAAGGACGCCGCGGCCTCCTGCGAAAGCGGAAAGTTCTTCCAGGCGCACTGCCCGCTAGTTCGGGTTTGCCGTCTGGCGAAGTGTGGACCGGATTCGAGCCCCAATCGACCGGAACGAAGTAGCTTATAAAGTCGTCTGTTCAGGGCGCTCTTCGGAGCGCCCTTTGTATTTGTGACTCAAACCCAGTCCCCAATCCATCCATGACCGAGGAGGCATCTCTGTGGAGACCACCTTCGACTACCTGCGCGCCCACGCGGTCGAGCTAGGCTTGCGCATCCTCGAAACCTATCCTCCGCTCCAGAGCACCAAAGACGCGGTGGCCCCGCGAATTGCGACGCTTCTGCGCAAGGCCTTACCTGCCCAGGCGCTGGCCATCACCGGCACGGCCAAGTATCTGCGTAAGGCGAAGGCAGCACGCATCGTTGCCGAATGCGGCACGGGCAAAACCTTCATGGCGTTGGGCACGATCCACGTCCTTTCCGACGGACGTCCCAGTACGACACTGGTGATGTGCCCCTCGCACATCACCCACAAGTGGGCGC
>Ga0207933_1001860_pt1 | contig 14659 bp, 5 predicted proteins | sample NGESurdeep092012_4_FD_184488 | JGI IMG/M metagenome (GOLD analysis project Ga0207933, IMG submission 184488) | Arctic peat soil microbial communities from Barrow, Alaska - NGEE Surface sample F53-3 deep-092012 (SPAdes) | ecosystem: Environmental > Terrestrial > Soil > Wetlands > Peat ... | reverse complement strand
AAGGTTGTGCCGTAAGCCAGCTTGTCTTGCAACGCGAGCACAACCAGCCGCAGTTCAGGCATGGGGCTCTGCTTCGCTTGAAGATAAATCGGCTCTGCATAGAGCAGTGCGCGCCCGGATGGAATGACGAGAAGGCTTCCCCGCAGTACGTGTGAACCTTGCTGGTTCCAGAGCGTCAATTGCCCGGAAAGCTGTGCGTTCTGGTCGATGCGAGCCTCAATCTGTTGCGGCCCGTCGATGAGTCTCGTCTTGGGGAAGTCGTAGACAACCGCCGTTCCGTAATTTGCGCCGTCGCAGCGGCCCGCGATCCATCCAATCAAATTATTCCGATTCGCTGGAGTGAACGGCAGTATTTCAACGAACTCTTCTCTGGCGCCTCCAGGCAGTTTCATCAGGACGAAGTTCGGCTGCATCGGCTGTATGCCTTGCTCACCTTCGCTGTCGGTCGCAGTTTCGGTAGCAACGGTCCACAGATCCTCGCGATTAAAGAAGACTTCCGGATTCGTCATGTGGTAGAGGCCATAGACTTCCGACTGCAACGTGAACAATGCCTCCGGATAGCGAACGTGCCTGCGAAGGTCTGTTGGCATCGCGGCCGCATCCTTGAAGAGGCTGGGAAAGATGCGTCGATACGTTGCAATGACCGGGTCTTCGCCGTCAAAGACGTAGAACGTCACCGTTCCGTTGTAAGCATCCACAACAGCTTTGACGCTGTTCCGCATGTAGTTAACGGAGTTGTCGCCGAGACTGTAGTGGGTCGAATAGGGATAGCTGTCGGAGGTTGTGTAGGCGTCCATGATCCAGGAGAGACGGCCATCGTCACCGACCACAAGGTAAGGGTCCTGATCAAAGGTGAGGAATGGCGCGAGCTTGGCTACTCGTTGGCGAATGTTACGCCAGAGAAGCATGTGGCTCTGCGAGTTGACGTCGTCGCTGAAGGGCAGCGTTGCGACGTCGTCGCGGGCAATGGCGAGCAGCAGCCGTCGCGCGAAGCCTCCCATTACGATCCCGCCCGTGCCCTGGTACGACGTAAGAGTGTTGTTCTGGCCCTGCGGGTAGTCGAACTCCTGCTGCCGGGTCTTCACGTACACATCCGTGTTCGTGAGTTCACCAAAATAAATCTCAGGACGAGTCACGCTGAGACCGGGAACTGTGCTTTGGACGGGCATGTTGCTCAACAAGAGAATTGGCAGACCCTCGGGAGTAAACCCGTTGACAGGGTTCATCGTCACTCCGTAGCCATGGGTGTAGATCAGCTTCTCGTTGATCCAATTGCGGCTGCTCTCCGGTAGCCTGTCGACGTTCAGTTCGCGCGCGGCGAGCATCACTTCGCGCGTTGTGCCGTTGAGGTCATAACGATCGATGTCGATGTCCGGAAAGTCATAGTAGGTGCGAATCTCCTGAATCTGACGCAGGGTGTCCTGCAGGGCATGCCAATCCCAGAGCCGCACATTCTGAAGTGTGGGCTGATTATTCGCTGCATCGACCGCATCCGGAGTGGTCTCCGCGGGAAACTCGCTCTGCGAAAACCGGTCAAGACCATACGCGCGGCGGGTCGCTTGGATGTTGTGGACAATATAGGGCTCTTCGCGATCCAGCTGATTGGGGTTCACGATGAAGTTGCCGACATACCACCCAGTCACTCCGATCACGATGTAGCAAACGATGGCTGGAGCAACGGCAACGAGAAGCACTCGTCCGCGCGATTCCCTGGCGGCGTTAACCGCGGCCACTACGGCGCCAAAAAGCAGAGCAGCGCAAAGAAGCAGTGCGCCGGGGATCGACACATGCGCGTCCGTGTAGTTCACCCCATCGAAGATCGTGTGATGTTCCAGCAGCGTTTGGAAGCGGTCGACGTAGACAGTCATCGCTGAAACGAGCAGCAGAAAGACAACCGTGAGAGAGACGCCGCGCCATGGCGCTGGACCATAGCTGATTTTTCTGTTCTCGAGTGTTCGCGAGCCGCTGGTGATGGCGAGAAACAAGACGGCGACGGCGCAGGTCGCGATAGCGAGCGTCAACAGCCAGTTGTTGATGAGCTGCCACGCAGGCAAGGTGAACAGAAAGAAGTTAAGAGGTTTGCCGAAGATGGAATCGGTCGCGCTACCCATGGCGTGCGGTGCGTACCAGAAGAGCCCCAGCACTGGCCACTCCCCCGCCATGGTGAAACCGGCTATCACCGCGAAGACAATCGACACACCCAGTGAAATTAAACGTAACGCAGGCTCTACAGAGAACCTGACCGGCTGCCCTCCGATGATGATCGCGTGAGCCGTCGGGAGATAGCCTTGATGAGACCGCCTGATTCCCCACAATGCCAGATACAGAACTACAAATGTGACCACGCTGGCGACAGCAAAGAGACTCACCTGGAGCGAAATCGTCGTCCAAAAGACGGATCCATAACCAAGTGACCTAAACCAGAGAAGATCGACCCACTTGGCCAATGCAATTCGCCCAAAAATGAAGACGGCGAAGAGAAGCGCCGCAAGGAGAAGCAGCTTACGACGTCTTCTTCTCCATTCCAGCTGCACCGCTGGATCGATGATGGTCTGCAACCTTGCCTCCGCGTTCAGTGACTATCGATGGACACGGAGATTGTATAGCGGTTTCTGAGTGAGAGCGCTGGCCGGTGGGGATTCGTGCCCTTGGTATCAATCACATCAGTGCGCAGGGTGAAGAGCTCGATCCCAGCCGGGGATGTGGTCAATCCACTGGCTGGATTGACGCCAGCTTGTCTCCATCTCCGGGACGCTGAGCAGGCCGTGGCCCTCCTTGCAGATCTGCTCGGTGCCGTTCCACTCGAGGAGATTGTACGAAGGTGGACCCACGCGCGCGGGTGTGGCGAGCGAGCGGAGACAGTGCTTGCAGCGCTGCTGCTGATCGTGGAAGGACCAGCGTAAACCGAGAAGCGTGAAGATGACGAAAAACAGTATCTGGAACAGGTCTGCGAAGTTGGGCATGAGCGTATAGCCGGGCCGGGAGACGTCTACGCTCAAGAGAAACGTAAGAAGCAGAACGAGGAGAGTTTTCAAGGCGAAGAAGAACTGACGGTTGAGCCAGTGGATCCGCTTGCCAGTGGAGATGGGTTCGACGTGGTTGGACGAGGCGCGGGCGACGCTGACGAAGATGATGAGCGGCGCGGCGAAGAGACAGTGTTCAGCCTGCTTGCCGAGATGAAGGCCCAACACGTGTCCGCCTGCGTAGAGAACGAGAGCGAACAGCGTCGAGAACAGGCAGAGACCGAGCAGCGAGGCGATGCAAAGAATGGGAGTGCCGCTGAATCTGAGCCGCCAGCGATCGGTACGGAGCCAGAGGGCATCGAGGACGAGGCCGATGGAAAGATCGATGGAGAGGCGGAAGATTCCGGCGCGACGAGTTCGGCCGCAGTGGTGCATGTGCCAGAGCTCGGCCTGCCAGGCGCGAAGCCACTCCGCGCGTTCGCTCGCCGGCACTAAGTTTTGAACGAAGCGAAGGAGAGTGCGGTCGAAGAGGGACAGAGGCGAAGGAAGCGGATGGCTCATGAGTGCTTCTCCGGAAGAAGGCGTGCCAGAAGGGGATATCGCTCAGTGACCGCAAGCGCGGCGGCTTTGCCTGCGCGAGTGACCTGATAGTACCGGCGCGCGGGGCGCTGGCCGTCGGCCGCGTCCTGTTCAGACTCCCATTTGGATTCGACGAGCGCGTCGCGCTCAAGGCGCCGTAGTGCGGGATAGACCGTGCCGCTGGGCAGGCCGGTCACCTCCATCACATCGAAGCCGAAGCAGTAGCCGAGGCTGAGTGCCTTGAGGATGAGAGCCGCGCTATGGGAGAGGCGAGGGGTGCTCATGACTATGTAGTATGCTATCACGAAGTAGTATACTACATAGGGAGATGGCCGATGCTTGAACTCAGCAATGTGTCGAAGAGTTATCGCAGCATTCCCGCAGTGGAGGACGTGAGCTTCGTTCTGCGGGAGGGTGAGGTTCTGGGGTATCTGGGCCCGAACGGATCGGGGAAGTCAACGACGGTCAAGATGGTGATCGGGTTGATTCGGCCGACGAAGGGGAAGGTACTCTTTGCAGGGAAAAAGATTCATGACGATCTGGCCTCGTTTCGAGCGCAGCTTGGATATGTGCCGGAAGAGGCGCAGGTGTACACGCATCTTTCGGGCCTCGAGTATTTGCAACTGGTCGGCCGGTTACGTGGGATGCAGGAGAGGCTGATCGAGCGCAAGGCGCGGGAGCTGCTGCGGCTGCTGTCGCTGGAGGCGGCGCAGTACTCGGCGCTGTCGGACTATTCGAAGGGGATGAAACAGAGAGTGTTGATCGCCGCGGCGCTGCTGCATGATCCGAGGTTGATTGTGCTGGATGAGCCGCTGTCGGGGCTGGATGCGATTTCGGCGCGGTTGTTCAAGGACCTGTTGGTATTGCTGGCGCGAGAGGGAAAGGCAATTCTCTATATTTCGCACGTGCTCGAGGTAGTGGAGCGGGTGTGCGATCGAGTGATTGTGCTGGCCAAGGGCAGAGTCGTCGCAGACGCCGCTCCGAGTGACTTAACCAAGCTAATGGAGCTTCCGACGCTCGAGAGCGTCTTTGCGCAACTGGTACAGCAGACGGATACCGAGCGAGTGGCCAGAGACATGGTGGATGTCATGAAGGTGCGCCATGGATAGACAACACAACGTGATTCGCATCCTGATCGATCACTTCTTCCCGCGCTTCTTCGACAATGACACGCTCCAGGTGGAAGGCGACACGCTGACCACGGTCGTGCGCGCACTTTCGATTGTGGCCATGCCGGGGATGATGGTCGCGTTCTTCATGCAGAACCAATATCCGCAGAGACCGCTATGGGGATCGATCGAAGACCAGTACTTGTTCGTGCTGTATTCGTTCGTGGTGATGGGAGGAGTGGCGATCTTCGAATGGGAGATGCTATTTCCTGACCGGCTGGACTTTTTGATCCTTTCGCCGCTGTCTTTAAAGCCGCTGCAGATGCTGGCGGCGAAGGCGACTGCGCTGATTGGATTCTTAGGGCTGTTTCTGGTGGGGTGCAATCTGTTCGGGATGCTGATGCTGCCGGCGATTACGCGACACATCGTGGTGGTGAACGGCCATCTGATGGTGAGGTCAGAGTTCTGGCGGCAGATATTGGCGCATGGGGCGGCGGTGCTGATGGCGGGAGGGTTTGCGGCGTTGCTGTTTCTGGCGCTGGGCGGAGTTCTGCTTTGCGTCTTGAATGCCGCGCAGTTCCGCGTCGTCTCGCCGATTCTGCAGATGTTGTCTGTAGCAGCGCTGGTCTTGCTGATGCTGGAGTATGTGCAGTACGGCAGTATGCTGCAGGTAATGTTGTCGGAGCCGCTGGGGAGGGCGCGATGGTTGCCTCCGTTGTGGTTTCTGGGAGTGTATGAGGAATTATTTCATGGCGGAGCCGCGCCAGCGTTCGCGCGCGAGATGACGCGGTACGCGATTCGTGGAACGGTAACGGTCGCTGTGGTGACGCTGCTGACGTATCCACTGGCGTGGGCGCGCATGCGCAGGATGGCGATGGAGGGAGGCGCGAGCACGCGGCGCCAACCCGCGCGGTGGCTAAACCAGCTTATGCATGGAGTGGTTCGGCGGCCCGGCGAGCGGGCGGTCTTCCATTTCATCGGACAGACGATTGCGCGTAACAATCGCTACCAGGTGTACCTAGCGATGTACTGCGGAACCGGTCTCGCGATCGCTGCGGCGTGCGCGGTTACGTATCGGGCGAGTGGAGGCGGTCTTCACGCGGCGTTCTCAACCAAGGGCCTGCATGTAGTAATGCCGCTGCTGTTGTTCTGGGTGATCGCTGGTTTGAGATCGGCCTTCGCGTTTCCGCTCAATTTGCAGGCGAGTTGGGTCTTTCGTATCACGGGTGTGAGTATGGGCCAATGCGCGGCGGCTGCGCGCAAATCCGTATTGCTGTGCGCCTTGGCAGTGATGAGCTGCATTGCGACAGGGCTGCGCGCGGCAGGGTGGGACCTGCGACAGATGCTGGTACAGGGGATATGCGGGCTGTGTCTTTGCGTTCTGCTGACGGATGGCTTCTTCTTCTTTCAGAAGAGCGTTCCATTTAACCAGCCAAGGATGCCGGGGAAGACTAACCTGCCGCTGATGCTGACGCTGTATCTTGGGGTGCTGCCGCCGTTTCTTTTCGGGGTGATTCACCTGGAGTTGCAGATGGAAAAGCACCTGATGAGACTCCTATTGCTGGGATTGGGGACTGCAGCGATTCACGCAGCGTCGAGCCTGATGCACAGAGGACCGGAGGAGATCGAAGAGGAGATGGAAGGATACGAAGGAGAGTTCCAGTTACTGGGCCTGGCTGGGCACTAGAAGCCTGCTGTAACGGTTCAATTCTCTCGCCCCCGATCTTTCAAGAGATAAGTTGAGACTCACTTTCGGGTGATTGTCACGTCGAAGCTCTATCGCTTGCGATGCGGCCGCCGGTCTCCTGCGGCCCGGTCGGATCTCCTGCAACTCGGATCTCTGCAAGTGGCCCGATCAGTTGTCCTATTTTCCCGACTCATCGATTGGTGCATAATCGAGCGCGAGGTTAAAAGGCATCACGGCAAAGACGCAGGCAACTGGCTCCGCGGTGTAGAGCATCGAAGAGGGCACGCTGACAGCCATCGCCTTTATCGCCTGCCGTCATCTCGTGTACACCGTAAATGCACTGTCTTGGTTTTCTACACTGCATACTGCTAAACGCCACTCATGCCACAACGAGGATCGTACGTGAAAGTGCCCGCCCGAAAATCTGCTAAGACCGCCGGCGAAATGCCCGTCACACTGCTCAACGGCCCCGAACCGCCGCGTCCCTCTGAGAACGGAACGAATTTCGACATGGCCATTCTCCTGACCACTCTGCGCCAAATGCGCGACGGCGATTTTTCCGCGCGCCTGCCGGGCACATGGACGGGGCTCGAGGGCAAGGTGGCCGACACATTTAACGAGATCGTGTCCGCGAATCAGCAGATGGCCAGCGAACTGAAACGCATAGGGCAGGTGGTGGGAAAAGAAGGCCGCACCCGCGAGCGGACCCGGTTTCAGCAACTGCGCGGCTCCTGGGGAGAGATGGAATCCTCGGTGAATGCGCTGGTTGGGGATCTGCTCCGTCCCACGACGGAAATGGCGCGCGCTATCGGCGCCGTGGCGCAGGGAAATCTCACGCAAACAGTACGGCTGGATTTTGACGGGCGGCCGCTCGAAGGCGAGTTTCTGCGCTCGGCGAACATTGTCAACACAATGATTCAGCAACTGAGCGTCTTCACGTCGGAGGTGACACGCGTCGCGCGCGAGGTGGGGACAGACGGAAAGTTGGGCGGGCAGGCGCAGGTGCCCGGCGTGGCGGGAACATGGAAGGACCTCACCGATTCGGTGAATTCCATGGCCAGCAATCTCACGGGGCAGGTGCGCAACATCGCGGAGGTGGCGACCGCTGTGGCGAGCGGCGATCTCTCGCGCAAGATCACGGTGGATGTGCGAGGCGAGATTTTGCAACTGAAGGAAGCCATTAACACGATGGTGGATCAGCTTCGCTCGTTTGCCTCGGAGGTCACACGCGTGGCCCGCGAGGTGGGGACGGATGGAAAGCTGGGTGGGCAGGCGGTGGTGCCGGGGGTGGCTGGAACGTGGAAGGATTTGACGGACTCGGTGAACGCTATGGCGGGCAATCTGACCGCGCAAGTGCGTAATATTGCTGAAGTTACGACGGCCGTGGCACGCGGAGACCTGTCGCGCAAGATCACTGTGGATGTAAAGGGTGAGATTCTTGAGCTAAAAGACACAATCAACACGATGGTAGACCAGTTAAATGCCTTCGCCGGCGAGGTTACACGGGTGGCGGGCGAGGTTGGTACAGAAGGTAAATTGGGTGGACAAGCGCAGGTTCCGGGCGTGGGTGGAACGTGGAAGGATTTGACCGACAACGTCAATTTCATGGCCAGCAACCTGACCGGCCAGGTGCGCAATATCGCGGAGGTGGCGACCGCGATCGCGAACGGCGACCTGTCGCGCAAGATCACGGTCGACGTGCAGGGAGAGATCCTGCAGCTTAAAGAGACGCTGAACACCATGGTGGATCAGCTCAATCGTTTTGCTGGCGAAGTAACGCGTGTGGCTCGCGAGGTGGGCACGGAAGGGCGGCTGGGCGGGCAGGCCAACGTGCCGGGCGTGGCTGGGACATGGAAGGATCTGACCGACTCGGTTAACTCGATGGCCGGGAATCTTACCGGCCAGGTGCGCAACATCGCTGAAGTGACGACGGCTGTGGCAACGGGCGACCTTTCGCGCAAGATCACCGTGGACGTGAAGGGCGAGATTCTTGAATTGAAGAACACCATTAATACGATGGTGGACCAGCTGAACGCCTTCGCCGGTGAGGTGACGCGGGTGGCGCGCGAGGTGGGCACGGAAGGTAAGCTGGGTGGGCAGGCGCAGGTCTCCGGCGTGGCGGGCACGTGGAAGGACCTTACGGACAATGTGAACTTCATGGCCTCGAACCTCACTGGCCAGGTGCGTAACATCGCCGAGGTGGCGACGGCCGTGGCGCGCGGCGACCTCTCACGCAAGATCACCGTCGATGTGAAGGGCGAGATTCTGGAGCTGAAGGACACCATCAACACGATGGTGGACCAGCTCCGCTCCTTCGCCTCCGAGGTGACGCGCGTGGCGCGCGAGGTGGGCACCGACGGCAAGCTGGGTGGACAGGCTGAGGTGCCAGGTGTGGGCGGCACGTGGAAGGACCTCACCGACTCGGTCAACTCGATGGCCGGCAACCTCACCGGGCAGGTGCGCAACATTGCTGAGGTCGCCACCGCGATTGCGAGCGGCGATCTTTCCAAGAAGATCACCGTTAATGTCAGCGGCGAGATTCTGCTGCTGAAAGACACGATCAACACGATGGTCGATCAGCTCAACGCTTTTGCGGGCGAGGTGACGCGCGTTGCGCGCGAGGTGGGCAGCGAAGGCCGTCTAGGCGGACAGGCGAATGTGCCTGGAGTGGCCGGTACCTGGAAGGATCTGACCGATTCGGTTAACTCCATGGCGGGCAATCTCACCGGCCAGGTACGCAACATCGCTGAAGTCACCACGGCAGTCGCGCGCGGCGATCTCTCGCGCAAGATTACTGTCGATGTGAAGGGCGAGATTCTGGAGTTGAAGAACACCATTAATACGATGGTGGATCAGCTCAATGCTTTTGCCGGCGAAGTGACGCGGGTCGCCGGCGAGGTCGGCACCGACGGCAAACTCGGCGGCCAGGCGGAGGTGCCCGGCGTGGCCGGAACGTGGAAGGACCTCACGGACAACGTCAACTTCATGGCCAGCAATCTAACCGGCCAGGTGCGCAACATCGCCGAGGTGGCAACAGCGATCGCGAATGGGGATCTCTCCAAGAAAATTACCGTCGACGTGCGCGGAGAGATTCTCCAGCTGAAAGAGACGCTGAACACGATGGTCGAGCAGCTGCGCTCCTTCGCCGCCGAGGTGACACGCGTCGCCCGCGAGGTGGGCACCGAAGGGCGTCTGGGCGGGCAGGCCGAGGTGCCGGGCGTTGCGGGCACGTGGAAGGATCTGACGGATTCTGTAAACGCGATGGCCGGCAACCTGACCGGCCAGGTGCGGAATATCGCCGAGGTCACGACGGCCGTCGCACGCGGCGATCTTTCGCGCAAGATTACGGTCGATGTGAAGGGCGAGATCCTGGAGCTAAAGAACACCATCAACACCATGGTGGACCAACTCAATGCGTTCGCGGCTGAGGTTACACGCGTGGCACGCGAGGTGGGCACGGACGGAAAGCTGGGTGGGCAGGCGGAGGTGCCGGACGTCGCCGGAACGTGGAAGGACCTTACCGACAACGTCAACGTGATGGCCGTGAATCTCACTGAGCAGGTGCGCGGCATTGTGAAGGTGGTGACCGCCGTCGCCACCGGCGATTTGACGCAGAAGCTGACTGTGAACGCCAAGGGCGAGGTCGCGGCACTTGCGGAGACGATCAACAACATGACGGGGACGCTCGCCACCTTTGCCGACCAGGTGACGACGGTGGCGCGCGAAGTCGGCGTGGAAGGGCGGCTGGGCGGACAGGCGAACGTGCCCGGAGCTGCCGGAACGTGGAAGGACCTGACGGGCAACGTAAACCTGCTGGCCGACAATTTGACCAACCAGGTGCGGGCCATCGCCGAGGTTGCCACCGCTGTGACCAAGGGCGATCTCACGCGGTCCATTCAGGTGGAAGCCAGCGGTGAAGTCGCGGAGCTGAAAGACAATATCAATACGATGATTGACAATCTGCGGCTCACCACAGACCAGAACAACGAGCAGGATTGGCTGAAGACAAACCTCGCGCGCTTTACCGGCATGCTGCAGGGCCAGCGCGACCTGGGTACTGTCGGCCGCATGCTGCTGTCCGAGCTGGCGCCGCTGGTCAACGCGCAACAGGGGCTCATCTATCAGACCGATTCAGAAGACAGCGAGACGATGGTGCTTCTTTCCGCGTACGCGAGCACGCCGGACAACCACCTGGAGCGGGTCGCTACCGGCGAAGGCCTGATCGGGCAATGCGCACGAGATAAGCGGCGCATGCTGGTCCATAATCTGCCGCCCGGAACGCTGCCGATCCGTTCCGGTCTTTTTGAAGCCGTGCCGCGAAATGTAATCGTGCTGCCGGTGCTTTTCGAAGACAGAATAAAGGCCGTCATCGAACTGGCTACACTCAACGACTTCACCGCTTCGCATCTCGCTTTTCTCGAGCAACTGACGGCCAGCATTGGCATTGTGCTGAACAGTATTGAAGCCACGATGCAGACGGAAGGTCTGCTGAAGCAGTCGCAGCAGCTTGCGACCGAGCTGCAGAGCCAGCAGACGGAGCTGCAGCAGACCAACGAGCAGCTGGCCCAGAAAGCTCAGCAACTGGCCGAGCAGAACGCCGAAGTGGAACGCAAGAACCAGGAGATCGAACAGGCACGGCGCGCGCTGGAGGACAAGGCGAAGGAGCTGGCGCTTACTTCGAAGTACAAGTCGGAGTTCCTCGCCAACATGTCGCACGAGCTGCGCACGCCGCTTAATAGCATCCTTGTGCTGGGCCAGCAATTGAGCGATAACCCGGATGGAAACCTCAGCGGCCGCCAGGTGGAGTACGCGCGCACCATTCATGGCGCGGGCACCGACCTGCTGAATCTCATCAGCGACATCCTCGACCTTTCGAAGATTGAATCGGGCACGGTATCGGTTGAGGCGGAAGAGGTTTTCTTTGGCAGTCTGCTGGACATGCTGGCGCGGCCCTTCCGGCACGAAGCCGAAAACCGGAAGGTTTCCTTCGACGTCAATCTCGATCCGGAGCTGCCACGGAGCTTTGTGACGGACTCCAAACGCCTGCAACAGGTGCTCAAGAATCTGTTGTCGAACGCGTTCAAGTTCACTGGAAAGGGCAGCGTGCATCTTTCCGTTTCACAAGCCACCTCCGGATGGAGCAAAGACCATCCGATCCTGAACAGTGCTGGATCTGTCATCGCATTTGGGGTGACGGACACAGGGATCGGCATTCCGCAGGAGAAGCAGCGGATCATCTTCGAGGCATTCCAGCAGGCGGACGCGGGCACGAGCCGCAAATATGGCGGCACGGGTCTCGGTCTGGCAATCAGCCGCGAGCTGGCCAGTTTGCTGGGCGGCGAGATTCAACTTCGCAGCACGCCGGGACAGGGAAGTACGTTCACCTTATACGTGCCGAAGACGTATGTTGGAACGGCGGCGGCCATAGCCGCGGCTCCGGAGAAGAGCGGACAGATGGCGCCCACACTTCAGCTCGCGGCTGCAGCCTCCGAACAGATCGGGGAGCGGGTCGAAGACGATCGTGCGACGATCGAGACTGGCGACCGAGTCCTTATGATCGTCGAAGACGATGCACATTACGCGCGGCTGCTGGGTGATCTTGCCCGCGATAAAGGCTTCAAAATTCTGGTCGCCATGCGGGGCGCGGAGGCACTTTCACTGGCGCGCGAATTCCATCCCACCGCGATTACGCTGGATGTTTTCCTTCCCGATATGCTGGGATGGGCTGTGCTCAATCATTTCAAACAGGACCCGCAGACGCGTCATATCCCGGTGCAGATGCTGACGGTGGATGGAGATTCGCTTCACGGACTTTCGCGCGGGGCATTTTCGTTCGTCAACAAGCCGACGACGCCGGAAGGATTGGAGCTGGCCCTCAATCGCATCACGGAGTACTCGGCGCCGCGCCGCAAGAAGCTGCTCATCGTCGAAGACAATCCGGCGGAACAGTTCACGATCAAGGAGCTTCTGGGCGATAAGGATATCGACGTTGCGGTGGTCGATAGCGGGCAGGAGGCGCTGGCGAAGATACGCGAAGAGAAGTTTGACTGCGTCGTTCTCGATCTTCGCCTGCCGGATATGTCCGGGTTCGACGTGCTTGAGGAGATTAATAAAACTCCCGCGCTGGTTGAGCTGCCCGTCGTCGTCTTCACGGGCAAGCAGTTGACGCCGGAGGAAGATGCCCGCCTGCGTACATTGGCTCGCAGTGTCGTGGTGAAGGACGTTGAATCGCCGGAACGGCTGCTGGATGAGACGGCGCTGTTCCTGCACCGCGTGGTCTCCGATCTGCCGCCAGAGAAGCAGCAGATGCTGGAGCGCCTGCATGGCTCGGATGAGGCGCTGGTCGGACGCAAGGTGCTGGTTGTGGATGATGATGTCCGGAATATTTTTGCTCTCAGCAGCGTGCTGGAGCGCCGCGGGATGACCGTGCTGACCGCCGGCACGGGGCGTGAGGCGATCGCTACACTGGAGTCCACGCCAGACATCGCGATTCTTCTGATGGATATCATGATGCCGGGGATGGATGGATACGAGACGATGCAGGTGATCCGGCAGAATGCGGAGCTGCGCCGTCTGCCTATCATTGCGCTGACGGCCAAGGCCATGAAGGGCGATCGTGAGAAGTGCCTGGAGGCAGGGGCTTCGGAGTACATGGCAAAACCTGTAAACACGGACCAGCTGCTCTCCGGACTGAGAACATGGCTGCACAGATAGGACCTCCAAGCATGATGCGCGAGCCACCTCCAGGCCAACCACCGGTAACTCTGGTTTCCACCGATCCGCGCGAGCCTGTCACGATCCTGATGGTCGACGATCAGCCGTCGAAGCTGATGAGTTACGAGGTCATCCTGGCGGAGCTCGGAGAGCGGCTGATTAAAGCAACCTCCGGCCGCGAGGCGCTGGATCATCTTTTGAAATCCGATGTGGCGGTTGTGCTGATGGATGTCAGCATGCCGGAGATCGATGGCTTCGAACTCGCCGACATGATGCGGCAGCATCCGCGTTTCCAGAAGACGCCGATCATCTTTGTCTCCGCCGTTCATCTCACGGAAGTGGATCGCATCCGTGGCTATCAGAGCGGTGCGGTCGACTACATCTCTGTTCCGGTGATTCCCGAGGTTCTGCGCGCAAAGGTAAGCGTCTTTGCCGAACTGCATCGCAAGACACGACAGCTTCGATCGCTGAACCATGAGCTGGAGCTTCGGGTGGCGCAAAGGAGCGAGGAGTTGAAGCTGCTGAATGAGCAGCTTCAGCAGCGGGTGGCCGAGCTTGAATCGATTATGCAGGTGCTGCCGGTGGGCGTGGCGGTGGCTCATGGACCGACGTGCGAGCTTATCACCGGCAATGCGGCTCTCAGCGAGATGGTGGGGCTCAAGGAGGGCGAGAATCTCTCGCAGTGGTTGCTGGATCTTCCGCTTCATGCCGCGACGGGCGGCGAAGCGGCACAGCAACAGATGCCACTCCAGGATGCTGTGCTGACAGGGCGGCCCACCGGCACGATGGAGTTCGAGATCAGGCCGCCGGGCGAGACCCCCCACCACCTTCTTGCCAGCGCCTCTCCGCTCTTCGACGAAGGTGGAAGTGTGCGCGGAGCTGTGGGCGTCTTCTTCGACGTCACTGACCGCAAGCACATGGAGCTCGCCCTGCGCGAACGCGCCGAGCTGTTGGAGCTGGCCTCCGAGGCGATTATGGTCCGCGATGCCGCCGGCACGATACGCTTCTGGAACGCCGGGGCAGAGACGCTTTACGGATGGAGTCGCGAAGAAGCGATCGGGCAAAACGCGCATGAGCTGCTTAAGACCGAGCTGCCCGGCGGGATACTGACAGTTACGCGAGCGCTTGAGGACCACGGGCGCTGGGAGGGAAACGTCAAACACCGGCGAAAGGATGGCAGCGAGATTATCGTCGCCAGCCGCCAGGCTGTGCAAGCGGGTCACGCCACCATATTGGAGATCAATCGAGATATCACTGCGGAGCTGCTTGCAGAAGAGGCGCTGCGACGCAATGAACGGCTGGCGGCCATGGGAAAGCTCGCCGGGATCGTCGCTCACGAGATCAACAATCCGCTTGAATCCATCACCAATCTTTTCTACCTGCTGCGCACGCATCCGTCGCTGAATGAAGAGGCCATATGCTATGCCGAGCTGGCGGACCAGGAGCTCGCACGCGTATCACACATCACGAAACAGACTTTGAGCTTCTACCGGCAGTCGCAAACGGCGGTTCCTGTTTTCATCTCCGATCTCATCGACAACGTTTTAGAGCTGCAGCAGCGGCCACTTCAGATGGGCAACATTAAGCTCGAGAAGCGCTACTCCGCC